>SMVB01086058.1_pt1 | contig 31094 bp, 31 predicted proteins | sample 2456461 | NCBI WGS metagenome assembly SMVB01 (sample SAMN11095934, study PRJNA526329) | marine sediment metagenome | biome: Marine sediment; feature: Surficial sediment; material: Deep marine sediment; isolation source: Hadal surficial sediment | place: Pacific Ocean | collected 2014-05 | depth... | reverse complement strand
TCCTCTATGATGCTGGTATGCCTAGCGGCCACACCAATCACGTCACCTTGGTCATCCCGTAGTTTGAAATGCTCAACTAGCACGCTCTCACTCGCCATTTCTACGGGAAGCTCAACTCCCTTGGGATAAGCTTTGGCTCGCAGTCCCATCTCCGCAGTACCTACGCTCGTGATCCGATCGGCTGGGTAGCGAATCAAGAAGTCTTCTAGACGCCCGCCATTGTGCAGTACGACCGTACGTGAGGCCGGGCGCGGATGGTCCACCCAGGGGTAAAACCGGGCAGCTCCAACGGCCGTTATCAGACCTAGGAAAATCCCTGCAACGAACAATGATTTCATCAATGCTGACTTACTGAGCCTACGTTAGGCGTTGATTATGTTCGTTTCGGCGGCAGTTTTAGGGTACGGAGATCACAAAACAACGCGCCGATATGCTCATAGGCGCTCGAAATAGCTGGCCAGATAAGCCTCAAAAGTCGGGCCAGACGACTGTTCCAGGGCCTGGGTGCGTTCGAGCGAGCGCTCTGCCGCAGTGGTGAACAGTGCCATCTTCTCCGGCGATAGGCGAAGCTGACAAAAGTATTCTGCATGCGCTTTTGACAGGTCCAGCGTGAATTCGAGGAAACTCTGATCGCGGTCTCGAATGCCTTCCAGGATCTGTGCTGATGGCGTCAACTTCGGCTCCATCAGTGCTGCGCGTTGCGCCTCGACGGCTGCCAGATAGCCCTCGCCGTCGACATCCAGAATCGCAGCGACTTCCTGTATCCGATCGACGAGTACAATTCCACGAGCCTGCAAAGAAACATCATGCCCGTTCTCGAGCAACATCAGTCCCGGTTTCCGGCCCTCAAGCGCAACTGCCAGGTCCCTGGCGTCAATCTCGGCCTGCTCAACCGCATCGATCGGCGGACTCTCTGCCAACAAACAATAAATTAGTGCTGCTTCTGCGAAACGCAACTGATTCTGGTTAACGCCGACGGGATCGAGCATGTTGATGTCTAGGGTTCGCACCTCAACGTATTCGACACCCGCTCCACGCAGGTCGACGGTCAGCGGAGCGTCGCTTCCTATCGCCGGCTTAGGACGAATCGAGCTGTAGTATTCGTTTTCGATCTGTAGAATATTAACGCTGAGCTGCCGGTATTCACCGTTTACACGAACGCCAATCTTTTCATAGTCCGCGTTGGGCGTCGTGACCGCAGCGGCGAGACCCGCCGTGTATTCGGTCAGGGAGTTCGCCGATATCTGCAGTTCGGCCTGTGTCTTGTTGCGGTAACCGATATCGCTCATGCGCAACGAGGTGCTGAACGGTCCGTGCCATGTCGACGGGTCCAGCTCCTCCAAAATCTCATGACCCTCGGGGCAGAATGACTTGCATAACGCCGGCGAAGCTCCGAACAGATAGATGAAAAGCCACGCAAGACGCCGATAGTTTCGGACTAAGCCCATGTATTGCGCAGAAATGAAGCTCCCCAATATCTCCGTTTTCTTCTGCTGCTCACGGAATGGCTCCCAGAATGAAATTGGTAACGAGTAGTTGTAGTGAACCCCGGCGATCGCCTGCATCGCTCGGCCATAACGGTAACCGAGCCCGCGACGATAAATGGTTTTCATCTGGCCGATATTGGATGGGCCATAAGAAGCGACGGGTAGATCCTGGCTTGGGTTGACGATACAGGGCATGCTTTGAGCCCACAGCAGTTCGCCTTCCAAGTTTTGACAGACGAAGCAGTGGCTGTCACACAAAAATTGAAACGTCTCCCAGTTCGTGGGATAGGCGGGCGTCACGAACTCCAGCAGAGCTTCTGAGTAGTCGGTCGTTAAATAAGGATGGGTGAGTGCAGATCCGAGGCGAGTAGGGTGCATTCGAGCCGACAAATGACCTTCGCTGTCGACGCGAAGGGCTTCTTTTTCCAAGCCACGCAGTCCACGCCGTATCAAGTTAGCGTGCGCCGCATCTTGCAACCAGCCTAGCTGCGAATCCAGCAAAGAAGTTTCCGTCTCAAAGTTTGTCTATCTCGGTACCAAACCGGGCGTTGGCGTCTCGGCCAGCCGCCTCGTCAGCGGCCACTCCATTATAAGCTTAAGGTATGCGGTAAATAGACGTTCGAAGGATATTCACGGCAGGGGAATTCTGGGCGAGGGAAACGGTCAAATAGGGAGTCGGGACAAGTTTCTCGGGTAGCGCGCATGAAAAAGACCAGAACTCTCGCCGTCGTTAGTTTGATCGTAATGGGATTAACGACCGCCTCCAACGCGTACGCCATGCGCTGCGGGACGAGGATCATCGTCAAAGGAGACCACATATCAAAGCTACTACGCTATTGCGGTCAGCCGGATTTCGTACAATCTCGGCTGGCTCAGCGGCCCTACTACAACCGCTACGGCCACGTTTTGTACACGGGTTTATTTGAAGAGGTCTCAATCCAAGAGTGGACTTACAACCTGGGGCCGAACAAGTTGATACGTATCGTCAAAATGGAGAACGGCATCGTCCGTGAGATCCGGCACCTTGGCTATGGCTATTCGAAACGTTAGTCTCAACCTGAGCGAGTCAACCCGTCGCCACCTTGCCTAGGAACGGCACTTCTTCCATCTCATAGCCGATGACATCGCCGGTCGCAGGATCCCGAATCGGTTTTCCACGTCGAAAACACCCGGTAGTGCGGGCCGTTTGATCGAATTCCTCTTCAGACTGTATCGCCTCCAGCGTCACGTGTCCGTCGGCATCACGCACTAGGCGCTGTGCCCCGGTGATGAAATCGCGGGGTCGCCAACGCACATCAGCCGATTCCCCAAGCAATAGCGCGATCGTTTCCGAGTCGTTTTTGTCGTCTTTCATGGCGGCGGCCTTATTTTACCTGGACTGTCTCATCTGAAAGCAAAGTTCATGCCAGACATAGAAATTCCTTAGTAAACAGACAGTAAGCCTCTATCTACCCGCGAGAAAACATGCCCAAAATGGTCACAAACTGACCCAGAGTGGCAACATCTGGACCTGTGAACGGTGCCCGCGCGCTGACCATTACGATCGGCTAACGTTTGCCGCAAGCGGTTTGTAGATTGAGGCTACTGTGATGCTTAAGCACAAGACTCTAGACTCGGCAACCGGCGGGGCAACCTATATTGCAGCCGGAACCAAAATCGTCGGCAATTTGTCTGGAGAAGGAGCTTTAATTCTCTGTGGTCGGATCGAAGGTGAGGGCAAAATCAATGGCTCGCTGACGATCGCCGCAGGCAGCCACTGGAAAGGAGCGATACAAGCGACGGATATCATTCTTGCAGGCTCGGTAGAGGGTGACGTAACCGCGGAACAAAGCGTGGAGATTACAGAAACCGCACACGTCATCGGCAAACTGTGCGCGAGATCAATCGCCGTCGCTCCTGGCGCAATCATCGAAGGTGATCTCAGTATCACCCGGGCCAAGGAAAGGCAAACGTCGAAGCTCGGTGTTCGACTCAATACTTAGTCGGGCATTACGCTGATCTAGACGCGCTGAGCGTCACGATAATCTGTATTGGCGTTGTTCGGTTGATGCTCCGAAACATGCAACCGCGCCCGGCTGACTGTACGGCCGGGAGCGCGCGTCGGACCGTTGCCGGGCGGGTTGGATGCTTGGTATCGTCTGAGCCCCTAGGGTATAGTTGCGCCGGTCATGGCCCGATTGGTGTCGAGGTAACGATATGAATTTAGGAAAGTTTCTACTTGTAATTGTAGCTGGCGGCGCTGCTGCGACGAGTCTGGCGTGCGAGTATCCTGCGCTGATCACCGTTCCCGACGGCCAAACCTCGACCATGGAGGAGCTGATCATTGCCCAGTCGGCGGTCAGAGAATATATGGCCGGAATGGAAGCCTACCTCGCGTGCGTGAATGAAGAAATGAATGCCGCCGGAGACGATGCTCCTGTCGAGTACAAATCCATCATGTTCAGCCGCCATAACGCCGCCGTCGCCGAGATGGAGGCTATCGCCTCGTCGTTCAACGAACAGGTCCAAACCTACAAAGAGGCGAACCCGGGAAATTAGGGGCCTGCAGCTGGGTAATGCAAACGATGCGCGCTGAGCACTGTAGGCGTTAGCTCAAGCGTACGCCGAAGTTTCGCTACCACGGTCTCGGAGTTCTGTTGGCGCCATGAACAGGGCAGCCTGAGCCAGCATGCTAAAATCTGCGCCCCTTCTTACAGATTCAGTTTATACACGGGGCCAGCGTTCACATGAGTACGGAGACGACCGCACCAGTCCGCGTTGCAATAACGGGCGCAGCCGGGCAAATCGGCTATCAATTGGCCTTTAGAATCGCGTCGGGACAACTATTCGGCCCTGATCGACGCATCATTTTACAACTGCTAGAGATACCACCGGCGATGAGTGCGCTGAACGGCGTCGCTATGGAATTGGATGATTGTGCGTTTGCTACGCTCGACAGCGTCGTCATCACCGATCAGGCGGATGTCGGCTTTCGTGATGCTCAGTATGCGCTGCTCGTCGGCGCCAAACCGCGAACGGCCGGAATGGAGCGCAAGGATCTGCTCCTGAGCAACGCTCAGATCTTCTCCGCCCAGGGTAAGGCGCTGAATGACGTCGCCGTGCGCGATGTCAGGGTACTGGTCGTCGGAAACCCAGCGAATACCAACGCTCTGATCGCACGCGAGCACGCCCCCGATCTGGACCCGAGGAATTTCACCGCCATGATGCGCCTCGACCATAACCGGGCTAAAGCCCAGCTCGCAGCGAAAACCGGGGCACATGTCTCTGAGGTGAAAGGTATGATCATCTGGGGCAACCATTCTGCGACTCAGTATCCGGATATCTCTCACGCGACCATTGGCGGCCAACCGGTGTCAGGTCAAGTCTCCGATCAATGGTATCGCGAAACTTTCATTCCCACCGTGCAACAGCGCGGCACGGCCATCATCAAGGCACGTGGAGCCTCGTCCGCGGCATCAGCCGCATCGGCCGCAATCGACCACGTCCGTGATTGGGCGCTGGGCAGACCGGACGACGACTGGGTCAGCATGGGTGTTGCCGCCGACGGCAGCTACGGAATTTCGGCGGGTGTGGTTTATTCCTATCCCGTGATCTGCAAGGGCGGAACCTATGAGATCGTCCAGGGTTTGACCATTAGCGAGTTCAGCCGTGAAAAAATGGATGTAACGGATGCGGAGCTTCGTGAAGAGCGAGAGAACGTAGCGGAGTTGTTCTAGAGGTCTTGGAGAAATAGCGTGGCAACTTTGTTCTGGCTCATCGTTATCCTCGGCGTTTGCTTCACGCTGGCCTACCGCCGAGTCGACTTGAAGATCTCCACCGTCTTCGTCGGAGCGGTGGTCGTCGCATACTCGATCTTGGGCGAGAGCGCCTTTTGGGCGGTCGTCCTGTGGGTCGCCTTCGCTCCACTAGCGGCACTAAACGTCGAGTCGCTGCGGCGCGAGTACCTGACCCAACCGCTGCTGGATATCTTTCGCACGATGGTGCCGTCGCTCTCCCGTACGGAACGCGACGCACTCGAGTCCGGCAGTGTTTGGTGGGAGGGTGAACTGTTCTCCGGCATTCCCGATTGGAGCAAGCTGACCCAACTGCCGGCGCCCAAATTGACCAACGATGAGCAAGCGTTTCTCGATGGCCCAACCGAAGCGTTGTGCCGAATGCTCGACGATTGGGAGGTGACGCACGAGCTGCTTGATATGCCGGAGAAAGTCTGGGCGTATATCAAGCAAGAACGATTCTTCGCCATGATCATTCCGACAGAATACGGCGGCCTCGGTTTCTCGCCGTTGGCGAACTCCATGATCTTGACGAAGATCGCTTCACGCAACACGACCGCGGCTTCCACGATCGGTGTCCCTAACTCCCTAGGCCCGGCGGAATTGCTGTTGCACTACGGCACAGACGAACAAAAACAACGCTGGCTTCCCGGGCTCGCTTCGGGCGATGAGATTCCATGCTTCGCTCTGACTTCCCCGCGCGCGGGTTCCGACGCTACCGCGATCGTCGATTCGGGCGTGATCTGTAAGGGCACGTATGAAGGCAAGACGATTATCGGCATCCGCCTGAACTGGGATAAGCGCTATATCACCCTGGCACCGATTGCGACCGTACTCGGACTCGCCTTCAAGCTCTACGATCCCGACCACCTGATAGGCGACCGGACCAACTACGGCATCACGGCAGCATTAATTCCGACCAATCTTCCCGGCGTAACGATCGGCCGTCGACATTTCCCGATCAACATTCCATTTCAAAACGGTCCCACCCAGGGCAAGGATGTGTTCGTGCCGTTGGACTCGATCATTGGCGGGCCGGAGATGGCAGGTCAAGGCTGGCGAATGCTGGTCGAGTTGCTCGCGGTGGGCCGCGGTATCACGCTGCCGAGCAATGCGCTGGGCGGGTCCATGGCCGCCGTGTATGCGACCGGCGCTTACGCACGCATTCGCCGGCAGTTCAATTTACCCATCGGGAAATTTCACGGCGTCGGTGAGGTCCTGGCGAGAATGGCCGGCTATACATACATCATGACGGCGGCATCCCGTGTTACTTGCGCGGCGCTGAATGCAGGAGAGAAGCCGGCCGTCCCTACCGCGATATTGAAGTACCACAATACCGAGTTCGGACGGCAAATCGCCAACGACGCGATGGACGTCCATGGCGGTAAGGCCATCATGCTGGGCCCAAAGAATTATCTCGCCCGCAACTATCAGTCGGTGCCCATTGGTGTCACGGTCGAAGGCGCGAACATTCTGACTCGAAATCTCATCATCTTCGGCCAAGGCGCCATTCGTTGCCATCCGTTTGTTCTCGCCGAGTTGGAAGCAGCCGCAGACGAAAATCAGGAAACTGGACTAATCGACTTCGATCGATTGCTGTTCAGACATATCGGCTACGCGATATCGAACGCCGTGCGCTCACTCGTGATGGGGCTGACGCTGTCTAGATTCACCGCGGTCCCGGCTACTGGCTGGGTTCGCCGTTACTACCAACGCGTGAATCGATACAGCGCGTCATTCGCGCTCACCGCCGATGTCGCCATGCTTATCCTCGGTGGTGAGCTGAAACGCAAAGAACTCCTCTCGGCCCGCCTCGGCGATGTGCTAAGCAATCTCTACCTCGTCTCGATGGTGCTTAAACACTACGAGGACCAGGGGTGCCCAGAGGCTGACCGGCCATTGGTCGAGTGGTCGTGTCGCACGCTCTTCTACAGGACACAGGAACAGCTACACGGCTTCTTACGGAACTTCCCCAATCGTTGGGCCGCCGCCGCGTTACGGCTCTTGATCTTCCCCCGCGGCAGAACGTTCTCTTCACCTAGCGATGAGCTCGGACAACAGATCGCCGAACTCATCATTAATCCAACGGCTAGCCGCGAGCGGCTATGCGCGGATATCTACAAGACCGTCGAACCCGGCAATCCACTGGGACTGCTGCAGGAAGTTCTGGAGTTGGCCGAAGAAATCAAGCCGTTGGAGCGCAAAGTGTTTAACGCTAAACGGCGCGGTGAGATCGATTCGGACGATACGCCGGGCCAGATCGAAGAGGCACAAAAGAAAGGCGTCATCACTGCTGAAGAGGCGAAGCAAATCACAGCCTTCGATGACAAGGTCATGGAACTGATCGCCGTGGACGACTTTGCCCCCGAGGAGCTCACGCGCTTCGCCCCCGTCGCCCGAAAAAAAACGCCCACGATACGACCGGCGAAGAAGAAAGCCAAGCGAAAAACTCGCCGCAGCGACAAAAAACCGCCATCCACGTCGGGCTGATTCCGGAGCGATCGCAGCCGCTACCTCCGTGGCTGTGCTACATTTGTGGCCCGAACGACAGCTAGTTGCAGCGGAGACTCTCATGCTCACTCGTTTGCTGATGATCCTGGTCTGTTGCGCGACACTGTTTGGATGTGGCGAAGAGGTGACCGAACCCGCAGCCGGGGGACCGGCTGCCGCATCACAGCCGATGCCCGCCCCTACCATGGCCCGCAAGGCATCTCCACCGGGCGCGATGGTCTACATCATCTCACCGGCGGACGGCGAAGAAGTTCGGAATCCCGTTACGGTTGTGTTTGGCCTGAAGGGCGCGAGCATAGCGCCGGCCGGCATCGATCTGCCCAATACCGGCCACCATCACCTGATCGTGGATCGCGAGCTCGTGAGTATGGACCTGCCCATTCCGGCAGATGCGCAGCATATTCACTTCGGCTTGGGGCAGACTGAGACAGCAGTCGATCTGGCACCGGGCGAACACGTACTACAGCTCGTATTGGGCGACTATCTCCACAGGCTCCACGAGCCGCCGTTGCTTTCAGAGCCTGTTACAGTACGGGTAGTTGAATGACTGAACTCCCGCGGCAAGAATGACGTCGGAGAGGTTAAGGCGACCCTAGGAGTCAGGCGTGTATACCCAGTTTTTCGGGTTGACGGAAAAGCCCTTTTCGATTACTCCGGACCCCCGTTACCTCTATCTGAGCCGGCGCCATGCCGATGCGCTGGCGCACCTCATCTACGGAATCTCACAAAGCGGCGGCTTCATCCAGCTGACCGGAGAAGTCGGCACCGGCAAAACGACCTTAGTCCGGAGTTTGTTCGAGCAGCTCCCCGAGGAAGCTGACGTCGCGCTGATCCTAAATCCTGAACTCTCGACCCAGGAGTTCCTGACCGCGATCTCGGCGGAACTAGGCGTAACCGTACCGAAAAACGGTTCCGCCAAGGCTTTAGTCGATCCTTTAAGTGCCTACCTTCTGGATGCGCACGCCAGAGGCCGGCGTACGGTATTGATCGTCGATGAGGCTCAGAACTTGGCGCCCGATGTCCTCGAACAGGTCCGGTTGCTGACGAATCTCGAGACACCAAAACAGAAGCTTCTACAGATCATCCTGATCGGTCAACCGGAGCTCCGCGAGATACTCGATCGCAAGGACATGCGGCAACTGGCACAGCGCATCACGGGACGCTATCACCTCGAGCCCCTGGGCCAGGATGACACGGCCAAATACCTTGAGCATCGAATGAAGGTAGCGGGCGCTTCCGGAGCCATCTTTTCGATGTCAGCCGTACGGGAAATCTTCCGCTGGTCGAAAGGCGTGCCGAGAATCATTAACGTCATCGCCGATAGAGCGTTACTGGCTGCGTATACTCAGGGCACCAGAAGCGTCGATAAGGCACTCGTTAGAAAGGCGGCGATCGAAGTCTATGGCAAGCGTCTGGTGCCGCGCATAGAGCGCCGTCTGGCGGCGGGCATCGTGCTCGCCGTTGTCTCTCTAGCGACATTGGGAACCTGGCGAAACCTCGATTCGGATGGTCCGTGGCTACAAACTGAGCTTGAACGACCGGCAGAGGTTACACTCGCTAAAGCGACTATCACCGGCCCTTCTGAAGTTTCACTCGCGGCCCTCCTGGGGGACCGGACTCTGCCCAAGGGCACCGATGCCGCGTTCGAGACGCTACTCAACATCTGGGGAGCTCAGTATCAGCGTGGACCTGACACGGCTTGCCAACAAGCCGAGCAACAGAACTTACGCTGTTGGTTTCAGCAGGGCTCACTCAAACACCTTGAGCGGCTGAATCGTCCTGCAATCTTGAGCCTCATCGATCAACAGGGCGAGCAATACCAAGTTGTCTTGACTGCGCTGGGCGCAGACACCGCAGATCTCACGATCGCCGATCGGGTCTACACGGTCGAATTGGTAGAGCTCTCCCAGTATTGGTATGGCGATCACTTGATGCTCTGGAGACCCGCGAGCTGGGCCCACGAGTTCCTCGTGCCCGGGATGCGGGACGTTAGGGTCAAATGGCTCCGGGACAATCTCGCTCAGATACAGGGCGAACCGCTGAGCGATCCGGACTCCGAGTTCTTCGATCAAGCGCTGGCCGAAAGTGTGCGGACTTATCAGCGTGATCGTTATCTGACCGTTGACGGCATCGTCGGCACACAGACGCAGATCGTTATGAACACGGATCTGGCGATCCCGGGCACCCCATTCCTCCTAGCGGCTCGGTAACATGTCTTTTATCCTGGACGCGCTAAGAAAGTCGGAGAGTGAACGGCAGCAGAGTGCGGTCCCCGGCATCAGCGATGTGCCTGCCGTCGTGCATAGCACGCGAATTCCGAAGTGGACCGCGGGGGTCATTGCGACGCTGTCGGCCGTCATCTTGGTTCTCGGTTGGGCATGGTGGCACAGCACCGATTCGGGCGAGGCCGAGGTTGCCGACATCCGTCCGAGCGCGCAGCTGCCGCGGACTCAAGCTGTCGCTGCCGCAGCCAGGTCCGGCGTCGTGCGAGATCTTGCGCGGGAACCGCTTTCGGAAGTGACGTCGCGACCAGCCTCCGCTAGCCTATTGACACAGCCCGTGCGCGAGTCGGCATCTCCCACGATGGTCATCGGACCATGGACGATAGCGGAGCTGCGTGCCACCGGTATAATCTTGCCGGATTTGACTCTGGAACTACTCGTCTTCAGTGCAACCGCGAGTGAGCGTTTCGTCAGAATCAATTCGGCGAGCTACCGGGAAGGAGAGGTCTTAAGCGAAGGGCCGCGCGTGCTCACGATCACAGCAGAGGGGGTCATCCTCGACTATCGCGATCAGAGTTTCCTCCTTCCGCCGGACTAAACCTCGTGAGTTTGATCGGCCGCTTTAACCGCAACCGCATTGATGAGTCCGGCGCCTTCATTGCGTGGATTGTTGACGGTTCGCTGAACCTGCCGGACTTCGAGCTGATCTTCCGGCGCAGCTTGCAGCAATTGCAGGCGTTCGGCGGCCGGCGTCTCGTCAGCTAACCAACATGCCTGGGCGTCCGCCGTTAGTATCGCGGGCATACGCTGATGAACCTTCGTCAGTGTCGCGTTCGCGGTAGTCGTGATGATCGCGCAGGACTCGAGGACTGTGTCGCCGCCGCCTCGCCACTGCTCCCACAGGCCCGCGAAAGCCAAGCACTCGCCACTGCGGGGACTCACAAAGAACGGTGCCTTGCCGGCCGGCGTCTCGCCCCACTCATAAAAACCGCTGGCAAGCACGAGGCAACGGCGGCGGGAGAACGCCTGTCTGAAGGCCGGTTTCTCAGCGATGGTTTCCGCCCTGGCGTTTATCAAGCGATTGCCGATGCTGACGTCTTTGGCCCAATGGGGTACGAGACCCCAGCGCAGCATATCGAGGCTGCGCAGACCCTCCGCATCAGCCCGGATCGCCGCTACCGATTGACTAGGCGCGATGTTGTAGCGAGGCTCCAGCGACGCCGGGCCGCTAACACCGAACTGGCGAGCGATCTCCGCCAACGGCGTGAACATCGCGAATCGTCCGCACATGTCACGTCCGAATACCGGTACCCCGATTGAGCAGGTAAACAACAAGCGAGTACAGGCCCACCAGCGAGACGCCGATAAGCGCGTAAGCGGTGCCGATCGGAATGTCCGAAGACCCGAGCATGCCGTAACGAAAAGCGTTGACCATGTAGAGGATCGGATTGAGCTTCGCCACGATTTGCCAGGTGGGCGATAGCAACGAGATAGAAAAGAACACGCCGCCAAGATAAGTCAACGGTGTCAGTACAAACGTCGGAATGACGGAGATTTCATCGAAGTTATTCGCGAAAATAGCATTGAGCAGACCCGCTAGCGAGAACACCATCGATGTCAGAATCACAACCGAAATCGTTATGAAAGGATGAACGACATTCAGATCAGTAAACAGCGTCGCGACAACAGTCACGAGCGCCGCGACTACAACTCCTCTAACAACGCCTCCAACGACATAACCGGTAACGATGGTCGTAAAAGTCAACGGTGAAACCAGTAACTCCTCCAGATGGCGGTGAAGCTTACCGGAGAAAAAAGACGAGACGACGTTACCAAAGGAGTTGGTAATTACTGCCATCATGATCAAGCCGGGAGCGATAAAGGTCGTGTACGGAACACCGTCCATTTCCCCGATTCTCCGGCCGATCAGGTTGCCGAAGATGATGAAGTACAGCGTCATCGTGATAGCCGGCGGCACGATAGTCTGAATCCAGATCCTCGCGACGCGACGAATCTCGCGGGAAATGATGGTCCCCAGACCAACTAGATTGATCTGCAACAGATTCGGATTCCGGGCATCGCCGAGATCTAGCAACCTAGATCGAAGGGGGTCATTCGCTGCCACTACGCTGACCGCTCCTCCGTCTTTCGCTCCACAAGGCCCATAAAGAGTTCCTCCAACCGGCTGCTCTTGGTTCGCATGCTTGAGACATGTAAGCCGTTAGTCGACAGTGTACCGAAGAGCGTATTCAAATCCTGTTCTTTGGACACTTCGACTTCGATCTCGTGTTGATTTCGTAACCGCACCTTGTAGCCGTCCAATTCGGGTACTTCGTAGATGGCTTCTTGCAGCGTTAAAACGAATATTTCCCGCTGCAACTTACTGACGACATTGGCCATCGTATCGTTTTCGATAATCCGGCCCTCGTCGATGATCGCGATATTCCGGCACAAACTCTCGGCTTCCTCCAGATAGTGAGTGGTCAGGATAATCGTCATGCCGCGATCGTTGAGTTCGCGCATCAATTGCCACATGGAACGGCGAATCTCGATATCCACACCGGCCGTGGGTTCATCCAACATCAAGAGACGGGGCTCATGCACGAGCGCCCGGGCAATCATGAGGCGGCGTTTCATGCCACCCGACAGGGTCCGCGCGATATCGTCGCGCCGATCCCAGAGGTATAGCGCTTCTAGATACTTTTGCGCGCGGGCCTTGGCTAGCCGGCGCGGTACACCGTAGTAACCGGCCTGATTAATCAATATGGTCGCGCAGGTCTCAAAGACGTTGACGTTAATTTCCTGCGGGACGACACCAATAAAGGACTTGGCGGCATCCCGGTGCCGATCCAAATCCCGACCGAACACGCTGATTTGGCCGCTGGTCTTGTTGATCAGAGACGTAATGATACCGATAGCGGTTGTCTTACCGGCACCATTCGGCCCTAGCAGGGCAAAGAAGTCGCCCTCTTCTACGGTCAGGTCGATGCTCTTCAGCGCCTCTAGGCCGTTAGCATAGACCTTGCGAAGTTGCTTGATAACGAGTGCGTCCAGCGGAATCGTCCTCTGTGCTACCGATTGCGAAGCCGGAATCGAGTGCACCTTATTCTACTCAGCAGGCTTGAGAATAACTCGATTTCTCTAAGGGCGCGGACCGCGAGTCGCGGCTTACGAGCGGATGTGTCTCTAGCTCGGTATTGAGCGTAATGCCCTGGCTCGGTGGGCCGGCCGAACTTCGGTGTCGGGGTGTAAGGCGATCAATTTCAACGCCCGCGGCATCTCAGTCTCTGTCCGATTGATGAGCGTTGCCCACAGACTTAGAGCGCCTGGGAACGCACAGCCCAACAGGCCGGGTGTGGCGGCCAGCAGCGGTAGCTGCGAAAGCGTAATCGTGCGTAGGCGGCGGATAGCAGTCCTGGAGAGCCTGAGGAATATGCGGGCATTGAAATCTCGTTTACGGCTCATGTTCCATGCGCTGTGCAGTACGGTTAGTGTGAGTGCCTGTCGGCTCTGGTCCAGCACGGTCGGGGATAGCTCCAGATGCATACCCGTCGCGGTCAGGTTGTCCAAGTCGAGGATGAACAACGAGCGCGGAAAAGCGGACATCACTTCAAGTGCGGTGGATGAGAGTTCGCGCAGTGTCCTGGCGCTGGCCGCTGGTAACCCTAAGCAATTGCCGCCGTCACGAGCAGAAGCCCGGAGGTAGATCAGAAACAACAGGTTGAGTTCTTGTATCTCCTCCAGTTCATCCGAATCAGGTGGCTCATAGAGCATCATCTGGTGGCCATTTTGACGCGGATTAGCCATATATGGTCCTACAGTACCATATATGGCTAATTTACACTAAGATCGAGAATCTGGCTGATTCACCGGAAAAGCCAAAAGAGGCCCCTAGTGAGAGCGACAGACAACCGATATCGAGGCGAACGTGCCCGTTTTGAACTCGCGATGCGCATGATTCAGCATGAAGCCCGAACCGGAACCATTCGTTACTTCACGGACTTGAGCGACGACCGCATCCGCAAACTCTATACGAGCTATTTTAAATATGACGAAACAACGCCGGTAAAACGCCGCCGTGGAAAATCGCCGACGCAAATCGCGCCACTCGTTCAAAACCCCGATCGGGTGCTGGAGTCGGGCGTCTTTGTCAGTCTGTTGCGCGCGAACGGCTTGATCAGCATCGACGATCCGCCCGGGCCTGTTCTTAGAGGAAGTCTAGATCTCGGGCATCGACTCTGCCAATGTTACGAGACTCATCTGCTGGTGGTGCCCGATCCCGTGCTGTCGTTCGAGTGGGGATGGAATCTACTGTTGGGTATTCGCCGAGGTGACGAACTTGGTATTACGCGTTGCGAGGAATGCTTGATGAGCTATGTCTACGATCTGCTGGCGCTGCCCCATCGCGCGTGTCCAGCCTGCCTTTCTCTCCAAGTCCCGCAACCTGAGAACAACGGCAATTACGTTTCATCGATGGTCTGACTCCGGTGTGCCTTGCCGTTTTCTCGCACCTGGCCTCGGCGGCATATCCGCTTGTGTTCGCTGCGAATCGCGATGAACTGCACGAGCGGCCTACTGCACCTGCTGGGTGGTGGAACGATCACGCCACGATTCTCGGCGGCCGGGATCTTAAAGCCGGTGGCAGCTGGCTCGCGGTGGATCGCCGCGGACGCCTGGCAGCGGTGACCAATTTTCGCGATGGCGGTGAGGCGGATTATCCGCGTTCGCGCGGCGGTCTCGTGCAGGACTATCTGACCAACTCTATTAGTGCAGACGACTATCTCGCCACGCTTAAGGCGCATGAGGCTGATTACGGCCCTTATAACCTCGTGATCTTCGATGGCCGCCGGCTCCACTACGCGAGCAACCGCGCGTCCGGACAAGAACTCGGCGCGGGAGTTTATGCGCTCAGTAATACGCGCCTTGACTCGGCATGGCCCAAGGTCCGCCATGCTCAAACAAGACTGTCGGCGTGTCTCGGCGCTGACGATCCCGGCGCGTGCCTATTCGACCTGCTCGCCGATGAATCACGACACGCCGACCTGCCCGGCACGACCGAGCGAGCGACTCGACTGATGTCGACGGTGTTTATCAAAGACGACCGCTATGGCACCCGCTCCTCCACGGTCATTCTGTTGTCGCAGCATGGCGAGTTACGATTTACCGAGCGCCGATTTGGCGCTAACGGCGTGCCGCTCGGCGAAAACGATGAGCGGTTCGAAATAGCAGGGGTCTAAACCTACTCGAACTCTCTACCAGTCGGCAAAGATCCCATTCAGCCAGCGGTTGATATCGACAATCTCTTGCGGGCAGACCGAGTGGTCCATCGGGTAGCTATACCACTCAACCTCATACCCCAGCTGCTGCAGGCAATCCCTTGAGGACAGTCCGAGCGCTTCCGGGATGACCGGATCGTGGACGCCGTGCGCCATCAACAAAGGAATGGATGCGTTGGCCGGGCTTTTCTCGACACTCAACGTCGTGGGGAGTGGCAAATAGGCCGACAACGCCATAACGCCGGCCAAACGACTCGGATGGCGCAAAGCGACGTGTAACGCGATAGCTCCACCCTGAGAGAACCCCGCGATCACGACCCGGTCGGTCGGTATACCGCGTTCGACCTCAGCGTCGATCAACGCATCGACCGCAGCCGCACTGGCGTAGATACCCGCCTCGTCCTCCAGATCGGTGCGCTCCAACGACAAGATGTCGTACCACGCCCGCATCCGTGCGCCTAGATTGATCGTCACGGCCCGGACAGGAGCGTGCGGAAATATGAAACGTGCCGCAACGGGTAGGCTGAGCTCTTGCACGATGGGCTCGAAGTCATGGCCGTCCGCCCCTAAGCCGTGCAGCCAGATCACACTGGCAACAGGCAGCTCACCGGTAGTGATTTCCACGGTCTCTAACTGCTCAACCACACTGTCATCCTCCGCTGCTCCTGATGCGGTCGCCCAGCTCCGAGCGCTACCGGGCGCTTGTAAAAATTGCGCATAAGTAGTAATGTATGCGCAACTTTATGCATATAGGCTCCGCGACCATGCCCACCGCCGTTGCCCAACAACAGATTCGCCGTCGCGCGATTGCACAGATATTGAAGCGCAACACCATCGTTCGCCAGACGGAACTGGTCCAGCTACTTCGCGCCAGAGGCTTACACGCGACGCAATCGAGTGTCAGCCGGGATCTGAAAGACATGGGCGCCGCGAAGCTGAATTCAGGCTACAGCTTGCCCGAACGCCAGCATGGCGACAACGAGCGACAACTGAAGGTCGTCGCGGAATTCGTTCGCGACGTTCGCAAGGCCGGGCCAAACCTGCTCGTGATCAGCACCGCTATCGGTGCCGCGCAACGAGTTGCGTTGACACTCGACCGGGTCGGTTGGCCTGAGATCGTCGGCACGCTCTCAGGCGACGACACCATTTTTGTCGCAACAACCGGTGCGGCCCAGCAGCGACGACTCAGTTCCCGGTTGCGCCAGAAGTTAAGGATAACGACCTCATGACCAGCGATACGAGTCCCATCATTTTGGCCTTTTCCGGCGGGCTGGATACGTCGTTCTGTGTGCCGTGGTTGGAACAGACGTACGGACGCCCTGTCGTGACCGCGACCGTCAACACCGGCGGCCTGGACGCTGCCGCAACCGAAGCTTTAGCTGCACGAGCCAAGATGCTCGGAGCAGCCGAGCACGTCCTGGTCGAGGCGCGTGACGACTTTTTCGACCAGGTTCTGAAATTCCTGATCATGGGTAATGTTCGCCGCGGCCAATTTTATCCGTTGTGCGTCGGCGCGGAGCGCGGGATACAGGCGCGTTACCTTGCGGAGCTCGCGTCCAAGCGCGGCGCCAGTACCGTGGCCCACGGCTGTACGGCTGCCGGCAACGATCAAGTTCGGTTTGAGATCATTCTCAAAACGCTTGCGCCGGACCTCGAGGTACTGGCCCCGATTCGAGATCATTCCTGGGCGCGCGAGGAGCAACTCGCGTATCTCAAGGAGCGTGGTCTTCCCACTCCAGACGGCGGCTCCGCTTACTCCATCAACCGCGGCTTGTGGGGCGTTACGATCGGTGGGACCGAGACGCTGGACTCGATCGACTCGATCCCCGAGTCGGCCTGGGTCTTAAGCGCCGGGGCGTTCGACTCATCACCGGCCGCCGAGGAAATCACGGTCGGTTTTGCTCAAGGCATCCCGGTTTCGCTCAACGGCAAGTCGCTGCGACCGGTGGCCTTGATCGAACAACTCGAGCAACACGGCCGGCGTTTCGGCATCGGCCGTGGCATCCATCTAGGCGATACCATTTTGGGCACGAAAGGCCGAGTCGCGTTCGAAGCGCCGGCGGCAGAGATATTGCTGACTTGCCACCGCGAACTCGAAAAATTGACGCTGACTGCGTTGCAACAACGTGTCAAGGAACATTTGAGCCTCACCTACGGCGATCTCGTCCATGAAGGCAAGCAGCTGGACCCAGTGTGCCGTGACATCGAGGCATTGCTCACATCATCGCAGGAACGTGTCACAGGGTCTGTGCGCTGCAGTTTACGCACCGGCAGCGTGTTTGTGATTGGTGTTGAGTCTCCGCACTCATTGATGGCGGCCAGCCAGGGTCAGTACGGCGAGTCGGTCGGCGAATGGACGCCGGCCGATGCGCTGGGGTTTTCCAGGATTTTGTCCCTACCGGGCATCTTGCACACTCGTGCAGCGGGAGACTGACATGCGCTCGCTTGTAGTCGACAAGATCGCGTCGGTCGCATTAGCCACCGATATCGGACGGGAGGTTCGAATCAGCCCGGATATCCCGTGCGAGGAGGGCATCCTGATCGCGGCCGAGGTTCTGAATAACAAGTCTCGCTACAACACGCTGGAGCTGACGAGCGGACGCATGGCCCAAGTGAAGCGCGGCGACATTATCGTCGGCGCGTTGGGCCATCGCAAAGCCTTGTTCGGTTACTCGGGACATATCCCTGCAAAGCTTGATGCCGGCGATGTCATTCAGCTTCTCAATCTCGGCGGAGTTCTGGGCGTCTGCGACTCGATCAATCCGAATCAGGGCCAGCCGTTTGACTGCCGCGTACTCGGTGTCGTTCTGGACTTTCCCTACCTCGGTGAACGAATAGGTGTGCCCGCGCGCGTCGGTACACAATTGCAGAGTCAGTCGTCTACCTTGGACGTCGGCGGCGTGCCGGTGGTTGCGTTCGCGGGTACCTGCATGGATTCCGGCAAGACCGCAGCAGCTTGCGCGGTAATCAGCCGCTTTCGCCACAATGGCCTAACGGTCGATGCCTTCAAAAGTACCGGCGTCGCATTGCGTCGAGACATTCTGGCGATGGAGGATGCCGGCGCGCGGCATACCGGCATTTTTTCCGATCATGGGATCGTTGCCACGACTGCGGACAATGCGCCTGCGCTGACACGCAAGCTGTTGCAGACGCTCGCCGATAAACGGCCGAATGTGATCACGTTCGAGCTCGGCGACGGTCTACTCGGTGCGTATGGCGTCGAGGCCATTCTGCGCGACGCGGAAATTCGTAACGTACTGAGCGCTGTCGTCCTGTGCGCGAACGACCCGGTCGGTGCATGGGGCGGCGTCAGGCTCTTGCGCGAGGATTTCGATATCGAGCCGACCGTCGTGACCGGCCCCGCGACAGATAACCAGGTGGGTCTCGAGATAATCGAGCGATGCTCGAAAGTCCGGGCCTTGAACGCATTAACCCACGGCGCCGAGCTCGGCGATCTGATCCAGACCGGTCTCGGCATCGCCAACCCGAATTCCGAGACGCTATCGTGAGCGAGTCTCTGCCAGTGATTGTCCTCGGTGGCTCCGGCTATGTCGCCGGTGAGCTGCTGCGCCTGATCGCCACGCACCCGCGACTGCATCTCGGCGCGGCGGTCTCGACCAGCCAGGTCGATATGCCGCTCGCCACGAGCTTTGCTCATCTTTCCGGCGTCTACCCGGGTGCGCAGTTCGTCTCTTACGATCACGCTGTCGGTCAGCTTGGCGAGTCAGCCCAATGGGTCGTCCTCTCGGCAGCACCGCATGGCGCGTCGGCTGGACTCATCGATCGTTTATTGAGTGCCGCGGAGACAGCGAATGTGAAGATGGCCGTCGTTGACACTTCAGCGGACTTTCGCTTCGCGGACGCGGCGGGTTTCGAGGCTATCTATAAACAACCCCATCCAGCTCCGCAGCGATTGTCATCGTTTCGCTGTGCGGTCCCCGAACATCTAGCGAAGATCGACACGCCTCACGCCGCCCAGCCGGGATGTTTCGCGACCGCCATGTTGCTCGGTATCGTGCCACTGCTCGCACACGATCTCTGTGAGCCGGAGTTCTTCGTCAGTGCCGTGACGGGTAGTACCGGCGCCGGACGCACACCCCGAGACACCACGCATCATCCGCTGCGCCACAGCAATCTATTCGCTTATCAGCCGCTCAAGCATCGGCATCAGCCGGAGGTCAGAGCGCTCGCCCATGACGCGGCGAGTAAGCCTATACGCCTGCATTTCGTACCTCAGTCCGGGCCGTTTGCACGCGGCATTCACGCGACGATTTTCGCGCGGCGCACGCCGGCTGTTAGCGAAGAACAGATCGTGGCTGGACTCACCGAGTATTACGCGGACTCGGCATTCGTATCCGTGGCAGATTCCCCGCCGCGCTTGAAAGACATCGTTGGCACCAACAACGCGATCCTAAGCGTCGCTGTTGATGATGAGACCGTGGCAGTCTGTTGCGTGCTCGACAACCTCGTCAAGGGCGCGGCCGGCGGCGCGATTCAGTGGGTCAACCGCCTGTTCGGTTGGCCGGATGCAGAGGGTCTCATCATTGCCCCGGCGGGATGGGTCTGATGAATGCCCGCGCTGCCCATCTGAGCGAAGTGTATCCGACGCTGCCGTTTCAGCCCGTGACGGGCGAAGGCGTCTATCTCGAGGACGCACAGCAGCGCCGCGTTCTGGATTTCTACGGCGGCCATGCGGTTGCCGGTTTGGGTTACGGACACCCACGCCTGACCGAGGCCCTGCTGACGCAGGGACGACAACTACTGTTCCAGAGCAACGCAGTAACAATGCGTATCCGCGACGAGGCTGCCGACAAGCTGGCTGCATTCGCGCCCGACGGTCTCGACCGTGTGTTCTTCGTCAACAGCGGCGCCGAGGCAAACGAGAACGCGTTACGCTTGGCGCTGCAGACGACCGGCCGCCGAAAGATCGTTGCGATCGAGCATGGTTTTCACGGCCGCACCGCGGCGGCAGGCGCTGTGACCTGGGGGGCGCGGGATCGCTGGTATGGCTTCCCCAACACGCCGATGGATGTGACGTTCGTACCGCGTAATGATACGACCGCGCTGACTGCGGCGATCGACAAAGAGACCGCCGGCGTTATCATCGAGCCGGTACAGGGCGTCGCGGGTGCGTTCGATTTCTCCAAGCCGTTCATGACGGCGGCGCGAGCGGCCTGTGACGTGAGTGGCGCATTACTGATACTCGACGAGGTACAGACTGGTATTGGCCGACTTGGCACGCCGTTCGGCGCCGACTACTTCGATGTCAGTCCCGACCTGATAACGACCGCCAAGTCTCTGGGTGGCGGCTTCCCGTGCGGTGCCGTACTGATGCGCGACGAGCTCACCAAAGACCTCGGACCGGGCGCGCTGGGCACGACCTTCGGTGGTGGACCGTTGGCGTGTGCGCTCATCGTCGCCGTCCTCGACACGATCGAGGAGGACGGTCTGCTGACGCAGGTCACCGAAGTTTCGGCATTGATTCGCCAGACCTGCATCTGCGGTCCGATCACAAGCGTACAGGGCGCGGGCTTTCTATTGGGTTTGAAGACGGCGCCGCGAGCGGCCACGGTACGCGATGCCTTGCTCGAGCGGAATATTCTCGCGGGCACGAGCGGTGACCCACATATTTTACGGCTATTGCCGGCGCTGATTTTACAACCGTCGCATGTCGAGACCCTGGCACAAGCACTGGAGGAGCTAACCGATGAATCGTTTCAATGATCTTGCCGATTTCTCGCGTGAGGAAATCGGCGCGCTCCTGGAACTGGCCGAGCGTCTCCAACAGCAGCCTGAGCCACGTGCCCTCGAAGGCAAGGTCCTGTCGCTCCTGTTCTTGAGCCCTTCGCTGAGAACGCTGGCTTCTTTTCAGGCGGCAATGGGGCGACTGGGCGGTAGCTCGTTTGTCATTTCACCGGATATGTCCATCCACGGGCTGGAAACGCGCCCTGGGATCGTCATGGATGGCGCGGCCGCGGAACACATTCGCGAAGCCGTGCCGGTCATCGCCTCGTACGGGGATGCGATGGGCATCCGGGCGTTCGCTGAGCGGCGCAGCTTGCAGGATGATCTCGCCGATCGTGAGTTCGAGAACTTGGCCTCGCTGGTCGATGTCCCGCTGATCAATATGGAATCCGCCATCCAGCACCCATGCCAGAGCTTGGCCGACTGGAAGACGATGGATGATTTGGAAGTACCCGCGCAAAACGGACGCTTTGTCCTGTCGTGGGCCTTCCACCCACGCGCCTTACCTTTAGCCGTACCTGCCTCCACGGTGCAGATGGCAGCGATGCGCGGCATGGATGTCGTCGTCTTGAACCCGCCGGGGTTCGATCTACCCGAAACCATCATGGATAAGGCTCGTGCTGCAGCACGAGTATCCGGTGGCAGTGTCACGCAGACCGGTGACCGCCGTGAGGCGATGGAGGGCGCACACATCATTTATGCCAAGTCCTGGTCCTCCACGCAGTACTACGGGGACCGGCTCGCCGACCAAGCGCAGCGTGAAGAATTGCTCGACTGGTGCGTCGACGACCCCTGGTTCGAGAATGCGCGAGCCGATTGCCGATTCATGCATTGCCTGCCGGTCAGGCGCGGCGTTGTGGTGACCGATCGAGTTCTCGATGGCCCACGCAGTATCGTGCTGCCCGAGGCACGTAATCGAATGCTCGCCCAGATGGCGGTCCTGCATCAGATGTTGCAGGGATAACGAGCGATGGCACACCTTAGCGGCAACGAGCAAGCCACCGTCGTCACGGCGCTAAAACACGCTGCACCTTACATTCGTATGTTCAAACGTAAGGTTTTCGTGCTGAAAGCAGGCGGCGAGGCATTCGTCTCCCCGGCAACGACCCGCGCGCTCGTCGAACAGGTCGGCATCTTGCACGAAGTCGGCATTCGGGTCGTACTCGTTCACGGCGGCGGGCTACAGTCGACCCGGCTTGCAGAAACGCGGGGAGTTCCCAGTCAACTCATCGATGGACGCCGCGTCACGAATAAGGATGCGTTGGAGATCGCAGCGACCGTCTTGAACGATCAGATCAACCCCATGATTCTGGCAGCATTTCAGGATCTGGATGTTCCCGCGGTCGGCATCTGCGGAAAGGATGCGCGCGTGATCAAGGCGCACCAACGTCCGCGCGTCGTACGGGAAGGACACGATGGCGAAACTGTGGACTACGGCTATGTCGGTGACATCGACGATATCGATGCCGAGATTCTCTTCGCGCACTTGAACAACGGCGAGGTCCCGGTAATCAGCCCAATGTCGGCCGCCGCCGACGGTACAATACTGAATATCAATGCCGATACGGTAGCGGCGGCAGTAGCGTCAGCGGTTGGTGCGGAAAAATTGATCCTCGCAACTACGGCGCCGGGCATTCTTGAAACCAGGGATGACCCGGGGTCTCTGATCTCTTATATCGACATAGCGGGTCTAGCGAAACTCCGCGACGACGGCCTGCTCGCCGACGGCATGCTGCCGAAAGCGGCGGCGATCGAGAAAGCATTAACGGGTGGTGTCCCGCGAGTCCATGTTATCTCCAGTCAGTTACCCGACAGTCTGCTACTGGAAATTTTTACGAACGAGGGAACGGGCACGCTCGTGGTCAACGATATCGAGCATCTAAGTCCGGCGGAACAAACCAGCTAGAGATCGGCCGATGACACGCTTGTGGGATAAAGGCACACCGCTGGATGAACGTATCCTTAAGTTCACCGCGGGCGAGGATCATCGCTTGGACGAACGTCTCGTCAAATATGACGTTCGCGCATCGATCGCGCACGCGCGCATGCTCGGCGAACAGAGTCTGTTGACGCCGGAAGACTGCGCTGCGATCTGTACCGGGCTCGAAACGTTGGGTATTCAGCATGCGAACGGCGAGTGGTCCATCCAACTTGAACAGGAGGACGTGCATAGCGCTCTGGAGCAACGCCTCATTACAATGATCGGTCCCGCGGGCGGGCGCGTACATCTCGGACGTTCGCGCAATGATCAGGTGCTGGCCGCACTGCGGCTCTATATTCGCGACGCTGCAAAGATTCTCGCCAACGGCGCCAACGAAGTCGCCAACGAACTAGACGGTATTACCGAGCGTCAGGGAACGCTGCCACTACCAGGCTATACCCACATGCAACCGGCCATGCCGAGCTCGGTGGCGCTGTGGGCCGAGGGGTTCGCGGCCGAGCTTCGCGACGACGCCGTCGGGTTAGCCGGTGCGGTGCGTCGCGCGGATCTGAACCCGCTGGGGTCGGCAGCCGGTTATGGCGTTCCGGGGCTGCCATTAGACCGCGAAGCGACTCGGGAGGCATTGGCATTTTCGCGTACTCAAGAGCCCGTGACGGCAGTGCAACTGAGTCGTGGCAAGGCCGAGGCCTCGTTAATCTTCGAGTTGACATTACTGTTGGGCGATCTCGGTCGGCTGGCTTCGGACCTGTTGTTGTTCTATACGGAGGAGTTCGCCTTCATCGCACTGCCCGACGAGATGACCACGGGCTCATCGATCATGCCGCAGAAACGAAACCCGGACGTGTTGGAACTCGTGCGTAGCGCACAGGCCGTAACGACGGCTGCGTTAATGGAGACTCTGACGATCACGACGAAACTTACTTCCGGCTACCAACGGGATCTACAACGATTGAAGGCACCACTATTTCGCAGTATCGATCTCGCTGACGAGACGCTCGCGATCGTGGCGCATATATTGCACGGCGTGCGTTTCCGCTCTGAGAAGATCGAGCTGAGCGAGGAACTGTTTGCGACTGAACGAGCCAATAAATTGGTTGTCCAGGAAGGTATCCCATTTCGGGAAGCTTATCAGCGCATTGCGGCGATGCTAAAACGGCAGCGCGATAACTAACGACGACGATGCAGCCCTGGCCCGTAACGACACGAACTCCACGACAGATCATCATCGTGCTTTTCGCTGCGAGTGGGCTGCTCGCAGGCTGCGGTCAGAAGGGCGATCTGATCCTGCCGGACCCCGAGATTACGACTACGCCCACTGTCGCGGAGCCTACGCCCGGCAGCGAGAGCAATGCACCGGGCGATGAGACCGACGATGAGCAATAACCATCGCACGGTAATCTATGAGAGATAAGCCCTTCATTCTGGTGGACGGCTCGACGTATCTGTTTCGCGCCTACCACGCGGGACTCAGAGCAGGACTCAGACTTAACTCGAGTCAGGGAGAACCGACGGGCGCAATCCACGTTGTCTTGAATATGCTTTACAGCCTACTCGACGAGTACCAGCCGGAGCGTATTGCGGTCGTTTTCGATGCTCCCGGCAAGACCTTCCGCGACGATCTTTACGCGGAGTACAAGGCCAACCGGCCGCCGATGCCCGAGGATCTCCGCCCGCAGATCGAACCGCTGGTTCAGGCGGTCGAAGCCATCGGCCTGCCGGTGCTACGCGTAAAGGGCGTAGAAGCCGACGACGTCATCGGTACGCTCGCGACCCGCGCCACCGCAGCGGGCCTGACCACGGTCATCTCCACCTCCGACAAGGATATGGCCCAGCTTGTCAACGAGCATGTCACGCTCGTCAATACGATGAGCCATACCACGATGGACCCGAACGGCGTGTTCGAAAAGTTCGGCGTGAGACCGGAGCAGATGATCGACTACCTCGCGCTCGTCGGCGACAGTGCCGACAATATTCCGGGCGTGCCAGGGGTCGGCCCGGTGACTGCCGCGAAGTGGCTCGCAGAGTACGGTGACCTCGACACGATTACGAGCCATGCCGAGGAGATCCCGGGGAAAGTCGGGGAGAGTCTTCGCAATTCGCTCGAAGTTCTACCCTTATACAAAGAGCTCACGACGATCGTCTGTGACGTCGACTTGCCCCGCGAGCCGGCCGAACTCGTCTACGGCGAGCCCGACGCGGCGCGTTTGCAAGCGCTTTACAAACGGCTCGAAATCAAGAGCCTGCTGCGGCGCATCGGCCCGCTCGAAGAGGAAGAACCTCAGCGTCCGGCCACAAACTACGAAACGGTGCTGACCGATGACGCGCTGGGGGCTTGGCTCACACGCATCGAGTCGGCCGAGATCGTGGCCGTAGATACGGAGACGACGAGTCTGAACTATATGCAGGCCGAGCTCGTCGGCATCTCCGTGTCGGTGGAAGCGGGCGCCGCAGCGTACATTCCTGTCGCGCATCGCTATCCGGGCGCGCCCGAGCAGTTGGACCGGGACAAAGTGCTCGCGCGCATGAAGCCCTGGCTGGAAAGTTCGGCGACAAAGGTAGGGCACCACCTCAAATACGATGCCCATGTGTTCCGAAATCACGGCATCGAGCTTGGCGGCATGGCATTCGATTCCATGTTGGAGTCGTTCGTCCTCGACTCCACTGCCACGCGCCATGACATGGCCTCCGTGGCCAGTAAATATCTAGGCGTCAAAACCACGAAGTTCGAGGACGTCGCGGGCAAAGGCGCCAAGCAACTGTGCTTCGACGAAGTGGATATCGAGGTCGCCACAGCCTACGCGGCGGAAGATGCCGACATTACGCTTCGGCTTCACCAGACGCTGTGGCCGAAGCTCGAAGAAACGCCGTCACTGCAGAATATTTATTGGGAAATCGAGCGGCCGTTGATCAACGTGCTGAGGAAGATGGAGTATCTCGGTGTACTGGTCGACGCGGGTATGCTCCAACAGCAAAGCCAGGAACTCGCCGCAACAATGGTCACAACCGAAGCCGCCGTGCACAAACTCGCCGGCGGACCGTTCAATCTGTCTTCGCCGAAGCAGCTTCAGGAAATTCTTTACGATCGACTCGGCTTGCCGATACTCGGCAAAACACCGAAGGGGCAACCGTCCACCGCCGAGAGTGTGCTGCAGGATCTCGCCGATGACTATGAACTGCCGAAGGTGATTCTCGAGTACCGGGCGCTGGCGAAACTCAAGTCGACCTATACCGACAAGTTGCCCGCAGAGATCAATTCGCGTACCGGGCGCATCCACACTTCTTATCATCAAGCCGTCGCTGCAACGGGGCGACTCTCATCATCAGATCCAAATTTGCAAAACATCCCTGTCCGCACGCCGGCCGGCCGGCGTATCCGGCAAGCTTTCATCGCGCCACCGGGGTATAAGTTGCTGGCCGCCGACTACTCCCAGATCGAACTGCGTATCATGGCCCACCTCTCCGAGGATCCAAGCTTACTCGCAGCGTTCGCCGCTGATATCGACATTCACCGGGCCACGGCCGCCGAGGTTTTCGGCATCAGCCCGGATGAAGTGTCAGACGACGAACGCCGCTCGGCCAAGGCGATCAATTTCGGCCTGATCTACGGAATGTCCGCGTTCGGCCTGGCGCGTCAACTCGGCATAGACCGCGGCCAGGCACGGGAGTATGTGGATCTCTACTTCAGTCGTTATCCCGGCGTGAAAGATTACATGGACCGGACTCGCGAGCGGGCCCGAAAACACGGCTATGTCTCCACCGTATACGGGCGCCGGCTCTATTTACCGGAGATCGACTCGCGTAACCATCAGCGTCGGCAGTACGCCGAGCGCAGCGCCATTAACGCGCCGATGCAAGGCACGGCGGCGGATATCATCAAGCGCGCCATGATTCAGGTGGACGAGTGGCTGACGAGTTCGGGCGCCGACGCGAGGGTCATCATGCAAGTCCACGACGAACTCGTGTTTGAGGTCATCGAGCCCGAATGCGCAGAGATAGCGCGCGAGGTGCAGCGAATCATGGAATCCGCAGCTTCGCTGTCGGTGCCGTTGAAGGTGGACTTCGGCTTCGGCGCCAACTGGGACGAGGCCCACTAGGCACGATTCCACGTGCCGGGAACTATTTCGAGACTCATCAGCCTAACTCAAAAGACGCGAAAGCGTCCCCCGCGAACCTCCCTTTGCGGGATTTATCTCCCGGTGTCCCCATACCGGGATTTTCTACCCCGGGTGTGTCCCCTGAATCCCGCACCCGGGGTCTCTTTTTTATCAGCGCGCCTTATCGTCCGTTTTGTCGAGCCACGCTAGCAACTGCTCGCGTGCCTGTTCCAGACCCTGGTGTCCCGGTGCGGAGAACAGTATCAACGGTACGTCTTCAGGCGCCGTGACCGCAATCTGCCGCTGTCTTTGACGGGCGGCGTTTCGACTTAGCTTATCGGCTTTGGTCAGCAGAACGGCAGCCGGGACCTTGGCCGCTCGCGACCAGGACAGCATCACTTGATCCAGATCGTTGAGCCCTCGACGTACGTCCACGGTAATAAACAAGCCCGAAAGTGAACGGCGATCGCGGAAGTAATCTTCCAGTAGCACGCGCCATTGTCGCCTCACGGCTTCGGCAACCTTGGCATAACCGTATCCAGGCAGATCGACGAGGCGGCAGGTTTCCTCAAGTGCGAAGAAATTGATCAGCTGCGTGCGCCCTGGGGTCTTACTCGTCCTAGCCAGACGCCGGCGGGCTGTGATCGCGTTGAGCGCAGTGGACTTTCCGGAGTTGGAGCGCCCCGCAAATGCGACTTCCCGCCCGCTATCGGCAGGAAATTGGGTCGCCTTTTGAGCACTTTTAAGAAAGTCCGGGCTCAGGGAAAAGGCCATTTGTGACGTAGCTCTCAGTTTGCCGCGATGCTGGGATTGAGCGGTTTAGTGTACAATCTCTCGCCGTTTGTAATGCGATAATGCGAGGCAGCAAGAGCGTGAGGTATAGGAATTCAGCGCTGAACTCTGGAGCGACTCGAGCGGCACTATCGAGTCTAGCAGCCGTCGCGCTGGTGCTCGTTTCTAGCAGCCAGATTCTTGCCCAAGGCTCAGCCGAAGCGGGGCGAGCCAAAGCTGCTGTCTGCGCAGCGTGCCACGGCGCCGAAGGTAACAGCGTGATGGCGGAGTGGCCGAATCTGGCGGGACAACATGCAAGTTACTTCGTCAGGCAACTAGAAGCGTATCAACGCGGTGAGCGCCAAGACGTCCTGATGACAGCATTCGCGAGCCCATTATCGGCAGAGGATATTGCCGACCTGGCCGCATATTTTGCAACGTTGCCCACCGTTCAACGCGGCGCCGATCCGGAGCTCGTCGAACTCGGACAGCGTATTTATCGGAGTGGTCTTCCGGATCGCGGCGTTGCCGCATGCACAGCCTGCCACGGTCCGTCGGGTCGGGGCAATCCGCTGGCCACCTTTCCAGTCGTCCGCGGTCAGCACGCCGCCTATGTCGTCAATACGCTGCATGCTTACGCGTCCGGCGAGCGACGCTCCGACAGTTCAGTCAATCAGATGATGCGCGATATTGCCGTATTGTTAAGGGAAGACGAGATACGGGCCGTCGCCAGCTACATCCAAGGTCTACGTTAGACATCAAGCGCAGAAGAGGAAGCAATCGTGTCGCATTCAATAGCATCGAAAACAGCATTATCGGCCGTTCTTGCAGTGTGCTTGTTCACAGTTGCGGCGTTCGTGTTCACGTTGAGGGGTGGTGGCGATCCAACGCCAGCACCTGTAGAGCCCGAAGTCACCAACATTGCTCAGACGGCGGTTGCGGAAGTGGCGGAGCCGGCCAGCATCGCCGCCGAGCCAACTTCTAGCGGCAGCGAAGAACGGCGGGACATCGTATTGGCTCAAGCCGATTCGGCGCCGGCCTCCGGCCGCTTCGAACTCGGCACGCACTATCAGAGATTTCCTGCAGCACAAGGGACGAGCTCCAGCCCTGATCTAATCGAAGTCGCCGAGATTTTCTGGTATGGCTGCCCGCACTGCTACACGTTCGATCCCTATTTGGAGAACTGGCGCAAAAATCTTCCGGACGACGTGAGCTTCGTGCGTATACCGGCGGTCTGGAATTCCGTGCTGCAGATTCACGCCCGCGCATTTTACACCGCGGAAGCTCTAGACGTCGTTGCCGAACTACATTCACCAATCTTTCGCGAGATACACAACAATCAGAACTCCCTCGATAGCCAGGAGGCACTGGCAGAGTTCTTTGGCCAATACGGCGTCGAAGCTGACGCATTCAATGCTGCGTACGAGTCCTTCGCGGTGAATACGAAGCTGAACCGAGCAGACGAGCTTTCCCGCCGTTATCGCATCGCGAGCGTTCCGACCGTGGTCATCAACGGAAAATACACGACCGATGCGGGCATGGCTGGCGGCTATGACGAGCTGATAGACCTCATTGACGATCTCGTTGCGACGGAGCGCGCAGACAAGTAAACGGTCAAGGTCGACCGGAGATCGTGGGCAACCCGACGGAGTAAGGCTAAAACGAGTCGCGGTCTTCCGCGAGACCGAAGGGATCGGCGTGGATTAACACCTCAGCGCCCGGAAACTGACTCCGGACGTTCAACTCTACGGCATCACAAATCTCGTGGGCCTCCACGAGGCTGATTCCTGCGTCCAATTCCAGATGAAACTGAATGAACCGGGCGACCCCGGATGAACGCGTTCGCATGTCATGCATCCCCTTGACCCTTGGGTGGGAACACGCGATGTCCTTTATACGTTGTCTCTCATTGTCGGGTAGTTCGCGATCCAGTAGTACATCGATAGCGTTCATCGCAATCACGCGAACGGTCAACAGAATCAGCACGACAACGGCAAGTCCTAGCAATGGGTCCAGGATATGAAACTGCCACTGCACGGAGGCGAATATCGCAACGAGGACCGCAACATTCGTCAGAATATCAGCCTTGTAATGCACCGCATCCGCGGAGATCGCCAACGATCCAGTCTGGCGAACGACGAAGCTTTGAAACATGACGAGGCCGAGTGTGAGCGCGAGCGAAGCGAACATCACGCCGAGACCCAGCCCGGGCTGCAAAACCGGGCTAGGCGCCAACAAACGTGCCACGGCTTCAACGCCAACATAACCGGCGGAGCCAGTAACGATCAAGGCCTGCGCAAGACCCGCGATTCCCTCAGATTTACCGTGACCGAAGCGATGCTCTCGATCCGCGGGCGACACAGCCACCTTAACTGCGAACAGCGTGATCACGGAGGCGACCAGATCCAGCAGCGAATCCACGAGCGAACTGAGCAATGCCACCGAATCGGTCGCGTACCAGGCCCAAACCTTCAACGTAATCAGCGTCAACGCCATAGCAACCGACGCGTAGCTTGCCAGGCGCATCAACCGAATCTGACGTGCGTTTAGACTGGCAACAACGTTGTCGTTAGACGATTCCATCCGATCACACGACTTCGATACTCAAGTGTCTACTCACGTGTCCTCGCAACGCGATACAGCGACACGCTGATCGCCGCGATCACCAGCAGCCCGATCACGCTGGGTAACTCAACGCCGAGCGTGATCACGTCCGGATTGCCGCTGAGGACGATCGGTATGGCCATACCGATCCCAACCAGAGCTTCGCCCGTGATCAGGCCGGAGGCGAACAACATGCCGTGACGCTGACCGACAACCGCGTCCGTACCGCTGGCCTTATTGCGACGACGCGCATAGTACGCGATCAACCCCCCGAGCAGGATCGCAGTCGCCAGTTCGAGCGGCAGGTAAATTCCGACCGCCACTGCCAGAACGGGCGCACGCCAGTTTGCCTGCGTCGCTTTCAGGTACTCATCCAAAACGATGATGACGGCACCGATCACCGCACCAATACCAACCATCATCCATGGCAAACCGGCGCCGAATACACCCTCTGCCACAGAGGCCATCAGGGTCGCCTGCGGCGCGAGCAGCGCGTTCGGATGTTCAGGCGTCGGCGCACCAAGACCATAAGCCTGCAACAGCAGATTCAATATCGGTGCCATGACCAGTACGGCGGCGATGACGCCCGCGCCCTGCATCACCTGCTGTCGCCAGGGTGTCGCACCTAAGATGTAGCCCGCCTTGAGATCCTGAAGATTATCGCCCGCG
>SMVB01366759.1_pt1 | contig 31125 bp, 28 predicted proteins | sample 2456461 | NCBI WGS metagenome assembly SMVB01 (sample SAMN11095934, study PRJNA526329) | marine sediment metagenome | biome: Marine sediment; feature: Surficial sediment; material: Deep marine sediment; isolation source: Hadal surficial sediment | place: Pacific Ocean | collected 2014-05 | depth... | reverse complement strand
GGGAAGCGATGGGCGTTGGCTTCGAAGAAGGCCGCGGACAGCTTCATCATCCCGACGAGCAGCGTCAGGAACGCAAACACCGTGAACATGCCGACCACCATCAGCCGCACACCTTCTTGTATCATCTGCTCATTCCTCCGCTCACCGACTCAGTCCGCGTCGGGATCTCTCTTCGCGTCCACCCGCAATTCGTCTCGCGGGCAATACTTGGCCCTCACGCCCCATCCCACTGACGAACACGAATCGGACGGCGCCAGAACATACGGAATTCTGGGCGATTTCGGATCCGCGGGACACGATTCGAGGAAAATCCTGGTCACGACTGTGTTTCTTCAGTGGGGGCGGAATCCCAGCCCCCTTCCAGCCGACGTTCTAGCCAAACCCGCCCCGATTTCCGAGCGATTGTCGACAACCAGACGGAGCCCATCGCCCGCACCCCCTCCCCTGCCCTCGCCGTCCTGGGCATCGGCGGACGGACGCTTCTCCGCTCGGGTGACGCGCGCGCCGCCGTGTATGCCACCCGCAGCGCAGCCAGTCGAGACGTCATCTGGCCGGACCTCGGCCGTCGCAGGCTCGGACGAACCGGATTCGAAGGGAGTCGACTCGTCTTCGGCTGTGGCGCGGCCCTCTCCCGCGGTCCAAAAGACGATCTCCTCGAGGCCGCCCTCGACGCGGGAATCAACGTCTTCGACAACGGGTCCGCCGCTACGACCGGGACGCCGAAATCAATCTCGCCCCCTTCCTCAAGCGCCATCGACGACAGCGCGACGAGATCTTCCTCATCTCGAAGGCGATGACCTAGCTGCAATGGAGACCGGTTGGTACGACCTCGCGCAGATCGCAATCACGCCCGCTGGCTGGTACGACTTCGTCGACCGGAACATCCTGCCAGGATCCCCTCCGATGAGCGGAATCTCGCCCTTCCAGCGGAGTTATGCGTACGTGCTGGCCCACGGCCTCGACGCGGTGAACGCCGACATGCAGTCCTTCGCGCATCTCGAGCAGAACGTCACGGCAACGGCCAGCTCGTCGACGTATTTCGTCTAAATGCCCGGAATCCTCAGGATTCGATGCGTTCGAGGACCATCACTGGGATCTTCCGGTTCGTCGCCCGGGCTTGATAGGCCGAAAAATTCGAGAAGGTCGAGTCCATCCTCTCGAAGAGCTTGTCCCGCTCTTCGCCAACGGCCTCTCGAGCTTGCCGATCTTCGACCGCGCCGCGGTACTGTACGACGAGCCGCGGATCGGCCTTGAGATTGTGGTACCAGGCCGGATGATGCTTTGCACCGCCCTTCGACGCGATGATGATCATGTCATCGCCCTGCCACAGGAAGGCGAGTGAAGCCTTGCGCGGTTTGCCGCTCTTGGCGCCGGTGGTCGTAATCAACACCGTCTGGCCCGGCGGACCCATCGACAGACGTCCCTTCGAGAGCGGAATCAGGATCGTATCGATTCGTCGACAAACGACGTGATACAGGATCCCCCCGATCTTGGAGGAACTCGCGGTGGATCCGATCCGACGGAGTGATTCCAGGATTCCGGCCATGGCCTGAGGCCTCCCATTCGATCTCGTCCCCGGCCCGACGGCCCAAGGCCCCGCAGCGGATCCTTCACAGCATACGCAATCTCTCACGAGCCGCTGGCGGCGTGTCGCCCCGCGATGCGTCCGAAGAAGGAGCCGTCACCCAATGACATTCCGCTGCTATAGCCCTGTTTGGCGATCCCAGAAGTCGTCCGCCCGGCGGCATAGAGGCCGGGGATCGGCGCACCCGAAGCGGAGAGGACCCGAGCATTCGCGTCGATTCGCAAGCCCCCGAGCGTGAAGGCCGAGTAGACCAGATTCTCGCTCGAGAGGTCGAGCGCGCCGAAGGGCGCCTTCGTGATCGGCGTCAGGTATTGCGGCAATTTGTGGAATAGCGGGTCCTCGCCCTTCGCGGCATGCTCGTTGTAGAACGAGACCGTGCTCTGCAGGACGCCGGTTGGGAGGCCGAGTTCGCTCTCCAGCTCTTCGATCGTATCCCCGACCGCGGCGATCTCGATCGGGAAATTCAGCGGGCGGCCGTAGTAGTCGTCATCGACGACCAGATAGGCCCTCGCGCCGTGATGGAGGAGAATGATCTCGCCCGCACGACCGAAATACACATCTTCGTTCAGGAAGCGCTGCCCCGCGTGGTTGATGAAGATTCCGTGACGCAGGGAGTTGGGCGGAAAGATCGCCATGCTGACATCGCCCGCTTCCATCCGGATCGCCTCGCCGCCCACCGCCAGGCCCAGTCGGATTCCCAGTCCGTCGTCGGTCTCCGTTCCGACCTTGTGCTTGCACTGGAGCAGGAGCGGCGCATAACGCTCGAGCATCGAGTCGTTGTAGATGAACCCACCGGCTGTCAGGATCACGCCCTGCCGGGCGCGAATGCGCTGTTCGCCTTCGAGGGTCGCCGCGATCGCACCGACCACACGCCCGTCGCTCGCCGTCACCAGCGCATCGCAGCGACTCTGGAAGGCGGGTTCGACGCCCACCCGCTCCGCCGCCGCGATCAGCCTGTTCATGAAGAGCGCACCCTTGTCCCGAATCGATTGGGGTGCATGCCCGCGTGGTGCGGGTGAGGCGATCTCGCTAAAGGGATGGACGTGTTCGCTTCCCGAATAGACGAGCCCATCATCCGAGTCGAAGGGTTCATGTGCCCCCGCGAAGAAACTCTCCTTGTAGGGAACGCCGCGGGCAAGGATCCACTCGAAATGAGCGACGCTGCCCTCACAATAGGGGGCGATCAAAGCCTCGTCGGGCTCGGGACCGCAGGCAGCCATCATGTATTTGAACATATTCTCGGGAGAATCATCGAAACCGAGGGCCTTTTGCAGAATCGTCCCGCCGCCCAGGTAGAGGAAACCACCGGAGTTGATCGATGTCCCACCGGCTCCGCCCGAGCGTTCGAGAACGAGCACGCTCGCCCCCGCCTCCCGCGCTTCGATCGCGGCACACACCCCAGCGCAGCCGTATCCCACAACGAGCACATCGACCTCGAGGTCCCACGCAGCCACATCCCGCTCGTCCCTGCGCAACAGTTCGACTTCGCTCATTCCCGATCTCCCACTGGATTCTACCTGTCGACGAGACAGTACACGCGGCTTGGACTCGAAAAACCCAGACCCAAGACCGACGCGACCCGCTAGCGTCAGCCCTATCTCACAGCATGAACGCGGCACAGCACGGAACCCTGACAGAGAAAGACGAGAAGACGATGACCCGATCCTCCACTCTCCCGGAGAACTCCGAGATCGAAATCCCCGAGGCCCACAAGGCCCTCCTCGCGGACAATCACAACGGCTTGATCAGCACGATCCGCCACAAGGATGGACTGATTTCGACGCATCCCGTGAGCTACGTCTTCGATGGCGAGTGTGTGCGCGTCTCGACGCTCAAGAGCCGGGTCAAATATGACAACCTCTTGGCCAATCCAACGGTCACATTCTGCGTGATTCATCACGCAGACCACACGAAATACGTCGAGCTCCGCGGCGTGGCCTCGATCGAGGAGGATCCGGACCGCAGTTTCCTGCGACGCCAATTCCGAGAGGGGTCGGGCGGAGTGGAGGCTCCGCCGGATCTCGACCCACCGGGTAGCACCCGCGTGATCGTGCGAATTCATCCGTACCAATCATCGAGCCCGCTGCTCTACGGCGGCCGCTTCAGCACCGAATAACAGGGAGCCAGGAAGCCATGGGACTCGAAGGAAATGCGGCGATCGTCGGCGTCGTCGATTGGAAACCCGAACGCAAGTTCGAAGGCCCACGCCAATTCATACTCGAACAGTGGGCCGAGCTCGCACGCGAGGTACTCGAGGATGCGGGCATCGAGGCTTCGGAAGTCGACGGTCTCGTCACATCGCGTATCGCCGAATCGTCGAATTTCATCCCCGCCACCGTGGCCGAGTATTGCGGGTTCGAGGTCAATCTCGCCGAGATGGTCGACCTCGGCGGCGCGAATGCGGTCGGCATGATCTGGCGAGCCGCATCGGCCATCGAGCTCGGGCTCTGCGAGGTCGTCGTCTGCGCGATCCCCGCCAGGCCAACCCCGCCCGACCCCCGCAGCGATGGCAGCCCCTCTGCGGGATGGATCTTCGGCGCGTCGTCGCCCGCCTATGGATCCCCTCAGGCAGAATTCGACATCCCCTATGGCAACCTCGCCCAGAACGTGGGCTACTCGATGATCGCCCAGCGGTACAAGGCGGTGCACGGGTATGATGAACGGGCGATGGCGAAACTGGCAGTCGACCAGCGCACGAATGCCTGCGCGCGACCCGACGCCGTCTTCCACGGAAAACCCATCTCGATCGAGGACGTGCTCGAAAGCCGGATGATCGCGGACCCGTTGCACATGCTCGAGATCGTCATGCCCGTCGCTGGCGGACACGCCGTCGTTCTCGCGAGCCGCGAACGCGCCAAGCGCACTCCCCATCGACCGGTCTGGGTGAAGGGCTGTGGCGAACGCCTCGCCATCAAGACTCCCACCTATGCACGCGACCTGCTCGATACACCCGTCGGCCCGGCCGCCGCAAAAGCGTTCGAGATGGCTCGCGTCGATCGAGACGAGATCGACCTCGCCTGCGTGTACGACTGCTACACGATCACCGCGCTGCTGACCCTCGAGGATGCGGGTTTCTGCGCCAAAGGCGCCGGATTGGACTTCATCCGCGATCACGACCTCACCTGGTCCGGCGACTTTCCCCTGAATACGCACGGAGGGCAGCTCTCCTACGGGCAGGCGGGCGCCGCGGGCGGGATGTCGCAGGTCAACGAAGCCGTCCATCAGATCCGTCACGAGGCCGCTGGCCGCCAGGTTCCGGATTGCGAGACCGCTTTCGTGTCGGGGACCGGCGGCGTCATGAGTGAACAATCCGCGCTGATTCTACGTGGCGAATAGCGCGCAAGGATTGCACACCGATCCCTCGAAGGAGCATCAACACGCCATGGACAAACCGCTGCCTCTGGCAACACCGACTTCGCAGCCCTTCTGGGAAGGGCTGCGCGCGGGGGAGGTTCGATTACAGCGATGCGCCGAATGCGATCGCTGGATCTTCTATCCGAGATCGAATTGTACCGGCTGCCTCTCGAATGATCTCGTGTGGTCGACGGTCTCGGGGCTCGGGCAGATTCATGCGTTCACGATCTCGAGAATCCCGACCGCGGCCTTCTTCGCCGACGAAGTTCCTCAAAAGCTGGCGGTGATCGAACTCGACGAAGGCGTTCGCCTGACGACGACCCTCGTCGACATCGAGGAGGACGCGATCGAGATCGGAATGCGCGTCGAACCCGTCTTCGAAGCGACCGAAGGAGGCGAAGGTGTCCTCCTGCGATATCGCCCCACAGCTTAGTTCCGCCATTGAATCCGATGGGAGCCCCAGATGAGTGACGCCGACGATCGTTTCGCCATTATCGCCACCCTCGACTGTTATTCCGAATGTCTCGACACCCGTGACTGGGATCGGCTCGGCGAGGTCTTCACCGACGATGTCGATATGGATTTTGGTGAATGGCACGTGCAGGGGCTCGCAAAAGTGACGACGACCATCCGCGGCTATCTCGACGGTTGCGGGCCGAGCCAACACCTGCTCGGAAACTACCGGATCGAACTCGACGAAAATCGGGCCTCCAGCCGCTGCTATTGTCGTGTCATGCACATGGGCAAGGGCGAGCACGCGGGCAAGACCTACGAAACCTGGATCGAGTACAGAGACGAGCTGATCCGCACGCCTGCGGGTTGGCGGAGCCAGAAACGTGTCGGTCATGCCCAGATGCATCAGGGCGACCCGTCCTTGCTCGGACCGGGCTGATCCGAGGGGATCCCTTCCGCCCGAGCGCCGGGCGAGCTACCCCATGGACATGGCCCCCATCGACTCCAAGCCCGTGCAATACAGCCCCTTCGACCAGGCGATCTTCGACGATCCCTATCCGGTCTACGAGCGCTTGCGTGCGGAGAGCCCCGTCCACTACCTCGAAGAATTCGACTGCTGGGCGCTGTCGACCTTCGAGGACGTGTGGAATGCCTGCCAGTCGCCGGATCTATTCACCACCGAAAAAGGAACGACCGCCGGCCATGTCCTGCAGCACGTCGTCGAGGTCTTCCCCGCCCTCAACATGATGGACCCGCCGCGACATACGCAGCATCGTGCGCTGATCAGTCCGCGCTTCGTTCCGGGCAAGGTCAAGCGCTTCGAGGACGACTTCCGAAAGATCGTGCGGGACCGGCTCGAAGTCGTGCGCGACCGGGGCCGATTCGACGCCGTAAAGGATCTCGGAAGCCACCTCTCGACCCTTTCCGTCTGTCGCATACTCGATTTCCCGGAAGAGGACGGCGAAATGCTTCGCGGGTGGGTCGACGGGATCTTCTATCGAGAACCCGGATCGATCGGAATGACCCAGGCGGGGGTCGACGGCTTCGCGAATCTCGACGCCTACTGTCTCGAGCTCGTAAAGACACGGCGCGCATCCGGCGAAGTGAAGGACGATATCCTCGGTCGCTACATGGCTGCAGAGATCGACGGACAGCCGATGAGCGACGACAAGATCGCGTCACTCATGACGGAGCTGACCGTCGCCGGAACCGAAACCCTGCCGAAGATGCTCGCCGCCACGCTTCGGCGCCTTTGGGAATTCCCGGAGGCGCGTCGCGAAGTCCTCGGCAATTCGAAGCTCATGCTCGAGGCCTTCGTGGAGACGGTCCGCTTCGACATGCCGACGCAGTTCATGGCGCGCGTCTTGAAGCAGGACACCGAAATCCGCGGCCAGAAGCTTCGAGAAGGTCAGCCCGTTCTCCTGCTCTACACGAGCGCCAGCCGCGACGAAGCCGAGTTCCCGAAGGCGAATACCTGGGATCTGCATCGACGCGCGCCCCGAACCGTCGGTTTTGGACACGGCACCCACGCCTGTCTCGGACGCCACGTCGCAAGGCTCGAGGCAAAGGTGGCGATGGAGGAAATCCTCTCCGTCATGCCCGACTACGAAGTCGACCTTGCGGCCTCCGAGCGTCTCTACACCGAGTATGTCCAGGGTTTCTCGAGTCTTCCGATTGATTTCCAGCCCTACTAGCCTGCGACTTCTACCAGGAGCCCGAACACATCATGGCGACCGACGCCCCAAGCCTCCTCTCGATCGAGCAGGCGACCCAACGCCTGCTCTCCCCCGGCAGCCCCTTTGAATTGGCCGAAGAGGTCGTACTCGGCGAGAACATGCAGGTCTACAAGACGCGAGCGCGCTCACTCCGCGAGATCCTCGAAGGATCTGCGGCGCACGGCGACAAGGACTACATCGTCTTCTCCGATGGGCGCCGCTGGAGCTATCGCGAGCATCTCGCGGATGTCGCCTCGGTCGCGGCCGCCCTGCGCGAACGCTACGACATCCAGAAGGGAGACCGAGTAGCGATCCTGGCCGCCAATGCGCCGGAGTGGATCCTCACCTACTGGGCCACGGTCTCCCTCGGTGCAGTCGTCATCTCGATGAACGGCTGGTGGGCGGGGGACGAGATCCGCTACGGGCTTGATCTTGCAAAGCCAAAGCTGCTGTTCGTAGACCGTCGACGCATGGAGCGCCTCGCCGAGATGGAGGGCGACGTCGGTCTCCCGGTCGTCTGCTTCGAGGACGATTTCGAATCGCTGCGCACTTTTGCAAAGGGCTCCGCACTGCCAACGGAACCGATCGAAGAGGACGATCCCTGTCTGCTTCTCTTTACGTCCGGCACGACGGGTCGGCCGAAGGGTGCGCTGGTCAGCCACCGCACACTCATCGCCTTCACGATGTCGAGTTTCTTCATCGGAGCGAGGCGGTCTTTGACCGAACCACCCGTCGGCGAGCCGGGCGCGACCCTCGCCCCCTTCCCGCTTTTTCATCTCTCGGGAACGATGGGCAGCACGACCGCGGGCCTTGCGGGAGGCGTAACGAGTGTCTGGCCCATGGGCCGCTTCGATCCGGCCCGGATCATCGAGCTCACGCTCGAAGAGAACATCACGAGCTGGAGCGGGGCAACCACCCACGTCTTCCGGTTGATCGATCATCCGGATATCGAGAAGCTCGACACGAGCCGCTTCTCGAGTGTCGGCGTCGGGGGCTCGGCTTCGACGCCGGAACTCCTCCGGACGATCGCGAAGCGATTTCCGCAGCTCGCAAATTCCGTCGGCTCGGGCTACGGATCGAGCGAAACCGGCGGACTGGTGAGCTATGCGAATAACGAAATGCTGCGGGAAGCGGCCAATTGCGTTGGCCCTCCGCTCCCCACCGTACAGATCAAGATCGTCGACGAGGCCGGTCTCGAGGTACCGCCCGGAGAGGCCGGTCGGGTCTGCGTGCGCAGCCCTCTCGTGATGCTCGAATATCTCAACAACCCGGAAGCGAATGAAGAGAATTTTCTGCCCGGTCGCTGGATCGACTCGGGTGATCTCGGCCGACTTCTGAACGGAATGCTCTACATCGAATCGCGCATGCGAGACATGATCATTCGCGGCGGCGAAAACATCTACCCCGCCGAGATCGAAAACCGGATCGAACTCCATCCCGACGTCGCCGAAGTCGCCGTGCATGGAGTCGACGATCGCGAGCTCGGCCAGCGAGTGAAAGCGGTCATCGTTCCGAACGAAGGAGCGACACCGACCGAGGAGTCGATCCGCGAGTTCTGCGGGAAATCACTCGCCTATTTCAAGATTCCCGAATTCATCGAGATTCGAAGCGAACCGCTCCCGCGAAACGCATCCGGGAAGATCATGAAACACGTACTGGAAGGCGTGGGCGAGAACACCTTCGTCGAGGAATGATTCCCAGGCCGATTCGCCGGGCATCGCAGAGCCACAACAAGGTCCCGCCCGCAGACTCGGAGGCAGGATGAGTGAAGCCGAAACGCGGACCGACGACTCTGATCAGCCCGGACTCGCCAGTCGGCACGACAGGTCGAATGCCAGCCGTCAGATTCAGCGTCGACTCTTGCGGGTCGCCCCGCGGTTGCGCCACGGCCTTCGAGCGAGTCGCGAGTTCCTTCGACGCATCCGTGGGGGACGGCATGTCGTGGAATTCTTCCATCAGGTCGATGACGCGTACAGCCATCTCGCGCTCGAAACGATTGGCGTCCTCGTCGAGCGCTACGACATCGATTTCCGTTTCCATCTCGTCGGCCAGACCGACCCCCTGCATGCCCCCGAGCCCGAGTTGCTCGCAGACTACGGGCGTCTGGATTGTGGCCTCGTCGCGCCCCACTACGGCCTCGACTTCCCCGTCGACGCGAAGCGCCCGCCGGATGCTTCGGTCAAACGAGTCGAGGGCCTGCTGGCGGAACTGACCCGGGATTCGCGATTCCCCGATGTGGCGCTCGAAGCAGGCCGTGCACTCTGGGCCGGGAACGATGACACGCTGACTCGACTCGAGGAGCATATCCCGACCGCGTCGGCCGACGAAGTCAGACGGGCGCTCGAGGCCGGCAACGCGCTTCGCAAGAAACGGAGACATTATTCCGGGGGCATGTTCTGGTATTCCGGGGAGTGGTATTGGGGCGTCGACCGACTACACCATCTGGAGCGCCGCCTGATCCGCTACGGGGCGGCACGGAGTGGGGACGGAACGCCGCGATTCGATCGCCCTTCCCTCGACGCGGGTCCGATCCGGAACGAGGGGCGTCTCTCACTCGAGTTCTTCCCGTCCCTTCGATCGCCCTACACCGCGATGATCTTCGATCGAAGCCTCGAACTCGCAGCGAGCGTAGATGTCCCGATCACGATTCGTCCCGTCCTGCCGATGGTGATGCGCGGCGTCCCGGTGCCAGCGGCCAAGGGCCTCTACATCATGCTCGACGCACTTCGCGAGGCCGAGCATATCGGGGTGCCTTTCGGAAATATGTTCGATCCAATCGGGCGACCGGTGGAACGGGGCTTTTCGCTCTGGCCCTTCGCTCGGGATCAGGGGCACGGCGCGGAATATCTCTCGGCGTTCTTGCGGTCTGCATTCGTCGACGGACAGGACACCGGAAGTGACGAGGGGATCCGTCGGGTCGTCGAATCCGCCGGACTCGATTTTGAACGGGCAAAGGCGAGTCTCGACTCCGGAGACTGGCGGACAGAGGTCGAAGCCAATCGGCAGACGATGTACGAAGAGTTGGGGGTCTGGGGAGTCCCGAGCTATCGGCTTCGTGGACCCGTCGGCGAGCCGGACCTTTGCGTCTGGGGTCAGGATCGACTGTGGCTCGTCGCTGCTGAAATCCGTCGCCGCCTGGCGCTACCCGCTTGAACCTTCGAGGTCGGTCGTAGAATCGGGGCACACGGGACGGGTTAGTCACGGCAGCGACTGCATGGAGCCTCGTCGATGTCGAAATCGAGTTGTCCGACTTCCGGGCGCGATTCGGTCCGCCCCAAGCGGAAATCGGGATGCCAGAGAGTCGTTGAGCCCGGTCGTTGGGATCCCTGTTCAGATCGCAGACCCTACCACTGGGAAAGGTCCTCGCGGCGGATGACGATATCCGTGTGCGCCTTGAGCAGGCTGAAACGGTGCCGCTCATCGCGTGCGAGCTTCTCCTGGTCCGGGTAAAGCTTCTTCGACACCTTCGAAAATTCGCTCGCCATGCGGCCCGTATCGGTGAGTGTGATCGTCATGCGAAAATCCCAGCGAGACTCCTCACTCGCATGGTTCACCGGAAAGCTGGCTTCCATCGATTCGATCACTCCCCGCTTCTTTAACTCCTCGAGGATCGGGTAGTGGTTCTTCTTGAAGAGTTCCATGAACTCGTCGAACTTGCCCCACTCGATCCGGTAATAGGCCTCCGTAATGAAGGGCGCGGATTCGTCCTCCGCGAATGACTGACTCGGCACGACCGCCAGGCTGGTCAGGGCGAGAACGACGACACAGAGACTTCGAACGATGCGCACTTGTTTTCTCCTTGGGATATTGACGTAGACGGAGCTCGAACCCGCGCTTGGGCCACTCCGCAGGTTCACCGAAGGCTCGATTCCCCAGGCATTCGGTCACGACAAGAACGCAACCGAGGCATCGATCATAATAAATCCGGCGAAGCCGGCGAATCACGCACGAAGTCCTCGGACAAGAATCGGAAGCGTTTCGGCCCCCAGGCGCGCGATCTGTTCCTCGATCCGCGCCGGCTCGATTCCCTTGACATGCACCCGCAGATTGAAGGCATCACAACCCCCACGATCAGCGATTTCGAGCAGCTTCTCCGCCACCTCGCCACCGTGATCCCCGGTCACCAGTTCCTGTCCCTCGCCCCAATGGGCCTGCGCACCCTGTGACGCATAACCGCGGTAGAAGTCCATCTGGGCTTCGACCTCGGCCTCCGGAGGGGGGCCGATCCAAACCCGGCGGATCGCGATTCGCGTCGCGCACCCGCCCGCTTCGACGTACGCATCCGTGATCTCGCGCATGCGCTCGATCGTTTGAAGGGAATCGTAGATCACGCCGATCCCGATCCCGGCTGCCCGGCGCACGGCACCGAGACTCTGCGCCGCACTCACGACCGGCACGGGATCCGCCCGACACGCCGCGATCGCAGGATCGAGCGCAAGCGGCTCTTCGGCATTTCCACGTAGTGCGTCCGCCAGGCGCGGCAGAGCCTGCTTGAAGCGTGCCACCCGATTCTCGTAGGCGAGATCCGCCATTTCAAAGTCCTGCGCGAGCCCCCCGATCGCCATACCACCGCCGACACGACCCGGGAAACGCGCCGCGAGCCAGGCGAGTTCTTCGGCGACATGGCTCCAATGGAAGAGCGGCAGGAGCAGGGGACAGGGTGCGGCCCAGATCCGATCGGTCGCCTCGAGCATCCAACCCGCGAGCTGAAGCGGGTTGGGGACATAACCCGGAAAGCCGCCGTGATGCTCACTGGTCATCAGCCCATCGAAGCCGGCCTGCTCCGCGAGCCGCGCTTGCCGCAGCAGTTCCGCGACCGATTCACGAACGGGCAGCAGGTGGGGATACATGCGAAGCGAGACCTGGCCGCGATCGAAGGGATTCATCCTGCCACGTTAGCCGGTCTGCCGGGACCTGCTCTGACTGGTTCTAAACGAGGCCACCGGATCGATCACAGCCCGACCTGCCAACCTCCATCGACGAACCAGGTCTGCCCATTCACGAAGACGCTTTCATCCGAACACAGCAGCAGCGCCGTCCCGATCAGATCCTCGACCTGCCCGATGCGATTCGTGATCTGGCCCCGGGTGACGAGTGCCTTGTGCTCCTCGGAAAGCCCGCCCTTTGCGGCCTCGGATTCGACGAAGCCCGGAGCGATCGCGTTCACCCGGATCCCGTCGGACTCGAAGTCCCGCGCGAGCGAAACCGTCAAGGCATTCAGCGCCAGCTTCGAAATACTGTAGGCACCGGTCCCCATCGTGGAAGAATTCGAGGACTGGTTCAGGATGACGCCAGGGCGCCTTGCCAGGTGGGGACGTGCCGCCTTCGACCAGATGAGCGCCCCGAATACGTTGACATCGAATAGCCGCCGCCAGTCCTCGACCGGAAGCCCCGTCGTCTCGTTGTAGCGGCCCAGATGAAGTCCCGCGTTGTTCACGAGCACATCGATCCCCCCGAACCGCGTTACGATCTCCGGGATGGCCCGTGCCACATCGTCTTCGGAAGCCACATCCGCGGCGACAGCGATTGCCACCCCACCTTCCGACTCGATTCGCAGGGCGGTCTCTCGCGCCCCGGCTTCGTCGAGATCGACGACCGCCACCGCCGCTCCCCGCTTCGCCAGGGCGTCTGCATACGCTCGCCCGATACCCGCCGCGGCGCCGGTCACGACCGCCACTCGCTCCTTGAAATCTTGCACGCGCGATGCCTCCCCCATGACCCCAGGAAGATCTGGGGCCCTGAGCCTATCCCAAGTCGATGCACGAGGAGCCGCGTGGGGCTTCGCGATCGCCAGGACCTCGTTCTCGGCAGCCGATTCGATATCGCCGGATTCTTTGAGGGGGTCGCAACCCGCGCTTCAGAACGAGGCCAGCTTCGGCCCACGAGACACCTAACGCGTACGCTCGCGAAACAGGACTTCCTGGGCAACCGTCGCCAGATGAGTTCCACCCCGCCCGAAGAGCTGTCCAATTGCCAGCCCACGCGCGCCGACGAGCCCTTGCCCTCGATAATCATGCAGAACCCAGTCGTCATGACGGCCGGGTCTGTGAAACCAGATCGCATGATCCAGGCTCGCACTGACGAAGAGCCGATCGTATTCGCCGGGATCGGCCGTTGGCGAGGGACGCCGCGGATGCGAAAGGCTGGCCGCCTCGGTCGGAATATCGTCCGACGCATAGGCCAGCGCACAGTCCTGTTGCACAGGATCATCCGCGACCGCAGGCTGAACCCGCAGCCAACAAGCGGATCGGGCACCCGCTCCGGATTCATCCGGCACCATTCGCCGCCCGAGAATCGGACCCCAATCGCCCGCTGACAATTCATCCGGGGCGCGTACGTCCGTGGGCATTTTCAGTTCCTGCACGTCCACCTGGTCTTCGCGCACCTGAAACGACGCGGAGAGATTCAGGATCGGTCCGACCGATTGCCGGGCGACGACGCGTCGCGTGAGGAACGAGCGACCGTTCCGGATCCGATCCACTTCGTATCGAATCGGCTCCTCGTAGTCCCCGCCACGAATGAAGTAGGCGTGGAGCGAGTGGACTCGATATTCCGGATCGACGGTCGAGTAGGCCGCCCGCAGCGCCTGCGCGACGACCTGGCCGCCATACACGCGGCCCCAGGGATAGGACGGCCCGATCCCCACGTACACGTCGGGGCCGTGGGATTCGAGGTTCATGAGGGTGTTGAAATCGGTGACATCGAAAGGCATGGGGCCGCACTATACCCAGCGAAGCGCGCCAGAACAGCCATGCGACATCCGCATATGCGCCGTAACGCGTATCTCCTAGTCAGTGATCGAAGACTGCCAGGGCTTCTCGAGTCTGGCCGGCCGTCGCCCGCAGGATCCCCGACTCGCTCATGTTGTCGTAGGTCGCGACCGAACGTTCGAGCATGTGCTCGAGAATGGCCAGCCGGAGTCGCAGAGCCGGCGCGGTCTCCGGCCCCGCCGCCTTGGCGACGTCCAGCAGACGCAATGCCTTCAGGCCCTCGCCCGCATCGAAATGGACCTGCGCGCGCTCGATCAGCGGCCCGGCGCCCCCCACCAATTCAACGAGATCGGCGTAGACGGCTCTCGCGGGAACCGCGTAGAGATCCGCGACGTCCTCGAAGTAGAACCAGCCGGCCAGAAATTCCCAGATCGCTCGAACGTTCCAAGAAACCTTTCCATGACCCTGGGTGATCTCGAGTTCGGGTGGGAGTCGGATCGTCTCCATCAACAGATAGACGCTCTTGCCCGCATTCATTCCCGCCACGGTTTCGTCGTAGACGTATTGAACGCCGTCCCGCATCACCTGGAGACTCTTGTGGAGATAGGCCTTGCCCTCGATCGGATTGAAATGCGCGGGCAAGATCATGGCCGGCTCGAGATCGATCAGCCGATCCAGCGTACGCACATAACCGATCGGATCTCGCGTCTTCTCTCCACGAACCGTGTAGAGATTCGGAACCATCGGGAAGAGGCAACCGTAGAAGTCGCCCGTGAAGACGATTTCCAGATCGGGCAGCCAGAGAAGCAACGCGTCCTCGCCTTCGGCGCTGTTCTCGGCCGCAATGAGCTGAAAGCGAATGCCGCCGACCTCGAAGAAATAGTCCTCGTGCACATCCACGGTCCGCGTTGGCTCGTAGCTCCGGAAGGTCGAGACCTGCCCGGCCGAATGCGAGGGATAGAGGGTCCCGGTCCGGACTCGCCAGAGATATTCGTCGGTGTCGCCGTAGATCTTGTTCGTGTACTCGTAACGCTCGTGGGCGATCAGCTCGGCGCCGCCGTCGAGCGCTTCCCTCCAGGCTTCGAGCCCGCCATTATGGTCGCCGTGGGCGTGAGACACGATCACATGGGTCGTCTTCTCGTCGCCGACGGCCAGCAGCAGGTCGCGCTGCTCTTCCGATTGCCAGGTGACGCCGGTGTCGTAGATGACGTTGCCCTCGTCGGTCTTGATCAGGAAGACATTCCCAATGCCTCGTGCCATGAAGATGAAATCGTTGATCGGAACCAGCTCGATTGGCACCTGCTCGAGATCACGCGCCCGGTAGTCAACGTCCTTGGGAACCTCGATGGCTTGGTAGGCCGCCGTGGTCGTGTCGACGCGCTCACGCGTCTTTTCTGAAGAGTCCATCCCGGTCGGCGCCGCACACCCCGCCAGCGCAAGCGCTGAGAGGACCGCGAATAGGATCGACGAAATCGCGCTCTCGAGCGCTCTCGATCGGCTCGCAACATTCGGATGACGGGTCATGACTCTCCTGAATACGGACGCCACCGGTTCGACGGGGCTCGGCGCTGATCGACACTCCCTCGTCGACACTCCTCGGCGAAACGCCTCCGAGAGTGCCTGCGCAGAAAGTGGCTGGGCAATCAGTGGCTCCGGCAGATTCTATCTACGCAAACGGCGCCGGCACAAGATATGTTCAATCGGCCAGGCGCGGAATCAGCTCTTCTCCCGTCAGGCGGATGCTCTTCATCACATCGTCGTGCGAGACCGCGCCCATCTGCATCAGACACATGAGCCGATCGCAACCGATCGCAGCAAAACCCCTGAGCTTGGCTTCACACGCGGCGACGTCCCCGATCACGACGGACTCGATCTGCTCCATCACTTCGAAAGCCTCGACGGGGTCGATTTTCTGCCCGGCAAGCTTCCGGTTGAGGAGCGCGATCACCGGAATCGGATCATTCAGATCGAGATCGTCATGGACTTCCGGCGCGGAGAGCGCCGCGTCGCTCTCCGGCGCCGAATCCTTGAGATCTCCGCGAATCGCGTCGATCCACGTATTGCGAGGCACGTGAAAGACGGCGGGGGCCGCATTGATGAACCAGAGAACCGCTTCGGCCGCTCCCGAATCGATCGCCGCCTGTCTCGACTCCGCACAGAACATGAAGGTGAAGATTGAGCGCTGGGCATTTACGAAATGCCCGACGCGATCGCATTCCGCGAGTCCGCGATCGTATTCGCCGAGCAATTCCTTCAACGTATCGAGTGGTGAAACCAGCGTCGTTCCAAGCACACCCACGCCCAACGATCCCGCCATGTAGAAGGATTCGGGGCTCGTCGAAGTTTGCCAGAGCGGCGGGTGCGGTTGCTGGATCGGCTTCGGAACGACATTGCGCGGTGGAATCGTCGCGAAGTCGCTCTTCCATTCGAAGGAATCCTGGGTCCACATCATCGGCATCATCTGCAGCGCTTCACGCAGCTGCTCGCGTGAACTCTCGGGGTCGACCTCGAAAGCCTCCCATTCCGTTCCGCCGGACCGCGCCAGGCCGAGTTCGAGCCGGCCGCCGCTCAGCTGATCGAGAAAGGCGGCCCGCTCGGCCACGCGCAGCGGATGATTGATCTTGAAGGGGGCGAGTACGCCGGAATGTCCGAGACGGATCCGTTCGGTGTGCTGGGAGAGCACGGCGAGCATCATCTCGGGCGAGGAGCTGAAGCTGAACTCGTCGGCACCGTGGTGCTCGACGGTCCACCAACACCCGAATCCGAGTTCATCGGCGAGGCGCGCCTGCTCGATCGCGTCGCGATAGACCTGTTGCACGAATTCCGGACCCGAGGACGTTCCCGCCGGCCTCGCGCGTTGCAGTTCAGAGAATATATCCAGGATCACCGCGTTTCCTCCCACCCCTGACTCTACCCTCGCGGAAGGCGCCAAGTCGAGCGAGGATACCCAAAGCGCGACCGGGGCCTCGGTGCCTCAATTCCCGCGTTCGGAGGTGCCCAGCATGTCCACATCGTCCGCCCAGACGACCGAGGCCTCGCACGCGAAGGATTGGTCGGTCGAGTCGCTTTTTCATTTCGTCGTGAACGCCACGAACTTCGAACGCTCCCTCGAGTTCTACCTCCGACTCGGTTTCCGGGTACTGCGCGACAATCGCGATGTCATCTGGCCGAGCTATGTCGGCGAGAATTTCGGAATGAACTCTGCCCAGGGTCGCGGCGCGCTGCTCGGCCTCGGCGAATCCGAGCACCACACGCGCCTCGATTTGATCGAATGGCTCGAGCCGCGCTGGGAAAGCCCGGACGACCCGCCCTCTTCCAAACGGGTTCCACGGATCATGGCGCTCCGGATGCGTAATCTGCGGGCGGCCTACGAGGACCTGCGCGGTCAGGGTGTGGAGTTCATCGCCGAACCTCGCGATCCCGACCCCAGGACCGGCGTCGAGTCGGTCGTGTGCTGCCGCGACCCCGACGGCTACATCGTCGAATTGATCGAATATATCGGCGGCCGGCTCGGGAGTCGTGTCGACGATCTCGAAACGCGCCCGGAAGAAAAAGCATGAGCGCACTCGAAGCGCGGATGGGCATGACGAGGCGACGAATCTGGGTCGTCGGGGCGGGCGGCGGCGGGATCGGAACCGCGGTTTCGGCCGAGCTTGCCCGCGCCGGTGCCGACGTGGTCGCGATCGATCGCGACCGGAGCGCGCTCGATGCGACGCTTCATGCCGGCCAGGGCGCGGCGGGCACGATCGAACCCTTCGTTGTGAATGCAGGCGATCGAGCCGAGATGGAATCCTTCGCCGAAGCGGAACAGCGGGCCGATCGGGTTCCCGATGGCCTGGTGAATATCGTCGGTGGAATGGGCCGCGATCAGTTCGCGGCGATCACCGACACGCAAGACGAGATCTTCGAGGCCGTTCTGGATTTGAATCTACGCGTCTCCTGGCTCTCGTCCCAGACCTTCGCCAAGACGCTCTTCGCGGCTTCTCGGGGCGGGAGCATCGTCCAGCTCGCCTCGATCGCAGCACTCCAGGCGATGCCCTTCGGCGCGACTTATGCGATGGCGAAAGCGGCGCTGATCTCGCTCTCCCGAACCCAGGCGATCGAGTGGGCCCCACGCGGAATTCGGGTCAACACGATCGCCGCGGGCACGATCCGCACCCCCCGCTCGGTCTCCGCGAACGACGAGCGCGACCGCCGCGTGATCCCCCTCGGTCGCCGAGGCCACGTGGAGGACATCGCGGGAACCGCCCTCTTCCTGCTCTCGGACCTCGCGGCCTTCGTGACCGGGCAGGTCATCGCGGTCGACGGCGGCGCTTCGATCAAGCCCTCCTATCTTGGAGATGATGCACTCCCGGTCTTCGTAGAGGATGAAGCGCTGCGTGAGCGACTCTTCGGATCGACTAAGCTCCACGGTGGAACTTCGTCCGCCCCCCCGGCCAGCGCCGAGGGCCCGGATGCCGCCGATCCAATCACCAAGGACGACAAGACATGAGTCGGGACACGATCATCATCGGAGCCGGATCCGCCGGCTGCGTGCTCGCAGCGCGCCTCAGCGAGGACGCGAACCACGACGTGCTGCTGCTCGAAGCGGGCCCCACCCATGACCCCGAGGCGCTGCCCGAACAGGTCGAGTTTCTCGGCCGCGGCTATCAGTGGCCGATCGAGTGGGGCGAGGAGGTCCGGTCGAGCGATGGTCGCATGCTGCCCTACCTGCGAGGGCGTGGCGTCGGAGGATCCTCCAGCATCAACGGCGGCGTTGCCATGCGTGCGGAACCCGCGGATCTCGAGAATTGGCCCAAGGGCTGGCAATGGAACGAGATGCTTCCCTGGTTCCGCAAGCTCGAAAAAGATCGCGAGTTCGGCGCGGCCGACTATCACGGTGATTCCGGCCCGGTTCCGATTCTCCGCTGGGCCGAGGACGACTGGGATCCGACCTATCGGGCCTTCTATGAGGCCTGCGGAAGCGTGGGGATCCCGGACTGTCCCGATCATAATGCCCCCGGCACCACGGGTATCGGACCGATTCCAATGAATCGGGACGGGAGCCGCCGACTCTTCGCCGGGATCACCCACCTGTACCCGGCGCAGGATCGTCCAAATCTCGAGGTGCGTGGCGACACACTCGTCGCGACGGTGCTTTTCGAGAAAAACGTGGCGATCGGAGTCGAACTCGCGAATGGGGAACGCCTCGAAGCGAACCGCGTGATTCTGTCGGCGGGCATCCTCCACACGCCGATGCTGCTCTGGCGCTCCGGAATCGGTCCCGCCGACGCACTCCGCAAGCTGTCCATCGATCCGCTCGTCGACTCGCCGGGTGTCGGCGCCCACTGGACGGATCACATGGTGATCCAGCTTTCGACCCCGGTGAGCGATCGCTTCACGCGTCCCGGCACCCACGGAATTCAAGTCCTCGCGCGCGTGACCGCGGAAGGCAGCCCTTTCACGAACGATCTCCAGATCACGCCCTGGTGCGAACGCCTGGGAAAGAACGAGTACCAGTTGAACCTGAGCGTCTCGCTTCAACAACCCTTCGGCGAGGCAGAGATCGCGGCGACGAGTCGTGATCCGAACGAGCGCGGCGCGTTCTCCTGGCCTTTCCCCGGCGAGCCAAGAAACATCGAACGCCTTCGCCATGGCTACCGACTCGCCGCGCGAATCCTCGCGAACGCGAAGGTCTCGGACGACTCGGATGCCCTGGCACGCGCGGAAGCCCAGAGCGACGGCGAACTCGACGCCTGGATCGCCGAGAATCACGGCGCGTTCTACCACGGCCTGGGCTCGTGCCAGATGGGCGAGAGCGACACCCTTCCCCTCGCTCTCGACCTCAGCGTGCGTGGAACACAGGGTCTCTACGTAATCGATGGCGCCTCGATCCCGCGCGTCACGCGCAGCAACACGCATATCGCGATCATCGCCCTGGCAGAGCGTGCGGCCGCGATGCTCGCCGGCCACGAGTCGCTCTAGATGCGCGCACCACACTATTCCGAGTTCGCGGATGAATTGCTTCGACCCGCCGCCATCGATTCTCCACAGACGATCTACGCACGATTGCGCAGCCACATGCCACTCTCGAGGATCGGAGAGTCCGGCGTTCACTTCGTCGCGACCTGGGCACTCGTAGAGGAGGCCCTGGGCCGCGAAGAGGATTTCTCCGCAAACCTGACGGGCGTGCTCTTCCGGGGGTCCGATGGGCAACCCGCCGCCTTCGAGTTGCCCGGGACGGGCGCGACCGACGTCATCGCTACGGCCGACGAACCCAGCCATTCGATTCACCGCGCCCTCGCCCAACCCCGACTGATGGCCGCGCGCATCAACACCCTCGAGGACCGCATGCGCGGCTGGGTACGTCGTGCGATCGACCCCTGGCTTGCGAGTGGAGGGGGCGACTTCGCACCGCTCTCGGAACTCGTCCCTGCGCTGGCCCTGGCTCATGTCCTCGGCCTACCCGAACGTGACGTCTCTCGATTTCGCATCTGGGCCATGATGGGAGGCGACATGCTCGCGGGCGAGGTCGATGCACAGAGGCTCGGTTTTCTGACTGAGGAAACGGGCAAGATGGCCGCCTATCTCGGCGATCACCTCGACATCGCGATCGCCGAGCCGGACGATGATCCCGGGGCGCCGCTCATGCACGCCCTCGCCCTCGGCGTGATCGCAGAAAAGCTCACGCGCTCCGAGGCAATCGGAATCGCGATCGTCATGTTTGGGGCCGGCGGTGAATCGACTGCCGCCCTGGTCGGTTCGACGCTGCGAATGCTCGCCGAAAACCCGGTACTCGCCGAGGAACTCCGGGCGAGCCCCGAGCTGATACCCCGTTATGTCGAGGAGGTCGTGCGACTCGAACCCCCGTTCAACTTCCACTATCGATCCGTGCGGCGACCCTGCCAGTTGGACGGGTATGACCTCGACAAAGGCGACCGGTTGATGCTTTCCTGGGCCTCGGCCAATCGCGACCCGGCGATCTTCGAGGATCCCGACACGCTGCGGCTCGATCGCCGGTACCCGAAAAGACATCTGGGTTTCGGGCGTGGAGCCCATTTCTGTATCGGCGCGCCGCTGGCCCGACTCGAAGCACGGGTCGTCCTCGAAGAGGTCCTCGGCTCGACCCGGAGCGTCTCCCTGCGCGGTGCGGAGGCCGCCCAGTACGCAAAGAGCATCTTCATCCGCCGCCTAACGCGGCTCGATCTCGTGACCACCGCAGCCTGATCGAGCCGCCTTGGCACGCACGCGCCCGAGGGTTAGGGATCCAACCCCAGAAACCGCCCCAGACCTTCCCTGATTCGATCCTCAGCGGTGTCGCGCTCGCTCTCCGATTCGGGATCGCCGTCCTCGCGTTTCTTTCCGAAGATCAGGTCGGCCAGCCCCTTGGACGCCCGATTCGCCAGCTCCTGCTTTGCGTCCGCAGTCGCTCTACCACCGAGCGCAGCGAAGTCGGGAACGAGACTCGGGGCATCGGTCGTACCGCCGAGACGGATCGGAAGCGAGACCGTGTCCCCGTCCGCGAGAACCGAGCCGAAACCATCCGCCCGGGCGAGAATCTTTTGGGAGAGTTCCTTCGAGAATCGCAGATCTCCGGTTCCCGAGATCGCCCCATCGAGTCCGAGCAAGCCCTCTGCCTGGATGGAAAAGTCGTCCGCCTTGATGGAAAGCTCCTCGGCGTGGATCGCGCCGTCCGCAATCTCGAGCATCATCTCGATTCCCTCGAAGGGCGTCCGGTCGCCCTGGAGCGCCTCCGGCGCCACATCACGAATCGCGTTCGCGGCGAGCTGACCCAGACCCGGATCGGCCACGAGTCGATCCACCAGGGCATTCAAGACGTTGACCTGTTCGATCGCCCCCTCGCCGATTTCGAGATCGAGGCGCCCCGTCAGACTTCGCTTGAGCGACTCCCACTCCAGGCTGTCCCCCTGAAGCGTGATGTCGCCACGGAGCATGCCCGAGAGCATGCCGGCGGGTAATCCGAGAACGACTTCGGCGAGTTTCCCTGAATCGAGATCTCGAATCTTCATGCTGAGATCGAAGGGCGATCGACCGGGTTCGCCTAATACGACATTCCCGTACAGATCGACACGCCCCCCCGCGAGTCCAACCGTGACCGGATCGATTTCGAGCTCGGCTCCAGCCGGGGTATCGCGATAGATGACGTCGATCGCGATCGAGTCGAGATCGAAGCCCGCGAGTCGTACCTGCTCGGTTCGAACGCGAATGGGGTAGCCCGACCGGGAGGGATCCGCCGAAAGCCTAGCCTCGACCTCGAGCGAATCGATCCGCGTTAGCTCGCCCTCTTCTTCGAGTCGGACCCCGAAGATCGCAGGCAGCAACGACGGACTCGTCAGCCGGACCGTACCCACCATCGTCTCCAGACTCTCCAGGCGGACCGCGCCTTCGAATCGACTCTCGAGGCCAGCGTCCGCCGCCTTCGCCGAGCGCACACGCCCGGAGAAATCGATCGCGATCGGGCCATCGAGTGCGAGGTCGGTCCCCGACGTCTCGATGTCCTCGATGACGAGAGAGAGACCCTCGGGGCTGGTCCGATCCTCGTAGTAGATCGTCCCGCCGACGATCTCTAGGACGGCGATCACTACAGCGAGCGGAGCCCCCGCTTCCTCCGGCGACGTCGGCGGGGCGGACGCAGGCTCGACAGGCACCGGCTCCCCAGTCCCGCCGAGGCTCGAAAAGTTGAAGCCCTCCACGGTCTGGATCACGCGAATCGTCGGGGCGTCCAGGCGAATCCCACTGACCTCGATCCGCCGTCGAAGCGCTGGCAGGATTCGCACGCCGACATACGCTTCATCGAGGCTCAGGAAATCCGGCTGGCCGAATCGCGGATCCTCGGCGACCCGTAGACCGGCGACGCGAATGGCGAGGCCATTCGAGAACGCGACCTCCGCGGCGTCGAAGGACACTTCGCGACCCACCGCGTCGCTCGCGAGCCCCGCGAGCATCTCGCGATTTTCTTCGAGATAGGTGTTCACGTTCGAGATCGCGACGACAACGACGACGATCACGAGGACGACCCCGACGGCCAGACCGATGATGACTTTTTGCATTTCTCCCCCCGGTGGGCACGGTTGCGGTGGGATGCCGGACCCCGCCCGAACCGGAAAAGTGCTGAATCATCCGGTCCGGAGCAATCAGCGTCTCGATTTTCGACACTCGAAGTCGGATTTCACGAAAGATAAAGCGAATCAGCGGGCCACCGCAGGCCATGACGGCTCGGCAACTCTCGGATCTGCCACTGGAATCTCATTGCGTCGTCAAGTCTTCGAGGATCGCCACTCGCTCCGCACGGCAATTGGACACCGACTCGAAGAGCTCGAGCTGCACACGCGCACGCTGCGTGTTGTGCGCGCCCGCGGTTTCGTATCGCGCCGTATCCCAGATGAAATAGGACTCTTCGAGCATATCCGTCGCGAAGCGCGCGCAGAGTTCCAACGTCATTCGCTCCGTCGCCGTCACGAGCGAGTCCGTCTCGGCGCGAAGCAGCGGCCGTGCGTAGCCTTCACAGAATCCGCCGAGCGAAGCCTCGAAGACCGCGAGATCGAAGTGAGCTCCGCTGCCGTCCTCGCCCGTCCGATTACACCAGGATCGCCAGGCATCTCCCCACTCACTCCAGAGCGGCGCTCGCATCAGGGTGTCGAAGTCGATGAGCGCCACCGCGCGGTCGCACGCCGGCGAATCCGCACCCTCGAAGAGCAGATTGGCCAGCTTGAGATCACCGTGGATCACGCGATCGGGAGCCGCCGGAGCGGGACCTAGGCTCGCAAAGCCCGCGTCGATTCGCGCCGCGATCTCGCGGACTCTCGACGCCAACGGGTGACCCGCATGAGTCTCGAGCGCCCGGCGCAATCGTTCGAGATAGAGCGGCGTGTTCCTGAACGGGATGCCCATCGGCGCGAGCGGGGCCTCGAAATCGTCGAGCGCCGCATGGAATCGTCCGACCAGCGCGCCCGCCGAACGCGCCTGCGCGTTGGACTCGATCCGTTCGAAACAGACCCCAACCAGATGAGTCAGAAGTCGCCAGCGTCCCTCGCCGGGAATTTCGACCGAGAGCGCTCCCGCCTTCGAAGGCACGAGTTCGAAGGTCCGGAGCCCGTGCCCCTTGAGATGGCGCGTCACGGCCGAGATATTGTCTTGAATCTCGGGCGCGAAGACATCGCTCACACGCTGAAGTACATACTCGCCACTCTGGGTCCGAAGGTGATAACTCCGGTGAAGCAATCCTCCCGAGAGCAGCCGGACCCCAAAGGGTCCCGAAAGCTCGGAAAACGCCTGGCGAACCCCGTCCGGAATCTCCGAGGAATCCAACCCCTTTCCCCAGCCGTTTCGATTGGGTTCCCGTGCGTCATCCGCGCCGAACGAATTCATACCGACGAGTGTAGGCCTGTCGAGTCATCGCTTCGAGATCACGCACCACGGGAACTCCGCCCTCCAAAAGCCGCCTAAAAGATGCGACTGGGATTTCGACCGGCGGCCGGATTCATCGAAAGTCAGCGCGACTTGTGAATCAGGTTTTCGGCGAACCACTTGATCTGGTCGATCTTCTCTTCGAGCTTCTGCGTGTCTGGAGAACCGTCGTAGGGGTTTCGGAAGCCGATGATCGCCTCGCCCACGCCGATCTCCTCGAGCTTCTTGATCCCGTCGAGACTGAACGCGTCGGCGCCCATCGACTGAATTTCGAAGGGAAGATGGTCCCGTCCGTATTCCTTGCGGAGAATGTTGATTTCGTCGACCAACAGCTTCAGATCCTCACTGGTCCCACCGGCATGGATGAAACCGTCTCCCCGCAGAGCCGCTCGACGCAGCGCCGGCTTCGTATGCCCCCCGATCAACATCGGAACGGGCTGCGTCGGTACCGGGCAGATCTTCATGGAGTCGATTTGAAAGATCTCGCCGTCATACGAGAAATACTCGCCGGTCATGAGGCCCCGGACGATGTCCATCATCTCGTCCATTCGCTTGCCACGCTTCTCCCAGGGAATCTGGCAAGCCGCAAAATCGTCGGGCCAGGGGCTGATCCCGACACCGAAGACGAAACGATTGTCGGTCAACACGGCGATCGAGGAGAGTTGCTTGGCCACGATGACGGGTTGGCGAATCGCAAGCTTCATGACCGAGGTCGTGAAGCGAATCGTCGAGGTAATTGCCGCCATCGCCGGAATCACCACGAAGGGCTCCAGGAAAGGAACGCCATCAAGGAACTCGCGGTCCCCGGTTCCGTTGTAGGGGTATTTGCTATCCGACTCCTCGGGATAACAGATACTGTCGGGAAGCGTAAAGCTATCGAAGCCCGCGTCTTCGGCGGCGACGGCCAGAGGCATGTAGAAGGCGGGGTCGCACATCGTGGCGTGGTAGGCAAAGCGCATGAGAACATCCTCCGGCAGCTCGGTGATCCGGCCGCATTCGATTTACGAGAGCCGATCCTGTGGCGCCGCCGCAATCAAAGAGTCGAGGCCAGCGGACCGGGCGAAATCAGCGCGCGAGATCCCAGACCGGCACGATGGGGGCCTGGCCTTCGACCTGCTCGGGCGTATAACCGCCCCGGCGGTGACGGGGCCCTGGATAACCCGCAACTTTCCAGCCCGAGAAATCCCGATTCCCACCGTAGGACGGGTCGGCGAGAAAACCCACGATCGTGTGGATTCGCACGGTCTCGAAGAACATAGGGGACGGCAGCTCTTTTGAAAGCGCCCACTCCTTCGCTGTTCCCCGCTCGAGGGCCGCCAATATTTCATCTTGTTGCGCGCTTTCGAGCCCTACGAAACGCACCTCGAAACGCGCCATCGCCACGCCGTCGAGTGCCGCCAATCCGCCCTGATAGAGCGGAAGCGCAGCGGCATCCTCGTGAGCGAGTGCCTTGTCGATGAAATTCACACAATTCGCCTCACGCGCACCAGGATCCTCGTCGGCCGGAATGATCCGCCCGGTCAACGCGTCGAGCGTCTCCCACTCGTGTTTGGTCAGGATCGCGGGCTCGACCGACTCCGCTGCCGCTTGCGCCGCCTTCGGACGCGGCGTGTTCAAGCCGATCAGGATTCCCGCACCGTAGAGGCTGCCGCGCCGGACAAACTCGCGTCGGTTGATGGGCTTTGCCGCGACTTTTTCTTCTTCCCGTTGTTCGACTCGTCTCACAGCGACTGCCTCCGGGCTTCTCGGATGAAGTGGTCGGCGACGCGATAGGCATTCGCCAGAATCGTCAACGTCGGGTTGTAGCCGGAGCTCGTCGGCATGAAGCTTCCGTCTACGATCCACAGATTCGGAACCTCGTGGCTGCGGCAATTCGCGTCCACGACGGATTTCGACGGGTCCTTCCCCATCCGGGCCGTTCCATGGTTATGCGCGTTGCCACGTTGAGCCTGGGTTGACGAGATATGAAGCCCGTCTCCGCGTCCGGGTCGAACGCCCGTGCCTCCGGCCGCCTCTACGACCTCCAGGAGCTTCTTTTCGTACCAGTTGTACATGGCGATATCGTTCGGGTGGTGATGTTTCGTCACTCGAGGAACCGGAAATCCAAATCGATCCCTGACCTCTGGATCGAGGTCGACCCGACTCGACTCCATCGGCAGTTCCTCACCGATGAGCGCGATCAAGAGGATTCGCGGAAACGCGCGAATCCGATCTTTCAAGCCCGCCCCCCAACGCGCCCCGAACGCGAGGTCATCGCTGACAGCCGCCGTGTACGCGATCGGTTGGTGTGTAAAGGTGTTGAGTTCGGCGATGACTCCACCTCGAATGAATCCGCGCTTGGGATCACTCGCATGGAGATCATCGAAGGCGGCGTGGGTCTCGAACCCGGTATAGGCGCGCAGATCCTCGTCCATCACTCCAATCGCTGAGGGATGGTGATGGAAAGTGAGATTCTTCCCAACCAGTCCGGAGCCATTCGCGAGCCCCTCCGGAAAGGACCCGGACTTCGACATCAAGAGAAGCTGCGGGGTTCCAATCGAACCACAAGCGATGATCGTTTGTTTCGCACGCACTTCGTGCGTCTTCCCCTTCTCGTCGAGGTAGCGTGCACCGGTCACCTTGCCCTTCGTGTCGAGTGGCAACTCGAAGACCATCGCGTTCGGTCGCAGATCGAGTCTGCCTGTCGCTGTCGCACGGGGAAGCGAAACGGAGAGGGTTGTCGCCTTGGCGTGAATCGGACAGCCATAAGCTCGACAAGCCCCGCCGTACATACACCGCGGCCGCCCACCGTAGGGCCGAGAATTGATGGCCATTGGAACCGGGAAGGGGTGGTAACCGAGCTTGCGGGCACCGGCTGCGAACCTCTTCGCCGAAACGCGCTCCGGATGCCGCGGATTCGGAAGCGCCGCTTTCTGCGGCGCACCAAACGGATTGGATGTGTGATCTCCTGCGACCCCGAAATCACTTTCGGCCTTCGTGTAGAAAGGCTCCAACTCCTCGTAGGAGATTGGCCAATCCGCCAGACTCGCTCCGGCAACAGGTCCCTCTTTCGACAACACACGAAAGTCATCCGGCTGGAAACGCCATGCCCAGGCGGCCCAATGGGTGATGGTGCCACCGACGCAGTGGGCGATGTGGCTGTGCCGACCGGTCTGACTCTCGCTGGTGTCGTCGAAGCGATAGGTCTCCAGCTGGTGCGGTGAGAAGACTTCATCCCGAATGGAATTGCGCAACTCGTCGTCATCAAAATCGACCGGTCCGACGCGCCCGCCCCGCTCGAGGGCAACGACGTCGAATCCAGCCGCGGTCAGTTGATCGATCATGACTCCGCCGCCGGCCCCGGTTCCGATCACACAAACGTCATACTCGCGCTGGCCGTCGGTCGCCATCGATCGGTCCCCTCCCTATTATTCGACAACCCCCTCGAGTCCGCCGACTCGGGCCACCCTCACGAATCAGCTTGCCAGTTCGAATCCCTCGTAACCCTTCGCAACGACGCCGTCGCAGATATCTTTGTAGTTCTTGCCGCCGCCCACGTAGGGCATGAACACCCTTGGCTTACCGGGGATATTGACGCCGAGATACCACGAGCGGGCTTCGTAGAAGAGCGTCGACTTGGCCGCCTCGTTCACGTGATCGACCCATTCATTCTCGGCATCGAGGCTCGCCTCGATCTTCTTCGCACCGGTCTTCTTCATGTAGACGATGCAGTCCGAGATCCAGTTGACGTGCTGTTCGATCGCAACGGGCATGTTCATCAGGACCGACGGACTGCCGGGACCTGTGATCGTGAAGAGATTTGGGAAGCCGGCGATCTGCAGACCGAGATAGGTCCGCGGCCCCGCTGACCACTTTTCGCGGAGGGTCATTCCGTCGACGCCCTCGATTTCGATCCTGAGAAGCGATCCGGTCATGGCGTCGAAGCCCGTCGCGTATACGATCGTATCGACCGGATACTCGCGCTTCGTCGTTCGAACGCCCTTCGCGGTGATCGCCTCGATCGCCTCCTCGTTGATGTCGACGAGTTCCACGTTGTCGCGGTTGAAGGTCACGAAATAGTCGGTGTCGATCGGCGGTCTCTTCGAGCCCCAGGGATGATCCTTCGGACACAGCTTTTCTGCCGTCTCCGGATCATCCACCATCTCGCGGATCTTCTTCCGGATGAAGTCGGCGGCCAGGTCATTCGCCTCCCTGTTCATCATGAGGTCATTGAAGGAACCCCACATGAACTTGAATCCGCCCTCCTGCCAGAGCCCCTCGAAGATCTCCTCGCGCTCCTCATCCGTCACGTCGAACGCACTCCGATCGATCGGGTCGTAGGGGAAACCGGCCGCGGTCTCCCGCGTCTTCTTCCGAATCCCGGCATAATTCTGCTTGATCCACGCCGTCGCCTCGGGCGTGAGCTTCTTGTTCTGGGTAGGCACCGTGTAGTTCGGGGTCCGTTGAAAAACGGTGAGGAACTCGGCTTCCTGGGCGATCACCGGCGTCGACTGAATCCCACTCGAACCCGTCCCGATCAGCGCGACGCGCTTGCCCTTGAAATCGACGCCCTCCTTCGGCCAGGCACCGGTGTGGCAGCTCACGCCCTCGAAATCGTCTCGCCCCGGGATCTCCGGCAAATTGGCTGCGGACAAACAACCCACCGCGGTCACGACGAAGTTCGCCACGACCGTTTCACCCCGGTCGGTCTTCACCGTCCAGGTCGAAGAGGCCTCGTCGTAGACCGTGGAGACGACCTTCGTCGCGAGCCGAATATCCTTGTTGAGATCAAAGCGGTCCGCGACGTGCTCGAGATATTCGAGGATCTCGGGCTGCTCGGGATATTTGCTGCTCCAGGTCCATTCCTGTTCGAGTTCCTCGGAGAAGGAATAGGAGTAGTAGAAGCTCTCCGAATCACAACGCGCGCCGGGGTATCGGTTGAAGAACCAGGTCCCGCCCACCCCATCACCCGCTTCGTAGGCGCGAACGTTCAGTCCCAACACGTCCCGAAATCGGTAGAGCGCGTAGAGTCCCGCGAAGCCCGCTCCGATGACGACGATATCCAGCTTCTCTGTCTTGCTCTCTGCCATTTTCTTGTCCTCTACCTTTCGTCGCCCATTCGCCATTCGATCCGCCCAGACCCTTCCCGGTTTCGCCAACTCGAGTCAGAGCGGCACCGGCTCCTTGAACGAACGGACCTCTTCCGCTTGAAGAACGGGTCCATCCACTCCGACATTCGAGAGGGTCCGCTCGAGAATCCGCCAGAATCCATCGCGACGCTCCCAGCGATCGCGATAGATCGCCGAATGGCGGAACAGGCTGATCTCTCCGTCGAGCTTCTCCTGAAAATGAACCAGGTAGCCGTAGGTCGTCGAAGTCGCCTGGTCCGCGCCGCCCTTTGGATCGAAGACGATCATGGAATTCACCATGTTGTGTTGCGTACAACGAAACATCCGGAGTGCGGGTTCGAGCCAGGCGCGAATCTCGGACCAGGGACCGCGCGTACCACCGGGCGTGTCGTAGTGGATGATCGATTCGGGAAGAAAGAGATCGTCGAGATCGGCGAAACGGCGATGGTCGATGCACCAGCCGTAGAAGTAGATTCGTTGCTGGATCTCGGCGAGATCGGCGACCTGTTCCGGGGAGAATCGGCCGGGAATCGTGATGTCGGGGATGCTCATCATAACCCTCGATGTGCGCGACACGCGGATCTGCTCGATGCATCGTGAAGCCGTTCGCAGGGTCGGTCGCGCCCGACACCGATTCCTGACTCCGCCTACACAGTACCAGAATCGGACCCCCGTCATCCCCTCCCTCCACGTCCTCGCAAGCCCGGTTGGAGCGATGGCTGGGAGCTGCCGAACCGAGCTACGTTGTCCTCTCGAGCCGCTCCTCGTTTCGAGCGACGAGAGGGAGGAGAATCGCATGAGAACCATCGCAATCACGGGTGCCGCTTCGGGAATCGGCGCGTCGACCGCCGCTCGATTGAAGAGCGAAGGCCATCGGGTCATCGGCGTCGACCTGCACGAGACCGACATCACGGCGGACCTGTCGACACCGGCGGGGCGCAAAACAGCGATCGATCAGATTCTCGAACAATGCGCCGGAACACTCGACGGATTCGTCCCCTGCGCCGGACTCTCAGGCCTGCCCGACCGGCCGGGCAGCCTGCTCGCCAGCCTGAATTATTTCGGATCGATCGAGTTGATCGAAGGCCTGCGCGAAGCCCTCGCCCAAAGCGACGCCGCCTCGGTCGTCGGGCTCTGTTCCAACTCGACGACGACCGCCCCGGGAATCTCGATGGAGCTCGTCGATGCGCTCACAGCCGGCGACGAAGAAGCGGCACGTGCCCTCGGCGACAAGACCGGCTCGATCATGACCTATCCCGCAACCAAGATGGCGCTGGCGCGATGGCTTCGAAAGAACGCCGTCAGCGACGAGTGGATCGGACAAGGAATCAACCTGAACGCGATCGCCCCCGGCAAGACCGAGACGGCGATGGTCGCGGAAGGCCGTGCGGATCCAATCCTCGGCAAGCACATGGATGCGTTCCCGATGCCGATCGGACGCAACGGCCGTCCAGAGGAGATCGCCAGCCTGATCTGTTACCTGCTCGGCCCCGAAGCCCGCTTCATCGTAGGCAGCGTGATCTTCATCGACGGTGGCACCGATGCGCTCTTCCGAGCCAACGACTTCCCGGCTCCGATGCCGATCCCGAACCAGGACTAGCCCAGAACTCCCGAAGCAAGCCCGGACGTCGCGGCAGGTCCGGGACCCCGCTCCTCGCGTGCCCCGGCGTCAGAATTCGATGATCGCACGGCCCTCGATCTCACCTTTCGAGAGCGCGGCAATCGCCTCGTTGATCGCCTCGAGCGCATAGCGTCGGGTGACCAGCGCGTCGAGATCGAGATCGCCCCGCACG
>SMVB01371151.1_pt1 | contig 31266 bp, 30 predicted proteins | sample 2456461 | NCBI WGS metagenome assembly SMVB01 (sample SAMN11095934, study PRJNA526329) | marine sediment metagenome | biome: Marine sediment; feature: Surficial sediment; material: Deep marine sediment; isolation source: Hadal surficial sediment | place: Pacific Ocean | collected 2014-05 | depth... | reverse complement strand
CCATTTGAGAAATTGGACTTCAGTGCCACTGATCCTTTTGAGTAGTTTGAAAATTCAAACTTTGAAACCAGTAAGGATATAGAAAAATAATCGTTTCGGACGAAACTAACCTAATGTTCAAGTCAGTGAGTTAGGTATTCTCGACTCGAAAACAACTAAAGCTCAATAGGTTTCTTACTTAAGCTAGACTCAGTCACAAAACTCTACATAGCTGTTCGGCACATTCAGATCCACGGGGTTTTTCAAGCCACTTACTTTTAAGCGTTTTAGATCGAGATCAACCGCGCTAGCATCCAGCACATTTTCACCAAAGCGGTAGATTGCCTTGGCATCCCCCGCGATTGCTGCTTCGTCATAAGCTTGGGTGTTTTCAAGCACTTGTTCCCGTGCGTGTTGATATTGTGTAACAGCACTTGAGCCGTGCTTCTGCACCAGCATTTTCTCAATGATGTGAGGTGCTAGAATCGATGCTGTTGCATTGTTTCCACCGAACCCTTTTGAGTTAATGAGTACGGCGTCCATGGAGGTCGGACTGAATTGCTTGTGTTGCAACAGAATGTCGAGATTGTCTTGGTGAATATCCTCAGCCAGTTCATCGATGGTAGTTATGCCAGGTATCAAGCCGTATTTCCATGCGCCAAGGGTTGACATCATCTGATCACCAGCGGCTGAGGCTAGAGAATGACCAACATAGGACTTTACTGCTGTGATCGGCCAATTGGAAATTCCATGGACATCGGCTATCTGGCTCAAGATATGGGATTCTGTTATACGATTTTGTGGCGTGCCAGTTCCATGTGCCTGAACATAGGATCTCTGCCGCAGCCCATCTTCACCAATGATGTTTTTTGTTGCCGCCGCCGCTTTAGCCATAGTGATGTAGTTGCCTAGACCTGGCCCGGCAATGGATTTTTTGAAACCGTCAGCGTTGACAAAAACTTCATTGACACCACCATAAATATTGGCACCTAGTTCCAGAGCCAGTTCGTCATCAAATAACACCAAGAATTGGGCAGATTCGGCTAAGGTAAAACCGCAGTTGTTGCCGAATGGACGGCAGGCTCTGGCAAAATCAGGGGGTGCTGATTGTTCCAGGCCATCAAGTCGGCGTAGGCTGTCATCATCAGCTAGCGCACCCATAGTGGCAAAACCATCGAATACTTCGGGGACTAGGGGAGCCTCACTTGTACCCACAACGACAACCCTATGGGTCCCCGTTTGAATGTCCCGGATCCCTTGTCTGAGATTGTAAAGAAAGGTCGCACAAGCGGCGACATTGGTGCCGGTTGTGCCGAGATTGCCGAGGATATAGGCATTGACAAAGTCAGCAGGCATTTCAGCATAGCCGAGTGGGAGCTGTTTGGAAGTTACTTTCTTGCCCAGCAACCTGGCCTGTAGCATGCCGCCATAACCATTGTAATCCAACTGGCTCATACCGCTACCTGCATAAACACTTATTTGATCTGGAGCGACAGAGTCTCGTACGATTTGCCAGTCTATGCCAAGGGAGTTGATTGCGTCCGAAGCGCTATAGACAGTTAATTGCAGGCCTCTGGGGTGGCTCCGACTCGGGTAGTGATCACCGGGATCAAAACCTTTGGGTAATTGCCCCGCAACATTGACATTGGAACTGCGATGACATTGCAACAACACATCAAAATTATCACTAACCAATACATGTACTTTGTTATGCTTGTCTGCATCAGCGACAACTTGCCAGCCCGGGGGCAATCTATCAGGCAGATGCTTTTTGCTGAGCATAAATTCAATTGGTTGCCCTTCTTTCCCAGAAAGCGATATATGCTTATGGAACAATAGATGTTGAGGGTCGAACAGATTGTTATCCAGTTGTCGTACGAGACTACTGTTTTGCAATAACGGAGTAATTTGTTCCAGATAGTTGTTCAGCTCAATATCAGAGTCATTACTATCCTGCCAGGAACTCGATCCTTTTTTGATAAGGCCCATAACACTGGCAAGACTTGCTTTGGTTGCTATAGCGTCCTGTTGGGGAAGCTTATCCAGAACCAGGCGACGGTATCCGTGGTGTAGTGAGCTCCGTCCAGCCGGATTGATGCCACCAAAACCTACGATTATCGGTAGCTTGGCCATGATTTATTGAGCTCCTACTCCTAGTGGACAATGATCAAGGGGCAATATAACCATCCCCGTCTGTTTTTTGCATGTCATTATAGACATATATAGTGGTATATTGGCCAAAGCATCAGATCACACCGGGAGAAGGGGCAATCGCGAAGCCTAGGTAGTAGGCTTGAATAGCCCGGTAGAGTTTCTTCCATGCCAAAAGCAGTAAGTTGGAGTTGGATACATCCTTTTTGAAAATCAGTACGCTTTTCCTATCTGGGCAATGGGGGATACCTAATCAACTTGCATAAAAACAGTTTGACCCATAGCATTGAGTGCTAAACACGACTACAGAGGGTAGGAAATATGCGTGGATTAAAAAAAATAGCGGCGATACTGTTGCCACTGATTTTGTTGATGGTTGGTAACCAAGTTAAAGCTCAAAATGACAGGTTCGCCAATATAACAATTGAGACTGTACCCGTTGCTGGCAACATATCAATGTTAGTGGGTTCTGGGGGCAATATTGGCGTTTCTGCTGGAGATGACGGCATACTGATCATCGACGATCAATATGCGCCGTTGGCTGCAAAAATTAAAACCGCCCTGGCAGCCCTGGGCTCTGACTCTCCAAAATTCCTCCTCAATACTCATTTCCACGGCGATCATACTGGCGGCAATGCCGACTTCGGCGCTGGCAGTATTATCATTGCTCATGAAAATGTGAGGGGTAGATTGATTGGTATTGATTCACCAGCAGTTGCCTTACCTGTGGTTACTTTTGACGATGATGTCACTATTCATTTCAATGGCGAAGACATTACCCTTATTCATGTACCGGCTGGGCACACAGACACTGACAGCGTCGTTATGTTTTCGGGCTCCAATGTTATTCATATGGGAGATCACTTTTTCAATGGAGGTTTTCCTTTTATCGATCTGGCCAACGGTGGCACCGTGCAAGGTTATCTGCAAAATCTGGAACGGGTGCTCTCCTGGATCGAGGATGACACGGCCGTAATTCCAGGGCACGGTGCGCTGGGTACAAAAGCTGATTTACTGGCGTTCTACAATGTGGTCAAAGACACTTCAACGACTATACGAGTAAAGAAATCTCAACGTATGAGCAAGGAAGAGATCGTGGCTGAAGGTCTGGATCCCAGCCTTGCGTCATGGGGTACTGGATTTATTAATGAACAGCGTTGGATTGAAACAGTATTCGATAGTTATCCTCGGTAATCAGATTCCAGGAAGATAGACAGCTTGTCGGGTGCACCAGACAATTTTCTACAACGGATTATCCAGATACATCAAGATCTGGGTATACCGGGTAATTACCAAGAAAATTGCAAACTACCCTTGTGCGCTGAACCGTCTGATCTAGTTGCTACTGAACCAGATTATTATCAAAGACCGCAAAAGCTCACCGTATCTGCACATAAGGCCTGGTTGTCGATGAAAATGGCAGCGCAGGTCGATGGCGTCTCTCTTTTTCTGATTTCGGCTTTTCGCAGCGTAGAGTATCAGCAAACTTTATGGCAAAAAAAACTGGCTGAAGGAAGGCAACTTACTGAAATTCTGACGGTTATTGCAGCCCCTGGATACAGTGAGCACCACACCGGCCGGGCCGTGGACGTTAGCACCAATGATTGCCCTGCTTTGGAGGTAGAGTTCGAAAAAACTCAAGCATTTAAATGGCTTACAAGAAAAGCGGGGGATTTTGGCTTTGTCATGAGCTACCCTGAAGGTAATCAATATGGCATTACTTACGAACCTTGGCACTGGTGTTTCCAGGTTTAGACAAAACCGTTTTAAAGGGGTATCTTTAGTTAGGCAGGACTGTTTTGACTTAACCGGCGATTTTTGATTTAACACAGAAGGTAAAACGCTAAGGCAAGTAAAGTAAGGGGGCCGGTCAGGTAGCTATCGAATAGTTTTGCAACGAAATTGTCTTGAAATAATCGGGAGGTAACACAAAACAATATCAGCATGAACCATCAGTCTTTTTTATAATGAACAGTGGAGAATAAATTGTATGACTAATGAATTCCAAGTTGTATTTCATAATATCGATCAATCTGATGCCATCATTGATACTGTCAACAAGAGAATAGTAAAACTGGAACGATTTTGTGACCAGATAATCACCGGTAGAGTGGTATTAGACTCTCCCCACAACAATCATCATAAAGGAAAGGTGTATTCAGTAGGACTGGAAATTCATACACCAAACAAAGAAGTCAGGGTTAATCAAGAACAGCATGATAATCATGCTCACGAAGATCTTTATGTCGCAATCCGCGACGCTTTCAACGCTGCAGAACGTCAGCTCAAATCAGTAGCCAAAAAACATCGAGCTCCAGTGCCAGAATTACCTGACACTGAAATGCTGGCTGATGCAATCACTGACAATAAGGAATACATCACCGGTTAGCACGGTATACAGTAACATGACTTTAAATGAACAGCAGAAATTGGAACTTGAAGCTGCAACATTCAGACGTTTGTTGCAGCATTTGGATGCCAATAAAAATGTACAGAATATTGACCTTATGAACCTGGCGGGCTTTTGCCGCAACTGTCTTTCTAAATGGTATACAGCGGAAGCTGAGTCCAGGGGAATGAATGTTGCTTATGAAGAAGCCAGAGAAATGGTATACGGTATGCCTTATCAGGAATGGAAGGCTAACTTTCAACAGGAAGCAAGTCCAGAACAGATGGAGAAATTTAACCAGGTAGACAAATAACTATTGCATCACCACAAACCAGCATTTTTTTGATCGGTGGTTGCGCTTATTCTTCGACTTTGAAAAGTTTGCTTCGTACCAGGTTGCGGTATTCCACCGGTGTGACACTGGCGAGTTTTTTAAAAAGGTTAGAGAAATAACTGGTGTCCTGGTAGCCAACAGCATAGCTTACTTCTGCAATAGAAAGATTACTTCGTTTTAAAAGCTCTTTACTGTGTTCGATCCTGATTTCTTGAAGGTATTGGATTGGCGTTTTATTAGCGGCTGTTTTAAAACGTCGATTAAAAGAGCGTACACTCATTTTAAATTGTGCAGCAATTTCGTTAAAGATAATACCCTGTTGATAATTGTCCTGCAGCCACTCCTGAACCTTAATGATTTGCTCGTCGTGGTGGGTATCCTGTTGTTGGTACCCTAGTAGCATGGATTCGTAAGATCGCTTGATCTCATGGGTGAAATGTTTTGCGACTTCGCTGGCCACGGATTCATCAAAGAACTTTTCTACCAAGTATAAAATAACATCCCTCGCCGCATTTACACTTCCGGTACAATAAACATTGTTATCAAGGGTAATGAATCGTTTACGATCTAGTTTTACCTTTGGGTATCTCCGTTGAAAGTCATCAAAAAAATACCAATGAGTGGTCGCTGTATGATTGTCTAACAGCCCGGCTTCTGCCAGGAAGTAACTACCGGTTACGATACTGCAAAGTTGACTACCTCGGCGATGGCATGATTTCAGCCATTCAATAAGAGGTTTACTTTTTCGCAGTGTTTTAACAGGAGATCCCCAAAGGCCCGGTATTATTACCAGGTCTGTGTGTTTAATTTGCTGAATGGTTGCTGTGGGGGTAATTGCAATACCGCCGGCCATAGTGACCGGGTTCAAGTCCATACCGACTATGTCCAGAACTAGATCAGCGTTAACTCCATTATTGACCATGCTAATTGTTTTTGCGGCATATAACATCTCCAGCGGAATTGTGATACTTGTTCCGAGAGCGCGCTCAAGGGCAATAAGACTTACGTGCATCACTTTTGGTAATGGATTCCAATGATGAAATAACTTTTACACCCAGACGGGCTGGTAATTTCTATGTTCGAATTTATGTTTTGGCCCAACAATGCTTTGCCCATAGGTGAGTCTATACTGATACAGCCGGTTTGAGGGTCAATCTCGTCAGCCCCCAACAATCGATATACAAGTATCTCGCCATTATCGTCTCGCAAATGAACTGTGGCACCAAAATAAATTTTAGAAGAATTATCGGGTTTTCTACTTACTACGGTGACTTCATCCAGACGCTTGCTCAGGTACCGTACGCGTCGGTCAATTTCTCTCAGGCGTTTTTTGCCGTAAATGTAATCCGCATTTTCCGAGCGATCCCCCATTGCGGCTGCTTCGGAAACCGACTGGGTGATCCGCGGGCGCTCCTCTTTCCATAAAAAACGAAGTTCCTCCTTAAGTTTTTTCTCACCGGCTGCGCTAATGTATTTTGAACTGGGCTTTGACGGCGGTCTGTATCTACTCATTTGAATAAATCCAGTCCCAGGGTCAATTGAGGATTTTTCGCTGCATTTCCCCTATCAAAGTATTCGTCGTTTGAATTGACGGTTGCCTCTGAATTATTGCGCGGTGTAAGCCTGGCCCCCAAGCCTAACAATCTCACAGGGCGTTTTCCTCTTTCAAATCCCTGTCGCAACAGCTCTTCGTAAATGACCGCATCAGTTGAGGTTGAGACGGTCTCCACAGTGGTGGAAACGAAATCCATGAATTTTATTTTAACTACCTGTTTGGTTATCAAGTAGTTTTCGTGAACTCTTTTCATGCGATTTAGTAATTGTTCATGCAGTGTTGGTATTTGGTTCAGGCAAGCGTTCAGGTTTGGCAAATCATTTGCATAGGTTGTCTCAACACTGATTGATTTGCGAATTCGACTGGTCTGTACTGGCCTTTCATCTATGCCCCTGCAAAGGTCATAAAGACGTTGACCAAAACCGCCAAAGTTTTCCGTCAGTTCATTGCTGGAAAATGTTCTTAAATCCCCACAGGTTTTGATATTCATATCGTGAAGCTTGCCAGCGGTCACTTTACCAACGCCATACAGTTTTTTGACAGGCAACTGGTTTACGAATCTGTCAATTTGATTTGGGGTTACGACGAACTGACCATCGGGTTTATTCCAATCACTGGCAATCTTCGCAAGAAATTTGTTTGGGGCAATGCCGGCGGAGACCGTGATTTTGATTTCCTCAGCAATCCTGGATCGTATTTCAGCGGCAATCCGGGTAGCGGATCCACCACACTGATTGCTGTCAGAAACATCCAGAAAGGCCTCATCTAACGACAGTGGTTCAATGAGGGGGGTATATTGTTGAAATATACTATGCATCTGTTGCGAAGCTACTCGGTACTTCTCCATGTCTGGTTTTATGATAACCAGGTCAGGACAAAGGTTTCGGGCAGTTGCTGATGCCATGGCAGAATGGATACCAAATCGTCGTGCCTCGTAGTTACAGGTAGCCACTACGCCCCGACGCTGTGGTGAACCACCTACGGCAACTGGCAAACCAGCAAGCTGAGGATTATCTCGCACTTCAATTGAGGCATAGAAGCAATCACAGTCACAATGGATTATTTTTCTTAATTTGGATGTAGACTCTGCCATGCTTGAAACTATGGAAAAGAAGCGGTCATTGAAATGTGCTCAAGGCAATGTACAGTATGCAAATAGACAAGTAAAACAGCCTTTTTTCTCGAATTCGGATGTGAGGATGACGCTATTGAACCGCATTAAACTGGCAACAAGGCATGTTATGAATTAGGAGGTAATTTTTGCTGTTCTATATCACGAAGTCATTGAGATGCATGCCAAAGAGCTATTGGCTTATATTTTAGTTCTTATTTTTCCCCTTATTGGTATTTAATCAGAGTAAGGCTATCCGTTGGATTTCTCAAACTCAAGCATAAAGTCAACCAGGGCCTGGCAGCCTTCGAGAGGCATGGCGTTATAAATTGAGGCTCGTGCTCCACCCACAGCACGATGACCTTTCAATGCATACAATCCGCGATCAAGTGCGCCGGCTAAAAAGTCACCGAGCAAATCATTATTAGCCAGACTGAACGTCACATTCATAATTGAACGATGTGCGGGATGAGCGGTACCAATATAGAGATCACTGCTATCAATGGTGTCATAAATTAATTTGGCTTTGGCATTGTTACGAGCTTCCATCTTAGCTACGCCGCCTTCTTCTTTAAGCCAATCCAATACCAGAGACATCATATAGATGGCGAAAGTATTGTTGGTGTTTGCCAGCGAGTGATTGTCAGCGTAGACCTGGTAATCCAGCAGGGAAGGTGTGACGGGAAGTGCTTGACCCAGCAGGTCCTCCCGCACAATTACTATCGCCAGGCCGGCAGGCCCGAGGTTTTTTTGTAAACCGGCAAAAATAATACCAAACTGATTAATGTCAATCTCGCGAGACAGGAATTCAGAAGTCATGTCAGCAACCAGGGGGATGTCCCCGGTATCGGGAAAAGATTGCCAGCGAGTTCCGTACAGTGTGTTGTTACTGGTTATAAAGGCGTAAGAATTATCCGCCTCCAGTGATGCAACATCAAAATCGGGAATACGGTCAAAATTTGTGTCTTCACTACTGGCGGCGGTAATTATGTTGCCGTATCGTGCCGCTTCCTGCCGTGCCTTTACGGTCCAAACTCCAGTTTCAATATAGGACGCCTTGTTGGATGGATGGCGATTAATTAGGTTTAGAGGCACTGAAGAAAACTGCATCTGAGCTCCACCATGCACATACAGAATCTTGTAGTTGGATGGAATGCCAGCCAATTCTGTAAGCAGTGCATCTGTACGGTTAATAATTTCATCGAATTCCTTGGAGCGATGGCTGATTTCAATGAGTCCGGCACCTATATTGTTGTAATCAAGGAACTCAGCCTGAGCTTTTTCCATTACCGGTGTAGGCAACATGGCTGGGCCGGCACTAAAATTATAAATTCGAGTCATTGCGTAATTCCTGCGTTTGAATTTTGATAAATCTAAATGAGTGAAACTCTAATTACATCTTCAATATTAGCTATGGCCGTCAAAGCATCGTCAGAGGGAATTGATTCCATATCTATCAAGTTGTATGCAATTTCTTCCCGGCTTTTATTCAACATGTCGAGCACATTGATGTTCTGATCGGCCAATACAGTGGTAATTTGTCCAAGCATTGTAGGAACGTTCTTGTTGATAATCGTAAGCCTGGTGCCTTTAGGCGCACCAACGACACGGTCAAGATAAAGCGGTGGGAAATTAACTGAATTTTTAATATTCCCATTTTCCAGAAAATCCATAATTTGATCTGCCGCCATTACCGCACAGTTCTCCTCCGCTTCGCGAGTACTGGCACCGATATGGGGCAATGATATAGCATTTTCTCGATTGATTAATTCAGGTCGGGGGAAATCACTAATATATTTTCCTAGATTGCCACTATCTAAGGCCACTATGAGCGCATCGATGTCAATAATTTCGTCGCGGGAAAAATTCAGCAGGCAGGTGTCTGGACCCATGGCGTTGAACATCTCTGCATTAATAATTCCTCGGGTGGAATCCAGTACCGGCAGATGCAAGGATATGAAATCAGAGCTGCCCGCCAGAGTTGTAACATTTCCAATGCGCGTTACCTGACTGGGAAGTCGCCATGCGGCTTCTACAGACAGTGCAGGATCATAACCCTGGACTTTCATACCCAGGCTGATGGCCATTTCAGCGACCATGGAACCGATAGAACCAAGCCCGATTACGCCGAGGGTCTTGCCAGCAATCTCTGCTCCTTTGAAGCGTTTTTTCTCCCTTTCCAATAACTTAGACATTTCCTGATAGTCGGCAATATCAGTCAATGATGAGACATAATTGATTCCCGATAAGATTCCACGAGAACCCAGTAAAAGGCCACACAGGACCAATTCTTTCACTGCATTGGCATTTGCCCCTGGGGTGTTAAATACTACGACACCAGCTTCAGTACACTCACTTACAGGCACATTGTTAACGCCTGCACCAGCCCTGGCAACAGCCTGAAGTGGTGGCGTAATAATTTCTGCACTGAGCTTTTCACTTCGTAGTAATATGGCATCGGCGTCCGCTAAATCTGCAGAAACCTCATAGTTGTCGGGGTCAAATCGCTGCAAGCCTTTTTCGGCAATACTGTTGAAAGTACGAATTTTAAACATTTAGTGTTACTCGATAGTGATAGATCAACGCCGGCAGGGGATTCCAACTGGGGTACGGTAAAAATTCAAGCGGGCATTTATATCGCGAATTGAGCAGAAAAACCAGCGGCAATTTTAAAATTAAGTAATTCTTAAAACCAGCCTATTCAGTCTCCTTTTGAACATGGCATACTGGGTCTGATTGAGAAATTTTCAAGACCTACCTTAGATAAAACTAGAGTGATACGTCTGACTTAGGAAAAGAACAGATAATGACTGATTTCAGAGTTGGTGAACCAGTTCGAGTGGCCGGGAATCAAGTGCCGGTAATGCGAATAGTGGGTCGTAATGCCGGTCCGATGACCGGAGCAGGAACGAATACTTACCTGGTTGGCAGTAAGCAGCTAGCGTTAATTGATCCTGGTCCATCTGATGATGTGGCTATGGATAGCATTGTTGCGGCAATTGGCAAGCGCAAACTGAAGCGGGTGCTGGTCACCCATACCCATGGCGATCACTCGCCAGCCGCTACGCCTATCGCCAGGAAATTTTCGGCTGAACTGATTGGATTACCTCCACCCGAATCAGGAAATCATGATCGAAGTTTCAGCCCTGACCGGGACTACAAAGCCGGAGAAATTCTAGACTGTGGTGAATTTACAATTGAATTGATCCATACCCCGGGGCATGTTTCCAATCATTTTTGCTATCTGTTGCAAGAAGAAAAATTACTGTTTACCGGGGATCATATTTTGCAGGGAACAACCTCCGTCATTTTGCCGCCGGACGGCAACATGAGTGATTATATGGCATCGCTGGATGAATTGCTTAAAATGGACCTAAATTTTCTGGCTCCTGGTCACGGACATATTATGAATGCACCAGCCAAGGCTATTGAGGCATTAATTGCTCATCGCATGGCCCGAGAAAAAAAGATCGTGTCGGCGCTTAAGGAACTTGGCAGCTCCACCCTGGACAAATTGACCCTGAAAGTCTATGACGATGTAGCTCCTCACTTGATACCTTGGGCTAAACTCACTTTAGAGGCACACCTGATCAAGCTTAGAAAAGATTCTAAGGTGGAAGAATTGAATCAGCGATGGAAATTATTGTAATCAGGTCATGAAAGACAATGTAACAAAAGGAACTGCATCTGTTCCATGGTTTCTGTATATGGTGCGTTGTAATGACACCAGTCTTTATACTGGCATTACCACTGATGTCGACAGGCGTTTTAAAGAGCACCAAGGCGGAGGCCCTAAAGCTGCAAAGTCGTTAAGAGGAAAAGGACCTTTAACATTAGCTCTCTTTGAGGAAATGCCCGATCAATCTGAGGCACTTAAAGCGGAGTACAAAATCAAGCAACTACCCAAGGTAATGAAAGAACAGTTGGTTGCAGGCAAACTAATTATTCAGGAATTGCTGCAGTTACCTTGAATTAAATACCCTCAGTTAAACGACTAAGGTTTGAAGTAATTGGAAAGACTATGGTTATTGAACGGCGAAATGGGTAAAGGTTGTTGTTTAGTGTAGCGGAACACGGCATGTTGATTCGAAACACGACTATGGCTATTCCCGGTGAGTTGGCGGAATCAGAGTTACAAATTACTTGGATAATTTAGTCCATGAGAGCGCAACTAGGGGCAATTCAGAGGTTAATTCCTTAGATTGAGCCCGGACAAAAGTGGTGAAATGTTAATGGATCAGAGATGAAAATAATTGAAAACTGGGTAAATATCGGGGCCAGCGCAGGTGTACTCCTGGGCATATTGTTTCTGGGATTGGAAATTCATCAGAATACTGAGATGATGAAATCCCAGGCCAGAGATTCTATTACCGAAAAACAGATGATGTTTTCTGAATGGGTCACCACAGAACCGGAAATGGCTGTAGCAATCGTTGCTGCCCGTGCTGGGCTTGACAAAATGCAGCCTGAACATCAGCTTATGTATCAGTATTTTCTGGCCGGTGTGTGGCGCGAATGGGAAAACTCTTATTATCAATTTCAGCGTGGATTGTTTGATGCCGAGGAGTTTGAACCACGAATGGCACGCTGGCGATCTCAAATGCTGGACTCTGCGGCAAGATCGCAATGGGGATTTACCCGGCTGTGGTATGCACCGGGGTTTCGAGCAGTAGTAGATAGTTATGTTCAGGCGATTGAGTCTGATGAGCCCGGCACCGCCGCAAGACGCTAGGTAGGTATTGGTTAAGTGAAAATACCGGTGGGAATCAGCAGCTGTTTACTGGGGGAACGTGTCCGCTTTGATGGTGGACATAAGCAAAACGCCTATATACAGCAAACCCTTGGGGAATATTTTGAGTTCCGATCTTTTTGCCCGGAAGTGGCAATCGGGCTTGGGGTACCTCGCGAACCTATTCATTTAATATGGAATAACGTCAGTAATGAGATTCGCTGTGTTTCGACTGTGGATGCAAGTCAGGACTTTACCGATGATTTAATTCAAGTTGCGAATGAACAAATTAATTGGCAACTGGATTTGTGTGGTTATATTTTTAAAAGTGCCTCCCCCAGTTGCGGAATGGAACGGGTACTGGTACACAAAGACCCCGGCCCGCCGTCAAATGATGGAGTTGGCATTTATAATGCTACCGTGATAAAAAACTTTCCCGATTTACCAATCGAAGAAGAAGGGCGATTGGGGGATTCACCGCTCAGGGAAAATTTCGTTCAGCGTGTGACTGTCATGTGGCGCTGGAAAAAGCTAATAAAGGAAGGTGTAACGCTAAGTAAACTTGCCCAGTTTCATGCCCGCCACAAACTCATTCTAATGAGTCATGACCGAAAGGGTTGGGGTGAATCGGGACAGTTTATGGCTGCAATACATCAGGATAACTTGCATCAGCAGCTGAATGGCTACATCAGGGGAGTTATGAAAAATTTGAAAATAATCGCAACTGTCGATAATCATGTAAATGTTCTTCAGCACATTCAAGGTTTTCTAAAACAGAACCTCGATAGAGAAGATAACCAAGAGTTAGTCAAATCTATCGAAAGATACCGAAGCGGAATAATTCCTCTAATCGTTCCGATAACCCTGCTTAACCATCACTTTCGAAGAAATCCCTGTGAGGCTATTGAAAAATCCTGGTATATGAATCCCTATCAATCTGAGCTTAGCCTCATTAAACAAGTGTAGTATTCTGTATTCCATGCTGAATATTATTAGTCTTGATCACATAGTTTTGCGCACTACAAAATTGGCTAAAATGCTGCATTTTTATTGTGATATTCTAGGTTGCGTAATTGAGCGGAAATTGCCTGAACATGTAGGCTTGATACAACTAAGGGCCGGCTCGGCTTTGATTGATATCGTGCCTGTTGATAGTGAGCTTGGGCGTGTCGGTGGTAAGGCGCCAAGCCAAGACGGACGCAATTTAGAGCATTTTTGCCTGATCATAGAAGACCTGGGAGAGGATCAACTGGACAGATACCTCACGGCAAACAAGTTAGATCACGAGATTATGGTTGAACGTTACGGAGCAACCGGTTTCAGCAAGTCAGTTTATATTCAAGATCCAGAGGGTAATGTGGTTGAACTCAAACTGGATAATAATCACCTGGGTTAGTCAGCTACCGATTCAGCCACCGAGGCTGAAGGATTTGCTAGGGCAATCCGGAAATTCAAAAATCCGTATAGGGCTGAAACTACGGGATTAATGAGATTAAAAAAACAAAAAGGCAGGTAAGCAAAGGTGGCGATCCCTAGTGTGCCACTCATAAACGCACCACAGGTATTCCAGGGAATCAGGGGTGAAGTAATCGTACCGGCATCTTCAAGCGTTCGTGAAAGATTTTTAACATCCAAACCACGGCGCTGAAACTCCATTTTGTACATTCTTCCTGGCAACACTATAGCGATGTATTGATCAGAAGCGATGAGGTTGGCGCCGATGCAGGTCAGCAAGGTGGTTAATATCAGGCTGCCGGTACCTTTTACCATCGATAGAGCGTATCTCACCAGTACACTTATCAACCCGGTTCGATCCATCAGCGCGCCAAAAATCATGGCGCACAGTATCAGCCATACCGTGTTCAGCATGGAACTCATACCACCGCGGGTTAACAGGTCATCAATGGTGGAATCACCACTATTCATCAGGTAACCATCGAAAAGTGTTTGCCATATCCCCTTGAATATACCCAGGATGCCGGTGGCAGAATCTGCGGTCATTGCACGAATAGCAGGTTGCTGAAATAGCAAGGCGAATACGATACCTAATAGGGAGCCGGCAAGGATTGTGGGTAATGGTGGCAGTTTTTTATTTGCCATTACCAGTAAAAGCACAACAGGGATCAACATGAATGGGCTGATATTAAAATTATTCTGTAACATGGCCATGGTGGATGCCAACTGCTCACTTTGGTCGGCCGACTCAATATTGAATCCGATAATGAGGTAAATGAATAAGGCAATAATTATACTGGGGAGTGTTGTCCAGATCATGTGATGGATATGAGTGAATAAGTCAGTACCAACAACAGCAGGCGCTAAGTTAGTGGTATCGGACAGCGGTGACATTTTATCACCAAAGTAGACACCGGAAATTATCGCTCCTGCGGTTATCTCAAGAGACAATTCTAGCCCGCTGGCAGCACCCATTAACGCTACGCCAGCGGTTCCGGCGACAGTCCAGGAACTGCCAATGCTGAGGGCGATAATGGCACAAATAGCGCAGGTCGCTGCGTAGAAGATGGACGGGTCTAATACCAACAGACTGTAATAAATCATGGAGGGTACTGTCCCGGCAATAATCCAGCTGCCTATCAGTAGCCCGACGGTAAACAGGATCAAGATAGCTCGCAGGGCAACGCTTATGCCATCGACCATACTGGATTCCAGATTAACCCAACTGATACCGTTCTTCCATCCGATCAGGCCGGCGATTCCTGCTCCGACACAGAGGGCTATTTGATTTGGCCCATAACTGGAGTCTTCACCAAACAAATAGACAGAAAGTGCCATTAATCCCATCATCGTCAGTACCGGTGTAACCGCCTGAGCCAAGGTAGGATTGCGCGTTGATGGATCTTGATCCGGTATCGTGGTGTGGTTATCACTCATGGAAAATCTTGCCATTAGAATGTGAGCACTCAAGCATAATCTTATTGGTCTATGGGTGTCTAATTTCTTACTTTCAACAACTCATGAAGCTAGGCTTCATAGACGCTTGCTTCACCCCTGTTGTCGACCGCCAAGGATGGCGGAAGTGCAGAAAATACAGAAGCATTTTTCTGCCTCAGGTTCGGCACCCATGCCTCGCACGGCCTAAACCTGAACCCCCAATCCTCACTCTTGAAGTCAGCATAACCTCAATAAGAGTCATTACTGACTAAATCAATTTTTGCCGAAAAATCTGGGACTTGGGTTATAATCTCGAGTCTTCACCGCCAGGTGAATGCGTTTCCCAGCGGTACCTAGAGCTCGGATGGACACTATGTTGGATACTAATACTCAGGATGTAACGGATCTTGATACCTATATGACCCGGTTGGGACAACAGGCTCGGGCCGCTTCCTATGAAATTGCCAAGGCCACTACGGCGCAGAAAAACTTAGCGCTAACAGCTATAGCCGACGCCATTAACGCGAGCCGGGAGGCACTGCTGGCTGCGAATGCAGTTGACCTGCAAGCCGGTCGTAATAAAAGTCTTGATCCTCCTTTAATGGATCGCCTTGAGCTGACACCTGGCAGGATCGATGGGATGATTGAAGGATTGCGTCAGGTTGCTGGTCTCGATGATCCGATTGGCGCGATTTCTGATTTGAAATTCAGGCCGAGCGGGATTCAAGTTGGTAGGATGCGTGTTCCGCTTGGAGTAATCGGTATTATTTACGAATCCCGTCCAAACGTTACTTGTGAGGCGGCCAGTCTTTGCTTGAAATCCGGTAATGCGACTATCTTAAGAGGGGGTTCAGAGGCGATAGAGTCGAATCAGGCAATTGCCGAATGTATAGTTGCCGGACTTAATTCAGCAGGATTAAATTCTAATGTCGTCCAGGTTGTGAATAATACCGACCGAGCAGCTGTGGGCAGGCTGATTACCATGCCAGAATTTGTCGATGTGATCATACCCCGTGGCGGTAAAAGTTTGATAGAAAGAATTAGTAAAGATGCCCGGGTACCAGTAATAAAACACCTGGACGGCAATTGTCATCATTTCATTGATGATAGTGCGGACATTGAAAAGGCTATTAAAGTAACAGTCAACGCCAAAACCCAGCGGTACGGTACCTGTTGTACTTTGGAGTCATTGTTAGTAAGCAAAAAAATCGCGCCTCGAGTGCTACCTGCTCTAGCACAAGAGTTACAGCAGCATAACGTTGAATTACGTGGCTGTGATGCGACTAGACAAATTCTTCCTGATATAAATAGGGCCACTGAATCAGACTGGGGAATGGAATACCTGGCACCTATTTTATCGATAAAAATAGTTGATGGTTTGGATGAGGCGATTGCTCATATCAATATATACAGTTCGCAGCATACTGAGGCGATCATTACGGAAGACTACACCCGGGCACAGCGATTCCTCAGAGAAGTTGATTCCAGTTCGGTTATGGTTAATGCCTCGACACGATTCGCTGATGGGTTTGAATATGGTCTTGGGGGGGAAATTGGCATCTCAACTGACAAATTACATGTCAGGGGTCCTGTGGGGCTAGAGGGTTTAACATCGCAGAAGTTCATCGTATTGGGGGACGGGCATATCAGGCAATGACTTCGCGTATTGGCATTATGGGAGGCATGTTTGATCCAGTTCACAACGGGCACCGGGAAGTCGCTATTGAGGCCCTTGAATTGCTGAGACTGGATCAGCTTAGAATGGTGCCATGTGGCATACCTAATCATCGAGAGAAAGCGCTTTGCACGCCGACCCAGCGACTGGAAATGTTGCAGTTAGCAATGAAAGACATTTCAAGAATCGTTGTTGATTCAAGGGAATTAGATCGGTTTGGAATCTCATACAGTTTCGATACGTTGGTTTCAATTCAGCTTGAAACCAGGCCGTCGGAATTATTTTTTATTATGGGTGTTGATGCATTTAACTCTTTGCCTCATTGGCATCGATGGCGGGAGTTAATTGAATTGTGTAATTTTGCGGTGTTTGCCCGCCCGGGCTCAAATATAAATCCAGAATCGGTGATCGGAGTAGAACTGAGAAAGCGTCAGGTGTACTCAGTTGAAGAATTTTCAGGCAGTGAAGCAGGGAAAATAATTATTTTCCAGGATTATGAAATTCATGCTTCATCAACTATGGTCAAACAACGTCTTGACAACAATCAACCTCTGGGGGATTTATTGCCACCAGAAGTTGCCAACTATTTATCCGATCATAACCTTTATCTCAGAACGAATTAGGAACTTAAGGATTAAAATTTGATTAGTAAAAAAATTAGCAAAATAGTGATGCATTCGTTGGAGGAGCTTAAGGGGTTATCTATCGTAAACATCAATGTCCAAAAGCTTACTCAGATTACTGATTTCATGATAATTGCAACAGGCACGTCAAACACCCACATTAAGGCCTTGGCCGATACCGTAGTGGAGGACGCAAAATCCGCTGGAATAAAGGTAATTGGTGTTGAGGGTCGCATGCAAGCCGAGTGGGCTCTTGTAGACCTGGGCGATGTAGTTGTTCATATCATGTTGGCTTCCGCGCGAACACTTTATAACCTTGAAGACTTATGGACTTTTGAACCTGACTCAGTCACTGAATCACAGAAATGAAAATTAGCCTGATCGCAGTAGGTACCAAAATGCCCATGTGGGTAGAGGTTGGTGTTACCGAATACACCAAACGATTGCCAGCGGAATTCAATTTGTTGATTAAAGAAGTTCCATTAGCAAAACGGAGCAAGTCATACAATATTGAAAAATGTATTAATAAGGAAGCCCAGTCGATTCTTGCCAAAGTGAATAAGAATGACCACCTGGTGGCTATGGAGGTGTCTGGTACAAAATTCGACTCCCCAGCCTTGGCAAAACGAATAGGTCAATTGCGCGATCAGGGTCGAAATATAAGTTTAATGGTTGGAGGTCCTGATGGATTGGCGCGCTCGTGTTTAGAACAGGCCGACGAACAGTGGTCACTGTCGGCTCTGACATTGCCGCATACGCTGGTCAGGATAATTTTGGCAGAACAGCTGTACCGTGTATGGAGTCTACTTATTCAGCATCCCTATCATCGCGGATAGGTCCATGATTGATTTCAGTCGTACAACTCTAACAACAATTTCTAATTGAGAATTAGCTCTAATAAAGTCGCATAAAACATAGTAGAATCGTCGGAGTTTCCCTAAATTAAACTAATCGGTTGCTTTGCTGCCTAAATCAGCACGATCATGAGTCTGTAGCAGGCTTAAGCACTAGGCAAAACAGCCGATTTAACTCAACATCAATCTAAACTCTCCAAGCTTTAAATTATGGCAGAAAAGTGGCAAGTTAAAGACCACGAAAGCGAAAAATACCTGGTAAATCGTCGCCTGGTTGTTGCAAGTGGTATGGTGGCTTTTTTATTGGTTGCGCTAATAGCCAAGCTGGTAAATCTTCAAGTTTTTCAAAATGAATACTTTACTGCCCGGTCGGATGACAACCGACTGCATTCTCAGTACGTGCCTCCAAGCCGTGGATTGATCTTTGATCGAAACGGAGTGTTGCTGGCAGACAATCAACCTATCTTTAATTTAACTGTTGTCAGCGAGTTGGTTGAAGACATGGATTCATCACTAGAGTTCCTGTCTTCCATCATACAATTGTCAAGCGACGACATAGAACAGTTTGGCAATCGCTTAAATCGACCACGGGTGCCTTATTCGCCCGTTCTGCTTCGCTATCAACTTAATGAAGAGGAAATGGCAAAAATAGCTGTAGCACAACATCGCTTACCTGGTTTTTCAAGAGAAGCACAACTAGTGCGCCATTACCCGTTTGAAAATCTCACTGCCCATTCAGTTGGTTATGTGTCTGAGATCAACCAGGAAGAAATTGATCGAATGAGCGATGAAGATAGAGAGAATTATGGTGGCACTAATCACATTGGTAAAACGGGCATCGAGAAGACCTACGAACATATTCTGCACGGCAGAGTCGGATATGAGACGGTAGAAAAAAATAACCGGGGTCAGGTCATGCGGGTTCTTGATCGTACTGACTCGGTAGCCGGTAATAATATTACACTTCACATGGATGCCCAGCTACAAATCGCAGCAGAAAAAGCACTTGGGGATTTCCGCGGTGCCGTGGTAGCCATCGAGCCAGAGACTGGCGGTATTCTGGCAATAGTCAGTAAACCTGGTTTTGATCCGAATTTGTTTGTTACCGGGATCAGTAATAAGGATTATGGCAAACTTGTCACCGACATAATTAATACACCTTTATTTGACCGTGCAACTAACCCCTATCCTCCCGGTTCAACTATCAAGCCATTCCTTGGTCTGGGCGGATTACATAATGAAGTTATCGATTATGATTATGTAATTGAGGATCCTGGGTATTTCAGGCTGCCTGGGGTTAGCCATCGGTGGCACGATTGGACTTTTCGCAACGCGATCGGCGGCGGGCATGGCCTTATCGACCTTAAAAGAGCCATTTACCAGTCCTGTGATACTTTTTTTTACAACCTTGGCAATCAAATGGGCATAACAATGATTCATGATTTTATGTCATTGTTTGGTTTTGGTCAGAACTTCGCACTGGATATTCCCTTTGCCCGTACCGGTGTCCTGCCCTCCAGAGAATGGAAAGAGGAGAGCCGTGGAGAACCCTGGTATCAAGGTGACACTATCAACTCTGCAATTGGGCAAGGTTACATGTGGACAACGCCACTTCAGTTGGCCACTGCGATTGCAATAATTGCAAATAAAGGTAAGGTGGTTCAACCGCGAATGCTACAAGCGATTAACGGTCAACCTTACAACCATGAGCTTGAGGAATCCGTAGCCGATGTAATTCTAAATGATCCTGATTACTGGGACTATATTGAAGATGGCATGACTAAAGTTGTACACCGGGCTTACACTAAAAAATTCAGGGACTCAGGAACGGCGTATGGGGCTATCGCCCAAGCTGACCCTGACATGCCCTATAAGATGGCCGGTAAATCCGGTACCGCCCAGGTGGTCGGCATCGCCCAGAATATAAGAAAGAGCGTCGATATTGAGGTTGCTGACTTACACAAAGATCACGGCTTGTTTGTAGCCTATGCGCCGGCGCAGAATCCATTAGTTAAACCAAAAATAGTGGTAGCTGTGTTTGTTGAAAATGGTGAAAGTGGTGGTTCTGTAGCAGGTCCCATAGCCAAACAAATTATTGACACTTATCTTCTCGATATTCTTCGCATTGATCATGAAACACTCAGAGCTTCAGAGGACCTGACGGAAACGCTTGTTACTTCTATAGAATGATCAACCAGGATTTCACAAGATATTTTAGTGATACAACTGATACGAGCAAATATAAGACCTCTTTCTGGCAATTTCTGCGTATTGATCCGCAACTTCTATTCGCCTTATTACTATTGAGCGTATTTGGTCTGGTGGTGCTTTATAGCGCCAGCGGCGAAAATGTTGATGAAGTACGCCGTCAGTCAATTAGCATGGTGATAGCCCTTGTAGTCATGTTCATTATTGCTCAGTTCAATGTGCATTTTTTTCGGCGCTGGGCGCCATCGATGTACACTGCAGGTTTGGGACTACTGGCCTTGGTACTGGTTATGGGCGTGGAAGCCAACGGTGCCAGAAGCTGGCTTGATCTTCCTGGACTGCCCAGTTTTCAACCCTCCGAAATTATGAAATTCATGGTACCGATGCTACTAGCCTGGTACCTGGGCAGCCGACCCTTGCCGCCGAACTTTAAACACCTTTTTTGGGCCGCGATTATTATAGTGGTCCCCGTCGGCATGATAGTAGTCCAGAACGATACTGGTACGGCCATTATGATAACCATGTCTGGAATCTTTGTGGTACTTCTAGCCGGGATACGCTGGAAAGTGGTAATTAGTGGCACTGTTCTGGCCCTATTGGTTTCGCCGGCATGGTATTTGTTTTTGGCCCAGGAGCATCAGAAAAATCGTATTCGTACCTTTTTTGATCCTTACCTTGATCCTACCGGTGCCGGATACAATATCATTCAGTCACAGATAGCCATTGGCTCTGGAGGACTGTATGGCAAGGGCTGGTTAAACGGTGCGCAATCACAGTTGGATTTTATCCCAGAGAGTAATACGGATTTTATTCTCGCTGTTCTGGCTGAAGAGTTTGGCTTAATGGGCGTGTTGTTCTTAGTTTTGCTCTATCTTTTTGTCTTGGCCCGCGGTTTTATCATCACCTTCAACGCCCGTGACATGTTCAGCAGGCTGTTGGCAGGCAGTATAACCCTCACGTTCTTCTTCTATGTGTTTGTGAATATGGCGATGGTATCCGGGCTATTACCGGTCATCGGCTTACCACTACCACTGATAAGTCGCGGCGGCACCTCGATTTTAACCTTGTTTATCGGTTTTGGGATTCTCATGTCCATTTCTGCTAGGGGTCGAGCATCTTATAGTTAACTAGTTGAAACTAAAGAGCTTATTGATATTGGTATTAGATTTTTCTTGTTTGATTCTGCTTCATTAGAGAATTAAAATTAACTAGCATCGGTTAAACCAATCTGAATTTGCGCCGTTATTTTATGCAGTGTGTCCGGTTTTCGCTTCGCTTGAACCGCTAAGCTACTCAATAGTGGGGTTAACTTGTTAATGGTTATAGATTGCAGACTTGCCTGGAATACAATAGTAACAATTATACTGCTGACATTGTTCGTGGGCTGTGCGAGCAAGCCGCCATCGAATCCCAATGATGGCCGCTATAGCATTCTACAGGACCGAGCTCCTGAGGTAGACTTAGATATTGCTTCAATACCTGAGGTAATACCGGAGCCTATAGTTCGAACGCTTGCTGGCAATCGGAGTCCGTACAGTGTTCTAGGTAAGTCCTACACTGTTATGGAGACAGAGGAAGGCTACACTGAGCGAGGCGTGGCATCATGGTACGGTGAAAAGTTTCACGGCCATCGCACTTCAAATGGTGAAGTCTTCGATATGTACAAAGCGTCTGCCGCCCATAAGTCATTGCCTATTCCCAGTTTTCTGCAGGTAACCAATCTGGATAATAATCGCAGCATAATTGTCAGAGTTAATGATCGAGGTCCATTTCACGGTGATAGGATTGTCGACCTTTCCTATGCGGCGGCGATGAAGCTGGGCTATGCTAATCGGGGTACTGCCAGGGTGCAACTTGACGCAATTATGCCCCCAGCCTCATCGGGTGAGGCCCGGGCTTATCCATCCGCTGTTAACAGGGTCCCTCAACGTAGCTCAGTGGTGATAGGCGGAAAACAATACATCCAGGTAGGCGCATTTTCTGATCAGGAGGCGGCACGGCGATTAACAATTCAGTTAAAGGAAATTACCTCCCTGCCAGTTTTTATTCTGGAGGTAGTTGGGAGCTCAAGTCAGAAACTTCACAGGGTTAGAGTCGGTCCTCTAGCTGATAGTAACGAAATTCGAATTATTACCGAACGTGTAGTTGCCGCAAACTTGGGAAATCCGTACACTGTAACGGAATAACCCTAAACTGCTCAACTCCAGTCTTAATGGTCCACACGGCAAAACTCCAATTAGTTTTCGACACAAATTTTATGGATATTGAATATATGGTTAAAACGAATTTTTCTATTTTTAATAGGTTACGCTTTTTTCAGACTATGGCAGCGGGTGTTTTATTGATTTTAACCTCGGTGTCTGTGTTGGCTGCGCCGGCTATTATTCCCCGACCGCCTGAAATAGCGGCCAGCAGTTATATTTTAATGGATGCCAAGACCGGCTATGTAATCGTTGAAGAAAATGCCGACGAAGCATTACCGCCAGCAAGTTTAACTAAGATAATGACGGCCTATATTGCCGCGGAAGAAGTCAAGCTGGGTAATATTACCCACAGCGACTTAGTTCATATAAGTGAGAAAGCCTGGCGAATGGAAGGCTCCAAAATGTTTATTGGAGTTAATACCCAAGTCTCAGTTGAAGACTTGCTACGCGGGATAATTATCCAATCCGGGAATGATGCCAGTGTTGCAATAGCAGAACATATCGCCGGCAGTGAGGATGCATTTGCTGACATGATGAATCAGTACGCCGAAGTATTGGGAATGACGGGCTCATTTTTTATGAACGCCAGTGGACTCGACACTGAGCAGTACTACAACAGAATGTCAGCACGTGATCTGGCTTTGCTTGCGCAGGCAATGATTGCTAATCATCCGGATCATTATGCCATGTATGCTGAGCGTGAGTTTACCTACAATGACATCCGGCAGCCTAATCGCAATACCTTATTATTTCGAGACCGAAACGTGGACGGAATGAAAACCGGTTGGACCGAAGCGGCAGGTTTTTGTCTGGTAGCCTCCTCACAACGCGATGATATGCGCTTGATTACTGTGGTGATGGGCACTGTAAGTGAAGAAGCCAGGGCGATTGAGACGCAAAAGCTGCTGACCTACGGCTTTCGTTATTATGAAACTCATAAGCTTTATGATTCTAACCAGACCCTCAGTAATGTGAAAGTCTGGTCAGGACAGCAGAACGCTGTGGATCTTGGCATCAGGGATGAAGTTTTCATTACCATTCCCCGGGGCCGGGCAGACGAGATGACTGCCTCTGTGGATGTTGAAGAAGTAATTACAGCGCCACTAGAGCGGGGTCAGGTTATGGGCACAATAAACGTGGTATTAGAAGATGACTTGTTGTACCAGGGTCAAGTAATTGCCATGCAAGCAGTGGAACAAGGTGGATTTATTAAACGATTTATTGATTGGCTCACCTTGATGTTTACTAATTTGTTCAGTTAGAAAACCTGACTGCTGGTGAATATTAGTGATATAAACCAGGAGCCGCCGAAGATTGAGTTTCCCTGTGCTTATCCTATTAAAGTTCTGGGGTTTGCAAACACTACTTTTCAGGCAGAAGTTCTGGCAGTCATACATCGCTATGCCAGTTCTGTTCCAGCAGAGAAAGTAACTGAGCGGGGGAGTGCTAAAGGAAATTATGTTTCGGTTACTGTGATTATTGAAGCAACAGGTGAGGATCAGATAAAGAACATTTTCGAGGATTTGATGGAGCAGGAAAACGTCAAGTTGGTCCTATGAGGTAATTTCGAATAAGTCTATAATGTCACTGCCGTTTGGCCGGTTCCTGAACAATTTAACCACCTTGGAAAGCCAGCATTTTCAAATGCTACTCACTGATTACAAATCATTTAGAGTATGTTCCCTGGATCAAGATATCACTGTGGGTAAAGGTCTGACGGTACGCCGTTTGGGTCTACAGGATTACGAGCCAATTTGGCGAGCCATGCAGTACATAGCAGCACATCCCAAAGCTGAACGGGGAAATGAGATCTGGTTGTTGAGTCATAAGCCAGTGTTCACTCTTGGACAAGCCGCAAAACTCGAACATATACTAGATCGTGGGGATATCCCCCTGATTCAATCCGATAGAGGGGGTCAGGTCACTTATCATGGCCCGGGTCAACTAGTGATTTATATCTTACTGGATGTTCGCGAAAGAGTAATGGGCATTCGTAAGTTGGTGGAATTAATCGAGGAAAGTATTGTTGAGACCTTAAGTGGATTCGGGATCATTGCAAAGCCTCGTTCTGGCGCTCCCGGTGTTTATGTAAATGATGCTAAAATAGCTGCCTTGGGCTTGAGAATTAAAAATGGCCGCAGCTACCATGGCCTGAGCCTGAATGTGGATATGGATCTGTCTCCATTTGATCGAATTAATCCTTGCGGCTATCCAGGTCTGGTTGTTACTCAACTGGTTGACCTTGTTAAGGACAAGGGTGGGCTAATGCAGAAAGCCAGCAACTCATTGGTTAATACTTTATTGCGACAATTACATTATCAGGAATTGTCCTAAGATTTATTCCAGAGATTATTGAATGTCAGAATTAAAACGTCGAAATGTGCTTGTTGAAGGTGAAAAACTTCGAGGAGCTGAAAAGGTAGCCAGAATACCGGTAAAAGTAATTCCAACTGAGAAATTACTGCCCAAACCTGAATGGATAAGAGTAAAAGTTCCTACATCCCCAAGGATAAACGAAATCAAACAAAAACTAAGACTTCACAAACTCGCTTCAGTTTGTGAGGAAGCTTCATGCCCGAATCTTGGCGAATGTTTTAGCAATGGCACCGCTACTTTTATGGTAATGGGCGAGATTTGTACTCGGCGCTGTCCCTTTTGCGATGTGGCTCATGGTAAACCTAAGCCCCTGAACCAGGATGAACCCAGGGAACTTGCCAAAGCAATAGCAGAAATGGGGCTCAACTATGTGGTAATCACTTCGGTGGACAGGGATGATCTCAAAGATAGCGGCGCACAACACTTTGCAAATTGTATTACCGAAACTCGAATTCATAACCCTGAAATAAAAGTGGAAGTATTGGTGCCAGATTTTCGTGGGCGCATGAAAATCGCGCTGGAAATTTTAGAACAAACACCACCAGATGTTTTTAACCACAATCTTGAAACTGTTCCCAGGCTTTATCGTCAGGTTAGACCCAGTGCTGACTATCAGTGGTCTCTCGATTTGTTACAAGGTTACAAGGAAAGGGTTCCTTCGGTCATTACAAAGTCAGGACTAATGCTTGGTTTGGGAGAAACCATTGCGGAGGTTAAGGATGTGCTAAGGGATCTGCACCGTCACCAGGTGGACATGGTTACACTAGGCCAGTATCTACAGCCAAGTCGAGATCACCTCAAGATTGAACGATTTGTCCATCCTGAAGAATTCGAGGCATTGCGGGAGTTTGGTGAGAGCCTGGGATTTTCTCATGTAGCAAGTGGCCCTTTGGTCAGATCCTCGTACCACGCCGACAAACAAGCCGCTGGCCAGGCTCTATAACGGGTCAAGTACCAGATGCAATTGCTAAGACCAGCTACATTTATCCATCTGATAATGATACTGATAGCCATCGGTGTGAGCAGCGTATTTTTCGTATTTGCGACCCAGGTGGGTAATTTCAGTTTGCTAAACCGATTATTGATAGCAGAGACTGCTACCCTATTTTGCCTAATCGGGATTTACCCTTTTATCCCCTGGTTCTCCAGTAAAGCGAAAATCTATTCAGGGCTAGTCTGTGTTCCGGCATTGCTGGCTGTGGCGTGGTATTTCTTTGGGTATCTTTCCACTCAAGCCACTGGGGGAGTGTTGGGTCAACAGTTGGCAAGTGACTTGATTTCTGAACGCAGTAGTAACGGCCTAATAGAAATAGGCTTTGCTTACCCGATCTACACGCCGACCATCCGTATAACCAACAATGAATTGTTTACAAAAGAGCTTAATGTCTACTTGCGAATTATCGATGGTAACAATGAAGCAGCACTGTTTAGAGCTGTAAGAGCTACATTGCCAGATTCAAGGCTCAGTGTTGAAGCAACTGTTAATGGATTACTTAGTGCAAACACGGGCTATCTTTTTATTCCCATTGCGGTGCCTCCGGGAGACGCGGTAGAGGGTAGGGTGGTATTTATAATCAGTGATTTAAATGATGGTTCTACTTTTAACGAGGCTCTGGGTCGTAGTTATCCCGGGCAATTTGAGATTAGAGAAGCGCAATCCGGGGACCTATTGTATAGCTTTCCCATGACAGGCATCTGAGCAAAACATCTTGCCCTCAAGAGATGATCGCGGTGTCTTCGAACAGCACCGAGTGGCACCGTGGTTAGGCGGCAGACAGCGCCCCTCCAGGGTGCCCTCGCGGCGCTTGTCTATCATTGCCGCTACACCACAGTCCCACTCGTTGCCTTGGATCATTGTTTAGATCGATTAAATTCAACTTCGAACTAGGCTTGTCTCAGCGGCCTGTTACTCTTCAGAAAATAGTGCCTTAGTTGGTAAACATAAGTTGTGAGTGTCCCCTTCTCATCCAACGGATGATGAAGATCTTTCTAATTCAGAGGGTTACTGACGCTCAGGCCTTTATACTCAGCAATGGCTAACCCTGCAGCGACGCTGGTGAATGGGTCGTGCTCAATTACTTTACCTGGGAACAGGTTTTCCAATATGTTCCGCACAGCAGGTATCAACGACGAACCACCAGTTCTGATTACCAGGTCAACTTGTCCGGGGGTGACTGATGCTCGGTCGAGCATGTCATGAACTGCCAGTGAAAAAGATTGAAGTTGATCAGCGATAATTGATTCGAATTCCACTCTTGATAATGTTAAATCTATATCAAGCTCAGGGATATCAAGACGCGCCTCGTCCCTGTCTGACAGTCTGGCCTTAAAGTCTTTTATGGATTGAAAAACCAGATAACTATAGTTTCGCTTGATAAGTTCATAGAGACGACGAAATTTCTCCGCGGCCACATCATCCTGTTCCATGCGTTGCATGACTGGCGTTGTGAACTGGTTTTGATTAAGCATATAGCTTACAGCCCAGTTCAGTAGTAAATCTTCATATTCTTCAAACGGGAAAAGGGTTTCTATTACACGGTCCTCGCCCCGGCGTCGCCACCGCTCACCTTTTCCCAGAAGAGGAAAAACCAGCGCTTTGAACAATTGTTGATCGATGTGATCGCCCCCAAGGCCTACGCCGTGAGTGGCGATAACACTGAAATTCTCACCCTCTCGTTTCAGTACACACAAATCCAGGGTACCCCCGCCAAAGTCTACTGCTAATAGAGTACGACCTGCGGTTTCTGGGTTGTAGAACAGGTAACTGACGGCAGCAGCAATAGGTTCCGGATAGAAGGTCTGTTTTTCGAACTCAGCGTGATGGGCGGATTCGCCGAGCCTTTGTAACGCGATCGCATTGTGTGTCTTCTCTTTTCCCTCGAAATTGATTGGATGACCGATACAGGCATGGTTTACTTGATCATGAGTAGTGAAATTTTCTCTCAGGTATTCTTCAATTGTTTTACGCATTCTAACTAACAATGGAGTTACCAGGGCGACCAAGCGGAAAGGCCGATCGAAAACCATTAGTCGTGATAAGTCCTTGTTTCCAAGCAATCTCTTCACGCCTCTAAACAGCCGTCCTTTTTCACCGGCGTCAACAATCGACTGGCCATAGAATTTTTTTGTATTAGCTTCCTCAGGTAAACCATATTCACCAGTTTGCCCAGTTGAATCTCGGCCTTCTCCTAACAACTCTGCACTTAACTCTACCTTTCTACCCGTGTTGGCCATAATGTAGTCATTGATTGCCTGCTGGCCAGTGGAAATTATCAGGTCCCGATTAATATAGGTTGCCGAAGGCATGATTACGGTGTCGTCTTCTAAGCTGACCAGGATTACCCTTTCGCCATCAAACAAGGCTGTAGCACTGTTACTGGTGCCATAATCCAGTCCGATACCGAGTGGGCGAGTATTGCTGAAATGGCGTGTATTCATTGATTGATTACTACGAATGCTGAGAACAATAGTTTGGTGGCATTAAAAAGATCGATTGTTAATGAACGATTAGATAAAAATACCGAAATCCTTTCCAGTTTCTATGGCGCCGAAAAAAAGTGCTTTTATAGCATAATGTAGGAGCTATCCTCTATAGATTTTCCAGCAAATTAAAGTTCGTCTTTGGACCTGTTGAAAAAGTGATATTGAAGCTGTCAGGGGGAGGCGGGGGAGCCTGTAATTTCTTGTGATGTATACCCGGCTTGAATATTGTCATAACATCACCTATTCTCGCTTACTTTGTCGAAGGCCAAGCCTGTATGATGGCCTCGAACCCTACCTGATGATCGACTTGTAATTTTTAGTAACATATTGAATTATATAGTTTTAAATTATATTTTGGAGAATCTGTATGCCGTTGTCTGGCAGTGTGGTGACTAGCCGAATTATCCGCTTGCTATTGCTTGTCACATTAAGTTTTGCAATTACCGCCGGGTCAATTGCGAAAGCGGGCACCATTGTACGCGTAAGTACCGGCCTTGGTGACTATTCCATCGAACTACTTGATGACGAAGCCCCGACTACAGTGCAGAACTTTTTAGGTTATGTCACCCGGGGAGATTACAACCAGACCTATATCCACCGCGTAATAGCCAATTTTGTGGTACAGGGGGGTGCCTACCGATTTACACCTTTTGAAGGGCCCATTACTGTTCCTATTGGACCGCCTATAGTGAATGAGTTTGGTGCATCCAATACCCGGGGTACGGTCGCGATGGCCAAGATTGACGGTGACCCGGATAGTGCCACTAATCAATGGTTTGTGAGCATTGAGGACAACAGTGCCAACCTGGATACGGCTAATGGTGGATTTACTGTATTTGGCAATGTGTTGGGTAATGGGATGTTGGTTTTGGATGCTATAGAAAATCGTCCATCGATCACTCTAGGCTCAGGACCGTGGACTGACAATACGCCCTATATAACCGACCGTTACGAGACACCGTTGGATTTTGTTTACATGAACATTGAGCTAGTAGACAGATTCAGTGAGGCTGTGAATGTATACGAGGCAACGCAACAGATGCTCATATTTTCGCTGAGTATCGATGACGGTGCAGGTTTGCTCAGTCTGAATATGAACTTAGTGGCAGGGGTTGGAGATATTGTTTTTCAGATAAATCCAGATAGCATTATTCAATTAGCCGCAGCACCTGAAGGTACCGCGACTTTTTCCGCGACAGACAATCGATTACGCATTCCAGTATTGGAATTAAATTGGGGTGGCACGGTTTCGACGCTGACCAATGTTGTCATGTTGCTGACTGATCCAAGCAAGCTTCAGCTAACCCTGGAATCCTACGAAGAGTAGGTGCTATCCTGCTTATAAGTAAGCGCAGTACATGGTGAAAGCCTATCTATGAGTGCCCCTCGAGGTGAATTCAGTTCAAGGTTTGGTTTCCTTATGGCGGCCTCGGGTTCTGCCGTTGGCCTTGGTAACATCTGGGGATTTCCAACCAATGCGGCGAGTAATGGTGGCGCCGCATTTCTATTCACTTATCTGGTCCTGGTATTTGCCCTTGCCTATCCTGCCCTAATGGCCGAGCTGATAATCGGTCGTCATGCTAAAGCCAATGCGGTCACTGCCTTGCAGGGACTTTCCCGCGGGAATGTAAGCCGAACAGTTGGCACCTTGGTTGGATTCGCTGGCATAATTACTGTGAGCCTGATTTTGAGTTTTTACGCCATCGTAAGCGGCTGGATGATTGCTTTTTTGCTTGACCCGATCGCCAGAATATTGGGCCAGGATTCGCTGGCTGATTGGTTAACAACCGACACAGTAATGAGGAACGGCCTGTTTGTATTTCTGTTTATGGGAGTGACAGTTTACGTGATCAGTGCTGGAGTTAAGGACGGCATTGAAAAATGGGCATCCCGTCTAATGCCTTCCCTGATAGTTATTCTTATTCTACTTATTCTCTATGTTGTAACCTTACCGGGTGCCAGTGACGGATTGCGGGCTTATCTGGTGCCTGATTTCAGCCGAATAGCTGACCCGGAATTGATCATTAACGCCTTGGGGCAGGCGTTCTTTTCACTCTCCCTGGGAGCCGGGACTATGTTGATTTATGGCTCCTATGTGAGTAAGCGTGAAAACCTTCCTTTGCTTGGCACTATGGTGACTCTGCTTGATGTAGGAATTGCGGTGATGGCAGGCTTGTTAATTCTGCCGGCCATGTATGTTGCTCAGGCAAATGGCGTAATTATCTATGATGAAAGTGGCGGTCTCATTGCCGGGCCAGGGTTGATTCTTTCTGTTCTACCGGCGTTGTTTGACAGTATGGGTTCCATTGGTTTGTTGGTGGCCCTGGCCTTTTTTCTGTTAATGACAATAGCTGCTTTGACTTCTTCTATTTCTATGCTGGAAGTGCCAGTGGCTTATGCAGTAGAAAGTCACAACGTGGAAAGACGCAAGGCAACAATAGTGATTGGGGTGGTTGTTACGGCAGTGTGTATGGTTATCGTCACCAACTTTGACGCGTTATTTGATTTGGTGGTGACCTTAACTACGGAATACAGTCAACCCCTGGGTGGTTTATTTTTCTGTATATTTGCCGCCTGGATCTGGAATAGGAATGGATTGCTGCAGGAAATAAAACAGGGCTTTCCAGAGGCAGAACATAGCTTGTTCTGGAAAATCTGGCCGTTTTACTTAAAGTTTATCTGTCCTGTCGCCATTTTGGCGGT
>SMVB01404380.1_pt1 | contig 31285 bp, 29 predicted proteins | sample 2456461 | NCBI WGS metagenome assembly SMVB01 (sample SAMN11095934, study PRJNA526329) | marine sediment metagenome | biome: Marine sediment; feature: Surficial sediment; material: Deep marine sediment; isolation source: Hadal surficial sediment | place: Pacific Ocean | collected 2014-05 | depth... | reverse complement strand
TCTGCCTCCGCCCCGGCCTCCGTGCTCGACAACCCTCGGGAAATACCTTCCCAGAACCGTCGTCGATGCGTCCGCCGGCTAGGAGTGTGCGCGGCAGAGCGCGACCGAGCAAGGAGGCGATGATTCGCGGCTGATTTCATCGCAGGATTCGTCCCGACGGATGGTTTGGAGACTCGGGTGTCGCTCTGCGGAGTGGGTGTTGCCGTTTTTCTGAGGCCTTCGCTGCTTCAAGTCCTCGTTCCCGACTCAAGTCCACGCCATCTTCCGATGCATCCGCTTCAAGTTGGCGGCCAGACAGGCCAGATTCCATTCGCTTGTGACGTTGTCGACGCCGCGAAGACTGAACTGGTCGAAGCCCATCACGGACTTGATCCAGGCGAACGGGGGTTCGCCCAGATATTTCCGCTTCCGGTAGTGCTTCTTTGCACGCTCGGTCTTCATCTTCTTCGCCATCCGACAGGTGGCTTCGTTCTGGGGGTTCGGCTCCTTCGCCTCTCCGTTCTTCTCACGACCCGTCGGGATGAACCCCTCGATCCCCTTCGTCTCGAGCATCTGAAGGTTGGCTTCGGACCGATATCCGGCGTCGGCCAACGTCTTGTCGGGATACTGGCCCGTCGTTTCCTTGATCTGGTCCAGCACGGCTTCGAGTTCGTTCACATCCGCGGCACTTTGCGTGACGGTCGTAGCCACGATGATTTGTTCGGCTTCGTCCACTGCGATCTGCGGGTTGTAACATTGAGCGAAGCCCGAGGAGCCGCGCTTCATGATCCGGCTGTCGGGATCCGTAAAATTCTCTTGGGCCTTGGCTTCGGGCTCTCCAAAAGCCCGCTTGAAGGGCTTTCCCTGCTTGCCTGGACGATCCTGATCGTCGGGCTCGCGGCCTTTCTCTCGGTCTACCTCTCGCTGGCGTGCTTCGAGCCGCTGGCGTGCCGCCCGAATCGATCGGAGCCGATCCGCTCGGCGTGCCAGCTCCTCCGGCAACTCGTCGCCACGCCGGTCCTGGCCGTAGCGCTTGTCCTCCTGGAGGTCCGTCTTCTTCGCCTTCGCCAACAGCTCGCGGATCTCTTTGCGAAGGCGCTTCTCCTCTTCCTTCATCCGCTTGTAGCTCATCGCCTTGTGCTTGCTGGCGTTCGCCCTCACCTTCGAGCCGTCGACGGCCACCGTGCCGAGCTTCACGAGACCCACTTCCTGCGCCGTCTGCACGACCTGGACGAACAAGTCGTTGAACTCAGGCAGATGGCGTTTGCGAAAATCCGAAATTGTACGGTGCGCCGGGAAGTTGTCCGAGCCCAGGACGCGATAGGCCACGTCTTCGTGCATCTTCGCAGCGATTTTTCGAGAAGAGAACGTCCCCGTGGCGTAGGCATACACCAGCACCTTCAGCATCATCCGGGGATCGAAGGCTTGGTTGCCCGGGCCTGCGTCGCCATACCGCTTGTCGAACGCGGAGAGATCCAACGCATCGATCGTGTCGGAAAGAAAGAACGCCAGGTGTTCTTCCGGCAGCCAATCGCGCAGAGAGGGCGGCAGCAAAAGGGACTGATCGGGCTCGTAACGACTGTAGTCACGCGGCATGACCCAATCTAGCAACTTCGACTACTATTGGCTTCTGCCGCGCACACTCCTAGCCGACGGGCTCGCTGGGGTGGTGGCTATGCCAATCCGTCGCTCCTTCGAAGGCGTGTCCAGCCCGGAAGAGCAGCGACTCCTCGCGGTGGCGTGCGACGAGTTGCAGAGAGAGCGGCAATCCCTCGGACGAGAAGCCACTCGGTAGTGAGAGTGTCGGGCTTCCCGAGTAGTCGAAGGGTGCGGTGAAATGGATCAGCTCCTGCCAGACGGGATCGCCCACCTGATGAGGCAGCGCCGACACCAGGGGCGCCGGGGTCTGGAATCCCGGGCAGGCGATCAGGTCCAGCCCCTCGAAGCACGAGGCCAGCTCCGCATTGAAACGGCGTCGTCCCAGCTCGGCACGGGCGTGCGCGGCGCCACTCACTTGCGCTCCGGCCTCGAGCTGAGCGCGCAAGGCGGGACCGTACTCGTCCCGACGCGCGGGAAACGTGCTCTCGTGAACCACGACGGTCTCGACGTACGAGAGATTGGGAAAATCTCTCAGCATCTCGTCGAGGGCCGGCATCTGAAACTCGACGACTTCGGCACCCAGTTCGCTCAGCACGTCGAGTGCGTGGTGCAGGGCCGCAAGAACCTCTGGATCGGTTCCCCTTCGCACATACGATTCATCGAGCCCTATGCGGACGCCTCGAATCCCGCCATCGATCGAGCCCAGATAGTCCGGCACGGCACCTCGAAGCGAGGCGGGATCGCGCGGGTCGAAGCCGGCCAGGGCCTGCAACATGCAAGCGGCGTCACGAGTGCTGCGGGCCATCGGCCCAACGTGGTCCAGCGAGGGCGCCAGCGGGAAAACGCCGTAGCAGGAAACGAGCCCGTAGGTGGGCTTCAGACCCACCAATCCACAGCACGCCGAAGGACATCGGATCGAGCCTCCGGTATCGCTGCCGAGGGCCGCGAAGCAGAGGCCCGCAGCGGTCGCGGCGCCCGAGCCACTCGAAGAGACACCGGTCCAACGCGCCGCGTCCCAGGGATTGCGTGGCGGTACGACGTCCGGGTGGTGATCCGCCGAGGCGCCTTCGGTCATGGCGAGTTTGCCGAGCAACACCGCGCCGGCTGCGCGGAGCTTCTCGATGACCTGCGCGTCGTGGTCGGGCAGCCAGTCGCGGTACACGCGAGTGCCGCAGGTGGTGCGTACCCCCTTGGTGGCACACAGGTCCTTGACCGCCACGGGGACGCCATGCAGCGGCCCGCGCCAGGCACCTCGTGTGATCTCCTGCTCGGCCTGGCGCGCCGCTTCGAGCGCGGACTCGGGCAGCACGGTGACATAGCTGTGCAGCGAGCCGTCCAGGCCATCGATCCGCTCGAGCATGTGTCGCGTAATTTCGACCGGAGAGATCGACCGACTCTCGAGACGCGATGCCAGTTCGAAGAGCGGGAGGTAGTGGAGTGACTCTGTCATATCACCTCAGTCATGTCAGCTCTGTGGATGGTCTACGATGAAGTGGGCCGGCTCCTTGCCGATATTAGGGAACGCCCACTCCCTCGTCCTCGCGCACGATATGACACGCCCGATCAGCAAACTCCGGCTCGATGAATCGCGTAAAGCAATCGTCGGGCTCGTAGTAGTGGTAATCCACGTCGACGATCGGATAGGGATGGCTCACGAGATGCCCCGTTCCTCGAAGACCTCGGACACCACCTCGAAGGCCGTTACCGCCGCCGGAAAACCCGCGTAGACGGCACATTGCAGGATGACCTCGCCGATCTCTTCCGGCGTCAGACCATTGTCGAGTCCCATGCGAACATGGGCGCGCAGCTCTTCGGGCCGCACCAGGGCGGTGAGCAGCGTGAGGGTCCCGATACTTCGCTGAGCCGGCGTCAGGCCGGGGCGCGCCCAGACCTTGCCCACGGAGGATTGGATCAGATCCGCGAAGGCCTCCCGAAACGCGGCTGGAACGCGCAGCTGCTCGATCAACTCGCGATTGCGTTCCAGGACTTCTTCCCCGGTCCGAGGCGTATCAGACATCATCCACCCTTCACCCTTCACTCACTGACTGATCGCGTCCATCGGCACGGATCACGATCATTCGCTTCCCGGCTCCGACCCATCGCGACTCGCTCGGCCCGCCCAAAGAGGACTCCATCACTCGAGAGAGATTGCCATCTGATTCGAGTCCGTGACCGATGACAATAGCGCGACTCCTCGAGCCGAGGACCGGGCAATCGGGGCGGGGACTCGTTACACCAGATGCTCGACGAAGCAGGCCGGCGCCCATTATGCTCAGCAGCCCACTATGCTCAGAAATTGGAGGCTCAGCAATTGGAGCCTCAGCAATTGGAGGTGCATCACCGTGAGTCAGACCGAAAACCCGACCCCCTGCTTCGTCGCTCGCCCGAGTGGCCCGCCGCGTGCGGGCGTCGTCGTCATGATGGAGGGCAACGGCATGGGTTGGCAACTGCTTCGCGTGTGCGAACGGTTGGCCAGCGAGGGCTACGTCGCGGTCGCCCCCAACGTCTATCATCGTCTCCACGCCGGAGACGGAGACTGGCAAAATGCCTTTTCTACCCTGAAACACGAAGAGGCTCTCGATGATATTCGCGTCGCCGTGGCCCTGGCGCGGGAGCACGGCGCAACGAAGGTCGGCATCACCGGCTTCTGCATGGGAGGACGCCTCAGCTACCTGGCTGCAACCAATGCTGTCGATATCCAGGCCTCTATTCCCTTCTACGGGGGTGGGATCGACGGCATCCTGGCAGATGCCCATTGCCCCCTCCTCGCCTTTTTTGGAGGCAACGACGAATACGTGCCGATGACTTCGATCGAAAAGGTTCAGGCCCGCCACGGAGACGACGTGGTGGTCTATGCCGACGCTCAGCACGGCTTCATGCGCGACGGATCCCCCGAGTACCACGCCACCGCTGCCCCCGAAGCATGGCAGAGGGCGCTGGCCTTCTTCGACACGCACCTGACTCCACACCCGACCCCGCACCCAGCATAGTGAAGCCAGCCGCAGACGTTTCCGCCCGCTATCGGCGCTATGTGCTGACAGTGATGGCGCTGGTATCCGTACTCAACATGGCGGACCGCCAGGTGCTCTCGATCCTGATCGAGCCCATCAAGGCCGAACTCGGGGTCTCCGATGCACAAATGGGTGCGCTGACCGGTCTATCCTTCGCACTCTTCCACGTCTTCGCGTGCATCCCCATCGCGCTCTGGGCCGACCGCGCAGTGCGCCGCAATATCATTGCCTACGGTGTCGGGGCGTGGAGCCTGCTGACCCTGCTCACGGGCTTCAGCCGCAGCTTCATCTCGATGTTCGCGATCCGAGTGGGCGTCGGCATCGGCGAGGCGGCGGGCGGACCGCCCGCACATTCGCTGCTCTCCGACTATTTCCCCCCGCAGCGCCGCAGCGGGGCGCTCGCGGTACTGATCGTCGGCGCGCCCGTCGGCTCGATGCTCGCCTTCGCAGCGGGCGGCTGGATCAACGAGTGGTTCGGTTGGCGCACGGTGTTCTTGCTATTCGGAGGCGTCGGACTCCTCGTCGCGCCACTGATCCGCTTCACGATTCGCGAGCCTACCCGCGGCCAGTCAGAAAACCACGCACCGGGCGAGGCTCTGGACTCGCAGGCCCCACCTTTGCGCGAGGGGATTGCCACGCTGCTGGCGATGCCGAGTTTTCGGCACGTGATGTGGGGCTCGGCGCTGAATGCCGTTGCGAATTACACCTTTCTGATCTGGGCCGCACCCTTCTTGATGCGCATCCACGGTATGGGAACCGGCGAGGCGGGTACGATCCTGGCCCTGGGATTCTCGTTTGCCAACTGCATCGGCGTAATGCTCGGCGGACGCATCACCGACCGACTCGGCCTTCGGGACCCACGTTGGATCGTGTGGACGCCGGCCATCTCGAGCGTCCTCGCCGCACCCTTCGCCTGGGGTTTCGTAATGAGTTCCGAGCTGATGATCGCAATCCCATGCCTGGTCATGGCGGGCCTGATGAACGCCGTGTATCTGGCGCCCCTCTACGCCGCCGGCCAGAACCTCTCGAAGCCCAGGGTCCGCGCCCTGGCCTCGGCGCTGATCACCCTGATGAATACGGTTCTTGGCCTCGGCATCGGACCCGTAGCCGTGGGTTGGCTCAACGACCTGGGAAGCGCTCGCTACGGCGAGGGCGCCATCCGCTATTCGATCGCCGCCATGTTGTTCGCCCATTGGTGGGCGGCGGCACACCTCGTCCGGGCGGCCCGGACCTACAAGGCGGATCTGTCCCGGAACGCGGTGCCCGGCTGAGCCGACGAACGTCGCTCGTCGCTAGGCCGGATGATTCGTAAACCCGTAGAGGCGCATCGCGTTGCCCGACAGGATCAACTCTTTCTCCGCCGCCGACACATCGGCGAAGGCCGCGTCGATACTTCGCCAGGAATGCGGCCAGTCGGAGCTTATATGGGGGTAGTCGCTCGACCACAGAATTCGTTCGACACCGATGCGATGGCGCAAATCGAGACCCAGCCGATCGGTGATATAGCCGAAATGAAAATGACGCTCGATATAGTCGCTGGGCGGAGCGCGGAGCCCAAAGCGCGATCTCGGCTCGAGTCGGCGGTAGTTATTATCCATCTGCTCCTTGACGTAGGGCAGCCAGCCACAATCGACTTCGGCGATCACCACCTCGAAATCGGGGAAGCGATCGAAGATGCCGGCGAAGATCATGTCGATCATGCGCTCGCCGACATCGAAGATGCGTCCCCAACCGGGCAGCTTCGCTTTGTGAGCGGAGGGCATGGTCTGCGTGAGCGCGACGTGGATATGGATCGGAAGGCCCATTTCCTGCAAGAGCCCCCACACCGCATCGTCCTCATCGGTCGGCGTGAGGGTGCCGTTCGGATAACAACCCATCATGAAGCCGCGTAACCCCGGGCGCCCCTGCAGACGGCGGATCTCGCGTACGGCGTCGCTTGCGCCGCGGTTCGGGAGGATCGCGAGTCCCGCGAAACGCGTCGGCGCGTATTCGACGTATTCCGAGAGCCAATCGTTGTAGGCCTGGATCATCGCGAGGTGATAGGCGGGATCGGCATTCGCAACGATGGCATTCGAGAGGCGCGGCGTCGGGTAGAGTACCTCGGCGTCAACGCCGTCACGGGCCATCTCTTCGAGGCGCACCGAGGGGTCGTAGCCGCCGCGGCGCAGCTCTTCGAAGCGCACCCAACCCTGCATCTGTTCGGGATCGAGTCCAGCGCAGGCGTTCATGCCGAAGTTGATCGGGTCGCGGACGCCTTCGATCACCCAGGCGTCGCCCTCCTCGAAGCGTTCGATGCGCGGCGCGCGGTCGCGCAAGGACGACGGGACGCGCTTCGTCCAGAGGTCCGGGGGCTCGTTGACATGGCTGTCGGCGGAGATCAGCCTATAACCCTGCTCGGGGATGCCGCGAGATCGCTCTTCGCTCATCGATTTCCTCATCTTCGCGCTATTCCCTCTCGAATCCGAGTGTGACAGGTCGGCGCCAGACCGGCGACCCAATCGGCAGCCTCTCGATCACGACACGTCCGATCAGTACCCTCCCAAACGGTCCAGAACTCACCAGACGGGATCCGATGATCGGGTCCCGAAGCATCGGAGGAAAGCGCGTGGAGAGCCGGCCGGCCAGCACTTTCGTGATCAGCCTGACGCCCTTCGCGGCGGACGGTTCGTTGCGCGAAGAGGAGTTCCGTGAGCATCTTCGCCGCCTCGCCGCCGCGGGCATCGGGGTCTACGTGGGCGGCTCCGGTAGCGGCGAGGGCTACGTTCTATCCGCCGACGAGCGGCGCCGAGTCCTGGCGATCGCCCGGGAGGAACTCTCGGGTCGCGTCCCGGTTCGCGGCATGGGTGTCGAGCCGCGCAGCGCGCAGCAGATGATCGACTACGGCGAGGAGGTCGCCGCCGCCGGGCTCGACGCCGTGCAAGTCTATTCCCTGGATCAGGGTCACGGCTATCGCCCGCGTCCGGAAGAGCTCGAGGGCTATCTCTATGAGGTGCTCGAGGCGGTGTCGATTCCCGTCGTGATCTCGTCCCACCAGGCCATGGGCTACGACATCCCAGCAGCGTTGGTGTCCGCGCTGATCGATTCCTTTCCGCAGCTGATCGGAATCAACTTCACGCATGCCGACGTCAGCGCCCTCGTATCGATGCTCGACGCCGTCGATGGACGCATCGATGTCCACGTCGGCGGCCCGATGCAGGCGATTACGGCCCTGGCACTGGGGGCACAGGGCTACCTCTCGAGCGAGGGAAACCTGGCGCCACGGCTATGCGTGAGCGTGATCGAGTGGCATCGCCGGGGCGACCTGGCGCAGCGCGACGACGCCTTCGCCAAGCTGCTGCGACTCTTCACGGCCACTCAACGCGGCGGCGGCATGTCCGCCGCGAAGGGCGCATTGCGCGAGCTCGGGCTTCCCGGCGGATCGCCGCGGCGGCCGCGACTGCCGGTCTCCGACGCCGTCGCGAAGCAGCTCGCGAAAGTCTTCGAGGAGCTGGGGCTGCGCGCATTCGAAGAGCTATGAATGCCCCTCCAAGGATTCCATCAGGCGGTGAATCGCGAGCGGCCTACCGGAGACCGGGCCTATCACGATTCAAAACAGCAGCGGGATTCTCAGTAGGGCGCGTCGCCGCGCAACGTCGTGCGAAGCATGATACGTCGCTCGTCGTAGTCCGGAATTCCGCAGTGCTGAACCACCCGATTGTCCCAGAAGGCGATCGAGTCGGGCTCCCAATGGAAGCGACATTGAAACTCCGGCGCTTCGCTTCGACACGGCTATCGCGCTCGGAAATGCGCGATGTGAATTTCCGGGTAGGGCCTCAGCCCATCATCGCGCCCCGAGAAGAAGCGCTCACGATGCTGCGCCGGAGACAGATCCTCGATCAGCGTGAAACCCAGCTCACAGACTTTCTCTATCAACACGCCGGGATCGTGCTGTGCCGGGCGGGCCTCCCCCATCTCGGCCGTCCCCTGCTTGACGCGACCCGTCAGGGCCCGCTCGGCGGGGTCGATCAGATCTTCGAGAATCGGATAATCGAATAACAATTCACTACCGGCTGCAGAGCAGCCCTTGATGGCGCCCAGACTGGAAAAAGTGGCCTCCAAGGTCAGGTATGCAACCACCCCCAGCCAAGCGAAGAAGGCCGGCTGCGCCGGATCGAAGACCGTCTCTGAGAGCGCCTCGTCGAGAGTGGTCTTTTCGAAGTCAACCGGCACGAACACGACATTATCCGGATAGTCGAATTCCATCGAATCGAGTCGCTCCAGCTTGTAGGCCTGTGTGTCGGGGTGGTCCAACTCGAAAACCGTGAGTCGTTGCATCAGATCGGGACGACGCAGGACGAAGGAGTCGAGGCCGGCACCCAACATCACGTATTGCTGGATTCCCTCGCTCACCGCAGCATCGAGTGCGTCCTCGGCATAACGAGCGCGCCCGACGATCTGCCCGCGGATCGCCGTCAAACCAAAATCGTCGAAGAATGCCTGCAGCTTGCCTGCCCTGCGCAGCTCGCGGTATTCGTCGCTGGTCAGCTCGATGGCGTAGGGATCTTCGAAAACGCACGGCTTGTCGTAGAGAAGATGGGCGGCACGCAACGCCGCCGCCGCTTGCGCCGTGGCGCTGGGCTTGCCTATTTCCATGCCGGTTGCTCCCGCGCCACTTGCGGCGCTTCTCGTCGCAGTCCCACCCCGAATCGTTGATGCAGGGTTTCGGGTCATCGATTCCAGCCGCGAAGGTAGCATCGCTGGAACCACACTCGCGCCAATAGAAGAGCTCCAAGCGCAACGAGTCGGTCCCAGGGATGAGACCGGATTGTTCCGAGATCTGCTCACGCAGGCCAGGCTCGCAGACTCGCTCGGCTTCGGCTGTTGGTGGGTCGTCGAGCATCATGGCGCTGGTGAATACAGCTACTCCGCAGCCCCGGAACTCTTGCTCTCCTGGATCGCGACCCAGACGAGCCGGCTGCGCTTGGGACACTCGGGCGTCCTGGCACCCTTCCGCATCAATCATCCGATCCGCACCGCCGAGCGGGCCGCCATGCTCGATCATATCAGCTCGAGTACGTCACTGCGCTTGCATCGGAGCCCCGACTCTTCAGGGTCTCGGCAGGAGACACCGCGGTGATCGCCGTGGAATTCGTCTCGAAGAATGGGCTCCTCGCGCTCGTGATCGCGCACCGGTCGCTCGGGATGGAGGCGACGCTGCCGATCATTGCCTATGCGATGTTCCAGATGCCGATCGCGGCGCTCATTCTCGTGGGCTGGCGCTTCACGCGGAACCTTTCGGCGGCGCGCAACCGCGCCCCGACCCTGGATCCGTCCAAATTCGAGGCGATGCCCACATCCAGGAGCCAGGTCTGCAGGATCTGGATCCCACCCTCTCTCGATGGATAAGGATCACCCGGCGCGGTCAGGATGCCGTCTCAGTCGTCGGACGCCGTCTCCGCCGCGTCGAGCTCAGCCACAGCCCTGTAGTAGGCCCCCTCCATCGCCGACGCGCGCGGCCAACCGTGGTAGTAGGCGAAGTGGAGTACGAACTCCTGAAACTCCTCTCGCGAGATATCGCCGCTCGCGAGCGCCGCATGGACGTGCGACTGGATCGGCTGGTCCGTCCCCGCCGCCCCGACGCATGCGAGCGTGATCCAACGGCGGTCACGGGTCGAGAGCCCGGGTCGGTCCCAGAGTTCGGCGAAAACCGAATCCACGACGCCCTTGCCGGTGAACACACTGGTTCCCGGCGGCGGCTCGCTCACCATCACCTCCCGGTAGCGTTTGCGACCCCGCTCGGTCCTCTCTTCCGCGGCTTGCCTCGAGAAACGCTCGTAGGCGTCATCCATCCGATTCTCCCTTCTTCTTTCTTGCTGGGCGGTGCCCTCTCCGCTCACGAAGTGTGATTCATCGCGCCGATCAGGCCACCATCGACACGAATGTCACAGCCTGAAATGAACGCCGCCCGCTCCGAACACAGAAACGCGACCGTCTCCGCGACATCCTGCGCGCGTCCCGGCAGCGCCCCGTCGGAACCGGGCTCTGACAAATGAACCGGCGTGAGTTCGGCCATCCGAACCTTGACGGGGTTGTTCCGAAGTTCGAGGCGCCCCATCTCGGTGTCGATCAAGCCTGGAGACAGCGACAAGACTCGACCTCCGCGCGCGCCCCAGGAAACCGCTGCTCGCTCACATAACCTGACGGCTCCCCGCTTGGCGAGCCGATAGGTCGCCCCCGGATCGGGCTCCCCTTGGAAGGCCGAGTGAAAACGGGCCTCGAGGTCCGCCGCCAGCGGCTCATCGAGCACCGCGTCCATTGCGGCGTCGAAGTCTCCGAGATGACCCGCGATCGAGGCCAGGCACACGGCCGTGCTTCCCAACACCACGTGTTCGAGGAACGCGTCGAGCAGTCTGGCGACGCCCGCCAGGTCGACTCGCAGGATTTCCTGCCAGTCCGCCATCGAGGGCGACAAACCCGCGGTGTGGACGAGGGAGTGCAGGTGACCGTCCGCGGCGGCTCGTCGCGACAGCTCGCAAGCGAACTCGGGATCCGCGATGTCGCCCGCCATGACCGAGACCTGGGCCTTGCTCTCGCCACTGATCTGCTCGGCGACGAGCTCGAGCCGGCTCTGGTCTCGATCGGTCAGCAGGAGGGCGTCCACGCTCGACCCCATGGATCGCGCGCACGCCGAACCCATCCCGCCGGCTGCACCCGTGACGACACACACCGCCGTCATGTGGGCTGGCCTTCGCGCGCACCGCGGCCCGAAGGAAGTGGCGCGCGATTCCTTCCCTCGCCGATGTCAGCCCGCTCGCGTTCGAGGGCACTCCGCTCGATCCCCTGCGACAGGTCTCCTGGACGCATGGGGAGGGCCAAGCCCGAATAGACGACCCTGCGTTCCCGACTCGCAGGATGCGTCGAACGGTGCAGTGCACACGACACGTGAAGCGTCAGGTCGCCCCTCTCGGCCTCTAGAGAGACGGTCGGGAGGTCGAGTCCCGCATCGACCTGCGAGCGCGCGATATTGGCTCTATGCGAGCCCGCCACGAAGTCCAGGCCACCATGCGCCTCGTCGACGGGTGTGAGGCAGATACCCACGGTGAGGCTCGAGCAGTACATCGAATGCCCGCCGCGCTCGCAGTCCTTGTGCCAGGGCAGACACGCGAGACCCTCGACGGACCCGACTCGCTTCACGAGGCCCTCAGCACTCACGTCACTGAAATGCTCACCGAACGAGTCCCCGGGTTCGTGCCCGTCGTCCAGGATCTCTCCGATCGCAAGATAGCGGGGATCCCGGAGCAACTTTCGCAGCAGCTCGGACTGGCTCGTGAAGTTCAGAATGCGACACGGATACCGCTCACCGGCTTGCGTCGAAGCCCACCACGACGCGCCGTCCTCGGGATGCGCGGCTTCGACCGCGAGCGCGAGATCGCCGTCCAACCCCGCGATCTCATCGTCGCTGAAGACACCTTTCAAATGCACGAATCCCGCTTCCGTCAGAAAGTGACTGGTTTCCTCCGGGCGCTCACCCAATCGAAATTCCTGGTCGAGCGCGAGACTCGAACCATCGAGCGCTCGCAGGGTGATCTCGCCGGGTCGGTAGACGGATCGCCCGTCGAGAATCGAACGCAATACCGGGTCCCAGCCGCAAAAACGCTCCTTCGAAGCTGCGTCGCCCTCGACCCGACCCCCGATCACGAGTCCGAGTCCCGTCTTTCGATCACCGATCCAATCGGCAAACGCCCCCAGATCCATTTCGACTCGCGGCGTCGCATGTCCCCCAGCGACGGCCTCGATGACGCCATCGTGGAGTCGAAGCGTCCACTCGTCTCGATCGACCCGAATGACGATCGGTTCCGTACCCAGCCGCTCGGCATCGGAGACCGCCCGCATGCCATGCGTGTGAAGCCCGTCGAGCCAGGTGGTTTCCCAAAACGTGCTCGGTGCGATCGATTCGATCTCACCCACATTGCGCGTTCGCGTGTCCACACTGCGGCAACGTCGGCCCTCCGGTCGAATCGGAACGGAAACTCCTGGCCGCGAAGGACGAATCTCGGTCTTGATCCGAGTCATCAGGCCCCCTCCCCCTCTCCCCGCGTCAACTCCGCTCGCGGGTGGCCGAGGAGGGAAAGGAACCGGTCCGCAGCCTGAAGCAAGACCCCGCTCTCGAAAATCGACGACTGCTGGGTCTCTCGGCTGAAGAGACTGACGTCCTTTGAGAGGAGCGGGCCGACGTGGTCCGCAAAGAGATCGAACGACCCGAGACCGATGAAGACCTCGAGCGAGTAGCTTCGACCGCTTCCGTGCTGGAGCGCATCGGCGAGCTTGCCCTTGTCGAGGCCGAGCGAAGTCCCGATCGCCATTACATCGTGAGCGAGTGCGAAGTGAGCCGCATTCAGGATGTTATTCATGAGCTTTGTCCGAAGTCCACTGCCGAATGCACCCATATGAAGGACCGGATCCCCGTAGGTCGAAAGAACCGGCCGCGCTTGCGCGACGGCCTCGTCCGCTCCCCCTACGTAGACGGTCAACTTGCCCGCAGCCGCCGCAGCTCCGCCACCACTCACCGGCGCATCGACGACATGAACCGCCTTTCTGGCCGCTGCTTCTGCGATCTCGTCACACTCTTCCGTGCCAATCGTCGCGTGTATCGCGAGCACGCTTCCCGGGGACATGCCCGCCAACACGCCGCGCTCTCCGAGGGTCACCTCCCGTACAGCGGCCCCATCCGTCACGCAGATTCCGACGACGTCGCTCTCCCGACCGAGCGCGGCCGGGTCCTTCGCGAACGCCGCTTTGTCGAGAAACGGTTCGAGCGACTTCTCGTTTCGTGCCCACAGGGTCGTCGGGATGCCCTTCTCGATCATCCGCTGCGCCATTCCAGCCCCCTGGCTGCCAAGTCCGATGAAGCCCGCCCTCTTCATTCGCCTGCCCTCCCAGCGACCCGCATCGAATCGGGCGGCTCCAGTTGATCGGTCTGATTGGGCGGCGTCGTGCTGTCACGACGAGTGACAAGCGATTGGCCGACCACACCGTCGACCAGGATTCGACAGGCCGTCTCGACGTGTGCTGGTGTGGAGACCACCAGCGATTCGCCGACGTGATGCAATCGATCGATCATTCCGAGCTGCATGGCCCGGAGCACATCCGCGGCCGCCTGAAGATCCAAGTCGGAATTGAACTCACCCGTCTCGACACCGTTCTGCAGGATGGCGACGATCTGACTTCGCCAAGCGTCTCTCGATAGGCGACCCACCTGCTTCTCGCCGTGAAGCGCCACGCGCGAGTCATCCGAGAGGAACGCCCTCAGGATCGGGCGTGCGTTCGCGAAGCGGAGGGTCTCGCTCACCGTTGCCTCGAGCGCACCCCGCGCGGTTCGAGACTGCTCGACCCTTCGCTCGACGGAGTCCGCCCATTCTCCCAGCGCTCGCTCTCGAACGGCTCGCAAGAGGCCGACCTTGTTCTCGAAGTGCGTGTAGAGCAATGTGCGGGACACGCCGGCCCCGGACGCAATTTCCTCGAACGTCGTCTTTCGAAATCCGAACTCGGCGAAGCAATGCGCCGCGGAATCGAGAATCCGCCGACGGGTCGAGTCAGCGCGTTCACTGGCAGGGCGGCTCACCATTTGGTCATTCTGACAATATGAGCGCGGAATGTCAAAATACTCGCGGAGGCGTTCCTGAAACGCGGTTCAGGGCCAGCAGAGCCGAAAATCTCGGGGTGGGAGACCGAGGCACGCCGGCCGTTTGGCATCCCGAAAGCCCGCAAACAGGTACTCGTGCCCCGCCCGCCGGCGCGACCGGCCGCGCCGCTAGCGCGCGACCCTGAGTTCTAGACGGCTGCGGCCTCGAATCAGAAACGAATCCAGGAACTCGCGCTCGGATGTGACGCGTTCGAGCTTGGGCAGCTCGGGAACCAACTTTGCGAGCGCACCCACCGCTTCGAGCCGCGCGAGTGACGCACCCAGACAGAAGTGATGCCCGAAGCCAAAGCCCATGTGATTGCGGATTTCGCGGCCCGGATCGAAGCGATCCGGATCGTCGAAGTGGCGCTCGTCGCGATTCGCTGAGGCCAAGATCACCAGCACCTGCTGATCTCCAGGAATCGTGATTCCGCGCATTTCGACATCCCGGGTCGTTATGCGGTTGAGGTATTGGACCGGATTGTCCCAGCGAAGCGTCTCTTCGACGAGTCCGGGGATCAGTCTCGGATCGTTCACCACGCGCTCCGTCACGTCGGGATTTTCAAGCAGCGCGTCGACGCAGTTGCCGAGCAGGTTCGTCGTCGTCTCATTTCCCGCGACCAACAGCAGCACGAAAAACAACAGCACTTCGTGATCACTGAGCGGCTCGTCGCCGGGCTCCGCCGCCACGATCGTCGAGATCAGATCGTCTCGCGGCTCGGCACGACGGGCACGCACGATCGGCATCAGGTACTCGCGCATCTCGCCGATGACGCCCAGGTCCGAGATATTTCTCTCTTCCGCCATTCCGGAGCCAGAGGACATTCGAATCAGTTCGTCGCTCCAGCCCTTGAAGCGATGCATGTGCTCCGCTCCGACGCCGAGCATCTCCGCGATCACCGTGACCGGAATCGGGATCGCGAGATCCCGGATCAGATCGAAGCGCTCGTCGCGTCGGACCCGCTCGAGGCATTCGTCCACCAGACTCCCGATCCGCGTCTCCCAGGCGCGAATGCGGCGAGGCGTAAAGCCTCGATTCACAATCGTCCGCAGCCCATGGTGAACCGCGCCGTCTTCCTGGATCAGCAATCGCGAGTTCATCGCGGTCCAGGGTGTGACCCGCAAACGGATGAGCGACTTCGCGATCGCAACCACCCGCTCGACCGGACCGAGCTCGGTGATCGAACCCGCCGGGCCGTTCAGCCGGGTGCGCGACGAGAAGAGATCGGGATGCGTCAGGACGAATTCGACGTCCTCGTAGCGCGAAATGCACCAGACCCCGGACTCGGGCGCCCAGTGAATGGGATCTTCGTCGCGCAACGCGCGGTAGATCGGATACGGGTCGTCCTTATGGAGGTTCGAGAAGGGCTCGAAATCGATGGGCATCTGCGGGTCTCCATGTTGCAAGATCAATCTCTGTCCGGGATGCGTGAGCGCCAGTCGCGACCGATTCACTGCACGATTGCCGTCGCCACATCGCAAGACGAATCGATTGAGGAAGGCGCTCCGAAGACTAGGAGAATAATGCTCGACGCGTTTCCGCCGCGCGACCCACTGCGGCGCCGCCTGCCGCGGGTCCCCTGATGGAACCCGCGCGCCTGGGCCGCGGGGCCGCTAGACTGCCGCCAACACCGAATGGGCTGCGAGCGCCGAACTGCGTCGGCCATTGGAGGAATCCATGCGAGAGATCCCCTTCTACTACGACTACGCTTGACCGTGGGCCTACTTCGGCAGTTGCCGAGTCGATGCCTACTTCCAGGACCTGAACGTCAAGATCGATTTTCGACCCGTCAAGCTCCGCGACCTGATCGAGGTCCCGGAGGGCGCAGAGACGCGCCCGCCGCGCCCCAAGCTCGGGCCACGCAAGAGCGCCGATTACCAGAACAGCGTCCAGCACTGGTCGTCGCTCTGTGACGCAAAGATGTCCCCGGATGCGAAGAACTTCATGAAATCCGATACCAGCCTGGCGCTGCGCGGGGCCCTCGTCGCCAAGGACGAGGGGCGATTTGCCGAGTATCACCATCCGATGTACGGCGCACGCTGGGCGGACCCGCGCGATCTGTCGGAGCCGGAGGTCGTACGCGAATTTCTCTCGTCCGCTGGGCTGGATGGCGATGCCGCGTTGGCCCGCGCCGAATCCGACGAGCTGATGAATCGGCTCGAGAGCGATACCCAGGACGCGATCGAGCGAGGCGTATTCGGCGTCCCGACGATCTTCGTCGACAACGAGATGTTCTGGGGCAACGATCGTTTCGAGTTGGTGAGACACTTTCTCGAGCGCACCGCCTGACAACCACGCACGCACGGCGCGAGCCACGACCGTTAGTCCCGTAGAAACGCGAGCAGCGCTGTACGAAAGGCCGCGGGCTCATCCAGCATGAGAGCGTGTCCCGCACGCGGAATTGCAACGGCGCGGGCGTCGACAAGGACATCATCGACCATTCTGCGAACGGTCGAGGCCGCCAGCAGTGGCGAGTGCTCGCCGTGGATGACCAGCGTGGGGCAGCTGATCCGTTCCAGGTAGTGCCAGATTCGTGCGTTCTCCTTCTCTACCCAGGCCTCGCGGTCGAATTCCACGCGGGTCTTGGCACTGCGTTTCGACTTCCGGCGCAGGAAACGCGCGTCGAGCTTTGGGCAGACTCGGCCATCGTCCGTCGGCCGCAGGGAGTGTTCGGCAAGCAAGGCACGGTCCTTTGCATCGAGCCGCGGATAGATCTCCGCCAGGATCGCTGCGTAGTCGTCGACACTCTCGAATGTGGGAGCGAGCAAACGAAGGCTGGCAGGGGGGTCTCCGCCACCGCGAGATGCCGGAATATCGGGACCCGCATCCGCCAGAACCAGACGGGTCGTGCGCTCGGGATGGCGACCGGCGAAACGCAGGCACGCGTGGCCGCCCTGGGAATGGCCGACCAACGCGACTCGATCGAGCTGCAGATGGTCGACGACCGCTTCGACATCCCGGGCGATCGCGGCGTTGTGATAGCGGTACTCGGGATCCGAGGCCGAGTCGCCGTGACCGCGGCTGTCGAGTGCGAGCACGCGATAGCGGTCAGCCAAATCGGGAACGAGCCAGTCCCATAGGTGTGCATTGTGGCCGTAGCCGTGCACGAAGAGCAGCGGCCAGCCGTCGCCACCCCAATCGACCACGTTGAGCTCGAGGTCGTCCGCTCCGGGCACGATTCGATCGGTTGCGCGCATGCGCCGTCTTTACCCCACCCATAATGGCGCGACAAGCCGAGGCGCACACGAGCGTCCCGAGCCCCACTCGCCGCCGATGGACTCCGGCGCCGCGGAGTTGCCCCACACGGAAGGATCTTGATAGGCTCAACCGTCGAGGGCGTGAAATCGACACTCGAGGCGACCGCTCCTCGAGGACCCAGTCTCGATCTCGGCCCAAACGAAACGACCCTGAGGCTCGAGCCGGTCCCCGCTGAATCGGAGTTCCCGCAAAGTCGTTGCCTGCGCAGTCCGGCCCAACCTCCGCTGCGTTGTTCCAAGGAGAGTGCGATGTTGCTAATACGCGAAGAGCACAAGTTGATTGGGCTTAAGGAAGACGACTTCGAAGAGACGGTGCGCGACGAGTGGATGCCCGCTCTCGCGAAGACCGAGGACGCACGCCTACTGTATTTCGCCCACATCGCACACGGCTCCGGTCACGCCTATCGCGTCGTAACCTACACGCTCCTGCGCGATGGCAGCGCCTGGGGTCGTCTGGTCGACCGGGTCGACAGCGGCGATCTCAAAAGCCTGGCCGTCAAGCTCGACGAGTTTCGCTACGACGTGGAAGCAAAGCAGCTCTTGCCTCTGCCCTGGTCGAAGGTCCAGCAGATCGAGATCGAAGCCGTGCCCACCGAGCCAGCAGAGCACGAGCTCTCGCTCTTCATGGAAGACACCGTCTGGCCCTTCGAGGGGAAATTCGAGGAGTACATTCGACGTTCGGGAGAGCAGTATTCCACGGAGTACGACAAGAGCTTTCCCGACACGCCGAAGCTGCTCGAGATCGAGGCGTCCTATCGCACGGCCTACGGCAGCCACCGTCGGCGCGAGGTCGTGCTCTGGCAGAAGGTGCTCAAGCCCGAAGGCTTGCTCCATCTGATCACGGACGAAATGCCCAAGAGCTTCAAGAAGCCCGGTCGTTGGATGCTCGACGCGCTGTCGCTGCGCGATCAATGGCAGAGCCGGTTGCTCCGCACCTCGAGTTGGTCGCCACGCTTCTGATCCGCGCGGCCGGCCCCCGTCGCGAGCAAACGCGACTTCTCGACCTGAAGCAGGGCCGAAAATTTTCGAAGGATCGCGCTAGAACCCATCCTCTCTCGGACGAATACGATCTCACGCTGAGGACCCACGATGGAATACAACCCATACGACTACGAGACCGACAAGAATCCATATCCGATCTACGAGCATTTTCGGAAGAACGAGCCGCTCTACTACAACCGTGAGTTCGATTTCTACGCCCTCTTCCGATTCAAGGACGTGCTCAAGGCCCTCATGGACTCGAAGAAATACAGCAGCACGGGTGGCGTCACCCTCGAAAACCTGCCCTTCGGCCCGATGATGATCGTTCAGGACCCGCCCGAGCACATGCGGACCCGTGCCGTGTCGCGTGACCACTTCAGCAAGCCAGCGATCGCGGCGATGGAACCGGTGATTCGCGAGATCGTCTGTCAGCATCTCGACCAGCTCGTCAGCCTGGACGAAGTGGATGCCGTCGGTGCCTTCTCTTCTCTATTTCCGATGGACGTGATCAGCTCGATCCTGGGAATTCCCAAGGAGGACCGGGACGAGATTCGAATCGCCTCGAATAACAGTTTGTCCCGCAAGCCCGGCGATCCGATGCCGCCGCCCGAATCGATTGAGGCCGCCCTGAAGACCCGCGTACTCTACGCCGGCTACCTCGAAGACCGTCGCAAGAATCCCAGGGACGATTTGATGACCACGCTCGTCAACGCCAGGATCGAGGATCCCAATGCCGGAGGTCAACGCCCGCTCACAGACGAGGAGCTTTTGGGATTCTGCGGTCTGATCGCCGCCGCCGGCAGCGAAACGTTGACCAAGTTCTTCGGCAACGCGATCAATGTCCTCGCCAAGCCGGAAAATACCGCCGCCCGGGAAGAGATCATCTCCGACAAGGAATGTATCCCCAATGCGTTCGAGGAAATCCTCCGCTACGACCCACCCACCCACTACACGGTGCGGACGAGCATGACCGATATCGAGGTGGCGGGCGGCATGATTCCCAAGGGCAAGAAGGTCGCCATGATGATCGGGTCGGCCTGTCGCGACGCCGATGAGTTCGACGAACCCGAGAAACTGGATATCCACCGGGACGTCAGTCGCCAATTGGCCCTCGGCTTCGGCCTTCACCTCTGCCTCGGCTCAGCGCTGGTGAGGATGGAGGGCAAGATCGCGCTGGAGGAGTGGCACAAGCGCTTCCCCAAATACGAGGTGCTGGAAGATCGCGTCGAGTGGGTCCACTCGAGCAACGTGCGCGGCTTCTCGAGCCTCCCCGTTCGAATCCTCCGGTAGGGCGGTCGCAAACATCCGCGTCCAATCGCAACACGGCCGACGGGCCCGGTTTTCAGCGGGCCCTCTCCGCCCCGCATGACCCCGCCTTCGGCCCCAAGCGCGAAAGAGCGGCTCATCGGACTCGGTTAGAGATCGGGCAAGTCCATCGGGATCAGGTTCTCGTCGGATTTTCCGTCCACCTCGAGCAACTTGCCCGTGATCCACGAAGCCGCAGGAGAGGCGAGAAAGAGCGTCGCGCTCGCGATGTCGTCCGCGGTGCCGTTCCTGCGCATCGCAGTTCTCCGGATCATCTCTTCCCTGACGGAGGGCTCGAGACTCGAGAGATAACCCGCGAGGGCGTCCGTCTCGATGGCGCCCGGTAATACGGCGTTCACGCGAATCCGAGGGGAAAGATCGGCGGCGGACAGCCGCGTGAGCTGAGCCAAAGCCGACTTGGTGAGGCTATGTGCGAGGCTGCCCCGCACCGCGAATTCGCCAGCCATCGAGCCAATATTGACGATGTTTGCGTGTTCACCGCGCAAAAGGTGCGGCACCGCGAGCCGGCTCAGCTCGAACGGCACGGCGACGTTGAAGTGAAAGGACTTCTCGAGTTGCGCGACAGAGGTCTTCATGAATGGGCGGGCGAGCGTCCCGCCGGCGTTATTCACGACGATGTCGAGCCCGCCGAAATCGCTGATCGTCGTGTCGACGAGCCGCGCGAGAAACTCGAGGTCGTTGACGTCACCGGGTACGACGAGCGCGCGTCGACCCAGCGCCCGCACGTCGCTCGCGACCGCCTCGAGATCGCTCGCTGTCCGCGCCGTGAGAACGACGTCTGCGCCGGCCGCGGCGAAGTGTCGCGCAATCTCGGCACCGATCCCCTTTCCGGCTCCTGTAATCAAGGCAGTCTGGTCGTTGAGTCGGAACGGGTCGGGGCTCATTCACTCTCCTTCGAGGGCCGGTTGCGGCGCCGAGTGATCCTAGCCAATTGCCAAGAGAACTTGGACGGGTGCAAAGTCTCCTTCGCGAGCGAACACAATCCTGCTCGCAGAGATTGATCCCGTCGTCGCCACAGTCCACTGCGTCGCTCAGGCGATGCGGATACTCTGACCAGACGGCGGACGGGTCATCATGTAGATCCAGTCCTCGTCGACCAGGCGAGATTGATCCCAGACGCCTTCGTGGACGAGAAGCAAACCGAGACGCGCCATGTCGCGCTGACTCGATTCGCAGGTCCCCCTAACGGGGCCAATATGCCTCGTCCGAGGTCTACTTGTCAGAAGAGTACTTAGCGGCGGTGTGAAAAGGGCAGCTTGTTTTGCCTTCCATAGCGTCGGAGCGCAAGGCGTACTTTCCCATTCGTCTCAGATTCTTCGATCCGGGCGTCCGTTTCAGGCTTCGCTTCGATGGGGCCCGTCAGAGGCCGCGCAGGAAGGCGATCAGAGCGGTGTTGAACTCGTCCGGACGTTCCTGTTGCACCCAATGCCCCGCGCCGGGAATCTTGGTGGCCCCGCGCCAGCCTGGCAGCGTCGCCTCCATCAAGGCCAGCACGTCGTCGTTCGCACCGGGATAGTCGAACTCACCCTGAATGAAGGCGGCCGGTACTTCGGGATGGCGGCCCCGGAAGGCGCGCATCTGGGCCCAGCTGCGATCGATGCAGCGGTACCAGTTGAGGCCGTTCCTGAATCCGCGGCGTTCGAATTCAGCGACAAAGAAGTCGAGCTCCGCATCGTCGAGCCATGCCATGGGTGTCGGCGGCTCGGTGAGCTGATCCATGAACTTCGAGTTGCGTGGGTTCTTGTCCCATCGAAGTTGGTCGCGCGGAATCTCACCCGAGAGCGTGTAGAAGAAGCGGCGAAGGCCCGTTCGAACGTCGGCCTCGAGCTCTGCCTCCGCGGGTCCCGGCTCCTGGAAGTAAAGGATGTAGGAAAAGAATTCCTTTGAAAGGGTTTTCAACATGCCGGTTGGAAGCACATCCCCTTGCGGTATGTAGGGAACACTGGCGCAGGCGACGGCACGGAAGCGATCGGGCCGCACCAGGGCGGCGTTCCACGCGACGGGCGCACCCCAGTCGTGACCGACGACGACGGCCTCTTCGATCTCCAGTGCATCGAGCAAGCCGACCAGATCGCCGATCAGGTTGAGCTGCGTATAGGCTTCGATCTCGGGTGGTCCTTCGGTCTGACCGTAGCCGCGTTGATCGGGCGCGATCGCTCGAAAGCCCGCCTCTGCGAGTGCGCCGATCTGGTGACGCCACGAATACCAGGATTCCGGAAAACCGTGGCACAGCAGGACAGCGGGTCCCTCGCCGTGGGAGACGTAGTGCATGCGGATGCCCTTGGCATCGGCAAAGCCGTGTTGGAAATCGTCGGGACTGATCATGCCGTGAGACTAGCGCCCCGAGCTCGACTATTCTCCAGAGAGCGAAGGCCTCATTTCGACAAGGGCGAAGAGGCGGCTTCGCGAAATGGCGCGGCAGAATCACTCCCTGTCACGCATACTCCGATCCAGGAGAGGTAAAAATGTCCACATTCGAAATCGATGAGACCGCTTTGCTGATCATGGACTATCAAAACGAGATCGTCGCCAACTACGCCGGTGGCGATGCCGAGCTGACCAAGCGCGCCTCCTCGGTGCTCGATGCGGCGCGCGGCGCGGGCATTCCCGTGATTCACGTCGTCGTGCGTTTCCGCGCCGGGCACGCGGAGGTGGCGGATCGGGGTGTCTTCAAGGGAATCAAGGCGGCGGGCGCGATGGTCGAAGGCACCGATGGGGTCGAGATTCATCCCGATGTTGCACCGCATCCCAGCGACATCGTGGTGACCAAGAAGCGCATCGGTGCGTTCACGGGCTCAGACCTCGACGTCGTGTTGCGCAGCCTCGGCAGCCGGCATCTCATTCTGCTGGGGATTGCCACGAGCGGTGTCGTGCTGAGCACGGCGCGCGCCGCAGCGGACCTCGACTTTGATCTCACGATCGTGGCCGATTGTTGTGCCGATCAGGATGAGGAGGTTCATCGCGTGTTGACACAGAAGGTCTTCGCACGTTCGGCGACGGTCACCAGTGCGGCTGAGCTGTTGGTCGAGCTCGGCTGAGTCTCCCCCCATCGCGGCACAGGATCAGCTCTCAGCACGCGGTCCTGCGCCCTGGCTCGGAAGGCAACGGGTCGGCGCCTCGTGGCGCTTCAAGCCGGCCTGTTTGGGCGCGGAGCGGAGGGGTGGCGCCGCTGGTCGGCTCGATCGACACTGTCGGGCCAGAGGGAGGTCCCATGTCCGCAACCACGAGCGACAGTGCCCATTCGAGCGCCACGGGCGTTGCCAAAATTCCGATCATTGATATCGACTCGCACTTCACGGAACCGGCGGACCTGTGGACTTCGCGAGCGCCGGCTCGCTTCAAGGACAGCGCCCCGCGACTGATCGACGACCCCGATACCGAGGGGGGACAGTGCTGGGTCTCGGGCGATTTGCGGCTCTCACCGCCGGGCTTGTGCGTGATCCGTCCCGACCGCAGCAAGGCCTTGGGGATCTTCACGCTGACGAACATGGATGAGATGACACCGGCCGCCACCCACGTCGATGCTCGGCTTCGGGCCATGGATGAACTCGACATCGCGATCCAGGTGGTATTCCCGAATGTGCTCGGGTTCGCGGGGGCAACGATCATGCGGATCGAGGATCCGGCGCTCCGGCTTTTCTGCACGACGGCCTACAACGACGCGGCCTCCGAGCTGCAAAGAGCCAGCGGTGGGCGTCTCTTCGCTCAGGCGTTGCTGCCGTTCTGGGACATCGATGCGGCGGCAACGGAACTCGAGCGCACCCACGACGATCTCGGCCTGACGGGCTTCAACATGATCGACAACGCAGATCAGTGGGGGCTTCCGTCGCTTCACGAGACCCACTGGGATCCGCTCTGGTCCCGCGCCGAGGAGCGGGGCATGCCCTGCAATTTTCACATTGGCTCGGGCGGCGTGGATATTGGCGCCGTCTGGCCGGGTATCCGTTCGGATCACTACCTGGCGACCCTGTCTTGCACTTTCTTCCTCAATAACTGTCGCACCCTCTCGAACCTGATCTTCAGTGGCCTGCTCGACCGCTTTCCCGCTCAAAAGTTCGTCTCCGTCGAGAGCGGCATCGGCTGGATCCCATTCATGCTGGAGGCCATCGAGTACCAGATGGACGAAAGCCTGCCTCACGGCGGTGGCATGAAACTGCGCCCCACGGAGTATTTTCGACGTCAGATCTATGCCTCCTTCTGGTTCGAAAAGGATGCGGCTCACGCGATCAACGAGATTGGCGCTGACAATGTGATGTTCGAGACGGACTTCCCGCACCCCACCTGTCTCTACCCGAATGTGCGGGAGCACGTCGAAAAATCGTTGGCGGGTCTCTCCGAGAAGGATCAGCGCAAAGTGCTCTTCGAGAACGCGGTGCGTGTGTATCAGCTACCGGTTCCCGACTAATTCCGCGAGTCGACTGGAGACCCGCACATGCGTGCACACGAGCATCGCGGACGTGACAGACCATGATCAGGCGAGAAACACGGTGAACGCAACCCTCGAAACTTTCGGCGCGATCGATATCCTGATCACAAACGCCGCCATCGTTCTGAGGGCGTCTGAATCTTGGCTCACGTGCCACACAGCCCGCGGTCGGATTCAAAGCGGCCGAAGCCCCGTCAGGCCAGCTGGACCTGGATTTCCTGGGGGACGACGATGATTGGGTTGTAGATCCCCATCACACCGAATTGGGCCGGCTTGAGGATCTTGATCTCCCGTGTGCGGGCCAGCAGTTCCTCGAAGAGGATCGCGATCTCCCGGCGCGCGAGGTTTGCGCCGAGGCAGAAGTGCGCTCCTCCTCCGCCGAATGCGACGTGCGGATTCGGCGTTCGACTAATGTCGAAGCGAAACGGATCTTCGAAGACCTCTTCGTCGCGATTGGCGGATGGATACCAGAGTGTCACCCGATCTCCTTTGGCGATCTTGACGCCGCGGATCTCCGTATCCCGGGTCGCTCGACGGGCGAAGTACGCCACCGGCGAGGACCAGCGGAGGATCTCCTCCACCGCCGGGCGCATCGCGTCGGGATTGTTGCGCAGGGTCTCGAGCTGATCGGGATGATCGAGGAGCGCCATCAGGCCGTGGGAAATCGCGTTGCGCGTCGTTTCGCTGCCCGCCAGGGAGAGTAGGAGGAAGAAGAAGTCGAGTTCGATTTCGCTCAAGTGGCCACTCTCCCCGTCTTCCGTTTCCACTTCGGCGGTCGAAATGATCGTCCAGATATCATCTTGCGGGTTGTCTCGCTTCTCCTGGCCGAGCTTCTGCGCGTATTGAAACATCTGGACCTGAGCCGCCATGTGCTTTTCCTGCGAGTCCGGGTCGTTGGGGTCGCTGGGACCGAGGAAATCCTTCGTGATCTGGAAGAGCGATTCGCGGTCCTCCACGGGGATTCCCACGATGTCGGCGATCATGTGCATTGGGAGCTGGTAGGCGACGTCCTGAACGAATTCGCATGTCCCTCGCACGAGGGCGTCCTCGACGATTTTCACCGCCCAGGTCCGGGCCTGCTCCTCGAGCCGGCCTACCATGCGGGGGGTGAAGCCGGAGCTGATGATCTTGCGTTGTCGCGTGTGGCTCTTGCCGTCCATGCTGACCAGCATCTGGCCACGCATCTCGGAAGCGTCGCTCACGGTCGGGCCGTCGATGGCGCAGAACAACTCGGTGTCGCGATTGGCCGCTTGCACGTCATCGTACTTCGAGAGGACCCAGAAACCGGGGTCGCTGCTGTGACTGTCCTCCTTGGGAAATTCCTGCCACCAGACAGGGGCTTCCCGGCGCAGCGTATTGAAGACATGATGAGGAAAGCCATCGCGATACAGTTGGCCGTCGGTCAGATCGATATTCGCTAGATCAGTTGCAGGGGATTCGGTCGATCGGTCGCTCATCGGCGGCTCTCCTCGGGTCGTGTGTCGCTGCGCGGGTGAAGTCACTCGTCCAGTGCGGGTCTATTCGAGCGGAAGCCTCGGGTCACCGGGTGCCCGCAGCCTCGATTCTGGCTCGAAAAGTGTGGCGCAGCCGTCGAGTTGTCACCACCCTCCCGAAGAGGAAGTGAGGCCCATAAAACGACTCGAATCCGGGAAATCCGCGACCGGATACGTCGATCCGCGATCGAGCGGCGGAGCTCTGTGGAATGTTCCAGGCCGGGATGCGGAGGCTACGCCTCGCAGGAGACGTCGCCCGCGGTCAGGTCTCGTCGTCGCCATTGAGTGCCGCAAGAATCGGAACCACGCCGGCAGGCCAGAACAGCTCTTCAAATTTCTCAGGCCGGATTGTTCTGATCCAGGTCGTGGTCTTTGTATTGCGCGCGCGTTCAAGGCAGCGATTGAACCCGCACCACGAGACCGGATTGTTCGACCATCCCGGTGAGCGGATCGACACCCACTCGGTCACTGGTCAGCTGACTCACACTGAGTTCTGGCCAGCCGTGGGGAACCCAGACCGCGCCCTGACGGAGTGCAACGTCGATCTTCGCCCGGCCTTCCAAGCTGCCAGTCGCACTCGTCACGCGCATCGAAGCGCCATCGTCGATCCCCGCAGCGGCGGCATCCTTCGCGTGCAGATGGATCATCGCTGTGTCGAGACGCTCGCCCGGCCCGGCGATCTCTCGGAGCGCCGAGTTCATCTGGCGCAGTTGCCGTCCCGAAATCAACCGCAATGATTCGGCTGGCGCTGCGGAGTCGTCGGAAATCGCCTCGAGTTGTGCGGCCAGCGGCGCGGGTGCGAGCCGCCACCGACCCTGGGGAAGCTTGTCGTGCACCCAACCTCGGAGGCCGTCGCGGACACCGTCGATCACGACCGCGGTTGTCTGCTCTTTGATGAGCGCATCGTACTGGAGCCGACCGCCGCTCATGAGCTCTCGCGTCAGAGTCTCTTCGTCAGCGTCGTCTGCTGCAACCTCGCCGGGCAAAATCTTGACCCCCATAGCCTCGCCGATCTTCGCGAGAACCCACCACAACGGGCGGCGATCTGCCCCCACCTCGAATACCGGTGCTGCGATCTGACTCACCACGTCGACATATGCGCTGTCCGTCCAACCGGGAAAATCGAGTCGTTCGAGCGGACCCGCACAGGGCAGCACGTGAGTCGCGATCGCTGTCATCGGTGTCTGCACGATGTCGGCTACGGCCAGTACGTCGAGTTGTCGAAACGCCGAGCCAATGCGCGACGCACTCGGAAATGCAGTGAGCGGATTCCCGCCTAGCACCAGCAGGCCCCGCAGATGTCCAGCTTCGATCTCGTCGACCATCGCTGCGCAAGGCATCTCACCGACCGTTTCACGCAGATATCCGGAGATGTCCGGGCGGCTTTCTGGGCCGGGCACATCGCGAAACACCGGCTCGTTGTACGTGTCCATCATCAACTCGTAGCGCTTGCTGGCGCCCGGGTGAAACCACATCCCTCCCCTGCGTTCGAAGGAATTCGTCACGATCTGCAGTGCCCAAGCCAGCCACTCGACGACATTTGCGTTTCGCTGCATCGATGTGCCGGTACCGGTCACGATGGCCAGCCGTCGATGGCGGCGAATCGACGCGAGTAAGTCCTGAAGATCCGACTCGTGAAGGCCAGTGGATTCGCAGGTTCGCTCGAGGTCCCATGGAGCGACGGCGTGCGTGAGTCGCGGGACGTCCAACGCGTGCGCCGCGAGATAGTCGCGATCGGCACCGCCGCCGGGGCCGAGCAGCTCCCGCACCAAGAAAGCCAACAGCGCATGATCGCTGGCTGGGCGAAGCGCCAGATGCCGCGTGGCCATGCGCGCGGTCGCTGTCTGCCGCGGATCGACAACCCACAGCTCGCGCCCTTCGCCTGCGAGAGTGCGCAGCATCGCGGTCGGATTCGGAAACGCTGTCGTGTGACCGTGACTGACCGAGGGGTTCGACGCGATGATCAGGGTCATCGTGGTGTACTCGAGGTCGAGAACGGGATTGGGGATCGGAGCCCCCGTCATGAGTCCCGACACCAGGGGCAAACAGGGCGTATCGATCGTCATGGCTGAATATCGCGAGCGCGTGCCCAGCGCCGGTCCCAAAGCATTGCCAGCGAAAAAACCAAGTGAATCGTAAGCACAACCGGTTCCGATGTAGATGCCAAAGGCGCTGTCACCGTGCCGATCGCGCAAGACGGCAATTCTGCCGGTCAGATCATCGAGTAAGTCTGTCCACTGCGTCGGCTCGAGGTCGCCCGCGCGACGGAGCTCGGGTGCGTCAAGGCGCTTCGAGTGGTGGTGAAGCTCGCCCATGGCCCGTCCCTTGGGACAGGTGTAGCCACGCGAAAGCGGGTGATCGAGATCGCCCTTGACCCTGACGACGCGCTCATCCTCCAGCTCGAGTATGACCCCGCACGCGGCGAGACATGTTCGACAATAGGATCGGACCGAACGTGTTTCAGGCATCGGGTTTCTCTCCGGGGGTTTGGAATTGGCGCCGGCCCAGCCTGCGATCAGGCGATAAGCACCCAGGAGTCCCGAGTGTACTCGCTCTCTGGAGACTGCATATCGCCTATTGGTATCTGAGCTGTGTCAGACAACACCGCGACAAAGGCACATCAGCCTCAACAGGGTCTAACTACGACTTGAACCTGCCATTCCCGCGACCAAACCCTCTTCGAGTAGGATGCGTACCATGAGAACCGAGCCGGAGACCGAGCTCGATCCCGCGTCTTCGACTTCCTCGTCCGAATCGACCGGGCCCTACTCGCGGGCATACACGCGCCATGCTCCCCTAACGGAGCCAATACGCCTCGCCCGAGGTCTACTTGTCAGAAGAGTACTTAGCGGTAGTGTGAAAGGGCAGCTTGTTTTGCCTATCCGCCACATTCCAACCCATACCACGCGCCATCTCGCTGAATGGTTGTCCGGAGAGCCGCCGCGATGGACCCAATCCCGAGCAGGCGAGTGCGAGCCATGACGAGACGTCCGCACGTCTTCGGTATTGACGATGGTCCCTTCTCCAAGGGACAGCGATCGCCGGTACCCATCGTCGGGGTCTTGATGGAGGGGGCGGAACTCACCGAGGGCATCGCGATCGGCTCGTTCGCTGTGGACGGAAGCGACGCCACGGAGTTCCTCGTGGAGTGGATCTCGGGCCTGCGCTTCCACGCTTCCGCCCAGGCGATCGTTCTCGGCGGGATCACGATCGCCGGGCTGGGGATTATCGACATTTCGGCCCTGGCCGACCGCTTGGCGCGCCCGGTCCTCGTCGTCAACCGCAAGGATCCCGCCATCAGCAAGCTCGGCGAGGCCTTGTCCGCGGCGGGACTGTCCGAACGTCTAAAAATCCTCGAGCAAACGCCGCCGGCGCTCCGGATCTGCGATGGACTCTACCTCGCAATGGCGGGGGTCGAGCCGGATGACGCCCGGCGTCTGCTGCAGGCGACTCTTAAAAAGGCCCAGTGGCCCGAGCCCCTGCGCGTTGCCCACCTGATTGCCCGGGCGCTGATCACCGGGGAATCGCGCGGAAGAGCGTGAGGAATCTCGCGCCGGTGCCTGGTCGGCTCGCATCGACGCCGAGCGCGAAGCTATCCTCTGCAGAGAGAGTCCATCGGGTCAGAGTCCGGATGCGGGGGAATTGATGAGAGCCAATCGGCGCAGCTTCCTCCGCATGCTTGCAGGCGGTGCGGCGTGGCTTGCGGGCGGCACCGCTCGCGCGCAGGCCGCCCGCAATCGCTGGGACGTCCATCGCGCCACCCGCAATACGCTTCTCGGTGCCATGGGCGCGCTGTTGCCGACGTTCAAGGGGCGGCCGCCCGTCTTCAAGGCCTATCCCGGGCGAACGCGGATTGCACTGCCGGCACTCGTTGCATCGTCGGGAGGATCTCTCAGCGAAGTCGTGCGGCAGTGGCCGACGGTCGTCGAGACCTCCGCGGACCGCCTGACCCTTCCCGAACTCGGCCGCCTGCTCCACCTCAGCAACGGTGTCACGACCCTGCCTCGGCCGGGCGGGCTGCGCTCGGCCCGGCGCGCCGCACCATCGGCGGGCGCCCTCTACTCGGGGGAGATCTACGTCGCGGCGATGCACATCGATGGCCTCGCCTCCGGCATCTACTACTACGCGGTCACCGACCACGCGCTCGTCGAAGTGGCGGGAGAGGCCGCGCTCGGACATGTGGCACGCGCAGTGGAGGAGCCGGCGCAGATCGCCGGAGCCGCCGCCGCGATCCTGCTCACGAACGTTTTCGAACGCTACACCTACCGCTACGCGAATCGAGGTTATCGCTATGCGCTGATCGATAGCGGTCACATCGGTGAGAACCTGCGACTCGCGGCCGCGAGCGCAGGAATGCGGCAGCGATACTTCTCCGCCTTTCAGGACGATCTCCTGAATGACCTGCTCGAAATCGATGGTGTCGAAGAGGCCCTATGTGCTCTGCATGTGGTGGGAGGTCGGAGCGAGAGCCGGATGGCAGGGAAGAAGCTCGCGAGGGCGACGCTTGTCGAAGTGCAAGACGTGTCGCCCCCCGGATTCACCGACGCGCCCGTCATCCAACGCTATCACTCAGCCACGAAGCTCGTTGCGGGCACCGAGAACAGCTCGCAGTCTTCTGTGTCGCCTCGCGTCGTGAGCCCCCTGCCCAGACCGACCATCTGGCTGCCTCGGTCCGACCCGGGACCGGCGATGCGGGTCGAAGATGCGATCCGCGTTCGCCGTTCGACGAGGGACTTCCTGGCGGACTCCATGAGCCTCGACGACTTCGGCTACGTGCTCGAGATGGCCCAAGGCCACCCGAGCCTCGAGCGCTGCACCGGCATCGAGCTCCAGCTCGCCGTCCATCGAGTGAGTGGGCTAGCTCCCGGCCTCTATCGCTATCGGCCAACCGATCACCGCCTGCAGGTTTTGCGCGAGGGGCCGTTGGCCGACGATCTGGTCCGCGTGTGTCTGAGGCAGAAGAAGGCCGGCTCCGCCGCCGCGGCGTTCTTGATGGTGGCGGACCTCGGGCCGGGCCATGCTCACGCGAGTTCGCGGCGCTACCGCGATCTGCTCCTGGAATCGGGTGCCATCGGCCAGCGCACCTACCTTGCGGCGGAAGCGTGCGGCCATTCGGCCCGCAACCTCGCCGCATTCGTGGACGACAGCCTGAACTGGCTCCTCGGCCTCGACAGAGAGCGCGAAGCCGTCGTCCACCTCACGCTGGTCGGGCCGGGGGATTGAGCGATTCGAGAGTGCGCGTTCCAAGGCTCGAATCGCGGCCTCTGACTCGCACCAGGCTGGGGGAACTGAGCGTCGCTCCGTCGATCTAGAGATACACAGATCCGCCTCGACACCTTGTTACCTTTTGGGACATCTTGAACTCCCCGAGAAAGACTAGCTTCCTCTGGGGCGTCCACTTTTTCGTGCAAAGTCAGACTCACGGTGAACCTCGGTGCTTTGGGGGCAAAATTACGGAGATTCGTCCCACCCGGGGATTGGTTAGCGTGCCCTACGGGAGGACGACGTGGGATCACTAGACGGAAAGACTGCATTGGTCACTGGTGCGAGC
>SMVB01092342.1_pt1 | contig 31290 bp, 28 predicted proteins | sample 2456461 | NCBI WGS metagenome assembly SMVB01 (sample SAMN11095934, study PRJNA526329) | marine sediment metagenome | biome: Marine sediment; feature: Surficial sediment; material: Deep marine sediment; isolation source: Hadal surficial sediment | place: Pacific Ocean | collected 2014-05 | depth... | reverse complement strand
GGAAGGAAAAATTGTACACGGACTGTATCCCCCATTTCGAAGGGCTCGCTGGCATTGAGAAAAACACCCCCGCGGCTGAGGTTCAGAACATATGCCTGCCCAACCTTGTCTCGCTTCTTGTAAACCGCGCTAATCGTCAGCGGACTGACGCGCACCATTCGCTCGAGCTGCTCCCGTCCTGGCAGCCTGTCCGAGTCGGTCGAAATTTTGTCACTCATAAGCCATCATCACGTCACCAGTCTCTACGTGCCTGGTTCCAACTGCTCCACCATCTCCGTCTGCTCCACCTTCACGCTGCGGTGCAATAGCTTGTTCTCGAGAGCCATCCCCGCCTGGGCCATGAACAGCTCGAGGCCTCCAAGATCACCGAGCCCTTTTCCGCTCATCCCGTTATCTCCGTAGAGAAGGAGCAAAGTGGCCCTGTTGTAAAGCACCGGGATCAGTACGGCCCCGGAGGGCTCGCCTGGCTCCATGACGGGTAAGAGAGCACGACGGAGGCCATCCACTGCTGTAACTATTTGTGTCGTGCCGGTGCCGATGGCTTCAACAAAGGCCGGCGTCACACCAACGTCGAGAGAAAGACTCCTCGCTTTCTCGGCACATTCGGCGGCGTTCGCGCTGAACCCGAACCCGGCAAGCCCACGCGCACCACCGCTCTTGATCACGAATAACAGCCCACGCTCTAGAAACTGAGCCGCGACTTGGAGAACGAGCCGCGAGACGTCCGCGGTGCCGCCCGGCGCGACGAGCTCCCGGGTCATGGTCGCGAGGAAGTCGATACGGCCCGCATCGCCGCGCGTGCCACTTGCGGTGGTTTGGCCTTGATCTTCGACGAGTTTACGAAGCTGGCCGTGAACCGTTTCAGCGAGATCGCGAAGATCCGCTCCGTAGAGAACCGGGTCCGGCTTTGTCAGCGTCGGCTTATAGACAATCCGGCGAACGCCAAGTGTTCGGGCTCGGGTGCGCGCTTTGTCGCTCAGGCTCTCCACCATCAGCAGGACGGGTAAATCGATGTCATGGCGCTTGAGGCGGCGTATGAGCTCGAAGCCGCCGTAGAAACTCCTTCCGGACGAAGTCGGCATTTTGAGATCAACGACCGCGAGCACGTTCTCGCCATTAGCCACCCGCATGCGCACGATCTCGGCTCCCGCAGCCGGTGCCGTCGCAACGTAAACGCAGAAGCCTTTGGCTTCGAGCTCCTGCTTCAAGACCGCTGTCACGAGTGGCTCATCGTCAACGACGACAATCGTGAACCCTTGCATGTCGTCGGTCGGGGTCTCGACCTGCCGCTCGGGCTCCGGAGCGGCAGCAGCTGTCTCCGACTCCGCGGGCGCTTCCATCGCGGGGACGAGGCCGATGAGCTCCGCGGCTACCGGCGCCTCCATGGGCTCTCCCGGCGGCCCCGCGGCAAGCTCATCTTCAGCCTCGGGCTCATCCGGCAATTCTTCCAGGTCCGCCGGGATGTCGCCCTGAAAGGCGAGCTCCAAAAGCGATGTCGCCTCACGCCTTTCGTTGTCGATCTCGACCGCGAGGTCGAGCAATAGCTCTTGCGGATCGATTCCCTGCGGAATCATGAACGGTTTTATTTCCACGCCACCGAGCTTGTCGGATACTTCGGCCGTGAGCTCGAATTGAAAACTTCCCTCTCGCAGACCAACGAGCTCGCGCAGCGCAGCCTCGATGTTCTCGCGTTTCTCCTCGGGACGAATCCTCTCCGGGTCTCGCGCCATCTCCCGGACACGCTCCATCGTCGACCAGGAGAATGCAAAGAGAATGCGTCCATTCTCGATAACGATGGCACCTCGGCCAGCCGGGCCTCCCACTTTCAGATAACCGCTCTTCTTCGAGAAGGCGATAATCTGCAGCATATCGATGAGCGGCAGATCCTCCAATTGGCCCTTGAGTCCCACGAGGTTTCTCTCTAGCGCCTAGTGTTTAGCAAGTTAGTCTTCACTCTGCATTCTTCATCAGCCTGCTAGGCGTCCTGCAAGAGCTCCTTGACCAACGTCACGAGCTTCGGCCCGGAGATGGGCTTGGTGAGATAGGCGTCTGCTCCCTTGGATAGGCCTTCGTCCCTTGACGCCTCCTCACCTTGTGTCGTGATGATGATGATCGGGACTTTGGGCTCGCTATGCGACGAGCGAATGTAAGAGATCAGATCGAGGCCGTTCATCTGCGGCATGTTGATGTCTGTCAACACGCAGTCAACGCTCTCCGCGCCTAACTTGTCCACCGCCTCCTGCCCATTGGCAACTTCGGTGATGTTGTAAACGCCTTCTTTTTTCAGCGTGAGGCAGATCAACATTCGCGTCGTAGCGGAGTCGTCGACGACCAAAAGATTCTTGTGTGACATTGGTTTCTCCTTACTTTCCGTTAGCGCGATTTCATGAGCTGCATGAAGCCTTCGATAGTCTTCAGTCTGCGGTCCATGGCGCCGTGCAGCTTGGCTGATATGAGCGCGCTCGCCGCATGCGCGGCGACGAGCTCCAAAATCTGGTGATCGATGGGCGTAAAGGCTTTCTTGTGACTCAAAAGCTTGTAGATCACGACGACGCCGACTGTTGTATCGTTGAGCTTCATCGGGAGCGTCGCAAGAGGCAGGTTGACGTCTACTTCCGAGTCGCTCTTGGGCTCGAAGAAGAACGCTTCGCCGGTCGCCGCGACGTCCCCAATTACGCCCTCGCCGGTCGGAAAGGTGTTCTTGGGCAGGCGGTTCTGTATTCCTTCACCGGAGAGAAGCTCCAATTTCTTTTTGCTCTTGTCGAAAATGAACAGCCCAAACTCCTCCGCACCGACCATCTCCGCGAGAATCTCGGAAATGATCTGCTTGACTTCCGACAGATCGAAAGTCGCATGAAGGCGCTGGCTCGCAACATACAAATTGGCCATCGCTTCGTTTTGTTCCTGGATCTCCACATACATATTCGCGAATTCGTAGTTTTCCTTCTCGACTTGGCTGAGCCTCCCCCGAACCTCGCTCAGCGCATCGAGCAGAGCTTTCTCCCCGCCGGTCGCTTGCATAGCGAAGCCGGCTTCGAGATCGGCCACTTGGCGCTCTAGCTGGACGACGCGCTCTTGCAGAACCTCGACGTCATCCGTCGTCTTCGTTTCTTTCCCTTGAGGCATAGCTCTCGTCTCCATTTCACACCGTCGTCATCGCAATGTTCACGATCACTTCACCGTGCATCGTCTCGAGCGGCACAACCAAAGTCTCGAGCTCGACGTTGGATATGCTCACGTTATCTCCAGCAATCAGCGTCGGGGGCGAAACGCGCAGGTGGTGCCCCTTGTCGTTGAGTCGAGATATCGCGCGACCCGTCATCATGCTGGCGAGCTCGGATAACGTGGCCCGCGCCAGCGTTCCGAGCTCGACCATAGGCTCCTCATTCATATGTCCGGCGATGGCGAGCGCTGTGTCACGAGACATCTCATAAAGAACGCGGCCCTCTCCGTCTCCGGTGAGTCCGACCACCGCCGTAACAGCGCTTCCGCTCAGGGGCGCCGGCGATAGCTGCACACGACCCGCGGCGATTTGCCCTGAAAGGACGCTCTCGAGGATTTCCTGGGCGGAGCTTATGAAAGGTTGAACGTAGTCGAATCGCACTATCCGTCTCCGAGAACGAAATGGACCACGCTCGCGACTTGCGTAGGCTCGACCGGCTTGGTCAGAAAATGCTTCGCGCCGGAATCGAGAGCCTCTTTGATCAATTCCTGATAGCCGTTCGAGCTCACCATGACGATCTTGGCCGAGGCGTCGCGGTCCATGATGGTTTGAACCGCTTCGACGCCCTCCATCTCCGGCATCGTGATATCCATGAAGACGACATCGGGCCGAAGTTTCATGTACTGATCAATCGCCTCCCTGCCATTGGTGGCGAAGCCGGCGGCCTCCCCGCCGACGGCGGTGAGGATGTTCTTCATATTGCGCCGCGCAAACTCCGAATCATCCACGACGAGAAATCGGAAGTTGTCCATGACGTTCCCCTTTTTCTGCTACGAGAGCGAATTCAAGTAATTTGAAATTTTGGATAACGGAAGAACCTTGTCGACCACACCGCGCTCGATTGCGGCTTTCGGCATTCCAAAGACGACCGAGCTCGCTTCGTCCTGAGCGAGGGTGTACCCGCCGGCCTCGTGTATGGCCGACGCACCGGCGGCGCCGTCCTCTCCCATACCCGTCATCACCACGCCGACACATTTGGGTCCCACAACCTCCGCCATTGATCGAAAGAGAACGTCGGCGGACGGGCGGTGGCCGTTCTCCGGTTCGTCGAGGGTGAGACGCAATCGGAGCTTCCCGCTCTCTCGAACAAGCTGCATGTGCTGGCCACCAGGTGCGACAAATGCACAGCTCGAGCTCACGACCTCACCCTCACGAGCCTCGTGCACATCTATCGCGGATAGCTTCGCGAGTCGTGTCGCGAACTGCGCGGTGAACCCTTCCGGCATGTGTTGCACGATGAGGAGCGAGGGACTGAAATCGCCGCGGATCTGCGCCAAGAGTTGAGAAAGCGCATTGGGCCCACCCGTCGAGATTGCAATGCCGACGATGTCGCGCACCGGTACCGCCGCCCCCGTTATTGACGCGCGCCGCGGATCTCGGGTCGGCTCGGCTGTCTTCCTGGCTAGTGACCGACGGACCTTGGCCTTCGCAGCGACCCGAATCTTCGCCACGAGGTCCGCTCCCAAAGCGCCCATCGGCGACGAGTGGATACGGTCGGGTTTCTTGATGAAATCTACGGCGCCCGCCGCGAGGCCCTCGAACGTGGCGGTAGCACCTTCAGAGGTGTGCGCCGAGACAAGAATGACCGGCAATTGAAAATCGTCGACGATCCGTCGGAGTGTGCTCATGCCGTCGAGACGTGGCATCTCTAAATCCAACGTGACCACGTCGGGTTTCGAGCTTTCGAGCTGCTGGATTTTGTCGAGCGCAAATACGCCGTCCATCGCAGTGGCGACGACTTCGATGTCCTCGTGCGGCTCGAGCAACTTTACAAGGAGCCGGCGCATGAACGCAGAGTCATCTACAACGAGAACACGAATCATCGGAGCGCCTCGACTTTTCTCGCGAGGCTCATGGACTTGTCGAGAAGGCCACGGGTATGAAGAATGAGCACCACTCGCCCGTTTCCGAGAATGGAGGCGCCGGCGATACCTGGACTGCGCGTAAGAGCGTCCTCGATCGGCTTCACCACGAGCTCTTGCTCGCCGACGAGCCGCTCGGCGACGAGCCCGATGCGACGCTCCGCCTCGCCGACGAGAAGGACGAAAGCGCCTCGATCGTCCTCGTTCTCGGAGGAAGGCACGTCGAGCGCCTCTTTGAGGGAGACCAAAGGCACGACCTGGTTTCGCCAATGGAGGACACCGCGTCCCAGGATAGTTTTGGCCTGGTCAGGAACGAGTCGGATGATCTCGAGCACGCCCGTCAAAGGCACGGCAAATGTCTGGTCGCCAACTTCCACCAAAACAGCCCGAAGAATGGCGAGCGTCAAAGGAAGACGGATGAGAAAGCGCGTCCCTCGTCCCGGCGCCGTCTCGAGCTCGATGACGCCCTTGAGATTCGCGATCGACTCCCGAACGATATCCATCCCGATGCCCCGACCGGATACATCGGATACAGAGTCCGCCGTGCTGAAGCCCGGATGATAGATTGTGTTCAAGATCTCTTCCGGCGCCAGGCTGTCGAGCTGAGAGGATTCGAGAATACCTTGAGTCACGGCGCGCTGCGCGATCCGGGCGACGTCGATACCGCGCCCGTCATCTTCCACGACGATATGCACATGATTCCCCTCATAAAAGGCCGAAAGCGTGAGACGCGCTTTGGGCGCCTTTCCCGAAGCAGCGCGTTCTTCCGGAGTCTCGATGCCATGATCGATGGCGTTGCGCACCAGATGAAGCAATGGCTCTCCGAGCGCGTCGACGATACTCTTGTCGAGCTCCGTCATGCCGCCTTGAATGTCGAGCTCGATTTCCTTTCCGCGTGAATGGGCGAGGTCTCGGACGAGTCTCGGAAAACGCTTGAACACTTGCTCCACCGGCACCATCCGGATCTTCAAAACCGCAGCTTGCAGCTCTGTAAGCGTACGTTCAAGAAAACCGTTGGCATCGCTCAAGAGATCGCGGACGCCTCCCTCGATAGCGCCTCCGGACATGTCCGCAACCGCTTGTGCGACCATCGAGCGACCGATGACGAGCTCACCGACGAGGTCCATGATGCGGTCGATCTTCGCGACCTCCACCCTCAACAAGTCGGACGACGATGAGCTCGCCGGCGCGTTCGCGCTGCCCATGGACTCTGGACACAAATCGCCTTCGCCCGGTTCTTGTGACGCATCATCTTTATCTGGACCCGATATCACCGAGCTCGCAGCGACATACTTCAACACAACCCGGGATGTCACCCCGGGAACACGAGCTGCACGACGAAGCGCCTTCGCGTTGGCCTCCGAAGAGACGTAAACGATGAAGCGCGGTGATGCCTCTATTGCCGCATCGTCCGGGTCCGGATCCGCGTGTACGAAACGTCCCAGTTTTTCCAGCCTCTGGCGCACGAGAAACGCGCCGGCCGAGTGCATCTGACAGTCACCGGCGAACGATATGGTCAGTTGCGCGAGGGTCTCGGGGGTCGACCGCGGCACGTCCGCATCTAGAGGCGGGGGTACGAGTCTTTGGCACAGCTCCTCGATGTCGGGAACGGTTGTGGGTGGGTCCGCGCAATAAGCCTCAACTAGTGACGTCAACAGGTCACCACTGGCCAGGAGCAGGTCGATCTCGTCCCGATGAGCCCGGCGGTCTCGGAGGGCTTCTCGAAACCCGCGAAGATAGTCTTCGATGCGGTGCGAGAGCTTCGTGAGGGCGGTGAACTCGAGAGCCATCGAATCGCCCTTGACGGTGTGAACGACGCGCCCAAGCGCACGAAACACATCGGTCGGCTCCGACGTCACTTCGAGCTCCAGGGCCCGCTCACTGAACTCCACCAGCATGTCCTTCGCCTGGGCGTAGAAAACGTCTCTGAGCTGACCGAGCTCCTCTTGAGTCAGATAAATCTCGTCGCTCACGCGATCTCCCGCTTTTTGTAAGCCGTGCCGCGCTGGTAATGAAAGAACTCGAGCTCGGGGCTCATGCCCTGAACGGATTCGGAGTGGCCGAGAAAGAGATAGCCGCCGGGCCGGAGCGCACGGGCGAGCTTGTTGATGACTTTCTGCTGCTCCTGCGGATCGAAATAAATCAGGACGTTGCGACAGAAAACGATATCGAGATTACCGAGTCCGTTCTCGTGTTTTAGATTGTTAAAATCGAATATCACGAGACGCTTGATTAGCTCGACAACTCGGTGCCCGTCGTCCTCCGTTTCGAAGAAGCGACGGAGGCGAGCCGGAGCGAGACCTTCCACGCGGGCATTGGTGTAGTGTCCGTTGGCAGCCTTCTCGAGAGCCGAGAGTGAGAGATCGGATGCGTAGATGCGAACTTCCCATTCGGGCCGCGTCGGCAGGGCCTCGAGCACGGAAATGGCGATCGAGTAGGGTTCTTCGCCGGTCGAGCAGCCCGCGCTCCATATACGGAGGCTGTGCTCGGAGGCTTTGACCTTTTTCTCGATGAGCTCGGGAAGGACTTTTTGCTCCAAGACATCGAATTGTGGGAGATTGCGAAAAAAGGACGTCTCGTTGATCGTCAGCACATCGAGAAGCTTCAGAAGCTCCTTTTCTTCCTCGGTGCCGCCTTGCTTCAGATAGTCATAATAGCGAAAAAAACTGTTTATACTTCTCGCGAGCAGCCGTTTTCCGATGCGCGACGAAAGAAATGCGCGGCGATTATCCGCGAAATAGAGACCGCACTCCTCATGGATGAAATCGCGAAAGAGCCTGAACTCATTCTCGCTGATCTGAGCGATCATGTAGCGGCACTCGCCCTCGTGACTCGGCCGCTCTCGCCGGCAACCGCGTCGATAGACTCCACTTCACCTTCCACGAAAAGGTTGCGCAAATCCAAAATGATGACGAGCCGGTTTTCGAGCTTGCCCACGCCTTGCAGATAGTGGTCGCGAATGCTGCCTTTGAGCTCTTCGGGGGCAGGCTCGATGGACTCCCCCGGAAGCTTCAACACTTCCGTTGCCGCATCGACGAGGAAGCCCACCCTGACACCTTCGAGGTCGACGACGAAGATGCGGCTTTGGCGGTCGACGGTAGCGGCACCGAGTCCGAGCCGCTGGGCTAGATCCACCACAGAGATGATCTTTCCGCGGAGATTGATGATGCCGAGCACGTGCTCGGCCGTACCGGGAACGGGCGTGATCTCTCGGGCTTTCACGATCTCGCGTACCGAGAAGATATCTACGCCGAAGTTCTCCTTGCCGATCCGAAAGCAAACGAGGTGTGCCGCGCTAGTCATATTTTTGCCTCATTAGGTCGCTAGTGTCCTCGCGGATTCGAGCTCTTTTCCGGTTGGCCCAATTGACTTCGGCGACGAGCCGTTCGGTTTAGCGTTGGAATCGCCGTCCGCTTGCACATGGAAGCGTGCCGTGAGCTCACGCATCATGCTCGCTTGATGAGAGAGCTCTTCCGACGAGCCTGCGAGCTCGGACGCGGCCTCGGCGTTTTGTTGGACCATGGTGCGAATCTGCTCGATCGAGTCCACGACCTGCTCCGTGCCGGTCGATTGCTGCTCGGTAGCCGCGCTGATCTCGTGTGTCAGCTCGCCGAGACGCGACGTCGCCTGCTCGATTTGCTGCGTTCCCGCCGACTGTTCAGCCGTGGCTTGCCCGATCTCCTGGGAGCAGCGTGAGACCTCGGAGACCGAGCTGCCGATATTCTCCAGATTGGTACGAAGCTCTTCCGTGCGCACGATACCGGTCTGGACGATCGCGGTGGATTTCTCCATATGGTCAACGGCTTTGCTAACTTGCGACTGAATCCGTTGCACGAGGTCGGATATTTCGCCGGCTGACATAGCGCTTCTCTCGGCTAGCTTGCGGACCTCCTCGGCGACGACCGCGAAGCCGAGCCCGTGCTCCCCGGCGCGCGCCGCCTCGATCGCGGCGTTCAGCGCAAGCAAGTTGGACTGCTCGGCAATCTCGTTGATGACACCGACGATGTTTCCGATGTCTTTGGCCATGCCGCCGAGATCCCGCACGTTGCCGGCGGAGGAGCGGATGACGTCTCGAATCTCTCCCATACCTTTGCTCGCCGCCTCCATCGCGGAGCTGCCGCTCGTCGCCGCGTCGCTCGCACGGGTCGAGATGGTCACGAGGCGATCGGCCGTCCCCGCGACGGTCTGCACCGAGCGAAGCATGTTCTCGATCGAAGCCAGCGTCTCGGTCGTCGAAGCCGATTGCGACTGCGCGCTGCGCGCAACATTTTGGATATTCGCGTTCATCTCGTGGAGCGTCGAGGTCATCCCCTCGACAGCCGAGACGGTCGACTCGTTGCCTCGCGCTGCTTTTCCAGTGGCACGTGCCACGGCATCGCTGCCGGTCGCGACTTCGTCGGCAGAGGCTTGCACGTGTATCACGATCTCCCTCAAACCGGCCGAGACCAAATTGAAAGCTTTCGAGATCTCCGCGAGCTGGTCGGTCATGAGATTGAAAGCCAATCCCATACGTCCGATCTCGCCTCCGGTCGTGATCTCCACTCGTCGAGCCTTAGTGTTGATTTCTCGGGTCAGATCTCCGCTCGCCATGACCCGTGTCTCCTCCGCGAGCCGGCTCATGTCATCATTGGCAATCTCCTCCGCCGTCTTCGTTAACTCAACGATGGGCTCAGTGATCTGCCGGCCAATGAAAAGAATGGTCGCGAAAGCGAGGCCGCCGACCATCAAACAGAAGAGCGCTGCCGTCCAAAGGCTCGAACGATATTGAGCGTTGATGCGCTCCGTGGACAAGCCAATCTGGATAGAGCCCGCGGTGGCGTCGCCGCGGCGTACCGGCCCAATGACCTGCAGCGTGTCGTCCGTGGCGTCAACAACGAAATCAAACGGCACGCGCTCCGGAGCGCTGGGACGAAAGCCATTCTTAGAGTGAACAGCAAACTCCTCTCCCTCGAGGTCGCGAACGACGATGTAAACGAGGTCCTCGTCGGCGCTTGCCCAAGTGAAGATTTGCTGCACGGATTCCTGATCTCCGAACTCGAGGCCGGCGGCAACACTAAACGCTACGAGCGCAGCAATGCTCGTAGCCTTGTCTCCGAGCGCTGCTTCGCTTGCGGCGCGCTGGCGCGACGGAAAGAAAAACATGATGAAGGCGACAAAAACCAGCATCATGCCCGCGATAGGAATGACGAACCTGCTCCGAATCGAAAGGTTCGTTATTAATGGGGTCATGGATCTGTCCTCCAACCGGCTTTATGCCGGCGGGTAAACACAGTTTTCTTGATTGGCAGAGTTCGTTTGGAGGAAAGACCTGCAAAAGCCGCGCCAGTCCGCGGAAACAGAACGAGAAAATAACCGCTATAGAATCAACGTGTTACGCTTGGTGACGGATAGAAATCTACGTCGTTCTGGCACAATCTGAGACACCTTTGTAGGGAATCCCCAACATTGAAACCCGAGCCTCCCGGGGCAACGTCAGAGCCGGCCGAAGTCCCATTTCGACCGCTTCGGCGTCCGGAGGAAAGATTCGACGCCTTCGAGAGTGGCCCGCGCTTCTTGCTCGCGGCCCTCGAGGTCGTAGACAAAGTAAAGCTGTGCCCCCTCCATTCCGTATTCAGCGGCAAAGATGCGCGCGATCTCGTTGGCCGATATACCACGGGATTTCGGTCCTCGAACCGTGAATCCAGTTCCACGTGGTGCAATTCAATGAGCTTGGCCTATTGCGATCGACCCCGTATACTAAACCTACATCCAAAACAATTCAGAAAGGTCCAGCGATGCAAGTCGGAACGTTCATGACTCGGGATCCGATCACAGTGTCCGAGGAGACAAGCATGAAGGACGCCATGCTGCTCCTTCGCACCCATAAAATCCGCCACTTGCCTGTCGCAAACGGCAAACATCTCGTGGGGCTCGTCTCGGATCGCGATATTCGCCGGGCGTCTCCATCGCTTTTGTCCGGCATCGGCAAGACCAAATATGAGCAAATCCTCGACGACACCATTGTGGCCCGTATCATGACGCGAGAGCCGTTTACCGTGGGCGAAAACACGAGTGTCCAAGAAGCCGTGCGCGTCTTGGTGGAACGGAAATTTGGAAGTCTCCCGGTCGTCACGGGTACGGATCTCGTCGGCATTTTCACCGAAATCGATGCCCTGAAGGTCCTCTTGGATCAGCTGAACGACGCCGGTGCTCAGACCGGCTGAGCCTGTTTGAAGCCGCGTTCGCTAGTTTTACGGGTTCGCGTGGTCCCTAGCCGCGGATCTTGATCTTGTCCCGCCCCTCGTCCACATCTGGCGCACCGAGCTGCCCTTCCGAGGCCGCGACGATTATCGCCACGGTCGCGTCCCCCGTAACGTTCGTTGCGGTTCTCAGCATGTCGAGGATGCGGTCCACACCGAAGATGAGCGCGATCCCCGCGGTTGGTACGTTGATCTGCTGAAGGATGATGACCAGCATGATGATGCCCGCTCCGGGAACGGCAGCGGTTCCGATGGAGGCCAAGACTGCCGTGAGAACGATCGTGATTTGCCCATACAAGCCGATCTCCATACCTAGAGATTGGGCGATGAACACAGCGGCGACAGCTTGGTAAAGAGCCGTACCGTCCATGTTCACCGTCGCTCCGAGCGGTAGCACAAACGACGAGACTTCCTCCGAAACACCGAGCTTTTCCTTGCAACGCTCCATCGTGAGTGGCAAGGTCGCACCGCTCGAGCTCGTGGAAAAGGCGACGAGCTGCACCGGAGCAATGCCTTTGATAAAGGTCTTCAACTTCATCGGAGTAAAGAGCTTCAACAAGGTGAAATAGGTCAAGCTCATATGCGTAACGAGCCCGAGGACTACGACGAGGCTGTAATAGCCGAGCGCTCCTAGAAGGTTCAACACTTGGCCAACATCGCCAGTTCCTACGAGTTGGGTAATGGTGCGCGCAATCAGCGAGAACACGCCGACAGGTGCCATCAACATGATGAGGTCGACGAGGCGGATCACAACAGCGTTCAAACCTTCGAACATGTCGAGCAGCGGCTTCGCTGTATCCTTTGGCACCTGGATCAACCCGATACCCACGAAGATAGCGACGAAAACGACTTGGAGCATGTTGCGGTTGCTCGAGGCAGACGAGAGAAAATTCGAGGGAACAATGTCTTCGAGCAGCTGTAATGGGCCGCGATCGTCTACGACTTCGGCCTGCTGCTCACTTTCGCTGACGTTTTTGGCGAACTCGGCCTGGAGCCTTTCTCTCGCCTCCGGAGGGAGCGCATCGCCCGGGCGCGCGATGTTCACGAGTAAAAGGCCGATGATGACGGCGATCGCGGTCGTCCCGATATAGATCGCGATGGTCTTGCTCCCGATGCGGGACAGCTTGCTTAAGTCGCTCAGAGAGGCTACCCCCGTGATCAGCGAGGAAAGAACGAGGGGCACCGCGATCAGCTGAAGCCCGTTGATGAAGACCGTGCCGAAAGGAGCGATCCAATCAGAAGTGAACCTACCCCATCCATTGGCGGCTGCGATGACGCCGTAAACGACGCCCGCCAGCAGTCCGAGGATGATTTGCCAGTGAAGCTTGCGATACCAACGCATAAGGCTGGCGATGATATCAGGTGCCAGTCGTCAGGTGCCAGCCGTCAGGTGCCAGTCAGGGTTGGTTGTTTTGCGGTACGGGTGAGCTCGCCTCGACCTGATCGGAGGAGATGATTCCAATCGCGCTAGCCGTAGCGCCAGCTCCTGCAAGTAGAAGAAGCAGACCATCAGGAAGGATTCCGTCTGTACCGGTTATGAGGGCAAGACAGGCGGACAAATGAGAGACGCAGGTTCTCGGAACCCACGGCGGCACATCCGACGTTCGACGAACGTCATCCGCCGCCATCCAAGCGACTTGTTCCTCGCGGTCGATAACGAAACAGAGCTCGGCGACATAGTCGAGCTGAACGTTGAGGTCCAAGCGTTGTTTTACGGGATAGTCGAATCCCTCATGGCGCAAGGTGAACTCGTAAGTACCGACCGGCGTCTCGCGGATCGCATATTCGCCCGTCTCGTCACTGAGCTCACTAACAAAAATGGCATTGGTCGCAAGCTGACGGCCGGTGACTATCACCTCTTCACGCTCGTCCACGAACTCCATCGCATCGAGCTCTGCAAGCGTCTCGTCGAAATCCGAATCCTGCGAACGTTTCGCTTCGATATATTTGCGGTAGCGCTCTTTGTCGATTTCGTAGACTCGCCCAATGACGAAGCCTTGGAGAGTCTTTTCCTCCGCCGAAGCGCTCGGCAAAAAAGATGCTAGCGCGATCGCAATGACGGCAAGCTTGCGAGTTCCAAGATTCTTCATGTCTTCACGTATACCGGCCCGAGACCCAACCTGCTCGGGCATCGAAGTGTTTTTTACATTGTTGACGGAAGCTTAATTATTAGTTTAGCTAGGCGAGGCGATTTGTCAAGCGCGCGGATTCTCGGCGGTCGAGTCCGAGCTCGACGCAATGGCGGAAATCTTGCCGCCATCGACCTTGAGAGCGCGCTTCCCATCCAGAATATCGAGCAAATCCTGGCCCGCGAGGTCGCGCCGCCACCCTTCCAATAATGGAAGCTCGGGAAGCACGCCACGGTGATGGCCCGCGGCGAGGGTTTTGAGATCGTCCCGGGTCGCGAGCATCGACGGGGCGATCTCTGCGTCGAGAGAGCGTGCATAGAGCCAGGCCTCGAGCAGTCTCGCGACCGAATCGACATGAGGCGGGACTTTGAACCTTACTTTTTCGGGGGCGGCTTCTGCGATCGGATTCTTCAACCCGTTCTTGACCGCCTGAACGATACTCTCTCCATCTTTCCCTATTTGGTGCGGCTTGAGCGAGCGGATCTGTTTGAGGTTTTGGATCGAAGATGGGCGCCGGCGTGCAATCTCCACGATGCTCTGATCCCGGATCACCCATCCGCGGGGAAGGTTCCGCGTACGTGCCGTTTGCTCCCGCCACGCCGCCACCTGACGGAGAACACCCAGGCTCGCACGGCTCAGCCCGCTCGTCTTGAGACGCCGGTAGTAATCGAGAGGATCGGGTGTGAGGTAAGTCTTTTCCTTTTCCAGGCGATAGCACTCTTCTTTATCCCAGCCGCCTCGTCCGAGCGCGTCGAGGCGCTCTCCGAGATGTTTGCGGATGTCGGAAAGATAGCGCACGTCCTCGAGCGAGTATTCAATCTGCGCTTTCGTGAGGGGCCGCGCCGTCCAATCCGTCAATGTCTCGAGCTTATCGAGCTGCACTCCAGTAACTTTCGAGACGAGCTTGGCGTAGGAGATTTGGTCGCCATAGCCGACGAGCGCCGCCGCGATCTGTGAATCGAACACGTTTTTTGGAACGACTCCTCCTTTTTCGTAGAGCGCCGCGAAGTCCTGCTCACCGGCATGGACGATTTTCTCCAAGGATTCGTCGACGATCAATTCGAAGAGAGGCTCGAGTGTCGAGAGCGCGCGCGGATCGATCACGGCCTCTACTCCTGGAGCTGCAACTTGCACGATGCCGAGCTGAATGTAAAAAGTGCGCTCGCGGACGAACTCCGTATCGAGGGCAAAGGAATCGAAGCTACGGAGCTTCTGGCAAAGCTCTTCTAGCTCGTCGCTATGTTCGATGACTACATTTGACATCAAGACCCAAGCGAAAAACGAAATGAGAAACCCATGTCGACGCTGTTGAGAAACTCGCCAAAGCGAGGACTCGCAAGGTTGGACACGACGTCACGGGGATTGTAATGGCTCGCCAAGTTGAAGATCTGAAAACCGACTCGTATCTTGCGGCCTTTGACGGTGAGGCCTTTCATCACACGCAGATCGACCGAAAGAAAATTGGGGAATCTTCCACCGCGATTCCGCTCGCCGAGCGGCAGATAGCCCTCGCTCAAGACACTATAGGGAAAGCCGGAGCGCCACTCGACGCCCGGGGACACCGTGATGTCGCCTTTGACGTGCCAGATGCCCCAGAAGAGAGCACGGTGGGGCACGTCGTGGCGGAAGAGCGAGCTCTCGTTAGCGAGAAAAAGAGGCGTTCTCAAATCCTGGTAAAGCGCGGCGAAGTCGTTCAGATCGCCCGTCGTACGCGCACGAGCGTAGGACAAGAACAACTCGTTCTTCTCGCGCTTGACGCGAAGAGTGATGTCGAGCTCGCGCGAAAGCGACTTCCCACGAGACGATAGAAGCATCGCGCCCGAGGCTCCGTTCTCGACACGGTCCACAATCATCTCTTTCGAGCCCCGCCGTTCACGGTAGTTCACCCGCAGCTGAAAATCTTTTGCGAGAACCTGGCTGAGCTCGATATTCCAAGTCGTGCTCCTCGGCAGCTCCAGCCCTTCATCGGCCACACGAGGCGCGAAAACGAGCGGCGAGCCTTCCGGCAAGCCATCCGCTCCATAATTTCTCTCGACACGCCTTTGGAAACGATCGAAGCGGTCCGCATATAGCAACACACGATCGTAGAAGATGCCCCAGCCCGCTTTGATGACCGTGCGACCCTTTCGATCGACCGCAAACGCCGTCGAGAGTCGCGGCGCGAGCTGATGCTCACTCACGAGTCGGTCGTAGTCGTAGCGAAGACCGATGTCAAAGCCCACGCGGTCGGTGAGCCGCCACCGGTCCTGGACGTAGGCCGAGACTTGAACGTCTTTGCCAAAAACGGTCGGATCGCCGAGATATTCGACTCTCTGGATGACACCGCCCCCGCTACCGAGAATTTCGACCGGCCGACCCATATCCGTGCCAGTGAAGCTCGTATAGGAGACATTGCCTCCGATCTTCACGATGTGCCCCCCGAAGAGATCGGGCGGCGCGTGGGTGCACGAGGAGGCCACCTCGAAACGAAGGCTGTCGCGGTCGAGCTCGTTGAAGTAGTTGCCCCGCAACCCCTCCGGCGTCAGGCGCGAAGGGGCATCGCCCTTGGGGCCGACGGCAACATCGAATGTCTTCACCGCGACGATCGTTTCGACGAATGTGCGGGAGAAAAAGGACCGCTGCGATACAGCGAGATTCCAGCCTTTGCTGTTGAAATCCGGTGTAGCATTCGCCGCAGTTAGTGCGTTCAAGCCGAGATTGTCGACCTCGAGGGGAAAGTAGGAGAAGGTCGTCGTGAGGTGATGCTTCTCCGCGAAACGAAAATCGAGCTGGGTAAAGCTATCGTAACTCTCGAGTACCCGCTCGTCCTCGCCAGCCGCGACGTCGTAGACGCGTGAGCGCACGAAACGATAGGCGAGGCCTTGAGAGAACCAGGCTTTGCCTTTCTTGATGGGTCCACTGATCTGGATTTGAGGGACGAACGAGCGGATGCCTTGGATCGTGCCCCCCCTGAAGTTGAAGCTCGGCCACAAGTTCCCGTAGTCCCACTCCCATTCATCCGTGCCGCCCCGCGTTTCGATCTTCGCGACAGCTCCGGTTACCCGGCCATATTCCGCCGAATAGGGCAAGTTGTTCACTTCGACCGTCTTGATCGCTTTGAGCGGGAGCTCGACGGCGAACTCCCCCGTCACCGGATCCGTCACGTTCGCACCGTTCACGAGCAGCGTGGACTGACTGGGACGGGCGCCATTGAAACTCAAGCGCCCTTCGGGATCCCGCACGACACCGGGCACGAGCGGGAAAGATTCTTGGAAACGATCCGAAGGAAGAGGCAGGGCGTCCAACTGCTCCGGGGTGAGGGTAAAGATGTCCTCGGGCTCGTTCGCAACGCTATCGCGCCCGACACCTTCGATCACGACGCTCTCCGAGATCCGCGCGATTTGGAGGCTTACCTCGAACCGCGCTTCCTCACCCGCCATGACACGGATTTTTTCGATTGAATGATCTTCATAACCGGGAAGCACCGCAACGAATTGGCAAAGACCAGCGGGTATGTCTCGAAACGTAAATTCGCCCATGAAGCCGGTGACCTCGACGAACAAGGCGCCCGATTCCGTGGTCATCGTTAGGAGCACGCCCTGGAGCGGATTTCCGCCGGGACCGCTAACGGTTCCAGTGACGCGTCCGCTGGGAGGCTGCGCGAGGGGCGTGCCGGTAGCCGGGAGAACGAAAAGAAGCAATCCGCCCAGGGTCACTCGAACCGGATTCTTGAGCACGCGTGATTTGCTTTCGGGGAGCTCGACACAGAGGACCGGCTGGCGGCTTCCGTTGATGAGTGTATCACGTCCACCAAGGTGCGTTAGTTGTGATAGAACTTGCGCTCCAAAGGAGTGAACGTCTTGGACTCTCCCACCTGGCTCAGTGTTCTACCCCCTCTGATCGCTATCATCACCGCGCTCGTCACGAAACAAGTCTTCCTGTCCTTGTTTGCCGGGATCTGGCTTGGCTGGTGCGTTCTCGACGGCGGCAACGTCGTGCTCGGACTCCGGGATGCGCTCCAGGCTCTCGTCGACGTCTACAAGAGTGAGGGGAACACAAAGACGATCATGTTCAGCGCCCTCATGGGCTCGTTGATTGCCTTGACGCAGCGCTCGGGAGGTGTTTCTGGCTTCATTCTGTGGGTGACGGAGAAGGGCTACGTCGTCTCGCGGCGCGGCGCACAGCTGCTCGCGACTTTCCTTGGGCTCGGGATTTTCCTCGAGTCCAACATCACCTGTCTTGTGTCCGGATCGATCTCGAGACCGCTCTTCGACAAGTTCCAGCTCTCCCGTGAGAAGCTCGCCTATATCTGTGATTCCACCTCGGCCCCCGTTTGCATCCTCATCCCGATGAATGGTTGGGGAGCCTTCATCGTTGGCATACTCGCAACCCAAGGGGTCGACCGTCCGATCGAGGCGCTTCTGACGGCAAACCTCTTCAACTTTTATGCGTTTCTCGCCGTGGCCTTCGTGGTCTTCATCGTCATTACCGGACGTGATTGGGGTCCGATGAGAAAGGCCGAAAAACGGGCTCTCGAGACGGGAAAAGTGCTTCGTGACGGGGCCAAGCCCCTTGTTTCCGCGGAGGTTCTGGCGCTTTCGACCAAACAAGGCGTTCAGCCGCAGGCACGCAACATGATCGTTCCGCTGTTGACGATGCTCGTAGCGATGCCGGCAGGCCTGTACATCACCGGTGGTGGGGATATCCTCGCAGGGAGCGGGTCCACGTCGGTGCTTTGGGCCGTGGTCCTCGCGATCACGGTAGCTTACGTCCTCTACACGGTACAGCGCATCTTCAGCCTGAGCGAGTTCATGGAGCTCGTCATGAACGGGATTGGCGGGCTGATGCCCGTCGTGCTCCTGATGATGATGGCTTTCGCGATCGGCGCCATGTCGACAGAGCTTCGAACGGGGGAATATCTCGCCGGGCTCTCCGAAGGCCTCCTCAGCCCTTCGCTCGTGCCCACCATCCTCTTCGTCTTGACTGGCTTCATCGCCTTCTCCACCGGAACATCCTGGGGCACGTTCGCTATCATGCTGCCAATTGGCATTCCGATGGCCGAGGTCATCGGCGCTCATCTCCATCTGACGATCGGCGCCGTGCTTGCAGGCGGGATCTTCGGCGACCACTGCTCTCCCATCTCGGACACGACCATCATCTCGTCTATGGCCGCGGGCTCGGATCACATCGATCACGTGAACACCCAGCTACCCTACGCGCTTGCAATGGGGGGGGCAGCCACGATTTGCTTCCTCGTTGTCGGCGCGATTATTTGATTTGGCTTCAGCTACCGGCTAGATCTAGATCTAAAACGCGAACGAAATCCTCGCTTCTGACGGGTAAGCGCCTAACCTCAGAGAGCGCGAATCACCAAAACCGTGGCGTCGTCCTTCGGGGCACCGCCACTGAAGCGACGGACGTCGCTCAGAACGGTTCGACAGACTTCAGCCGCGGCCGCGCCTTGGTGCTCTTTCAAGATGTCGAGCAAACGGCCCCGGCCATAGTCCTCGTCCTCCGCGTTGGTTGCTTCGGTGATGCCGTCGGTATAGAGACAAAGGAGGTCACCGCTATCGAGTTGAACGAATTGTTCGAAATAACGGGGGTTGTCGAAAAAGCCGAGTGGAAAGCCGCCGGAGCGCAAGAGCTCCACGTGGCCATTCTTGCGAAGCACGATCGGAGGGAGATGTCCCGCGTTGATATAAATGAAGCGCCGCGCTTGCGCATCGAGCACCAAGTAGAACAGCGTGACATATTTCGCTTTCGGGCCCGTCGAAGCGTGGATGAACTCGTTCGCACGCTGCAGGATCGCCCTCAACGCGAGCTCGCGTTTCGCGAGCGTATAGAGTGTCGCGCGCATAGCGGCCACGACGAGCGCCGCGGGTGCGCCCTTGCCCGACACGTCTGCCATCGCAACGGCCCAGCGATCGCTTCCGAGCGGGATGTAATCATAGTAGTCGCCGCCGACTTCGTAGGCCGGCTCGATGACCGCGGCGATGTCGAAGCCGTCGAGCCGAGGCGCCTCACTCGGCAGAAGCCCCGACATGACCTGCCGCGCGACCTCGAGCTCACTCGTGCTCCGGCGGCCGCTCACGTTCTCCGCGTAAAGAAGCGCTCTCTCGATAGACGGTGCCGCCGCCCGGCTATAGCTCATCAAGATCTCGAGATCGTCATTCGTGTAACGTGACCTATCGTTGGACTCCACCGTGATGACGCCGAGCACACGCCCTCCCCCTCCGATGATCGGCGCTGCAATCGCCGCGAGAGTGGACTCCTGGAGGTTCGGGCCTCTGTCCTCGTCCGTCACGGTGAGCTGAGACGAGGCGCGCCCGGTGCGCAGGACCCGTCCCGGCAGATCCTCGGCGGACTCGAGTCTCCGAGCTTCACGCGCGGCTTCGCTTTCGGCTCGCGCACGCTGGCACACCATCGCTCCGCCATGACGCTCGCGAACGTAGATGCTTGCGGTTTCGAACGCAAACAGCGCCCTCGATCCGGCCAACACATGATCGGCAGTGTGGCTCAGGTCCAAGGAGCTGCCTAGAGTTTCCAGAATATCCAGCAGAAGCCGCGCCTCGGAAGAGGCTCGAGCTTCACTTGCCAGTTTCGACACAGCCAAGCAGTCTAACAAAGGCGCTCACTCTCGGCCAGATCTCGTGGCGATTTTCCAAATGCCGAGCGTCAATACCGGCAGTAGATAAACGGCCCAAAAACCGTAAGTGATGGCCCGGTAACCGGTGGAGATCAATTCATCCAGACCCGCCTGCGCGAGCCGCGTCGCTAGAGCCAGCAGGGCGACCGCGACGACCGGGCGCATTCCCGTCGGGAGGTGCTTCCCCCGTTCCTCGAAAGAGCGCGAGAGACGCTCGTTGAAGGCGTGGATGAGTCCCGTCCCGGTCTCGACGAGTGTGCCGAGAAGCATGATTTGGAATGTCAATAGAAGGGCGCGCGAGCCGACGCGCTCGAGCAGGAGGATGGATGGTACGGTCTCGGACAAGACCTGCGGGTAGAGCCCTAACATCGCCACATAAAAGAAGAAGCCCGGGATGATCGCGATGGGTCCCAAGAGAACGCCGGCCGTTAACGCCTCTTTGCGGCACGTCTGATGGCGAATGGCGAAGAGAACGGCCGGGAGTATACCGACATTATAGGCGGCATATTCGATCCCGCCCAGGAACCAGCCTGGCTTGATCTCGAAAGCACCCAGCGTCGCAACAATGTCATCACCAAAGGAGACGAAGCACGCGACGAAAAACGCTAGGTAGACCGCGTAGAGCACGAGCGACCAAAAAGAGAGGAATTTCTCGACGAGCGCCGTGCCCTTCAGCACGAGAAAACCGACGCCGGCCATCATCATCGCGACCCCGACGAGATAAGGCAGCGAAAAGATCTGCTCGACGATGCTCCCCGCCGCCGCCGCGATGACGGACAGAACGATGATCATCATGATCAGGTAGCAGATCTCATAGAGCCACCATGCCGGACCGAGGAGAACGCGGGAAAAGCTTCGATACTCGTACGTCTTCGTCAGACGCGCGAGCTCGAAGGTCACGGCACCTACCGCGCTCCAGATCACCGTCGAAACGAGCCACATCGCGAGAAGGCCGCCACCTGGGCCGAAGTTCAGGAAAAACTCGACGAGCTCGCGCCCGGTGCCGTAGCCGCCGGCGATGACCAACGATTGAAAAACGAATCCCGGCAGAAGGTACTTCTGGAAGAACGCAGAGTTGAACATGGCCTGCGTTGATACTTCACGCGTGCTCCAGATGCAAACGCGGCGCCTGAAAGCGTCTAGACGTCGACGCGATTAATGACGGGTAGAGCTAGATCAACATTAAGAAAAGCGTAACGCAAAGGCGCAAAGGCGCAAAGGCGCAAAGGCGCAAAGGAAAAACAAGAAGAAAAAGAAGATGAAAGGAAATGCTTTTGTCGCTAGATTCTAGGCTCGTTCACTTATCAGAACCTACGTCGAGCGGTGAGAAAGTAATGCACGGCGCACAGGCGGGGGTTTCTTTCTTTTCCTTTGCGCCTTTGCGCCTTTGCGTTACGCTTTTTTTAATATTGATCTCTTGCTCTCGCGCGATGGGGTTAGTCAGAGAAATCGAGGATGAGCGGGGCGTGGTCCGAGGGTTTGCTTCCCTTGCGTTCGTCGCGGTCGACGAAGGCGCCCTGGATGCGCTCGGCCAGGGGCTTCGTGACGAGGATGCCGTCGATGCGGAGGCCGTTATTTTTCTGGAAGCCTAGCCGCCGGTAGTCCCACCACGAGTAGATACCGCCCTCGGGATGCACGACTCGGAAGGCGTCGACGAGCCCCCAGTCGATGAGTCGGTCAAAGGCGCCGCGCACCTCACGGTGACACAGCACGGTCTCGGCCCACAGCTCGGGATGTTTGACGTCTTTGTCGTCGGGGGTGATGTTGAAGTCGCCGCAGACCGCGAGCGGCTTCTTGGGGTCAGCTTTGGCTTCGAGATATTCGTGGAGACGCGATAACCATTCGAGCTTGTAGCTCCACTTCTCCGAGGTCACATCGCCGCCATTGGGCACGTAGACCGAGATCACCCGCACGCCCGCGACATCGGCCGCGATCAGTCGCGCCTGGGAATCGTCGGCGCTATCCTCGAGAGAGCGCGTCACGTTCCCGGGTGGCGCCTTGCTCAAGATGGCGACGCCGTTATAGGTCTTTTGTCCAAATATCGCGGAGTGATAGCCCGCTTGCTCGAGCCTGAGCGCTGGAAACTCCTCCTCAGCCATTTTCAGCTCTTGCAAACAAATCGCATCCGGCTCATGGCGTTCGAGAACACCCAAAAGGCGATCGAGGCGGGCCCTTACCGAGTTGACGTTCCAAGTGATGATGCGCATCGGGCGGGGATTATACCAGCCGCTCGCATTGCCTCCATGTCACACCTTGCGTTAGGATGCCGCGTCCGTTTGGCGAGGTGAGAAAGACATGAAAGCGTTTTTCCCGATGCGAGGTAGCGAGCTGGGAGCACTCTCGTTCTTGATTTTGTTCTCGATCGTGTCTTTCATGCCACGCTGGCGCACGATCGAAATCGCGGGGATGGCCGCTTTCGGGTGGTTCATGGCGGCTCTCATGGTGATCTCGCCTGTGGTCGCGCTTTTTGCCTTCCTTCGCGAGCGCCGCCCTTAAGGCCCCCTCACATGCTCATCGAACGCGTACTCGTCCTGTTCTACCTCGCGGGATGTATCGGCATCGGCATCTATGCTTCGAAGAGAGTCCTCGGGTCGCGCGACGAATATTGGGTCGCCGGACGGCGCATAGGGACGTTCGTCAACGCCATGGCGATCATGGCGAGCCTTGCGAGCGGAGGCTCGATCATCGGGGTCATGGGACTCGCCTATTCTCAAGGCATCCCGGCGACGCTCGCACTCTTCGCGGGCGCGGTGATTGGTTTTCCCCTTGCGTCACTGCTCGTCGCGCGTCCACTGCGAAATTTCGGCCGGTACACGATCACAGACTTTCTCGCGTACCGCTACCCTTCGGCGATCGTCCGCTACCTCGTGCCCATCCTCATCATCATCGCCTTCACGATTTACATCGTCGCGCAGATGAAGGCCGCGGGGATCACCGCCAATGCGCTCCTCGGCATCCCCTATGACACCGCGCTCACATTGGCGACCGTCGTCTTCATCCTCTACGTCTCTATAGGTGGGATGATCGCCATCACGTGGACCGACGTCATCCAGGGACTTCTCATGCTCGCCGTGGTGGTAGGGACGGCGCTCGTAATGGTCTGGCGTGCCGGCTCGCCCTTCGAGCTCATGGACCAAGCAACGCGCGTCGCGCCCGAGCTTGGTCGCGTCACCAATCAGCCTGTCTCGAGCTATCTCGGCTATTTCGTGATCTGGGCTACGGCCATCCCTGTCATCCCTCATATTGTCATGCGTGTATTCTCCGCGAAAGACGCGCGTGGCGCGCAGTTGTCGCTCAATCTAGCGATGATCGCCTATAGCATGATGATCCTCGCAGCTTGTCTCGCAATCGTGCCCGTCGGCAAACTGAACTTCCCCGGGCTCGCAGATGCAGATCAGGTCTTTCTCCGCGTGATGGAATCGGAGTTCCCGCCCGTCATCCGCGGGATTGCCGTCGCCGCTGTCTTGGCAGCCGTGATGTCCACGACCGATGCGCTCCTGCTCGCGTGCAGCTCTGCCATCGCCCACGATCTGCTCGGGAACGTTTTGCGGGAGCACGCGAGCGAAAGAATGAGCACCACCATCCGCATCGGCTCCGCCTGGGGCATTGGGCTTCTGGCGCTCTATTGGGCGTTCTCCCCGCCCGAGCTCATCTCCCAGTTCTACACGGCCGGAGTGGGGATTCTCAGCGCGAGTCTCTTCGTCCCGACGGTCGCCGGCATCTGGTGGAAGCGCGCGAATCTGCTCGGCGGCGTCCTTGCTCTCGTACTCGGTGCCGTCACCTATGTCCTGGTGCATTTCGGCATCCTCGACGTCGGGCTCTCACCCATCCTCGTGGCGCTCCCCGCGAGCGCAGTCGCAATGCTTGTCGGTGGTCTCGTTGGGCGCCCCGAATCCGACGCCATGCTCGAGCAAGTAGCGGACCTCCACAGGAGTGACGCCAAGACGACGTGAATTTCGATCCTGGCTTCACTTGGATTCTCGGCGCCACGCTCGTCGCTTACGTCGTCGGCCTCTACGCACTCGCCTTTCGCATGCGCGGGCGCGTCCAGAACAGCGAGGACTTCATTGTCGCTGGCCGGCGGCTCAGCTTCCCGCTGGCGACAGCAACGCTTCTCGGCACATGGTTCGGCGCCGGAACAATTCTCGCCGCCGCCGACGAAGTTCGCCGCGAAGGATTGCACAGCGCCGCGCTCGAGCCCTTCGGCGCCGGCTTTTGTCTCATCGTGGCCGCATTATTCTTCGCACGTCCTCTCTGGGAGATGAAACTCCTCACGGTGAGTGATTTCTTTCGCCAAAAATTCGACAAAAGGGCGGAGGTCATTTCCGCCGCCGTGATGGTACCGAGTTATTTTGGCTGGATCGCCGCTCAGTTGGTGGCCTTCGCAGGGATGCTCAATTTGTTCTTCGGCCTCGACATGACGGCGGGCATCTTGCTCGTCGCCGTGGTGGCCGTCGGCTACACACTCATGGGCGGCATGTGGTCGGTCACGCTGACCGACGCGTTTCAAATCAGTCTCGTCTTGATCGGACTCGTCGTCCTCGGTTGGACCACGCTCGTGACGCTCGGCGACGGTAGCATGCTTTCCGGGCTCGCCCGCCTCTGGGCCGACACCCCACCGGAGATGCGCGAGCCTATCCCCACGGGATCGATACAGCGTCTTTTCGAGTGGCTCGCTATTTTCACCGTGGGGGCTCTCGGCAACATACCAGGTCAGGATTTGATGCAGCGCATTTTTTCGGCGCGCTCGGCGCGCACCGCCGTGAACGCTTGCTATGCCGGCGGTATTCTCTACATCATTTTCGGCCTCATCCCGGTTACCCTCGGGCTCGCGGGGCGCATCCTGGCGCCCGACAGTCTCGAGCAGGCCATTCTCCCCGCGCTCGCGCACAGCTTCTTGGAACCGCTCCCCGCCGTCATCTTCACGGTCGTTCTCGCTTCCGCGGTGCTCTCCACGATCGATAGCGCCATCCTCTCCCCGGCTAGCGTTTTGTCGCAGAACGTTCTCGAATATGTGAACCGCGGCTTCTTCTCTCCTCTGACGTTGACCCGGATCGCGGTCGTGATCGTGACCGTTGCCAGCCTCGGCTTCGCTTTTGCCGGCGAGAGCGCCTACACGCTTCTCGAAGACGCTTACGAGCTTCCTCTAGTCGGGATGTTCGTGCCGCTCGCCATGGGCCTCTATCGCAAACCAGATTCGCCGATGCCGGCGATCGCGTCCATGCTCGTCGGGCTCGGGCTGTGGCTCGTTCACTACTTCGCCGATTGGAGCTACTTCTTCGAGCCCTGGACATCGGATCTTCCGCTGAAGCCCCCGGCCTCTCTCACGATGACCGCGTTCAGTCTGATCGTCTATCTCGTCACCGAGCTCGCCACAAAGAAAAGACCGGCATGACCGATCTCCTCCCCGCTGTTTTGGAACCCGTCAGAACCGTCTCCGCGGTCCAAGAGGCGTCCTGGGTTGCCTGGCGTGAGATAGACGCTAGGGGGACGAGCTGACAGCGGCGGGGTCGAGAAGAAAAAGGCCTTGCTCGACGCCACTCACGGCGACGACACCACTCGGGAAGAAGGGATAGACGCTCCACGCACCGTTGAATCGTGGCGCGTTGTCCAGAGGATAGATATCGAAGAAACCGGCGGGATTGAGCCTTCCGTCCGCGACGGCGTCGAGATTGAACAAGCGGAGCCCCGCTCGGTTGTTCGCCTGAAAGACGAGCCTGCCGCGAATGTAGATATTGTGATCGATGGCGGCGTACGGAGCTTCGTGCACGCCTATGAGCAGCGGACGGTCGAGGTCGGCCAGATCCCAGATCCTCGTTACCGTGTTGTGCCCGAAGTCCTGCTCGTCAGCCTCGTCGCCAAGAAGTAGAAACATGTGGTCGTCGCTCACCCAGCCCTGATGCGTATAGCCGACGCCGGGATAACTCGTACGTGAGATCGAGCGCGGGGCGGCCTTGTTCGTCACATCGACGATGGTGAGCGTGTCCTCGTTGAACGCGAAGCAGACTTCGCTGTCCCGGTAGTCGCTATCGGGCCCGACATAAGAGACGCACTGCGCGTCGTGCGTGTAGCCATCGGCGCTGAAACATCCGGCGAATTGCGGCTTCCGCGGCTTGTCGAGGTTCACCATGTGCAGGCCGCCGCGACAGGTATTGGAGCCTAAAATGTAACCGAATCCTGAGTCCTCGTTGATCGCGATGTTGTGCGCATTCGACAAGAATTCCGCGTTGTAATGCGCCACAATCGAGAACTCGACGGGCGGCGCCGCCACGTCGAGAAGCGCCGTGAGGTCGAAGACCTGCATGCCGTGGGCGGAAGCTTCGGAGACGATGAAGGCGTGGTGTTTGTGGACCTTGACGTCTCGCCAGGAGCTCGACGCGGATCGCGTGGGAAGCCGCCCTAGATAGATCGGCACCGTCGGGTTCGTGATCTCGATAAAGGCCGTGCCGTTTCTCATCCCGAGGAGCACGAATTCCCGCCCAGTCTCGGCGTCGGTCCATCCCCAAAGGTCGTTCGCCTCGACTGTCGCACCGCCCAGTTGCTCGAGCGGCATGAAAGCGAGCAAGTCGACGCGGTTACAGGGAAAGCCGCCCGCCATGCCGGCCACACAAGGCTGGGCCTCGCTCGCAAGAGGCGTCGTGAGCACGATCACGAGGCCGAATGCCCCGAGTGTCCCTCGCACCGTGGTCGATCGCATATTCACATTGTAGAAGTTATTTACGGATGATTTGGTGTTTTGTAGACCACCCCGCCTTTCATGACGAACTTCACATCCTCGAGGAGACCGATGTCGTCGAGTGGGTTGCCGGCTACGGCAATGAGGTCTCCCCACTTGCCGGGCTCGAGACTGCCCACCTGATCCTCGACCCCGATGAGCTCGGCAGCGTTCATCGTCGCCATGCGGATCGCCTCTATCGCTTGAACGTCGAGCTTCTCGACAAGGATTTTGAAATCCTTGGCATTGCGTCCATGTGGAAAGACCGCGGCGTCGGTGCCGTAAGCGAACTTGACGCCCGCGTGAAACGCGATCCCGAGACGCTCCCGTTGCTGCACCACCATGGCTTTCGCTTTCTCGATCGCATATGCGGGAATACCGTTCTCCGGACCTTCGTCGATGATGAAATCGAGCGTATAGAGCGTGGGCACGATAAACGTTCCATGCTCCTTGGCGAGGCGAATCCCCTCGTCATCGATGAGGCTCCCGTGCTCGATCGAAGCCACCCCGGCGCGAATGGCGTCGTTCATTCCTGCCGGCGAATGCGCATGGGCCGCGACCTTGGTGCCGAGCATTCTTGCGGTCTCCACGATCGCGACGAGCTCTTCGTAGGAATATTGCTGGTCGGTGAGCGCGTCGCCCACGGAGAGCACACCACCGGTGGCGGTCACTTTGATGACATCGGCGCCATGTTTGATCTGCGTCCGGACAGCTTTTCGAAGCTCGTCCACACCGTCCGCGATTTGAGCATAGCCCGGAAGGTCGAGATCCGAGTTCCAACCGTTAATGTCCGCGTGGCCGCCCGTCGCGCCGATACCCCGCGTCGCCACCCACATGCGCGGGCCGGGGACGACGCCACGATTGATCATGTCGCGAAGCGCTGCGTCGGAATAGTTTCCCGCGCCGATATTCCGAATCGTCGTAAAGCCCGATTCGAGCGTGATCTTGGCATGCGCGACGCTGTAGATCGCTTCATAGGCAACCGACTCTTGAAGCTTGTGGGTGTCGCCGCCATCGCCAGGCCTTCCCGCAATATGTACGTGACAATCGATGAGCCCCGGCAAGATCGTATGGCCGCTGAGATCGATCACGCGCATGCCAGACGGAATGGCGAGGTCGGTCCCGACCGCTTCGACCTTGCCATCACGGATGACGATCACCGGATTCGTAATCGGTGCGTCTAAGCTCGGATCCACGAGAAGCGATGCGCGTACGGCAACGTCCTGGCCAAAGGCCGGGAGCGAGACTAGCGCGAGTACGAAGATGACGAGAAACGATCGAATGCGACCCATGTTTTTCCTCCCGAACGAGGCGGGGATGCTAGCACATATCTTCGTCGAGAAAGCTCACAATGTGCTCGGCGATAGCGAGCGAGCTCGTCGCTGCGGGAGAAGGCGCGTTCAAGACATGGACGACGTCGTCGATGCACTCGACACGGAAATCGTCCACGAGGTTGCCGTTGGGCTCGAGGGCGATCGCGCGCACACCGGCGCCGCCCACCTCGAGGTCATCGCCCGTGATCTCCGGGACGAGGCGTTTGAGCCCGCGAACGAAGGCACCCTTCGAGAGCGATCGGTAATATTCGCGAGCCGCCCGAGTCCAATGCTTTATTCCCATGCGCCAGAAACCGGCAAAACGCAGCATCTCGCCTACATCTCTCCAGTCGACATCCGACTTGCGATAGCCTTCCCGCTTGAGCGCCAGCACCGCGTTCGGACCCGCCTCGATCTCTCCGTCAACGCGCCGCGTAAAGTGCACGCCGAGAAAAGGAAAGCGTGGATCGGGTACGGGGTAGATGAGGTTTTTGACGAGACCACGCCGGTGCGGCTTCAAGCGATAATACTCGCCACGGAAAGGGACCACGAGCAGCTTCTTTGCGCCATCCGAAAACTTCGCGACGCGGTCCGCTTGAAGGCCCGCGCAGCAGACGACGCGCCTCGCCTCCACGTCGCCCGCACTGGACAACACGACGGTAGAGCCCGAGCGTCGTTCTAGACCGGCAACGCGTGCGCTTTTCCGTATCGTGCCGCCGGCGCCCTCGATCCGCTCGGCGAGTTTCTCGGCGACGTGCCGGTAGTCGACGATGCCCGTCTCAGGCGAGAGCAGTGCCTCGACACCTTCCGCATGTGGCTCGATATTTTTCAGCGCGTCCGGTGAGAGAAGCTCGAGCCCGGACACGCCGTTCGCGCGCCCGCGCTCGTAAAGCGCATGAAGGCGCTTTCGTTCATCCTCGTTGGTGGCCACGATGACTTTGCCGCAGAGATCGTAGGAGATATCATTGACCGCACAAAACTCCGTTAGCTTGCGGATCCCTAGGCGGCAGATCCTCGCTTTCAGAGATCCTGGCTCGTAGTAGATGCCTGAATGTATGACCCCGCTATTGTGTCCCGTTTGATGAGCGGCGAGACGATTCTCTTTCTCGAGAACGATGACCGATGCTGTCGGCTTCCGTTGCAAAACCTCGTGGGCCGTTGCCAAACCCACGATCCCTCCACCCACGACCACAACATCGTACACGGAGCCATTTATGGATCGGAAAGGCGCAAAAGGTCAATTAGCGTTTCGTGCCCGAGCCGCGTCTGCCACGGGTAACGGTATCGACGAGCTTCTCGATCACCGCGTGCGCAGCGGTGCGACTCACGATGTCGAGCTCTATCTTCCTACGTAGGAGCACGTGACGGGTGAGCTGACGTGCCATCAACCCACTCACCGCGTGCCCGCATCCTGGCGCGACGACATGCGCGAGCACGCGCGCCATCGCACGCGCAAGATCGGCCTGTTGCGCGGGCGTGCGAATCTTGCGGAGGCCGAGGGTACGCAACAAAACCGGATAAAAGACCAAAATCGAGTGGCTCTTTCCCCGGTCACCGATCGCAGCCGCCATGGCATTCGGTCCGAGATTCCACGATTTGGCTAGAGACGGCACGAGAAGACTTCATTTTCTTGAACACAAATCCAAAGAAACAGTTAGAACTTCCGCTAAACTGACGACATGTCCGGGGTAAGCCGTCGATGAGTTCAAAGAGCCGCATCGTTTCTTTGTCGCTGCTTCCACTCGCCACGTCGAGCGCCTATCTCGCTTTCCAATTCCCCACCGTCACCGACGCGCTCTACTCGAGGGGACTGTACCCGCTCGTCGCGCGCGGTTTCGCGATGTTTGGTCCTCTGTCGTTCTCGCTCGCGGAGCCCCTTTTCGTAGCGCTCGTCCTGCTTCTCGTTTACGGGATCTACCGTTGGTCTAGAGGCAAACGAGACCGACTCCGAAGAGCGGTCGTTGCCATTTGGGTGATTGCGGGGGCGGTCGCACTCACGTTTCTGTGCCTGTGGGGATTCAACTACGCGCGGCCCTCTCTCCAAGAAAGGCTAGGCTTATCGCGAGAGGGAATCGATGCGAGTGAGGTGCTCGATGCGGGAAGACGCGCCGCGAGGCTCACTTCGGAGCTCTATGAAGAGCTTCTTCCTCGAGAGTCGCCGACGGCCCTTCCGTTCGGATTCGAAGACTTGAACCATCGGCTCGACGACGCCTATGGCCGTCTCGCGCTACCGGGGGATTCTCTGTCGTTCCGACCCACGCCGGCGAAAGCGCTCCAAAGCTCCACGCTTTTCTCCTATCTCGGCATCAGCGGAATCTTCGTTCCTTTTACTGGCGAGCCTTCCGTCAACGCGCTCCAACCAGATGTCGCGCTCCCCATGGTCGTCGCGCATGAAAAAGCGCACCAACGCGGGATTACCCATGAAGGCGAAGCGAACTTCGCGGCCTTTCTCGCCTGCGCCCAGCCCGCAAACACGACCTATTTCCGCTACGCGGCCTATCTCTTCGCGACGCGCTATCTCCTTAGCGAGGCGTCCAACTACCGCCCGCGCGACGAGGTCGACGCGGCATGGGAGCTCCTGGGCGACGGCCCCAAAGACGACCTTCGAGCGATCCGAGATTTCTGGCGCCGGTACGAAGGTCCCGCGGCCATCGTTGCCCACACGATCAACGACCAATATCTCAAAACGATGCAGGTACAAGGTGGCGTCCAGAGCTACGGCACCGTCGTGAAGATGCTCATGGCGCTCGACCGGGAAGGAAAGCTGTTTCCGGGGCAGTAGAGACTATGGACGTGAGAAAAAATTAGAAAAGAACAACCACAGAGGCACAGCGCGGCGGGCCGCAACCAAATGTCCGCCGCGAGCGGTCAGCATTCAGCGGTCAGCCGTCGTGCTCGGCGCTTCGCGCCTCGGTTCCATTTTCAGTAGGACACGTCCAACCACTCGCCGCCGTGTCCTGCGGCTAACTCGATTACCGACTAGGCTCTAACCCGTCAGAACCGAGGATTTTGTACCACGTTCTGAAGCAAATTCTTTCTTATCCCCACATCCCCTCCTATCCCCACCTCTCCTTGCTTTTAGCGGCGTTTTTAAACTGAAGTTCCCTGGCCAAAAAGACAAGAACCTGAACAAATTCAAGCAGTTAGCTCAAAAATGGGTGCTCGGTTCTGTCTACAGAATGAT
>SMVB01055359.1_pt1 | contig 31352 bp, 30 predicted proteins | sample 2456461 | NCBI WGS metagenome assembly SMVB01 (sample SAMN11095934, study PRJNA526329) | marine sediment metagenome | biome: Marine sediment; feature: Surficial sediment; material: Deep marine sediment; isolation source: Hadal surficial sediment | place: Pacific Ocean | collected 2014-05 | depth... | reverse complement strand
CGAGGCGGAGCCCCAACGGCGGATCGCGCAAACGGAGCTTGCACGGCACATGACGACGATGGTGCACGGTGAGGACGAGTTCAAGAGGGTCGAGCGGGCGACGATCGCGCTGTTCGGGTCCGGTGACCTGCGGGACCTCGACGAATCGACGCTCGCCGAAGTCTTCGCCGACGTGCCACATTCGACCCACGACAAGTCACAGATGGCCGGTGACGGCGTGCTGCTCGCAGACGTACTGACTTCCACCTCCCTGGCATCGTCGAAACGCGCGGCCCGCGAGTATCTCGACAGCGGGGCAATCGCCGTCAACGGCGAGAAGTGCCCGGCCGACCGCCGGCTTTACACCCGGGATCTGCTGCCGGGCGCGACGATCCTGCTGCGCCGCGGACGCAAGAACTGGCACGCGACGAAGTGGGAGTAACTACGCCGGCGGTTTCGCCGTGCGATCCGAGATCTTCAGCCGGATGACCGGGGCTTGCGTGTCACCTTCGATCTCGGCCGAGACGATCGCCGCCCGGAATGCCGCGTTGCCGTCACGCGGAATCGCCATGAAGCAGGTGACGGGCTTCTCCTTGATGCCACGCTCCTTCTCACGCTGGCTGAGGTGAACGATCGCGACGACAACCGCCTGGTTTCGCTCGATCCGGCCGATCAGTTCGAGATCGGCCTTGATCGTCACGTTCGCGAGTGTCGGGTTTTCGATCTCGATGAAGTACTCTTCGTGATCCTCCGGCGGTCCGGCGATCTGGACGCGAACCGTCGGCAGTGTCGTCTGCTTGATCCTCGATTTTACGGTGAACGTGATCTCCGCGAAGCTGCGGTCAAGGGTGACCGTCGGATCCTCGGCGAAACGCGGGGGGAGCTCGAGCGACGCAGTGATGGTATTGAGCACGCCGGGCTTGAGCCGGTCGAGCCTCTGGCCCAGCACGTTTGCCGTGACTCTCAGATCGGACCCGGCGCGGTCGCGAATCCGCCGGGGCAGCCTGACCTGCACCTGGGGCGGATCAACCGTGACGGTGCCGTCGAGTTCGACACCCGGCAGCACCGGCTCGATGGGCAGCGTGGTCGTGACCAGGTTGTCAATCGCGATGTCGAGATCGATCGGATCGACCGAGAGGAGGCTCACACCGGTGCCGGCAATGGTTTCGTTCCGCTCGAGTGCTTCGAGGACTTTTACACGCTGGACGCCGGTCTGCGACGGCAGTTCATTGCCCACGGTCAACTTGATCGACAGCTGTGCAGCTTGCAGGGCACGTTCGAGCGCGAGGCTCGATCCCTCCATCTTGACGTGCACCGTCAGCTCGCTCGGCGTCACAACCTGGTCGGCTGCCCCGACCAGTTCGATGCGGAACGAAGCGGTGCCCTCATCGCGGGTCTCGGTCGCCGCCCAGAACCAGATGAGCAACGTGACGCCGGTCACAAGGGAATAGGTCCAGAGTCTCTCGCGAAACACGACTATGACTCCTCGGCGAGTGCCGCCGAGTGCTTTACGGCGGGACGGCTGGCGAGCTTCTTCGAAAGGACTTTCGGACGGGCGAGTTTCGCCGGCCTGGCCGGTTCCGACGTGCCGGATGATCCGCCGCCGGGTGGCCCTTCGAGCCGGGCCTGGAGCAACTCACGGAACCTGGCGATCGGTACGTTGGCCTCGACGACGCCCTGCTCGACGAGGGCGATCGATCCCGTCTCCTCGCTGACGACCACCGCGATGCAATCACTTTCGAGGGTAACCCCGACTGCGGCCCGGTGACGTGACCCGTGATGCTGCGGCACCGATCCCTCTTCGGCCAGCGGGAACTGGACGTTGGCGGCGAGGATCCGGTGACCGCGAATCACGACGCCAAGGTCGTGCAACGGACTGTTGGGCCAGAAGATCGACCCCAGCAGCCGCCCGCTGACCACGGCGTCCATCCGGTCACCGCCCTCGAACAGGCCGCTGAGACCAATACTCCGCTCGATGGCGATGAGCGCGCCGAACTGGCTCTTGCTGAGCAGATCCACTGCCTCGCTGACCGCATCGACCACGCGGGTCACCTCGCTGCTGGACTGCCGGAAGAACCGTGCATGACCCAGGCGAATCATGAACTGCCGTAACTCCGGCTGGAACACGACGATCAGCAGGATTGCGATCAGGCCCAGGAAGCGGTCGTAGATGAAGTTCAGCCGTCCCAGCGTGTCCGTGTTCTGTCCGAAGACCTTGATCAGCAGTGTGACCACCACCACCAGCACCACGAAGCCCTTCACGATGCCCGCTCCGCGGGTGCCCTTCAGGAACCGGAACACGAGATACACGCATGCCCAGATCACGGCGATCTCGACGATCATGTCGAAATATCCGTAACTTCCGAAAAAAACCTGCTGGATCGTGCGGAACATGGGCGGCGCGTACCTCCAGCGGAAACAGGGCTTCCACTGGAAAGTATATCGGCCCAGTGAGATGCCGAGCTAACGGCAGATTCCGTTCGCCTGCGTGACACGATCCGGCAGTCGCCATAGGATCACGCCGTGTCCAGATTCGGTGTCGAATACCGTGTTGCGCGGTCTACGGGCGTCTGTGCCGCCACCGGCCGGACCCTCGAGCCCGGGATGATCTGTATCGCGACGCTTTGTGACGTGCCCGATGATGACGGGTTCGAGCGTCGGGACTACTGCATTGAGGCCTGGGAATCGGCCCGCCCGGAAGGGGTCTTCAGCTTCTGGAAGACAACGGTTCCGGACCCGAATCGGAAGCAGCGTGTCCTCGTGGACGATTCGGTGCTGCTGGACCTTTTTGAATCACTCGCCGGCGACGACCGACGACAACGCCTTGCATACCGCTTCGTCCTGTGCCTCATCCTGATGCGCAAGAAGCTGCTGAGGTACGTTGGTCGAAGCGGGCAAGGCGAGGACGAGCAATGGCTGATGCTGCCCAGGGGGGTTCCGGCGGGCTCAGAGCCGATCGCGGTCGCCAACCCCCGCCTCACCGACGACGACGTCCGCGAGCTGACCGATCAGCTCGGCGAGGTGTTGCGCGGCGAGGTATGACGGTGGGCAGGGTCGGACTACTGCCGCTGGGCGGCGTGCTGGCGCTGCTGCTGATCGTTTCCTGCCGAGGCCGGTCGGGTCCGGGGGCCGACAGTGCGTACGCAGTGCCCGATTACGAAGTCCTGGCCGCCGCCCACAACGACCGGGTCGAACGGCTTGGCAGGATTGCCGCCCGGGGTGTGATCGAGATGTGGTGGACCGACGATGACGGCCGTCACTACGAACAAGGCGAACTCGACCTGTGGATCTCGCTGCCCAGCCGGACAGCGCTGAACATCTCCAAGCTCGGACACCGCTTCATGTGGATCGGGTCCGACGACAGGCAGACATGGCTGTTTGAATTCCGTGACGGCGTCACGACGTTGCACCTCGCCGACCCGGACCGGCTCATGGCCGAGGGGGTCATGCCGTTCGAGCCGACACTCCTGCTGGAACTCGGTGGCCTGACGCCGCTTCCTGCGGCCGGCGGCGAGGTTCGATACGCTCGCGATCATGATGCCTGGGCGATCCGCGCCCCGGACAGGCCGGTCCTGTTCCTCGATCGGCAGTCGCTGCTGCCTGTGCGGGCTGAGCTGCTCGACGACGTGGGTGGAATCCTTCTTTACAGCGCGATGAAACGCTCACGGTACGAGCGGGTCAAACTCAGCGGCGTCTCGCCTCTTGGCGGGCCGATGTTCCCCACGCTTGTCAACATCAAGAGCACCGATGGCTTGTTCGAGGTCCAGTTGAGCGCGCGTGGACCGAACGACAGCGGCGTCAACGCGAACTTCTTCGACCTGGCCTGGCTCAAGGGCTGGTTCAAGCCGGAGCGCGACGCCTCATGATCGCTCCATGGCTCGTGTTGATCCAGGCCTTCGTGACGGTCTGCGTGTTGTGCGGTCTCACGCCCGCCGCGGCGGGGGCCGAACGGCTCATGTCGGTCTCCAGCGTCGATCACGGGTGGTTTATCGTCGAACGGCGGGCTGCCGAAACGCGGTTCGAACTGCATCACTTCGCGCGAACGATGGACGGGCCGCACTACAACAGGGGTCTGCCCCTGCCGCGGATGCCCAGGGTGATGGCCGCGTGGGGCAACCAACTCTGGTTGATCTTCGAGGACCAGGGGCGTCGGGAAGTGTTCACGGTCCAGGTGCACTACAGCCCGGTCCTGGACGCCTGGCAGCACCAGCCGCCGGATCGGCTCCGCGCGGTGGCACGAATCGAGACCCCCGGCGAGATCGTCGCCGCCGCCGGAACACCGCAAGGCCCGCTCGTCCTGCTGCGGCAGTCGACGACGCAGCTCCTGCATCTGGACGGACGGACGTGGCGGGGGATTCCACTGCCCGATGCGTTCGATCCGGGCGACGGGTGCCGGTTGGTCGTCGGCGGACCGAGAGGGCGCCGGATACTGCTGATCGATGCGCCGAACGACGCCGGCGTGACCACGGCGCACTGGCGCGATCCCGATGGCGGCTGGACGCCCAACGACGTCCGTGTCGGGCCACGAGAGATTCTCGATGTGACATCGGTCGGCGCTGCGATCGTCCTGGTCCTGGGGGGCGCCGGTACGAACCTGGTCGAGGTCGCCTACATGCGTCCCCGGCAATTGTTGCCGCTGACCGAGTTCGATCGGCCTGCCGGCCGATGGACCGTCCTGGGACTGTCCGACCGCCTCTCGCTGGTCGAGGTCTCCGATCGGCATGGCATGTCGGTGCGTCGTATCGACCCCGTGACCGGCAGTATCAGCGAGAGCCGCCCGATGACGCCCCAGCCGGTGATCACGGGGCGGCTTCTCTTTCGACCGCTGCTGTACGCCGTTGCGATCACCGCATTGATGCTGATGCTGCTGTTGCGGTCCGAACCCGGCGGCGCGGCGGTCACGCTGCCGGCGACACAGGTGCTGCTGGGACCGATACAGCGGCTGCTTGGGGCCGGAATCGATATCGGCGTGGCCGCCGGCCTCGCGATGATCGTCCTGGGCTGCTCGGCCAGGGACCTGCTGGACCTGCCGCTGCTGACGACGGATATCGCCCGGGCGGTGCCGTTTCTTCTCACGGCCGCGATCACCATCGGGCATTCGACCGTCTCGGAGATGGCAACAGGGCGAACCCTTGGAAAGATGTTGCTCGGTGCACGGGTGGTCAGGCTCGACGGTTCCCGCCCGCGGCCACCGGCGATACTCATTCGCAACGGCTTCAAGTTCGTCGTGCTGCTTATACCAGTGCTTGCGGTTGCTGCGCTGCTGAACCCCAATGCGCAGGGGTTCGGCGACAGGCTCGCCCGGACTCTCGTCGTCACCAACGTCCGTAGCGGCGCCGGGTCGTAGGCTCAACGACCGATAATCCCGCGGTTCGGTCGATCCAACGCATAAATCCAATGCTGTAGCGGGATCAGGACGGCAACCGATAAGCGAACTCGGCGGTGAACGGATTCGCCGCCTTATTGATCGTCCGACCATCGTTGCCAAACGGCTCCATGGTCAGTGAGAGGATCTCCGTGGCCGACGATCGCGCAAGCAGGGACAGGGACGGACTGCGCGAAGCGGGCGAACAACCGCTGACCGACAGCGAGGCCATCACGGACGTGAATTGGTCCTCGTGGTCCAACCTCTGGCAGGTTCCGTCGATCATCGTGAGCCTGATCGTGATCGTGATCGGGCTGTACGTCGCGATGCAGCGGGCTCCGGAAAACGACTTTGACGGCGCCTTCAACCGGGTCGACGAACTGATCGCCAACGAACAGTTTGATCAGGCGGCGGTTCAGCTCAATGACGTCATCGAGCCGAACCTGGCCGAGGCGACTCAAGTGCAGCAGGGACGCTTCGAGGCGACCGTCGCCGACTGGATCGCGCTCTCCCAGAAGGCTGCCAAGCTCGACCTTGATGACAACAATCGACGGATTGTCGATCACTACGGTCGCGCCGACGATCTGGGCCGGCCGATATCGATCGCGCAGATGGAGCGGTGGGCGCACGCCTGGATCTCCCTGGGCGATCTGCAAGCAGCCCGCAAAAGCCTCGACCAGATGCAGGAAATCGCCCATCTGTCCGGCGGAGGCACCGAGGCCCGCCACCGGCGGAACACCGTGCTGAGGCGGCTGGTCGAGGCAAGCCTGCGTCGCAGCGACCTGTCTGAAGAGTCGATGATGGCACTCCTGGACGGCTACCGCACCGATCCATTGCTTCGTGATGCCGACGAGGTGTGGGCGATCGCAAGACAGGCCCAGCTCAGGATCGAGTTGGGCCGGCCCGACGAGGCGGTGTCCCATCTTCTTATCGACATGCGACGATTCGAACCCAGCCTGGAGAAGAACCCGGACCTCTCCTTCGGCGAGCTGTACGCCCTGCTCGCCCGCGGCTATTACGCGATGGGGAACTTGCCCTACGCTGATTTCCACGTCCAGAAGGCGATGGACGTCATACGGCACGCGGACCCCGCCCGGGGCGAGCCGCTGGTCCTGCTCGGGCAAATCGCCGTCGCCAATGGACAGTGGGACGAAGCATTCGAGTTCTTCGACGAAGTGGTCCGCGACTACCCGGCCACCCGAAGTACCATCCCGGCACGGCTCGGTCGCGCCGAGGTCTACAGCGTCCTGGGCGACGACGATCGCAGCCTCGCCGACTACCGCACGCTGCACCAGGAGCTGATCGATGGGGGACCGCGACGTGACGTGACGGCCGACGACGTCGCCGGCAGCCTGGCCAACCGCCACGATGCCGCGCTGACGATGGGCAGGCTCGATGCCGCGCTCCAATACGTCCTGCTCGCCGAGAGCGTCTATCCGCCAGGACGAGTCCCCGCGGAGTTGTTCTATCGGATCGCCTCGACAAGCCGGCAGTTTGCCGACAACGGGATTGCCGACGCTCGTCGCAGTCAACCGGGCAAGGCACTGAGCCGGCTCGATCCGAAACCGCGATACGCGGCCAATGAACACTACCGCCGCGCCGGTGATTACTTCGTCCGTCACGCCCGTACGCTCGCCGGCCGGCCGGGGGCCGATGAGCTCTGGGCCGACTCGTTGTGGCTTGCCGCCGACAGCTACGACCTCGGTGGCTGGAACGAACTGGCCATCACGCACTTCGTGGAGTACGTCGCCGGACGATCCGAAGCCGATCCCCGTCGCCCCGAAGCGGTCTTCCGCCTGGCCCAGGTCTACCACGCCGACATGGACTACCAGGCCGCGACGCGGTTCTACGACCAGGTCCTCACGCAGCACCCCCGCAGCCACGTGGCTTCTCGAAGCCACGTTCCGCTGGCACGCTGCCTGCTCCTGCTCGACCGTCGGCCCGAGGCCGAGCAGCACCTGATCCAGGTTGTCAGCGGTCAGCAGTATCTCAGCCCGGATGCGGTGGATTATCGCGACGCTTTGATCGAGCTTGGCACCCTGTATCACGAGGACGCCCGCTACGTAGACGCCATCGAACGATTGGACGAAGCGGTCCGTCGCTACCCCGACGACGATCGTATCACGGAGATCCGCTTCCGCCTCGGCGACAGCTACCGGCGGCACGCGTCGACGATCGACGAAGAGCGCGACCTGCCGGGCATCTCGCCGGTCGAACGGGACCAGTTCGAGAAACAACGCACGCAGTACCTGGAGTCGGCCGAGGATCTTTTTGCCGCGATCGTCGAGGCGGACGACGGCTCGGTGTCGTCGGCCGCCGCCGACCGGCAGATCCTCCGTTACGCCTACCTGTATCGCGCAGAATCCGCGTACGACCTTGGCCGCTACGCCGAAGCGGTCGAGTACTTCGACCAGGTCGCCGGCCGTTTCGCGCAGCACCACTCGTCGATGACGGCGCTGATCCAGATCGTCAACTGTTACGTGAATCTCGGGGACACCATCCGCGCGCGTACGGCGCACCACCGCGCTCTCGTGCGGCTCAACAAGCTCCCCGATGAAGCCTTCGACGCAGAGGATGCGTTGCTCGACCGTAAGGCGTGGGAGCAGTGGCTCAAGAACATTCCCGTGGACGACACCTTGACCGCCGCTCCCGGCAACTAGCCCGTCCTGAAGAGGAAGGACCCATGACAGACCTCCAGACCACCGCCCATTCCGACCTGCTCATCAAGCTCCTCGAGCGACAGCAGGCGCTGGCCGAACAGCTCACCGGCGTCGCCGAGAAGCAGACGGCCCTGATCGAGGCCGGTGACTCCGACGGACTGCTGGCCGTACTCACCCACCGGCAGCGGATCATGGACCAGTTCACCGCCGGCCAGGACAGCCTGGCCCGTCTCACGGACGCCGCACACCGCGACGAGCCGGCGGTGCCGGGCGTCCGGGATCGTATCGGCATCCTGATCGAGGACATCAGCGACAGGCTGACCGAGATCATGCGTGTTGACGAAACGGATCGCACCGCGCTGGATGCCGGTCGTGATCGCATCGGCGAGGCACTGAGCGATCTCACGACTGCTCGCGAGGCACGGCAGGCGTACCTCAGCGCGGTTTCCGTCACAAACCGTTTCGCGGATCGCCGGGGATAAACATGAGCCTGGTCACACCTGTCAAAACGCAGCCACCGGTCGAGGTCCCGACACTGGGCGTCGACGACCTCCGGCAACTCATGCGCACGGTCAACGAGACGACCCAGCGGCTCCAGCAGACCCATGAATCGCTGCAGCTGGAAGTCGGCCGTCTCCAGGGCGAGCTTGTCGAGGCCAACGCCCAGTTGCGGCGGTCACGATCACTGGCGGCGTTGGGTGAGATGGCCGCGGGCATCGCCCACGAAATACGCAACCCGCTGGCGTCAATCGGTCTCTACGCCCAGATGCTCGTCGAAGACCTCGCGGACAAGCCGGAAACGGCCCAGTTGGCCGGGAAGATCGGCGTCGCCGTCGATCGGATCGACACCATCGTCCGCGATGTTCTGCGGTTCGCCCGCGATACGTCAGTGCAGCCGCGACGTGTTTCCGTCGCCGGGCTTGTCGAGCAGGCGTTGGAGAGCTGCCGTGCGACCCTTGCCGAGACGGAGGTCTCCGTCGAGACCGACCAGGCGGCCGGCGAAGCGCTCCGGGTCGACGTCGATCCAACCCTGATGGCGCAGGCGATTGCCAACGTCATATGCAACGCGGCCGAAGCCATGAGCGAGGCCCCCGACGGCACCCGGACCGTCCATGTGCGTGTCGAGCGCAGTATTCGACGCCTCCCGAGCGGGGAGCGGTGCGATCGCATCGTGATCGGTGTCGACGACTCGGGTCCGGGGATCGCGCCGGAGGTCCTCGAACGCATGTTCAATCCATTCTTCACGACCCGCCCGACGGGCACCGGCCTCGGGCTGGCGATCGTGCACCGGATCGTCGAAGCCCACGATGGCCACGTCGTGGTCTCAAACCGGGATGAAGGCGGGGCAACAGTCGAGTTGTGCCTGCCCCCAATCTCAGCCAGGAGTACTCCATGAGCAGGATTCTCGTCGTCGACGACAAGGAAATGATGCGCGACAGCGTGGCGACGATGCTCTCCCGCAAGGGACACACCGTGACCGTCGCAGCCGGCGCGGAGGCTGCGCTTGCGAAGCTCGCCGAGCGGAGCTTTGATGCACTGATTACGGACCTGCAAATGCCGGACATGGACGGTCTGGCGTTGCTGGCAGAGGCGCGGCGACACGATGAGCAGTTGCCGATCCTCTTCATGACCGCCTACGGCACCGTGGAGACAGCCGTGGAGGCCCTCAAGAACGGCGCGTTCGACTACCTCACGAAGCCCTTCTCCGGCGATGAACTGCTCGTGGCTGTCGGACGTGCCCTGGAACACCGCCGCCTGATCAAGGAGAACCAGGTTCTGAAGGCCGCCGCAAGTCCCGCCGGTCGGGGCGGTGGCCAGACGCACCGGATGATCGGCGACGGCAAGTGCATGACGGAGTTCAAGGGTCGGTTGGCCCGGATCGCCGACAGTCACGGTACGGTTCTCATCAGCGGGGAGTCCGGTTCCGGCAAGGAAGTTGCCGCACGCCGGATTCACGAGCTGAGCCCCCGGTCCTCGATGCCCTTCCTGGCGATCAACTGCGCCGCATTGTCGACGAGCCTGCTGGAGTCGGAGCTCTTCGGGCACGAGAAGGGGGCCTTTACCGGCGCCGACCGCCTGCGGAAGGGTCGCTTTGAAATTGCCGACGGCGGGACATTGCTGCTCGACGAGATCAGCGAGATCGCCCCGGCGATCCAGGCCAAGCTGCTTCGCGTGCTCCAGGAGCGATCCTTCGAACGCGTCGGCTGCAGCCGCAGCCGCGCCGTCGACGTCCGGGTCATCGCGACGACCAACAGGGATCTCCCGGTGGAAGTCACGCGGGGCACGTTCCGCCAGGACCTCTTCTTCCGGCTCAATGTGCTTCCGATCGTCATGCCGCCGTTGCGACAGATCATCGAAGAGCTGGACAAGCTTGCGACCCACCTGCTCGAACAGGTCGCCGCCCGCGAGGGGAGACCGGTCAAGTCATTTGAACCCGCGGCGCTCGACCTCATGCGGCAATACCCCTGGCCCGGCAACGTCCGCGAGTTACAGAACGTGTGCGAGCGGGCGGCCGTCCTGACCTCCGACATTCGAATCAGTGCATCGCTGATCCAGCCCTGGCTCGAGAGTCGAACCCAGCTTCCGCGGCCGGCCGCGATGATCGAGGCGCAGCCGCTCTCGTCGGACCTGCAGGCCGAACTGGGTGTTGTGTGCGACGGCGCCCTGACGCTGGAAGACGTGGAGCGAGAGGCGATCGTCGCCACCTTGAAACGCAATCATGGCCATCGACAGCGAAGTGCGGCGGCGCTGGGGATCGGCGTCCGGACACTGGGTCTCAAGCTCAAGAAATGGAAGGAGCAGCAGATTGTCTCCGAGTCGCTTTGATTTTCTTTCGTCGGCCGTGCCACCCGGGCGCAGCGCATTCTTGCGCCCTGCGCAGGATGTGCGCTGCTTGACTGCGTTGTATGCGCTGCGCACCGGTGGCCCGCCCTTTGCTGGACAATCAGTTGGTTGGAGGCCCGGCGCATGATTGGCGGTGTCACCAGTACGGAGGGTCTTGCAACGCTGGAGCGGCTGGTGCAGTTCGCAGGGCAGCGGCACCGCTTGATCGTCAACAACATCGCCAACTTCGATACGCCGGGGTACCGCCCGACCGACGTCTCGGTAAAGGACTTCCAGAAGCAACTGGGCGACGCCATCGACGAACGCCGACGCGGTGGCCGGCCCGCCGGACCATTGGATCTGAAGGATTCGTTCCAGGTCGAGTTCTCAACGCATTCGCTGGTGCTTCATCCGACCCCGATTGGCGAGAACATCCTCTTTCATGACGGCAACGACCGTGATCTGGAGCGGACGATGCAGGACCTTGTCGAGAACTTCCTGACCTTCAGGCTGGCGTCGCAGCTGCTCCGCAACCGTTTCGACCTTCTTAACACCGCCATCGCCGAACGAGTCTGACGCGACCTCCACTAGACCGGACCAACAGTGCCATGTATGGATCCCTTGACATCTCGACCTCGGCTCTCGTTGCCCAGCGAACACGGCTGAACATCGTCGCCGCCAACGTGGCCAACGCCAGGAACATTCTCAATGCCCAGGGCGAGTACGACCCGTACCGCCGCCGCTTCGCGGTCTTCGGATCCGGCGATCCGGCCGGCGGATCGGCACTGGGCGTCCATGTCGCCGAAATCCGGCTCGATGAGGGACCGCTTCGGCCCGTGCTCGAACCGGGTTCGCCCTACGCAGACGAAGATGGTTACGTGTATTACCCCAACGTCGATCCCGTGATCGAGCAGATGAACGCCATGGAGGCGGCCCGCGCCTACGAGGCGAACATCTCGGCACTGGAAGCAACCAAGTCCATGTTCAGCGTGGCACTGCAGATTATTGCGTGAACCCCATGACCGACCCCGTAGGACTCATTGGATCAATCAATCATGTACTTCCGCCGATGCCGGCGATCGGTGCCGGTGGCGGTGCGGAAAAGGGGCCGGGTTTCCGGCAACTGCTCAACGAGCAGATCGAGAGAGTCAACCAGTTGCAACGAGATGCGACCGAAGCCATCGAGGATCTCTCGGTCGGCAAACGTGACGACATCGAGAGCGTGCTCATCGCCACGCAGAAGGCCGACATGGCGTTCAAACTGCTGTTGCAGGTACGCAACAAGGTGATCGACGCCTACGACGAGGTGAGACAGATGCGCATCTAGATGCGCTAACGGCCGTCGCAGGACGCACGGCATGACGACGCCCGGGCCAGGACGGCCCGGTTGACCGAAAGGCATGGAGGCCTACATGAACGCAGCACAGAGGAAATTGCAGTCCGCCGGCGCGCAACTGATGGGGTTGCCCGTGACCGCGCGGATGCTGGTCATCGCACTGATGGTCATTCTTGCGATGTCGCTCTTCCTCGTCGCACAGCTCTCCGGCCGGTCGTCGATGGTTCCCCTGCCGCTCTCGCTCAATGCTGAGAACCGCACCGCGGTGGTCGCCCACCTGCAGCAGACCGGCATCCCCTACCAGGAGCAGGGGGGGCGGCTGCTCGTGCCGGCCGAGCGGAGGAGCGAGGTGCTTGCCGGGCTGACGAACAACGACGTGGTCCGTGGAACCGACTTCGACTTCTCGCAGATCATGGAGGACGAGAGCCCGTTCCTGACACGCGAGCAGAATCGCAGGCGTTGGATGGTCATGAAGATGAGCGTCCTGTCCGGTTTGATCGGCCAGTTCAGCGGGATCGAGCGGGCGACGGTCGTCATCGATCAACCGGACTCGTCGGGCTTCGGACGAACGCATGTCGGGCCGACGGCGTCCGTGACGGTCGTGCCTCGTGGTGACGGGCTGTCTGCGCGCACGATCGAAGCGATCGCGGATGTCGTCGCCGGCGCGCAGCCCGGTATGAAGGCCCATGACGTCCGGATCATCGACGCCAAGAGCGGCACGAGCCACAAGACCCCCAGCGAGGAGCTGCGGGGTGGTTCCAACCACATGGAGATCAAGCAGAAGGCCGAGCATCAACTGAAGGCGAGCATCGAGACCTTCCTCGAATACATACCCGGCGTCGCCGTCGCGGTGAACGTGATGCCCGACACGCGCCAAGTGGAGAAGCGGACCGACGGTTATGACGAGCCGAAGGTCGGGCCGTTGAGCCTGGAGCGGCGTCTGATCGAATCCCGGAGCCAGTCCACCTCTGCGGAACCGGGGGTGCGGGCGAACACCGGCGCCAACATCGCATCCGGCGGTGCCAGCGGCTCACAATTGACCGACGAGAGCAGTCGCGAGCGCACCGAGTCGAAGTTTGGGCGCGACGCCGAGCACATCAAGGACCGCAAGGGCAACGCGTTGAAGATCAACGTGTCGATCCTCATCCCGCGATCGTACTTCCTCGGGATGTATCGGCTCAACATCAACGACGCCACGGCTGTTCCCGACTCGGCAACGCTCGATCCGCTGGTGGCCACCGAGACGGCCCGGATCAAGTCGATGGTGGAGCCGCTGATCGACACCGCTCCGTACCCGGGGGCCCAGGCGGGTCTGGTGGTCGTGAGCATGATGGACGGGATGGTTGCAATGGCCGCCACCGGGGGGATGGGACGTGCCGCGCCTGTCTCGGTTGGCGGCGCGAGCCAGCCCGGCAGCGTCGTCGCCGCCCCCTTTGACGGCGACGTTCTCAAGTACCTGTTGCTGACCGGCCTGTCGCTGTTGAGTCTCGCGATGATGTTCATGATGGTCCGCAAGGCCAGTTCGCAGTCACAGTTGCCCACCGCTCAGGAGATCGTCGGCGTACCGCCGCCACTGCCGACCGACCAGAGCGAGGTCGTCGGAGAGGCCGAGGAGTCGGCTCCCGCGATGGAGGGCGTGGAGCTCGACGACGAGGCGTTACGGCAGAAACAGATGCTGGGTCAGATCAGCAACATGGTGAGGCAGAATCCCGATGAAGTCGCGAATCTGCTCCGCCGATGGATCAGGGTAGAGACCTAGGTTCTCCATCGAACATGATTCAACCCGGTCAACCACTTCCAACCGACCCGAGCGAGCTTGACGGCGTCGTCAAGGCAGCGATCGTTCTGCTGACCCTCGATCACGACGTCGCCGGCGAACTGCTCAAGCACCTCTCGGCGGAGATCGTCGAGGAGGTGACCCGAGCACTGGCGTCGCTCGGTGATGTGCCGCCGGAACTCTGCGAGAAGGTGGTCGAGGAGTTCTACGCGTTACGGATGGCCAACATGCACATCAAGCAGGGGGGGCTGCAGTACGCCAAGACCCTCCTGAAGAACTCCCTGGAGAGTGGCGTCGCGGACGAGGTGATCTCGCACATCCAGACGCAGGTGCAGCGTACGCCGTTCGCCTTTCTGCAGAAAGCCGAGAGTGACAACCTGCTGACGTTCATCCAGGACGAGCACCCGCAGACAATCGCGCTGATCATCAGCCACCTGACCCACCACAAGGCCTCCGAAATCCTCGCCGGCCTGCCGAACGAGAAGAAGGTGGAGGTCGTTCGCCGTGTCGCCAACATGGAACAGACCAACCCCGAGGTCGTTGCCGAGGTCGAAGCGGGGTTGGAGTCGCGGCTCTCGAACATGCTGGTCGGGTCAATGGAGAAGGTCGGCGGCGTGTCCACGATCGCCGAGATCCTGAACCTCGTCGACCGCACGACCGAGAAGTCGATCCTGGACGGCATCGAGTCGGAGGATCCAGACCTCGTCGAGCAGATCCGGCGGCTCATGTTCGTCTTTGAAGACATCCTGAAGGTCAACGACAAGGGCATCCAGGCCGTGCTCAAGGAGGTCGACAACGAGGAACTGTGCCTCGCGCTCAAGACCGCAAGTGACGAGCTCAAGGAGAAGATCTTCAAGAACATGTCCGCGCGCGCCAGCGAGCTTATCAAGGAAGACATGGAGTACATGGGTCCTGTCAGGCTCAGCGACGTCGAGTCGTCGCAGCAGCGCATCGTCGATGTCGTTCGCAGGCTCGAGGAAGCCGGCGAGATCATAATTTCCGGGCGCGGTGAGAGGGACATCATTGTTTAGGGCCCGTCCGAGAATAAGTGCAAGGTTTCGGCGAGGCATCGTCGTTCCTGGCAAGGCGCGCCGACGACGCGTATTCATGGATACTCGGCGGAGGCGCAACGCAGCCAGGGGCGGCGAGGGCCGGCGAAACATTGCAGTTATTCTCGGACGGGCCCTTGGGCCCTTCGTGCCTTCTTGCCCATGGCGCTGATCAAGAACAGACATGCCGGGGGGCTGGTCACGCGGGGGTTCCAGGATCTTGGTGACCTTCAGAAGCAGGCGGCCGGGATCGTTGAGGCCGCCCGGGTGGAGGCTGCGCGCATCATCGCCGAAGCGCAGACGCAGGCGGCGACGCTTGCCGACGAAGCCGCGCCACGCGGGTTCGCCGAGGGCCGCGAGCAGGGCCTGGTCGAGGGGCGCGAGGAGGGATGCCAGGTCGGCCGCGAGGAGACCATCGGACAATACACCGAACAACTTGCCTCGCTGGCGGAATCGTGGACCGCGGCGATCGACGCCTTCGAAACGGACCGCAGCGCGGCGCTGCAGACCGCGCGAGAGGACATCGTCGAATTGGCGATGGCCATGGCGGCCAGGATCACTCGTCGCGTGATCGAAGCGGACCCCTCCGTCGTGCAGGACCAGGTCGCCGAGGCGATCTCGCTGGTGAGCGCGTCGTCGGTCATGGCGCTCTCGATCAACCCCGACGACCGCAAGCTCGTGCAAGCCGTACTTCCGGCATTGTGTGAACGGTTGGAGGCCGGCAAGCACGTCGAACTGCGTGACGACCCCCTCGTGGAGCGTGGGGGGTGCGTGCTCTCGACCGGAAAGGGCGTGATCGACGCGACACTCGAAAAACAGATCGAACGGATCGCCGAGGTGCTGCTGCCGAATTCGCCCGCGAAACGCGGGCGGAAGAAGAAGTCATGAACCGGCTGGGCGCCCAGGTCGAAGCGATCCGCAACCTCCAGACCTACGAGCTTCGGGGAACGGTCGCGGCGGTACGCGGACTGGCGGTCTACATCGACGATCTACCGGTCCCGGTCGGGTCCCTCGTTCGTTTCCTGGAGCACGGCGGGGGCGGCGATCCTCGTCGCGGTGAGGTCATCGGCTTTGAGGGGGCGCGAAGCGTCGTCATGCTCTTTGGCACGACCGATGGCATCGCTCCCGGCACGTTTGTCGTCGCCGAGCAGTCGGCCCAGACGGTCGGCGTCGGCGATTCGTTGCTGGGTCGCGTGATCGACGGGCTTGGTCGCCCCATCGACGGTCGCCCGATACCCGACGACCTCATCGCGCGTCCGCTTGATCCGCCGCCGACGACGGCATTGCAACGGCGACGCATCAGGGAGCCGCTGCCGACGGGGGTGCGTGTCGTGGATTCGATGGTCACGGTGGGCAAGGGGCAGCGGCTGGGTATTTTCTCCGGCCCCGGCGTCGGCAAGTCGACGCTCATCGCGTCGGTGGCCCGCAACACGGCTGCGGACGTGAGTGTGATCGCGTTGGTCGGCGAACGCGGGCGCGAGGTGCGCGAGTTCATCGAGGAATCCCTTGGTCCCCAGGGCCTCGCCCGGTCGGTCGTCGTCGTTTCCACTGGTGACGAATCGCCGCTGTTGCGTGTGCGGGCGAGCATGGTCGCGTGCGCCGTGGCGGAGCACTTCCGTGACCGCGGTGCTGATGTCCTGCTCATGATGGACTCGTTGACCCGTCTCGCCCAGGCACAGCGTCAGATCGGCTTGACGATCGGGGAGCAGCCGGCGACAAAGGGGTATACACCGTCGGTCTTCGCGATGCTCCCGCGTCTGCTGGAACGTGCCGGCGCGATCGAGGGTAGTGGTTCGATAACCGGTTTCTACAGTGTGCTGGTCGAGGGTGACGACCTCACGGAACCGATCTCCGACGCGGCGCGAAGTGTCCTTGACGGTCATTTGGCGCTCTCGCGTCGTCTCGCGTCCCGGGGCCATTTTCCGGCAGTCGACCTGACGGAGTCCATCAGCCGGGTCGCGGACGTCGTGTGTGACGAGCCGCACCGCGAGGCGCGGCGATTGATTGCGCGGCTGGTTGCCGCCTGGGCCGAAGCCGAGGAACTGATCAATATCGGGGCCTACGCCCACGGGTCAAACGCGGACTGTGATGTTGCGATCGCAATGAAGCCGCGTATCGATGCGTTCTTGCGTCAGGAAGTGCATCAGAACGCAGGGTACCCGGAGACCTGCCGTGGCCTGCTCGACTTGGCGCAGCTTGCGGCCCAGGAATTCAAGAAGCGTGAACAGGGAGTGAAGAACTGACATGGCCAGGTTCGTGTTCCGACTGGAGCCCCTGCTCACCGCCCGGCGTCACGCCGAGCAGGATGCACGTCGCGTGGTCGCCGTTCTCGAACGCGAACGGCTCGACCTGGAGGGGAAACTCCGCCGCCACCAGCAGCAGATCATGTCGGACAAGCAGCAGATGCGTGGCTCGATGACCGGTTCGCTGGACATGACATCGTTGCGTCAGACCGCCGGCGTCACACTGCACGTCATCCGGAAGGCGCACCAGGTCGTGTTGCAACTGGCCGGGACCAGCCAGCGGATGGAGTCGGCGCGGTCGGCGCTCTTGAAGACGATGACCCGTCGTCGTGCGATCGAATTGCTTCGTGAGAAACGGTTCGACCAGTGGAAGATTGTCCAGAGCAAGGCGGAGATCGCCGCTCTCGACGAGTTGGCCGTCGGACGCGCCGCGCGGCGAACAGATTCGGAGACACATCCATGAAGACCCTCTGGAACATCGTGAGCTTTCTGGCGGTCGTCCACCTGCTGGCACTGGTCATGTTCGTCGGGTGGCTGTGGAAGTCCGGGCGTCTGGACAGTGGTCGGGTCGACGAGCTTCGTGCGATGCTCGCCATGACGATCCCGGAGGCCCAGGCAGCCGCGGATCGAGCGGCCCAGGAGGCGGCCCTCGATCGGCAGGAGCTGGCCGAGGAGAATCTCCGTCGGAACCCCGGTCTGCCCAGTGGTGACCGGATGCGAACGATTGCCGATGCCCGACAGTCCGAGCAGCGGTCGGTCCGACGCATCAATGATGTCAAAGCGGAGTATGCCCGCCAGATGGCCCAGGCCCAGGCCCGCATCGACGAACAGCGGGATGCACTGGAGGCCCGGCAGCGGGCCATCGACAGCGGTGCTGCCGGCGAGCGTGAACGGCAGTCGGCCGACCAGCTCCGGAAGGCGGTCAAGCTGCTGGAGTCGTTGCCGCCGAAACAGGTCAAGCGTCAGATCGTCGAACTGGTCAATAGCGGCAGTAAGGACCAGGCCGTCATTTACCTCGATGCGATGAACCAGCGGATCGCCGGAAAGGTCCTTGCCGAGTTCAAGACCGACGAGGAGGTCAAGCTGGCAAAGGAATTGCTGGAGCGTGTCAGGACGCTTGGCCGGCCCGACGGGCAGGCAGGCGATCCGACGGACACCAGCGATGCCGACGGGACTGCCAACACTCGCTAGCGCACCGGACACCAGATCGCTGGAGGTTCGCGCCAAGGCCACGCCACCGGCAAGTCGCTCCGGACCCTCATTTTCAAGGACATTGAGCGAGAAACGCAGCGACCTCGGTGTCGATGCGTCCGCCGAAGCGGACCTGCAGCCGGACACCCAGAGCGTGGCCGCCGCGGGTACCGTCACACCCGAAACAAGCTCCCAGGGCGGCGCTGACCAGCCACGCCATACCGCATCGGGGGCCGACGGCACCGCGCAGGGTAAGCCCGATGACGCGCAGGATCTGCCGAACGGGCCGCGGCTGTCGGGCGGGGTCGGCTCCGAAACCCTCCAGCCGCTCGTGAACGCGGGAACCGCCCCGGCACCGGTCGCGCCGGTCGAGTCGTCGACGACACAACAGTCTCGGCAGACGCCGCAGCAACCGCAGCAACCGCAGCAACAGGCGATCTCGAATCACTCCGCATCGCCGTCACCCGGTGCAGTCGCATCGGCGGCAGTGGGGCAAGGATCGGTTGTGCAGCAGGCGGTCCTCACCCAGGGCGAGGCCAACCAGCTCCAGCCACTCCAGCCGGAACCCACTCCGGGCCCCGGACCCACCGCCAATGGGACACAACAGCAGTCGACAAGCTCCGGTGCGGACACGCCGTCCGGCGACAACGACCGGCAGCCCGGCGCCCAGCACCCGGCGATCGGACGAGCATTACAGGTTCAGGCCGCCGTCGCCGTCCAGAACGTTGCCGGCCATCCGGTGCTCGGCGGCCCGCAGGCCACGCTTGCTGCGCCGGGACTGTCCGAGCAGTCGGTACTCCAGACGGTGACCGGGTTGGACACCGAAGAACCTGCGACCACCAGCCGCGTGGTCCGCGGCCTGACAGCGATGCTTGCGCAGCGTGGTGGCAGCATGACCATGCGGCTCGACCCGCCGGCGCTGGGCCACCTGCGTGTGCAGATGACCATTGCCGGCGGCACGGTGACGGCGGACTTCCAGCCCGGCACCGCGGAAGCCCAGGCGTTGCTCGACCGGTCGATCGGCACGCTCCGAGCCGCCCTGGAGAGCCAGGGTCTGACCGTCGAACGCCTCACCGTCCACGCCGCTCCCGGTTCGTCGGCGACGCGCGAGACCACCGACGACCAGTCCCAGCAGCAGAACCAGGCGTCCCGCAACCAGTCGGACGCGGGCGACGGACGAAGCCGGGGCCGCAACGACGATCCGTCGCGGCAGGAAACGCCGAACCACCGCTTCGCGGAGCACTTCACGGAAGCGTTCGAGACACACGCCGCCACCGCCAACGATGACCTCTCGGACCAGACAGGAGCCAAAGCAGCATGAGCCAGATACCCGCCCTGAACCCGACGGATACCGCGCTTCGCGAAACCAGCCCCAACGGGTTCAGTTCGCTGAGCAGCGCGGACTTCATTCGCATCATGTTCACCGAACTGGCCAACCAGGATCCGTTCGCGCCCAGCGACTCGTCGGCGCTGCTGGACCAGATGAACTCCATCCGTTCGATCGAGAGCAACATCCAGCTCATCGACCGGCTCGACACGCTGGTGTTCGAGAACAAGCTCTCCTCGGCGGCCACCCTGATCGGCAAGAATGTCCAGGGCCTGACCGACGATGGTTTTCGTGTCGACGGCATCGTCACCACCGTCTTGCGTCACGGTGACGAGGTCTCGCTCGAGCTGGAAAGCGGCTGGCAGCTGTCGATCGACAACATCGAACGCATCGAAGAACCGCAGCCACCCCAACCGGCGCCAACCGGCTGATTCCTGATGTCACCCATCGATCCGACATTCCTTCTGAAGCAGCTCGAGCCGGCGATTCGCCCGGCCTATCTGGGTCCGCCCCCATCGGGACCAAGGGCGCCGCTTGAGCAGCAGCCGTTCGACGAGCTGCTCGCGAGCGCGAAGGCCGGCAAGCTTGCGAGCGGCCGGGACGTCTCGGTCGCCCACGAAGGCGAACCGCTCAGTCCTGAGCAGTTCCAACGGCTCGCCATCGCCGCGGACCGCGCCGAAACGTCTGGTGCGCAACGCGCGGTCCTGCTTATCGATGGTCGGGCGCTCATGCTCGACGTGGCGACAAGAACCATCAGCTTGGAACTTGCCGCGTCCTCGGCGATGGAGAAGATTGACACGGCGATATACGTTCCGACCGAGTCTGAGCACACTGACACGCGGCCCGTCGGTCCGCCCAGCGGCGTCGCGCCACGCGGCGTCGCGTTGCAGATTGACCGGGCACAACACCGATCCCCGTCCGCCGCTTGATTCCCAGGAGATCCCCATGGCTTCCACAACTGCCCTGTTCACTGGTCTGTCCGGACTGGCGGTCAACTCCCGACGCCTGGACGTGATCGGTAACAACATCGCCAACGTCAACACGGTCGCATTCAAGTCGAACCGGATGATCCTGGCGCCATCCTTCAGCCGCAACTTCTCGCTTGGCAGCGCTCCCAGCGCCGAGACGGGCGGCACGAATCCGGGGCAGATCGGCTTAGGGGCCGTGACCGCGGGCACGCAACGCAACTTCAACGACGGCGCGATCAGTGCCACCGGGGTGCGGACGGACGTCGCGATCGAGGGTGACGGCTTCTTTATCGTCGACTTCTCCGGCGAGCAGTTGTACACGCGGGCCGGCGCGTTCCAGCTCAACTCGAACAACGATCTCGTGACGGTCTCCGGCGCCAAGGTCCAGGGCTTTGGCGTTGATCCGCAGTTCAACCTCATTACGGGCAGCCTCGTTGACCTGAACATCCCGCTGGGCACGCTGACGCTCGCCGAAGCGACGCGGAACGTGAACTTCAACGGTAACCTCAACTCATCGGGCGTCGTGTCGACCAGCGGGTCGGTCCAGGACACACGTGCGTTCTTCAGAGATTCGGGGTTGTCGCTCGGCATGGAGATGGATGGCACCGAAGACCTGTCGGAGCCGTCGACTGGCACCGGGGCCGACCTCTACATCAGCGACGGGGCCGGCGGCTCGTTCCTGGCGATCGAAGGCGGCGCCGACGCGATCATCACGCTCAACGGCGTCGAGAAGGGCGGCAAGGACCTGGGGACCGCAACGTTCGCATTCACGACCGATCCGGCAGTCATCGCGACCGTCGACGATTTCGGCACGACGATGACCGACTACCTGGACTTCCTCGACTCGTATCTCGGCCTGGACCGGCCCGTTCCGCCGCCGCCGGGCGATGAGCAATGGCTTGGCGCAGCGACGGCAATAGACCCCGCGACTGGCATAATCACGATCACCGGCAACGAGGGAACGGTGCAGGACCTCAACATCGAGACGGCCGACATCGTCGTCACCTACGCCGGCACACCCGTCGGATCGCCCATCAACCAGCCGTTCATCATGAACAAGGTCTCGCCGGCCGACGGCGAGTCCGTGCGGACGAGCATGGTCGTGTTCGACACGCTCGGCACGCCGCTCACCATAGACCTTTCGTTCGTTCTCCAGTCGACGACCCCCAGCCAGGGATCGACGTGGCTGTGGGCGGCGGAGTCCAGTGACACCGATTCGCTGGACAGGTTCCTCGGCAAGGGCGTGGTCACCTTCGACGCCAACGGACGGTTCGGCACGGCGTCGAACCTGGCCTTCTCCATCACCCGCGCCAATGGTGCCGTCGACCCGCTGACGATCAGCATGAACTTCGATAACGGCACCGACGCCATCTCGGCCCTGACCGACACCCAGAGCAATCTTGCGGCGGTCTTCCAGGATGGTTCGTCGATCGGCACGCTCAGCCAGTTCTCGATCGGTGACGACGGCGTGATTACCGGCGCGTTCACAAACGGCCTCACACGCAACATCGGTCAGATCGCGATGGCGAAATTCTCCAACAATGGGGGCCTCGTGGACGCCGGCAACAACCTGTTCCAGGTTGGACCGAACTCGGGAACGGCGCTGATCACCGCGCCGCTGCAATTCGGAACGGGCCGGCTCATCGGGGCGGCGCTGGAGCTCTCGAACGTCGACCTGTCGCAGGAGTTCATCAACATGATCCTGACGTCGACCGGGTACACGGCGTCGGCCCGGGTCATTACCGTGACCGATGAGTTGATCGATCAGTTGTTGTTGCTTGTCAGGTAAGGGGCCGCGGCGTGATCACGGTGACTCGACTCAATGGGAAACCGATTGTCGTGAATGCGGAGATCATTCGCAGTGTCGAGGAGAATCCGGACACGACGATCACGCTGATCAACGGCGACCACATCATCGTCCAGGAGGCGATGGCGGTCGTGGTGGACAAGGCCATCGACTACGGCCGGTCCTTGCGACGCATGCTGCCGATAGACTGATGCTAGTTTGAGCGCTCCGTACGGCCCTGCGGGCCGACACTCGCTCTCGTACGACCCGCCGATTCATCGGGTGGCACGGCCGACGGAGCGGTAGCGACGTCGCCCGTGGAGCGACGTCCAACCACGGGCGAGCTCGCTATCGCTCGCTCGGCCGTGCCACCCAATTCATCCGGCGGGACTGAGCGGACCCACAACAACGGAAAGCCCGATAACTCGCAACGGTAAAAGCGAGTTTCGTTTTGCCTGCGTGCTGTTTCGTGGCACAGTGAAGGGGCATGGCATCGGGAAGGTCATTTTATATCGAACTCAACCCCGCGTATCTCGCGGAGGCCCGCGGTCGGTATGACGACGTCGAGTCCGCCGTCAGGAACGCCATCCCCTGGGTGCTCACGAATGTCCTTGTTGCGCGCGAAGGCGAAGAACTGCGAGCGGAGCTCGACGCCATGGAGGCGACCGACGGTGTGTTCCGGGCATTCGTCAGCTGCGAAGTGCTGGGGCAGGCGTCATCGCGGCCGGACGTCCGCCGGTGGCTTTGCGCGTATGTCGGCGAACGGGATCTCGGCGAGGGCGCCCGCTATCAGCTGGCCGGCGTGTACTCGCGTCTCGGAGCCGAAGCGCGTCGCAGGGTACAGCTGGAGGAGGCCATGGGGCTGGCACGTCAGGGAATAGAGGCGATCGCCGATCTGCCGCCGGCGGCGGTGACGGCCAACCTCTATTACAACCTCGGCGTCGCGGCCGAGCGCCATGGCGACCTCGACACCGCCCTGGAGGCATACGGCGACTCGGCCGAGATCGACGACCTTATCGGCAGGCACGATGAGGCGACCCTGACCCGGCAACGTGTGAGCCTACTGCAGAGTTGACCGGGTGTCACCCGTCCGCCGCGCGTTTGTTCTTGCATGCCCGCTCGAGCTAGCGGCGCCTGGGTGGCACGGTTGTGCTCGCGAAGCGAGCTCGGCCGTGTCTTCGGGCAATGGTGCGACGTTCGAAGACACGGCCGAGCGAGCTTCGCTCGCACAACCGTGCCACCCGATGAATTCGGCGGGTCGTACAAGAGCGAGTGTCGGCCCGCAGGCCGTACGGAGCGCTCAAATCACCTGCCGGCAAACGCGATTCTCGTCATCATCAGCTCGAGCGTCTGGCACACCAGGTCGACCTCGCCGTCGGTCAAACGCGTGAAGAACGGCAGTGCGATCGTTCGGTGACTCACTGATTCGGCCGCGGGGAAGTCGCCTGGCGTGTAGCCGTATCGCTTGCGGTAGAACGGCAGCAGCGGGATCGGTGGAAAATAGTTGCTCGCGCCAACCTCGTGGCGTCGCAGGCCGTCGATGATGTAGTCACGATCACTGGCGGTGAATCGATCGCTCAGTCGCACGACGAAGACAAACCAGCTCATGAAAGTGTCCGGTTCGACGGTCGGGAGAATGATGTCGATATTTCCCATCAGCCGGCGGGTATAGCTGGCGGCGATATTCTGCCTGACCTCGATGAGCTCGGGCAACCGCTTCATCTGGGCGACACCCAGCGCGGCGTTGATCTCACTCATCCGGTAGTTGTAGCCCAGCCGCTCGTGGCCCAGCCTCGAGCCGAGTCCCTGGCCGACCTCCGTCGAATCGGCGGGGCGACCCTGGTTGCGGAGACTCCGGCAGAGATCGGCCATCCTGTCGTCATCGGTGACGATCATCCCACCTTCACCCGTCGTGATCTGCTTGTTGGGATAGAAGCCGAACACTGCCAGGCGACCGAAGCTGCCGACGGGCTCGTCCTTGAGACGGCCGCCGAGCCCCTCGCAGCAGTCTTCGATCAGGGGCAGCTCATATCTCGCGCATAACGCGGCCAGTTCGGCCATCCCGGCCGGGTTGCCGAACACCTCGACACCGATAATGGCTTTCGTGCGCTCGGTAATTTTCCGTTCGACAGCGTCGATGCCGACGTTGAGCGTGCGCGGGTCGCAGTCGATGAAGACCGGCGTCGCGCCGGTATACAGGATGCAGTTGGCCGAGGCGACGAAACTGAACGCCGGCGTGATGACCTCATCGCCGGGTCCGATGCCCAACGCCTCAAGACACAGGTGCAGCCCGCTGGTTCCGGAATTGACACCGATTCCGTGTTGACGACCGGCACCTTGCGCCACCAATTGCTCCATCTCGGCGAGCCGTGGGCCGAGCGCAAGTCGACCGCTGCGCAGAGTCTGCACGACGCAACGAACTTCTGCGTCGGTGATGTCAGGGTGGCTCAGAGGTATGGCGTTGGTCACGTCTGCGGCTCTTCAGGGGCTATCGGTGGGGGCAAAGACCTCGACCATCGCCTGCTCGATCCTGCCGGCGTGCCGAAGGTAGAGCCAGGCGGCTTGGGCGCGGACCATCTCGGAAACCTGGCCACCGCCGGCCGCGATCGACCCGAGCTGCCGGAGCTCCGCCGGCGTGAGCTGTTGGGCATGTTTTGCAATCAGGATCATGGCCAGTGAATCGGCGCGGCTGAATCCGGTGTGGTCGACGTTGCCGGCGGCGGCGCCCGCCGCCGGAGACCTCGCGTCGAGCAATCCCAGCAGGATCGCCTCCTGTAACAGGCTGTTGTCCGGTGCCCGGTTGAGACGTTCGATGATCGCATCGGCATCGAGGTCGAACAGACGCGAGGCCGCGACGAAGGCGACCTCGGTCCGCGCCTGCGCGGATCGAGGGTCGCCGGACTCCATCGTGTCAATGACGTGTGTGAAGAGGCGTGTGGCCTGCGCGTCGTCGAGGTCGGTTGCCACCTGCATCACCCAGCTCATCGTGCCGCGATGTCCGAGGTCGACCAGTTCGATCAGGCTCGATGCGATATCTGACTCGTCTGACAGGGCCCTGCCCGCATGCGCCATGGAAGCCAGCAGTGTGTCATCCGAGGGCAGCCGGTCGTACGCCGATGCCGGGATGGTCGGGCCGGCCGCCAGGAGAAGAAAGGCGTAGCGGACCATCCGGCTGTAGGAAGGATCGGCACCGAGCATCCTGTTCCACAATTCCACACCGCGTTCGGGATCGAGAACCAGCACCGTCGATACGCCCTCGGCGATGACCTCCTGAGCCAGCCGATCGCCCACGACGGTTTCGGCGACCCAGTCTGTCGCGGCGGTGAGTTTGTACGCCCTGACGGCAGCCCACATTGCCCGCAGCAGCAGGTTGCGGACGTGGTCGGGCTCAGCGTCGACCCGCACGCGGTATGCGTCGAGCGCGAGGCCGTCACCGAGTTGCGCCAGGAGGCATGCGGCCAGGCCCGAGATATCCAGGTCGGAGTGCGCGGCCAATGCAGTCAGTGCCTCTCGATCGACCGGTTCGTCTTTCGACAGGAGTTCCGCCAGCAACAGCCCTCGCGACCGTGGATCGAGGTTGTCCCAGCCCAGCAGTTCCTTCATCTGCGGCGTGTCGATCAGGTCGAGCCCGATGGCGGCCTCGATCGTCACATACCGCGCGTTTGCCTCCTCGAGCTGGCTGATGAGCCAGGGATCGACATGACCCGCCGGGTCGATTTCCGCCAGACCGAGAATCGCGTGGACCTGCGCGCTCAGCTCGCCGTGCTGGGCCAACTGCAGCAGGAACGACCGCATCCGGGGGTCACGCAGTTGTCGCAGGGACGACAACAGCACAGGGGTTCCGCCGTCCGCCGACGGCAACACGGCCGATCGCAGATGCCGGATCGAAGCGTCCACGGACCGGTCCGGCGGAGCGGCCACGACGGCCATCGCGAGGACGGCCGGGCCGAGAAGGAGGGTCGCGCGACGCATGGTCGAAGTGTAGCGATTATCCCGCTTTCAGGATCAGGTGCCTCAGCTGGTCGATCAGATCGCACACGCACACGGACTCGCCATTCTCCCCGACCTCGACACGGACGCGGTTCGTCAGTTGGCGATTCATCCGACCCACCGCGGTGTGAATCGTCGAGTGATGCTTGCGACCGAGTGCCTGGGCGATCTCGGGGTAGCTCAGCGTTGTCATCGACCGAGCGAGGTACGCAACCAATCCACGCGCCGCGACGACCCGCCGGTGTCGCCCGGTGCCCATCAGGTCCGCCCGATCCACGACCAGGCGATTGCATACGGTGTCGATCACGGTGTTGACGTGCAGCGGTGTTCGCGGGCGCCAGCTGCCGTCGCTGAAGAGCTGCTCGACGAGCACCAGCCCGATGTCGCCCCCTCGACGGCCGTCGACGCCGTTGGAATCGTCGGTACCGTTGCCAATGTCGCCGACGAGTCGAACAGCCGCCAGCTTATTGATGGCACCCTGCAACTCACGCACGGACCCGACACAACGCTCGGCGATTCGTTCGGCGGCGACGGCGGCGACACGCAGTCCCCGCGCGGCAGCGAGCCTGTGAATGAGCGTTGTCCGCGTCTCGCGGTCGGGCCACTCGATCCGGGCCACCATGCCGGCCACGAACCGGCTGCTCAGTGCCTGGGTGAAGCCGAGACGAAGCGGATGGTCGTCGGAGGCGAGCACCAGCCTTGACCCGGACAGGTCGATGGCGTCGATGGTGTGCAGGAATTCCCGCTGGGTCGCCGTTTTGTTCGCAAGGAAGTGCACGTCGTCGATGGCGAGCAGGTCAACTTTGCGGTTGCGGCGTCGGAAGCGATCGATCGAATTGGTCCGGACAGCATTGATGTATTCGTTGGTGAACTGTTCGGCCGTGACATAGCGAGCGGTGGTTCCGCCAGACTGACCGACCGCGTGGGCAATGCTCTGGAGCAGGTGGGTCTTGCCGACGCCGCACTCCCCGTGCAGATAGAGCGGGGACGTGCTCGCGGCCGAGCCGGCGGCGACCCGCTGGGCGGCGGTATAGGCCAGCTGGTTTGACGGCCCGACCACGAAGTCTTCGAAACGACGCAGGGGTCCTGCCGTGCCCTTGACGCCGCCTCCGGAGGGGGCACGTCCCGAGCCGTTGGGCGATCGGCGTCGGCCGCCGGCCGTGGATGCCATCGCCGTATCGCCACTGAAGAGATCGGGGGCGACCCGCAGATCGACCTTCGCGAGGTCACCAAGCGTGTCGCGGGCGGCGCCCGCGATGTCGTCCCGGAAGTGCCCGTCTATCCACTCGGCGACGAACCGGCTGTCGGTGGCCACCCGGACGCACGAACCCTCCACCTGGAGCTGCGTGGTATCTCCAAACCACATGTCGTAGCTGTGGTGGCCGATACGCTCTGCCAGGCGCTCGCTGATCCTCCGGGTCACCGCTTGCACGGATCCGTCCTGCTGCATCATGTACCTGCCTTGGATGTTCTCGTGATCTGGTGCGCCGACCGGGGCGATCGTCGTCCGGCCAACGCACGGTCCGTGCGCCAAAACGCGTCTGAAGTTCCTTGACGCGCCAACAAAATTCGTTCCGTCCGTCCGTGCCTTGCCGGGCAATTTCGGGCCATCCTGCGCGGTCGCCCAACCCGGTCACTCCGATTCGTCCCTTCCGTGGTACGAGTTGGCAAGGTACGAAGATGGGGGGGTGCCGGCAAGACCGTTGCGCCGCGACGTGCGCCGCCGTTGGCCAAAACTCCCGCGCCATCGGTGAGATGCCGCGTGAAATTTTTTTCTCCACCGCCTCTGCCCAGGCTTGGGATGCACCGTGGAAAACATCACCCGGCTTGACGTGCCGACCAAAGACGCGCCGGTTTTCGAGGCGCGTGTACCGGCGAAACTAGCTGTTTCCTGCGGATGTTCGCAGCGAGCGGATCAGCGCGACTCGTTTGACGATCGGGCGGAGCCCCTCGGACTCATAAAGTGCGAGTGCCGGTGTGTTGCGATCGTCGACTGCGAGCGTCAGGGTTCGCTCTCGCCGTTTCTTCAGTTGGGCGAGGCCGTGCCGCAGCAGTTGCCTTCCGAGCCCGCGGCCACGTGCAAACGGGGCGAGGCCGAGGTAGACCAGCTCCACGGTGCGGTGTGCCGGGAACGCATTGAGCAGCATGGCGCCGGCCGGGCGGTCGCCGATATACAACAGCGTCCAGAGAGCCGGATCGAACTCGCCCGTCGCCTGGTGGCCTGCCAGGATGTCGTCGGTCTTCCGCAGTCCGTAGAGGCCGGGGCAGTCGAGTGTGTGCTCGTAGCTCGCGTCAAGCACGCCGATGAGCACCTCGCGCAAGTCCTGGCGGTAGGCCGCGACCCGGGTGTCCGAGGGCCATTGCGGCGGTGACGAAGGATTCGTCCGGGACAGGGGCCGCTCGAGGTAGCTCAAGATGGCCAGCTCGGTGAAACCCGCGCCGATGAACGCCTGCCGCTCCAGCTGCTCGCCCGGCTCCAGCAGCGCCTGGGCCAGTTGGACGTCCTGTTCGTCGACGAACTCGCAGGCATGCTCGATGAGCCGTGACACGGGACTCACCTCTGGGCCCGTGCGGGGGTGGCTCGCGAAGAACATCGCGGTCCGGCCGGGGCTGGGCACTGCCAGGACGCTGAATTGCAACCTGCCGTCGGGTCCCTGGCAGGCCCAGAGCCCGTCAAGCGGCACCGAGTTGGTCCCGGCGTAGTGGAGAAACCGCTCGGCCGCGGCCTTGTCGTTGCCGCCGGTCGTGCTCACCAATCGCTCGATCGCCTCGGACCGGCGTTCCGGGCCGACCTGCATGATGTGGTCGGGGTTATCACCCTCTGGCGGGTGCAACTGATCGGGGTTGGCGTGCGAAATCGACATTGGGCAGAGTCTTTGACCTTTCGGCCGTCGGTCATAGAATAGCGGCCCTGCCATTTGTGCGGAGATTGTTCATGGCGTCGAGACGTAGAGGAATACGGATCGCGGCTGCGGCGCTTGCCGTCGCGGCGGCAGCAGGCTCGGTGACGGCCTATCCGAAGCCGGCCCCCGGTGCGGTACGCTGGGAATTGGTGTTTGAGCCGGGTGATCTGCGGCTCTACGTGGATCCGATCGACGACCAGGCTTTCTGGTACCTGACGTACGAGGTGACAAACCGGACGGGCCGCGAACGGGTCTGGGCACCGAGCTTTATCCTGTTCACCGATGCCGGAGAGATTGTCGCGTCCGGTCGAGGCGTCCCCACGCGTGTGGCGATGGACATCCACAAACTGCTCGGCAACGAGCTGCTCGAGAACCAGAACGAGATCATCGGGGAGATCTTCCACGGTCGCGAACACGCCAAGGAGGGGCTCGTGATCTGGCGGGCCGATGAGCTCGACGTCACCGAGGTCTCCATGTTCGTGGCCGGGATCAGCGGCGAAACAGCAACGATCAACAACCCGATCACCGGCGAGGTCGTCGTGCTGCGCAAGACGCTGCAGCGTGATTACATCGTTCCCGGTGACGCGCTCGCCCGCGGAAGCAGACCTGTTGAACCGGTCCGGCACCGATGGGTCATGAGATAACGGAAGGGCATTGAGGTTCAATGGCACATAAGAAGGGTCAGGGATCCACAAAGAACGGTCGCGACTCAAACCCGCAATATCGCGGGATAAAGCTGTATGGCGGTGAGGTTGCGAAGGCAGGGGCGATCATCGTCCGGCAATGCGGAACGCGGTTCAAGGCCGGGTATCTTGTCCGTCGGGGAAATGACGACACGTTGTACGCCGTCAACCTCGGCATCGTCAATTTCCGTGGCCGGTACATTGACATCGTCCCGTCCGATCCGGCCGTGCCGCGATACGCGGCGGCGGACCGCACGGCGAAGAATTAGCCCACGGCTGATTCTGCAGCGGAATCAGCAAACGGCTAATTATGCTGATCGACAGAGCAACCATCTTCGTGAGATCCGGCAAGGGCGGTGACGGGTGCGTGAGCCTGCGGCGCGAGAAATACATACCCAAGGGCGGGCCCGACGGCGGTGACGGCGGCAAGGGCGGCGACATCGTGCTGGTGGTCGACCCGCACCTCGACACCCTGCTGGGCTTGACCAGCTCGCCTCACTTCTTTGCAGACAACGGCTGCCCCGGCAAGGGCAGGTCCATGACCGGCGCCGACGCAGACCTCATGATCGTCCCGCTTCCGGCGGGCACACTGGTCTTCGACAAGGATACCGGAGAGCAGCTTGCCGACATCAGCTCACCCGCCGATCGAATCGTGGTCGCACGCGGCGGCCGTGGCGGGTTCGGCAACGAGCACTTCAAGTCGGCAACCAACCAGACGCCCCGGGAGGCGATACCGGGTGAACCCTGCGAGCAGCGGACACTTCGGCTGGAGCTGAAACTGATCGCGGACATCGGGTTCGTCGGGAAGCCCAACGCGGGGAAATCGACACTGCTGGCCGCGGTCAGTCGCGCGACACCGAAGGTGGCCGACTACCCGTTCACCACGCGGTCGCCGAATCTCGGTATCGCCGAGTTGGACAGCGAACGCCGCCTCGTGATCGCCGACATCCCCGGATTGATCGATGGGGCCGCTGCGGGCGCGGGGTTGGGTCACGAATTCCTTCGACACATCGAGCGGACCACGGCGCTGGTTCACCTTCTGGATATTGCACCGTTGGATGGCAGTGATCCGGTCGCCAGCTACGAGGCGATCCGGCGCGAGCTGGCCGATTACTCGCCGGAGCTGGCCGCCAAGCCGGAGATCGTCGCGCTCAACAAGATCGACCTGGTGCCGGAGACGGATCGTCGCGAGGTCGTCGAGCGGATCGTTGCCGCGATCGGTGGCACCGGTCCGAGCAAGCCGCTGGTGATCAGTGGCGTGACGGGCGAGGG
>SMVB01337736.1_pt1 | contig 31382 bp, 24 predicted proteins | sample 2456461 | NCBI WGS metagenome assembly SMVB01 (sample SAMN11095934, study PRJNA526329) | marine sediment metagenome | biome: Marine sediment; feature: Surficial sediment; material: Deep marine sediment; isolation source: Hadal surficial sediment | place: Pacific Ocean | collected 2014-05 | depth... | reverse complement strand
GATAATCTGGATCGTACAAATTACGCCCGTCAAAGATGACGGGTTCATTGAGCCGTGACTTGAGTTCCGCAAAATCCGGGCTGCGGAACTCGTTCCATTCAGTGACCACAAGCAAGCCATCTGCGCCGTCTAAAGTGTCACGGCGTTTGTCACAAATATGTACGCCAGGGTTGTCCGAATAAATCCGACGTGCTTCAGTATTCGCATCAGGATCATAGGCGCGTACATTCGCACCTTGCGCTGTCAGTAAATCGATCAATGTTCTGCTAGGCGCCTCGCGCATATCATCCGTGTTGGGTTTAAAGGCCAAACCCCACATGGCGAACGTACGGCCTTTTATTTCGTGTGCAAAATGGTTGCTCAGCTTGTCGAACAGCACTCTTTTCTGTGCCGCATTAACCGCTTCGACACTGGCGATGATTTGCGCGTCATATCCCACTTCATTGGCGGTGTGGACAAGCGCTCTGACGTCTTTGGGAAAACACGAACCACCGTAGCCGGTGCCGGCATAAATAAAGTGATAGCCGATGCGCGGGTCCATGCCGATGCCGCGTCTTACCGCCTCAATGTCAGCGCCAAGCCGGTCGGCAATATTTGCCAACTCGTTCATCAGGCTGATACGGGTGGCCAACATGACGTTGGCGGCGTATTTAGTCAGCTCGGCAGAGCGCACATCCATATGTACCAACTTGTCATGATTGCGATTGAACGGCGCGTAGAGTTGCTCAAGCGCTTGAGCGCCGTGTTCACTGGAAGATCCAATCACAATGCGGTCTGGTTTCATGAAATCCGCAACGGCAGCACCTTCCTTTAGAAATTCCGGATTGGAGACCACGTGGAAGGCAATATCCGCATCGCGCTGTTCGAGGGCTGCGGCGACTGCCCGCTGCACCTGATCTGCTGTGCCGACTGGCACCGTAGATTTATCGACGATGATTTTTTCGCCGCACATATGCTCACCGATGCTGGTGGCAACGGATAACACATACTGCAGGTCTGCTGAGCCGTCTTCGCCAGAAGGCGTACCCACGGCGATGAAAATGATCTCGCTGTGATTGACCCCGGCGATGACATCGGTGGTAAATTGCAATTGGCCGCGTGCCACGTTGGCGGTGACCATGCTTTCCAGTCCGGGTTCATAGATTGGCACTTCGCCGGCTTGCAGGCGAGCCACCTTGTCTGCATCGATATCGACGCACAGCACATCGTTACCCATTTCCGCAAAGCAAGTACCGGTCACCAAACCGACGTAGCCGGTGCCAAATATCGCTACTTTCATGAACTATCCTTTTTTCACGAAGAGGCGAGCTTCGCTACAGAACCGCCTCTATGAGATTGGGGCCCGGATTCGCCAATGCCGCAATAAAGGCTTTGTTGAAAGCCTCAGCCGTGTCAGCGCGTACCGCATCGACACCCATACCTTGAGCCAAGGCTACCCAATCGAGATCGGGTCTGGTGAGTTCCATTAAATCCATGGCTTTACGCCCGGGGTTTACCGCGCCCACGCGCATAAATTCAACTTGCAGTATCGCGTACTTGCGATTTGAGAACAGGACCGTGGTCACATTCAGATTCTCGCGTGCTTGGGTCCATAACGCTTGCAGGGTGTACATCCCGCTGCCGTCGGCTTGCAGGCCGATGACCGGTCGATCGGGACAGGCGACGGCGGCACCGGTCGCTGCGGGTAAGCCCATGCCGATGGCGCCTCCGGTCAGATCCAGCCAGCTGTGCTGAGGTGCTGAAGCGGTAAAACCCGGCATCGCAAAGCCGGCGGTGGCAGCTTCATTAATGACGATGGCCTGTTCCGGCATCAGCGCCGCGACACTCTGTGCGATAGACTCCGGGGTCAGGGCGCCAGAGGGTAGTTTCGGACGGACCAGTTGAGTCAGAGTCGGCTCAACATCGGTTGCGCCAACCGCTTCGCACAACTCCGCCAGCGCATTGATGGTGTCGTCGCCCACATCAGAAAAGCTATGGGCGGTGGCGTGTTCGGGAGTTAAGTGGCTGGCCTTGCCCGGATAGGCGAAGAAACTGACCGGCGCTTTCGTGTCTACCAGCACAATATGCTGGAACGGCTGCAACGCTTCTTCGGCCTGCTCGGCGAAATACGGCAGGCGGGGTATATCCACTCGTCCTGCCCCGCGTTCTATGCGAGCGATAAAGGTATCGCCCATGAGTTGAGCACCGGTCTTTGCAGCGATTTTTCCGAGCAAATGCAAACCTTCGCTGCTTACGCCTCGGCCGTTGCACAAGATCAGGCAGGGTTCACCACTCAGCAGTACCTTGGCTACCGCATCGACCCGGTCCGAGGGGACCGCGGGGTTGCCCAAGGCGGGTAGTGCGCTAGCTGCAGATTCCGCGTCATTCCAGGCAGCATCTGCTGGCAGAATGAGCGTGGCGACCTGCCCACCATTGGCATAGGACGCCTGCACCGCGCGCGCACCATCGCAGGCCAGGTCGGCCGCGGTCTCACTGACATGGATCCAGCCGGATACAGGTGCGGCGAAGCCTTCGATGTTGGATGTCAGCGGCGCATCGAGCGCCCTGTGATAAGTCGCGTGCTCGCCCACAACATTAACAATGGGGCTGTGGGCACGGCGCGCGTTGTGCAAATTCGCCAGCCCGTTAGCCAGCCCCGGTCCAAGATGCAGCAAGGTGCAGGCTGGTTTACCCGCCATGCGTGCATAACCGTCGGCCGCACCGGTGACGACACCCTCAAACAATCCCAGTATCGCCCGCATGCCATCCTGTTGGTCCAGTGCCGCAACGAAATGCATTTCGCTGGTGCCGGGATTGGCGAAGCAGACATCCACCTCACAGTTCACCAGGGTTTGTAGCAGTGTCTGGGCGCCGTTGTCCGCCATTGTGTTCTCCTGTTCAAGCAGTGTGAAATTTGCAGCGCCCAGTGTAGGGCGGCAGGCCGCGCAGCGTCTACTCAGACGGTGATGGCAGGGATTTGTTTGCACCCGCCCACGATCTTCCATAGGCTGCGCTCTTTGTCTGCTTCGAGGCGGCGTTCGATGGGATACGATTACGATCTGTTCGTCATAGGTGCGGGCTCGGGTGGCGTACGCGCAAGTCGCATTTCATCTGGCTGTGGCGCAAAAGTTGCCGTCGCAGAATCCACCTATCTTGGCGGTACCTGTGTCAACGTCGGATGCGTGCCGAAGAAGTTGTTTGTCTATGGCTCACATTTCCATGAAGACTTTGGTGATGCAAAAGCCTATGGCTGGGATGTGAGCGCCGCAAGTTTCAGTTGGCCCACCTTGCGTGATAACAAGACCACGGAAATCGAGCGCTTGAACGGTATTTATCGCACGATGCTGGACAGTGCCGGCGTTACTTTATATGAGTGCAGGGCGTCTCTGCTCGATGCCCATACTGTGCAAATTGATGACACCACAGTGACCGCTGAATACATCCTCATCGCCACCGGTGGCTGGCCCACGGTGCCGGACTTTCCGGGCAACGAGCATGTCATTACCTCCAATGAGGCATTCTATTTGCCGGAATTTCCCAACAAGGTTGTTGTGGTTGGTGGCGGCTACATTGCCGTCGAGTTTGCGGGTATCTTTGCCGGTCTCGGTGCGGATACCACACAACTCTACCGCGGACCGTTGTTCTTGCGTGGTTTTGACGATTCTGTGCGTGAATTTGTTAAAGAGGAGTTGCCGAAGAAAGGCGTTAATATTTGTTTCAACACCAACGTAGAAAAAATCGAATTAGACGGCGATCAGCGGGTTTTACATCTGCAAGACGGTACCAGAATGACTGCCGATCTGGTGATGTACGCCACCGGGCGCCATCCAAATTCCAGCAACATGGGCCTTGAGTCAGCCGGCGTAGCGATGGGCGACAACGGCCAGGTTCTGATCAACGATTACTATCAGACCAATGTCGAGAATATCTATGCAATCGGCGATGTAACAGATCGGATTCAGCTCACGCCGGTGGCCATCGAAGAAGGGATGTGTATCGCCAACAATCTGTTTACTGATAGACCGAAAAAGAAGCTCAACTACGACAACATCCCGACCGTCGTTTTTTGCCAGCCAAATATTGGCACGGTCGGGCCCACTGAAGCACAAGCAGTCGAAGTATATGGCGGTGATCTAGATATTTACGAGTCTGCATTCAAACCGATGAAGCATACTTTAAGTGGCCGCGACGAACGCACCTTCATGAAAATGATCGTAAGGCGTAGCAATGACGTGGTGCTGGCCATACACATGGTCGGCCCGGATGCCGGGGAGATAATCCAAGGTATGGCTGTCGCCGTCGTTGCCGGTGCGACGAAAGCACAGTTCGATGCCACCGTCGGCATTCATCCAACCGCAGCTGAAGAGCTGGTGACACTTAGACAAAGGACAAGAGCTGCATGACAACACGATCCGTTAATTTTTATTTTGCCGCACTGGTTGCGAGTATGTTGCTCAGCAGTGCCGCCCAGGCTAAGAACGTTATTCTCTTTCTGGGTGATGGCATGGGTATCAGCACCATCACTGCGGCTCGAATATTCGCCGGTCAGCAACAAGGTTTGCCCGGTGAAGGTTACGATCTGGAGTTTGATAAGTTTGATAATGTTGCGTTGATCAAAACTTACAATGTTGATGCCCAGGTACCAGACAGTGCAGGCACGATCACCGCTATCGTCACCGGCGAAAAAACTCGTGCCGGTGTTATCAGTGTTAATGCCGATGTCATAAGGGGTGACTGCAAGCTCGCGCTGCAGAATGAAATTCCAACGATATTGGAACTCGCAGAAGAGGCAGGTTATGCCTCTGGCGTAGTTTCGACCGCTGGCATTACGCATGCAACGCCAGCCGGTACTTACGCCCACTCGGCAGATCGCAACTGGGAAAATATTTCGAGCTTAAGCGAAGAAGTTCGCGCCCAGGGTTGTAAAGACATAGCTGCTCAGCTAGTCGATTTTCCACACGGAGATGGAGTCGATGTGATTCTCGGTGGTGGGCGCAGGCACTTCCTGCCTGATACGACCCCAGACCCGGAATATCCGGATACAACCGGCAATCGCGATGACGGCGTTAATCTCATAGACGCCTGGCTCGCGCAAAGCAATTCACGAACCTATGTCTGGAATCAGGCGGGTTTTGCGGCGTTTGTGCCTGAGGCCGGACGTCAGATCATGGGTCTGTTTGAACCTTCACACATGCAATTTGAAGCCGACCGGTCCCAAGACCCCGGTGGCGAACCCTCGTTGGCAGCAATGACCGAGTTGGCCATAAAGCAACTGCAAACAAATGAGAAAGGCTATTTCTTGCTGGTTGAAGGTGGTCGCATCGATCATGCGCATCACTTTGGCAATGCTTACCGCGCACTGGTGGACACGGTTGCTTTGTCAGACGCTGTCGGTGCGGCGTTAAAAATTGTGGATCTTGATGACACGTTAATTCTCGTCACCGCCGATCACAGTCATACCCTGACCATTGCTGGTTACCCGCCTCGTGGTAACCCGATATTGGGCAAAGTAACGCCCATTGGCAACATGGTCTTTCCTGACAGTTATGAATTGCCTTATACGACTCTGAGCTACGCCAATGGCGGTGGCTACAAAGCAGAGCCACCAGACTTGACTGACGTCGACACCACAGACCCGGACTACCGCCAATTGGCAACCGTCGAGCTACCGCTTGAAACCCATGCCGGTGAAGACGTGGCCGCGATGGCTACCGGCGTTAACGCCTCGGCCGTGCATGGTGTCATGGAACAAAACAAGCTGTTCGACGTTATGCGCGACGCCCTGTTCAGCGATGGCACACAATAGGTTATGAACATGCAGTTCCTTGAAGATGTGCTGAACTTTCTGGACGGCATGCTAGGCGCCGCGTTTTACTTCCCGCTGGTGTTGCTTGGCGTTGGCGTGTTCTTTACCTTGTATCTGGGTTTCCCGCAGATTCGCTTCTTCAAACACGCCTGGTCCGTGGTACGGGGTAAGCACAGCAGCGCCGATGACCCTGGCGATACCACGCATTTTCAGGCCCTTGCTACCGCCTTGTCTGGCACTGTCGGCACCGGCAACATCGGTGGGGTCGCCTTTGCCATATTCTTAGGCGGACCGGCGGCATTGTTCTGGATGTGGGCAACCGCCTTTGTCGGCATGACGACAAAATACGTCGAAGTCTCCCTGAGCCATAAATACCGACGTGTTGATGACAATGGCCAGATGGTCGGTGGCCCCATGCACTACATGGAACATGGTCTCAACATGAAATGGCTGGCAGTATTTTTTGCCATCGCCACGGTCATCAGCTCTTTTGGTAGCGGCAACTTGCCTCAGGCCAATAACATGGCGGCGGGATTGTTTACTTCGTTCGACATTCCCACCTGGGCCAGCGGCGCTGTGTTGGCCGTCATGTTGGGTATGGTCATCGTCGGCGGCATTCGACGCATTGCAGTGGTCGCGGCTACGCTGGTGCCATTCATGGGCATCTTATATGCGCTCGGGGCGATGGCTGTGGTGGCCAGTAACTATGAAAATATTCTACCGTCGTTTGCCGCAGTATTTGGCGAGGCGTTCACCGGTTCGGCTGCAACGGGCGGGTTCCTGGGTGCAACATTTGCCTATGCATTTAACCGGGGTGTAAACCGGGGTCTGTACTCGAATGAAGCCGGGCAGGGTTCTGCACCTATTGCCCACGCATCGGCCAAGACCAAGGAACCGATAGCAGAGGGCATGGTCTCCATCCTCGAGCCGTTTATCGATACGCTGATCATCTGCACCTTAACCGGCTTGGTTATATTATCTTCGGGGGTCTGGCAACAGAAGTTCGAAACGACATTTGCCGCTTTCGATACGGAGATTCTAACCGGTGAGTATTCGGACACTAATCCCGAACACACGGCTCAACTGTTCGCGCATCTCGGCATTGTCGCGCCGGACAACGATCCGGTTAAGACACTGACCGGTGAGTTGCAGGTGATAGCAGGCAAGGTCATTTCCAGTGGTGCCACGATCATCCACAACCGTTCAATTGCAGAAGACGTGCGCGCGACGCTCGATGGCCAACCCTATAACGGGGTGTTGACGATTGTGGACGGTGCTGTGGTAACACAAGACATCACTTTGTCCGGCAAATCCCTGCTGCACTCCGTGCCGCTGACGGCCAAAGCGTTTCAAGCAAGCTTCTTTGGCGTGTTTGGTGAATACGTTGTCACCATCGGGCTTGTTATGTTTGCATTTTCCACAGCACTGGCGTGGTCGTATTACGGTGATCGCGCGGTAACCTACCTGGTCGGAACACGCTGGGTGACACCCTATCGTCTGGCTTATGTTGGCGGGTTCTTCCTCGCTACGGTGGCAGATACCAGCCTCGTCTGGTTGATATCTGCGGTGACAGTGGCACTCATGACCTTGCCGAATCTGATCGGGATATTCCTCATGCGTCGTGAAATCAAAGAAATGACAGACGACTATTGGAACAATCGCGGCGACGCCGAAGATAGCGAGCAATCGTCACACAGCACGTAGGTGTGGAAGGGGTCATCGAACCGATCCAATACAGCTAACACCTTTTTCAATTGCGTGGTGATCGCGAGTGGCGACGCACTACTTCGCGGCGCCATCAACTCGGCAATGAGTGCGGCACGTGGGTCGACCGGGCGCTGTAAACGTATGGTAGACCAGCTATCCAGTTCAGCCAGCGCAGCGGCCTTGTTGAGCGCCGCCTGCAGCCCGCCGAGTTCGTCTACCAGATTTAGATCGAGGGCTACTTCTCCACTCCAGACGCGGCCCTGAGCAACCTTCTCGACTTCGGCAACAGTCATGTTACGACCACGGGCAACCAGGTTAATAAACTGCTCGTAGCCATTATTTACACGCGCCTGCAGCACACTCGCCATGGCATCGTTGATGCCGGTAAAGACATTCAGGCCGGTCATTGCAGTAGTACCGACGCCATCGGTGTGGACGCCATAATGCGCCAGAGTATCTTCGTAGGTGGTCAGATAGCTGAATATGCCGATCGAACCCGTAATTGTCGTGGCTTCGGCAATGATCGCGTCGGCGGTGGCCGCAATCCAATAGCCCCCGGAAGCAGCGGTTGCACCAAATGAGGCAACCACGGGTTTACCCGCAAGTTGCAGCAATTCCAGTTCTTGACGAATCAGTTCCGAAGCAAACTGACTGCCGCCGGGAGAATCGACGCGCAACACCACAGCCTTGATGCTCGAGTCTTCCTTAGCTTGACGAATGAGGTTAATGGTCGAGTCTGCGGTGACCACCTGGTTGCTGTTACCCTGACTGACGATCATGCCCTGGGCAACGATCACGGCGATCTTATCTTTACCGATACCTGAGGCAGGGCGATGCAGATTGCGAGCGCTCAGGTAGTCTTGCAGATAGATGCCATTGAGTTCACCTGACCCTGCGCTGCGATAACCGACGTCTGCTGCCATGCGCACCAGGGCCTGGTCCGCCGTGAGCAGTTCGTCAACCAGGTGTGCTTCAAGCGCTGCACGGGCAAGATCGCCCTGGGTAGCTGCCAGCGCACCCGCTAGATCGTCTGCATAGGTCTGCAGGGCTTCTTTGCTGACCATGCGGTTGCTGGCGACATCCTGCAATAGATGTTGCCAGATGTTCTGATACAACGCCTCGCTCGCCATGCGCGCCTCTTCGGACATGTCGTTGCGGGTCAGCGGCTCTACAGCAGATTTATAAGTCCCCACTCTGAAAACATGTACATTGACATTAAATTTCTCTAATAACTCTTTGAAATAAAACGAAAATCCGCCAAAACCTTCGAATACAATCTGACCCATCGGGTGCATGTACAGGGCATCGGCAAAGCTTGCGATGTGATATTGCGCCTGACTGTAATAATGACCGTATGAAACCACTTTCTTGCCGCTGTCACGGAACGCTGACAGTGCGTGCCCGATTCGTTGCGCATGCGCGGGTGCCGCCCAGGCCAGTTCATCAAGGTCCAACACAATCATGCGTATATCGTCGTCTGTCGTCGCAAAATCAATGGCGCGCAAGATCGCGCTGAGCTCCACCTCAGCCACTGGCGGCCCTGCTGACAGCAGCTCCCGGAAAGGGTCGGGCAGGGTGACCGCCTCTACAATTGCGCCGCTGGGGTTGAGTATCAGCGCACTGTTCTTCGGCACGCTGGTCGACTGGCACTGCACCAGCAAGCCGATGCAAATTGCCAGCAAAGCGGCCAGAAATAGGGTGTTGAAAACAAAATTTCGCAATTTGGTGATGCCGCCACCCACTCGGGCAACAACGCCAGGAGATCGATCCGCCACTTGTACTCACACTCGAGAATAAAGCGTGATCTTAGCGCTTTTTCCGCACCGTAAACGAGAAAAGCGCTAACATTCGAGCATGTCGAATCGCAGTTTAAGGCCGTTGTGGACCTGGTCAGATCTCTGCCATGGTCTCACATCCCAGATAGAGTCTGGACCCGATATATCCAGTGTCGGCGTAGACAGCCGCAACCTTGCTCCAGGGGCGTTGTTCGTTGCCTTGCCTGGAGATCCGGGTCCGCGCTTTAATCCCGGTTATCGAAGTAATGTCGATGGCCACGACTTTGTCGCCAACGCGGCAGCAGCAGGTGCCGCAGGCGCCCTGGTGCACAAAACCCGTTCAGAGCTTTGCAGCGGCAACAGCAGTATTCCCAAAAATTTCCCGTTGATACAGGTCAACGATACCTACGACGGTCTGTGGGCGCTCGGGAGGCTGGCAAGGGCGCGTATAACCGGGGATGTGATCGCGGTGACGGGGAGTAGTGGTAAAACCACCGCCAAGAACTTCCTCAGCAGGGCTTTGAATGCTTATGCGCCGCCAGGCAGCTTCAACAACCACATTGGTGTGCCATTGTCGCTGAGCAACACACCGGCAGACACCCAAGCCGCAATCTATGAAATCGGCACCAACCACCCAGGCGAAGTCGAACCTCTGGCAGAGATGGTTGCGCCAGAGGTTGCCGTATTACTGAACGTGCATATGGCCCACATCGAAAATTTCACTGATCGAGACGAATTGTTTATAGAAAAAACAAGTATATTCAATGTATTAAGAGATAAATCTCTAGCAATATCTGAAGATATACTCCAGTTAGGCTACGGGCGCACCTTCGGCGAGAGTGAGGGCGCAGATGCCCGCATCACTTTCTTGCAGGGCGATCTCGCCACAATTACCTTGATGGGCCAGCGTTTGCAGGCGAAAGTACCCGGCGGCGGGTTGCACAGGGCTAAAACCCTCGCAGCCACCTTGCTGACCTGCCATCTTCTAGGCCGAGACCTTACTCAAGCCTGTAACCTGCCGCCAGATACCATTCCAGATGGCCGAGGCAACGTCCACAGATTCGGCACTGTGACCCTCATAGACGACAGCTACAACGCAAATCCAGACAGCATGCAGGCAGCATTGAGCGGATTTGCAGATCTTGAGGGGCCGAACTACAAAATCGCTGTTATAGGCGAAATGCTTGAATTGGGTGAAGCCAGTGCTGCCGCACACATGGAGCAGGCCCCTTATTTACGTGGCTTGGACGCTGTTTTTTGTGTCGGCGAGGGTGCCCAGGCACTGGCAGGCGCTATTGATGCGAATTGGCATGCCAAAGCGGGCCCGGAACTATGCGCCCAGATAACATCCACTCTCGATGAAAGACCACCTGGAAATGCCGCGATAATTGTCAAAGGGTCAAATCGCGTTTTCTGGTCGAGCGGCTTTGTGCAAAGACTTGTTGATGAATTAGATGATTAATGTGAAATATATTGTTTCACGTGTAACAAGCTAATATTTATCCAAAAAAAACCCGGAACTTTTAAAGAACCGGGTAAGTACCATTAGGAGTCACACTTCCGAGGCAGGCTGATGGATCAGCATATCCACCTCGAAGTCACTGCAATCGTTGGGGGGGAGACGTGGGCAGCGACGGAAAGAAGTAGAACACAGGCCCAACACACCATCCGGAACTGGGTCACAGTTTGGCGCAACAGAGCGCTCTTACTATCGCCACGAATGGTCGTTTGACCGTTATCGATTGGGTATGTCTCCAAACGACCCATTCAAGGCTATCAGGACAAGTGCTGGATAGGTCATACTGCCTCGTATTCACGGATCTAGAGAGTAATCGAATTGATTGTTGATCGTCTCGGGCGCCAATTCCGCAATTTGCGGCTTAGTTTGACCGCTGCTTGTAATTACGCTTGTACGTATTGCGTGCCGGACGGCAAGCGTCTGCTCGCAGCCGATGAAGAATTAGACGCCGAACAAATGATTCAGGCCGTAAAACTGCTTATGGATACTGCGGGCATCGACAAACTGCGAATTACCGGTGGTGAACCGCTGCTGTCACCAAAATTTGAGCAGATTTTGCCTGCGGTAATGCAAATGGGTCTTGAGGATGTGTCGGTGACCACCAACGGGCAGTTGTTGCCGCGTAAGTCGAGCCTGGTCATCGATTCTGGCCTTCGTCGCATAAATATCAGCCTCGATACCCTGGATGCGGACAAATTTCGTGGTATTGCCCGCTCTGGAGATCTGGCAACCGTGCTGCTGGGCATTGAACAAATGCTGGACGCAGGCATCAAGGTGAAAATCAACATGGTGCCGATGCGGCACAAGAACAACGACCAGATCCTGCCATTGTTGGCCTATTGCCTGGAGAAAGGTATTGAACTGCGGTTCATTGAACTGATGAACATGGGGCATCTTCAGGACGGCGCGCTGTTCGATAGCCAGTTTTTCGACATGCAGTCGATTCTGGATTTGATCGCTACTCAATACGAGTTTGCCCGCACCGATGCACCCTTTGATTCCACCTCAGCGCGGTTTGAGATACCTGGGCAGGGTGTCTTCGGTATCATCGCTAACGAAAGTGAACCATTTTGCACCACCTGCTCACGCCTGCGTCTGTCTTCAAACGGCATGTTGTACGGTTGTTTGTCCAGCACAAAGTCCTATGACATGAGCGAGGTGCTGCGACTTCCCCATGATCTGGCCATGGTTAAATTGCAGCCTGTGCTGGTAAACGCGCTGGCAGACAAACAGTTATCGAGCTTTCGTGGTGAGGTAACGGTGATGAAATTCATTGGCGGCTGACACTGCCGGATGAACGACATCGACCAGCTATTCGACACGCTCACGGACCTGCAGCAGAACAAAAAATTACCCCCAGTGCACCTCTGGCATCCGGACTACGAGGGCACCATCGATATTTGTATCGATCATGGAGGTCAGTGGTTCCACGAAGGCACGCGGTTCGAGCGACAGTCCCTGATAAATTTGTTCGCCGGTATTTTGCGCAAAGAGGCAGAGGCGTACTTCTTAGTCACGCCGACAGAGAAACTGCGCATCGAGGTGGTCGATGTACCCTTTATGGCCATAGATATGGATGTGCGTGGTCAAGGCGTTGATACCGAGTTGTTGTTCACCAGCAATGTTGGCGACTATTTTATCGCCGGACAAGAACACCCGATATCCATGCGCGACGAACGTCCGTATATCGTCGCGCGGGACAATCTTGCGGCTCGCATTACGCGCAATGTTTATTATCGGTTGGTGGATTGTGGTGTTGAAGAGGAGGGTGCGCTGTACGTTTATAGCCAAGGGAGTCGGTTTTGCCTGGGTAGTCTGCAGTAGCATGCCATTCCAGAAAAGCCCAATTTTTCTATTTTGAGCTTTTTCGCATTCAGTAACGGTTGCTAGCTCAGAACCCATTTCACAACGCTGCTTGCACCCGTCCCGGGTCCCCGCTCTCCCGCCACAAGCCCCGCTCCCCTCCAAGGAGGTGAACGGGTCTTTGTCGCTCTAACGGTGCTGCGCTTTTACGCTCTGTGATATGAGTTCTGAGCTATCAACCTTTGCCGTGTAACTAAACTCAAACAGCTCATTGAGGGATAGCCTCGATGCCCTCAACGCGGCTTGCATATTTGTCGAAGCTCATCATAGGTAGATGACCGTGCGTGAAGGCTGTGGCAACGTGGAGACAATCCGCGAGATCTACGTTGTGCTCACGAAAAAGGAAGAACGCTCGTTCAACGGATGCTTCGCCTTGAAACTGCATTTCACGCACTTCCAGAAGATTTACGAGCACTTGGATGATGGAGTCTTTTGAGATTTTGTAAACCGAACGAAGCACCCATTCTGTTTCCAGGGTTACAGATAGTGGGATGAAAAGTGTTGCCTCATAGACGATAGTGATACTTTTTTACCAGGGTTCTTGAGCACTCCTTTCAGGTCGGTGATGCTCTTGGTTTTCGCGCGCATCACTGTGGTGCCATCAGGCATGACAGTAAACACAACTCGGTCTTTGGTCTTAAGGCCCATCGCTCGGCCGTATCAATACTCATATCTCAGATGTATAGAGGCGGCTTTCGGGGATGCCTGGCAACTACATATTCGGGTAATTCGGACCGCCGGTGCCTTCGGGTACCACCCAGGTAATGTTCTGTGCCGGGTCTTTGATGTCACATGTTTTGCAGTGCACGCAGTTCTGCGCATTAATCTGGAAACGCTGTTCACCGTTTTCTTCGACAATTTCGAAGACGCCGGCCGGGCAATATCGCTGTGCCGGTTCATCGTATTTCGCCAGATTCGCATTCATGGGAATGTCTGGATCCGTCAACAACAGGTGACACGGTTGGTCTTCTTCATGGGCGGTGGAAGACAAAAATACCGACGACAACTTGTCGAACGAAATCTTGCCATCGGGTTTCGGGTAGTCGATGGGTTTGGACTTAGAAGCCTCTTTCAAGGTTGCGTAATCCGGTGTCGGGTCGCTGAGGGTCCAGCCTTGCTTGCCTTTGAAGAACTGGTCGACGAAGGCATGGGCGGAACCACCCAGTACACCGAGTTTGTGTAGCGCGGGTGCTACATTGCGGGCCTGATTCAGCTCGTCGTACATCCAGGAGGCTTCGAACTTGGTCTGATAGCTGCTGACCACGCTGTAGGCATTGCCTGCAGCCAACTCCTCAAAGGTCGCTTCGGCCGCCAACATGCCGGATTTCATGGCGGTATGGCTGCCTTTGATCTTCAGGGGGTTCAGGAACCCCGCATCGTCTCCGGCCAGCAGTGCACCGGGCACCGTCAGCTCAGGCAATGCCTGCAAACCGCCTTTGACGATTGCCCTGGCACCGTAGGATATGCGTTCGCCGCCTTCGAGAAGCCCGGCAATCTCTGGGTGATGTTTCCAGCGTTGAAATTCATCGAACGGCGAAAGGTGCGGGTTGGAGTAGCTGAGGTCGATGATCAGACCTAAGGAAACCTGATTATCCGGCATATGGTAGACATACGAACCACCCGTGGTGCCGCCGGGGAAATGACCCAATGGCCAACCCACGGTATGCATGACTTTACCCTTCTGATGCTTGTCCGGGTCGATAGACCAGAGTTCTTTGAAGCCAATGCCATAGTGTTGAGTGCCGGCATTGGCATTGAGGTCAAATTTTTCGATCAGTTGCTTGCCGAGATGGCCGCGACAACCTTCGGCAAAGATCGTGTATTTCCCCAGCAGCTCATAGCCCGCGGCAAATGTCCCCTTCGCCTCACCATCGGCACCCACACCCATGTCGCCGGTCGCTACGCCGCGTACCGCGCCGTCTGCGTTGTAGAGGATCTCGGCAGCAGCAAAGCCAGGAAAAATATTCACGCCCATTTCTTCAGCCTGTTCACCAAGCCAACGGCAGAGGTTGCCTAAACTGATCGCATGATTGCCTTTGTTGTGGGTCGCCTTCGGCACGAAAAAGCTCGGTATTTTAATGCGGTTGGTATCGTTGACCATGTAATAGATGAGATCTTCAGTGACGGGATTGTTCAGCGGTGCGCCACGCTCCTGCCAATCGGGGAACAGCTCATTTAATGCTGTGGGTTCGAAAATAGCGCCGGATAATATGTGCGCACCGATCTCAGAGCCTTTTTCGACCAGGCATACGGAGACTTCGGTGCCGGCAGTTTCTGCCAGTTGCATGAGCCGACAAGCCGCACTCAAGCCAGCGGGGCCTCCGCCGACAATAACAACGTCAAACTCCATGGATTCGCGTTCAACTCCGCTGCGCATTCACCTATCCTTAACGTTCAATCAATATTCAGCTAAAGATTATAACGTGTTTTACTTCATCCCTTGACCTTGTTTGGACGCATAGCGACAATACGCCGCCCAAAAAATATGGATCACGGCATCAAAAGTGAGGAGCTTATGAAAGTACTGGTACCCGTTAAGCGCGTGGTGGACTACAACGTTAAAGTGCGCGTCAAAGCAGACAACACCGGCGTAGATTTATCTAATGTCAAAATGTCGGTTAATCCGTTTTGCGAAATCGCCATAGAAGAGGCGGTGCGCTTAAGAGAAGCTGGCACAGCGACAGAAGTCATTGCCGTTGCCGTTGGTGTTTCTGCCTGTCAGGAGCAGCTGCGTACCTGTCTGGCATTGGGCGCAGATCGCGCCGTGCTGATTGAGACCGATGAGGACGTGCAGCCGTTAGGCGTAGCGCGCGCCCTGCAAGCACTGCAAGCGAAAGAAAATGCCGACATCATAATATTCGGCAAACAAAGCATCGATGGTGACAACAGCCAGACCGGTCAAATGTTTGCGGCCCTTACTGGTATGTCCCAGGGGACTTTTGCTTCCGAGCTGAAGATTGAAGACGGTAAAGTGACGGTAATTCGTGAAATTGACGGCGGCCTGCAGACCATCGAGGTTACCTTGCCCACCGTCATTACCACCGACCTGCGTTTGAACGAGCCGCGTTATGCGTCATTGCCGAACATCATGAAAGCAAAGAAAAAACAAATGGACATTATGACGCCGGACGAACTCGGTGTGGATGTGTCTCCCACGGTTGAGATATTGCGCGTTGAGCCTCCTGCAGAGCGCGCGGCAGGGATCAAAGTTGAAAGCGTTGACGAACTCGTCGACAAGTTAAGGAACGAAGCAAAGGTGATTTCATGAGCGTCTTAGTTGTTGCGGAACACGAAAATTCCGAGTTGAAAGTCGCCACGCGAGTGGCCCTTGCAGCGGCTGCCGCTATCGGTGGCGACGTCGATGTTTTAGTTGCCGGTAGTGGCGTTGATGGTGTTGCCAGCCAGGTCGCAGCCATTGGCGGCGTTAACAAGGTGCTGGTCGCAGACAATGCAGTCTACGCACATCAGATGCCTGAAAACCTGGCCTTGCTGGTGGTTGAGGCCGCAGCGGGCTACAGCCATGTGATCACAGCACATACCACCCATGGTAAGAATTTCTTACCTCGCGTGGCAGCGGGTCTTGGCGTGGGGATGATCTCTGACATAACCAGTGTGGAGAGTGAAGACACCTTCCAACGTCCTATCTATGCCGGTAACGCCATCGCCACCGTCAAATCGAACGATAGCATCAAGGTTTTGTCCGTTCGCGGCACCGCATATGATGCCGTGCCTGCCGATGGTGGCAGTGCGACCATTGAGGCACTGGACAGTGTGCACGATGCCGGGCTATCTACCTTTGTCGGCGAAGAAGTCGCTAAGTCCGAACGGCCGGAGCTGACCTCTGCAGACATCATCATATCTGGCGGCAGAGGCATGCAGAGCGGCGAAAATTTCGTGTTGCTGGAAGGTATCGCAGACAAATTAGGTGCTGCCATAGGTGCTTCTCGAGCAGCCGTGGACGCGGGCTTTGTACCGAATGACATGCAAGTGGGACAAACCGGCAAGATCGTCGCCCCTGACTTGTACATTGCCGTCGGCATCTCAGGTGCAATCCAGCATCTGGCGGGCATGAAAGACAGTAAAGTCATCGTTGCGATCAACAAGGATGAGGACGCGCCGATCTTTCAAGTGGCGGATTACGGTCTTGTCGCTGACTTGTTTAAAGCTCTACCTGAACTCGAAGCTCTGCTATAGTTCCGCGTACTCGCCAAGTAGAGAGGAATTTTCCGATGGCAGTATACGAACTAAATAGCGGGCATCTGCTGCGTGTTGCGCGCAGCATCGACGGCAAGCTGCAGCAGGAATACTTCAGTTTGATCGGTCTGAACAAGACCAGACAAAAAGAAGTACGCCGCGCAGCAAAAGCGTTAGATCAAAAGTGGTCCGATAAACAAGGCGCCGCTAAAGCAAAGCGTGTGCGCGCAGCCGATACCGACAAAAAGCACTCCACCGGTGTGCGTGGTATCAATCTGGTTTATCGTCCCTCACCTGCATTTCGCGTGCAGGTGCAGACCAACGGCAAATCGCATGTGCGTGAATTTTCGGTAAAACGTCTTGGTGCGGACAAGGCCTGGGCTGAGGCGACCAAATTTCTGGCCCAGTGTCGAAGCTACAAGAGCGCGCCGAAGGCTTGGAAAGACCGCATGCCAAAAGTATCGCAACGGCCACGCAAGAAGGCGGCTAAAAAACGTTAGCGCCAGAAATTGTTAGAAAAGGTGGCGTTTAGCGGTGAACCAGGTAACTGGTTTGGCGTGATTGTCCACCTCGTCAACAATATCTAGCACCAGCGCAAATAGCGCCATGCGTACCAGTACGCCATTATCCGTCTGGCGGAAGATTGCCAGGTTCGGGTTTTGATTGAGATCGTCATCCAACTCCTGCGCCTGGGCGCGTGAGTCTCGCGGCAGGGGATGCATGATGACCGTGTTGGGTTCGCAGTGTTGCGTGTAGATCGCCTGGTTCAAGCGAAATAAACCCCGATACTTGTCTGCTTCTTCCTGAGAGGGAAAGCGTTCTTCCTGAGTCCGCGTCACGTACAAAATATCAACACCGTGTATGCCTTCTTCGAGTTCATGGAAACTTCTCACCCCATGACCTTGCGCTCGCAGACGGGCGGCAATGTCTTCGGGTATATCCAACTCCGGCGGTGATACAAAATGCAGGGTGATGTCGTTGTACAGTGCCAACAGCTTGCATAACGAGTGCACCGCCCGGCCGTATTTGAGGTCGCCGATCAAGGCAATACGCAGGCCGTCCAGGACCGCGTCGCGACCTGCCATTTCCTGGCGCATGGTATACAGATCAAGCAGCGCCTGGCTGGGATGTTCATTCGGCCCATCACCGCCGTTGATGACGGGTACTCTGCTGGCCGCAGCAAATTCCGCCACACTGCCGGCTTGTGGGTGGCGCATGACAATCACATCGCTGTAGCCGGAAAGCACTCTGGCGGTATCGTATAAAGACTCCCCCTTGGACAACGATGAAGCTTTGATTTCTGTGGTTTCGCGCACCTCACCGCCAAGCAGGTTGAAGGCGGAGCCGAAAGACACCCGGGTTCTTGTAGAAGGTTCAAAAAACATGTTGGAAGAGATGGCACCTTCTAACACTCGGCTAATTCGACGGCGCATGGCATAAGGGCGCATGTCGTCAGCCACCTGAAATATTCGCTCCACATCTTCGCGGTCAAACTGATCCACCGAAAGTATGTGACTGCCAACGAAATCCAAAGGTGTGCTGCCCTCAATCAGAGTTTTAAAGATGTCACGGGTCATATTATCATGCTTGCTCCGCGGCTGTCCCAACGTCTAACATGACGCTTCATGTGGCTAACCAGCGGAATTCCAGTGCGTTGTTTTTGTTTGGCGTGGGTCATGTTTATCGCGCCGGTGGGGTTTGCAGATTTGAAATCTGAAATGACAGACTCAGAATATGCAGACGCTGGCATGCACAAGCTCACAGATAAAGAGCGTGAGGCATTGTACGTTTGGGTGCAGGCAGCCCGTGGTATAGCAACTAAAGAAGCACGTTCTCTTTTTGTGCCGGAGCCCGCACCACAGAGCCCTGCATTCAGTGCGCCACGGCCAGTTCCGATCAGCGAATTCAACACCAACATTGTTGGCGCGTTCACTGGCTGGGAAGGTAAAACCCGCTTTCGCCTGGCTAACGGACAAACATGGCAGCAACGTACCATGAACCGATATCGTTATCGTGCTGATGATCCCGATGTGCGCTTGAAAAAAAACTTCCTCGGTTTCTGGGAAATGGAAATCCTCGAAACCGGCCGTTCAGTGGGTGTTAAACAGCTTAAATAGCAGTCTTTCAGACACCTCCACATTATCTAAACTTTTTCTTCATTTTTTATTGAGGGGTGTGCTGCGCTGTACGTTTACTACTAGTAAATGTGCGTCGCACAGTTTCTAAAAATCAATTAGTTGGGGGATATAACGAATGAAACAGTCTCTGACCTTAAAGGTCATTGTCCTTATGTTGTTGTTTTCCATCGGGAATTCCGTCTACGCCGAAGGCATCGAGATAATCGAAGAAGTCGTCGTTACCGGCACCCGATTGCCACAACCGAACATGACTGGTCCCACCGGGGTGAACGTTCTCGATAGAGCCGTGATCGACCTATCCGGCGCAATCAATGTATCGGAACTTATCCGTACTTTGCCTGCAATGGGGGTCTCTACTTTCAGTTCCACGATTTCAATCTTTACCGTTAACTCTTCCGGTATCAACTCTGTGCAGCTGCGCGGTCTTGGTGAAGATAGAACGTTGGTACTCGTTAATGGCCGGCGCTTTGTTGCTGGCATACCGGGTTCACAGGTTGTTGACCTTAACTCCATTCCGACCGCCTTCATCGACCGTATTGATGTTGTCACCGGAGGCGCTTCGGCGGTATATGGATCCGACGCTTTAGCAGGTGTTATTAACATCATCCTCAAGAATGATTTTGAAGGCGTCCAACTGACCGGCCAAAGCGGCATAAGTGGTGAAGACGATGACGAAACACACCAACTCAATCTAACCGCAGGCTCTTCTTTCGCAGATGATCGCGGCAACGCCATGATCAACATTGGCTGGGATAAGAGTCGCGGTGTCTATGCTCGCAATCGTTCTACGATGCGCGTCGACTCTGCAGCACTGGGATTCTTCACCGGTAATGACGCTGATTTCGATAAGCATTTCACGCCTTTCTTTTCCAGTTTTTCTGAAAAGGGCAGAATTGGCATCCAAGACGCCAGCGGTTTAGGCCTCGGCGGCCAATTTGTATTGGATGACGACGGTACTGTGCGACCTTTTGTGTCCGCCGAAGATGGCTTTAATCGACAAGCTTTTCGCGCGCTAGCTGTGCCTGATGAACGATTCCAGCTAGCCACCATCTTGAATTATCAGTTTAGCGAAGCGGCCAATTTCTTTGCGGAGATTAATTATTCAAGCACTGAATCACAATCAAGCGCGGAACCATTTCCGCTCCAGACAAGCGACATCTATGAGTCGAATCCAGTATGCGATGCCACAGGATGCAAATTCGGCGTACCATTGACCAACCCATTTTTGCCTGCGGAAATGCTGGCTTTGTCGCGCGCTGCAAATCCAGGCATTGCCGATGAAGACATGGTTGTCTCATTTGCACGGCGCATGACTGAACTTGATCAACGCGGTGCGGACAATACGCGTCAGACTTTTCGGTTTGTTACTGGCCTCGAAGGTGAGATCAGTGATTTCCATTATGAAATCTCTATGAATTACGGTCGAACCACCCAGGATCAAAAATCAACAGGTCAGATCAACGTGCTGAACATGCGCAACTCGTTAAACGCGATCGTTGACGGCACGGGCAACATTGTTTGCGCCGATGAGGTTGCAGTCGCTCAAGGTTGTATCCCGGTAAATATTTTTGGCACTGGCTCTGTCACCGCGGGTCTCGACCCGATCACCAAGGCAAATCTGCTTACTTACCTGAAAGCACCGGCTTCGACACAGGCTGAAATCGAGCAGAGTATCGTTTCGGGATATGTCAGCGGCCCCGTATTTGATCTTCCGGCCGGCCCGGTACGCTTCGTCCTTGGTGCGGAGTATCGTGAGGAAAAATCTGAGTCCATAGGTGATGCACTGAGCCAGCAGGGCTTGAACGCTGGCAACGCTATCCCACCCACTATCGGCGCGTTCGATGTTTGGGAAGTGTTTGCTGAACTCGAGATTCCTCTGTTGGCGGAGAAGCCATTTATCGAGTCGTTGGATTTGAAACTCGCTGCACGCTTTTCTGACTATTCAACGGTCGGCTCCACAGACGCATATGCTGTTTCGCTGATGTATGTACCAGCAGACGATTACATGTTTCGTGCACAGTTGGCGCAAGCTGTACGTGCACCGAATATATCTGAGCTTTTTCAACCTCTCAGCCAAACGTTCGAGAACGTGAATGATCCGTGTGAGGGTGTCACAATATCGGGTGGGCAAGCTGCGTTTTTCAACCTGCGTCGAGATCCCCAGTTTAACCCCGCGCTAGTGATCGCCAGCGGTATTGATACAACCACGCTGGGTGACCCGATCGCCACAACCTGCGTTCAGGACCCGACAATCGCAGCTCGAATTGCCAGTACTGGTGGCCTGATTCTTACCCAGCCGGAAATTCAAGGTGTCTCGGGTTTCAATGGTGGCGCCGCAGCAGGTGGTTTCAGCCTCGAAGAAGAAACTTCCGACAGCTTTTCAGTTGGCTTTGTCTGGGATCCTTCTTTCGCTGAGTGGGCTGAAGGTTTCAACATGAGCATTGACTGGTACAAGATTGAAATTGAAGATGCGATTTCTACTATTGACCGTCAAACTGCGCTGGACAGCTGCTATTCGGCAGTTTCCTATCAGGCTAGCAGCCCATTGTGTTCGGGTACGCTGCGATTCACCGATACGGCAAGTATTGGTGCATTGGAATTCACCAACGAATTCACGCAGAACATTGCTGAATTGGAAGTGGAAGGCATTGACGTACAGGCAAGCTATCGTTTCAACCTCGGTGACAACTACGGCATGATGGACTTGGGTGTTACCTATAGTCGATTGCTTACCGATGAATCAATACCGTTTGCCGGCGCCCCCACGGACGACAGCAAAGGCGGTATTGGTTCAGCAAAGAACAAGGCGCTATTCCATGTGCTCTATTCGATGGGACCGTTCACTGCTTTCTGGCAAACCCAATGGATCGGCGAGTCTGATGTTGTTGGTTGGGTGGGTCAGCAGATTGACGACACTTACTTCCATGACGTTCAAGCTCGATATTTGTTCTCTGACAACATAGAGATTATCTTTGGTGTAGATAACGTGACGGATGAATATGTGGAAATTGGCGCCTTTGCCCTTGATGCAGACCTTCAACCTACGGGTTGGACAACTGCACCGGATGTATATGACGGCTTCGGTCGGCGATACTATGCGGGATTCAAGATCCAGCTATAAGGTCCAAGTAGAGAAGAAAGTTCAGCTCGATATAACAATAATCCGAGCATTTATAAGGGGCTGCATTGCAGCCCCTTTTTTTTGGATTCGGAGTTTTTAAATCGTTTTGTTGAATTTCAGAAAGTAGTAGCGGCCGGTGATGTCATAGGTTCGACCATCGTAGCTGTCGTTGAAGGCGGCAGCAGAGAAGGGCGGAGATTGGTTGAATAAGTTATTCACCCCCAGCGTTACCCTGATCCAGCGTGACTTCGGACCGAGATAACTCATGTTGGTGTTATGTGTGGTCCAGGAATCAATCGTGCGCTTACGCTCTAACAGCGGCACTACTTCGGTTAGCTCACTGACATGATAGATGTTGTAGTGGCCCTGCCAGTTCTCGCGCTGCCAGCTGATCGCAGCATTCAGCTTCCAGTCCGGTAGGCCGCCCAGCCCACCGGACGCTTCATCGCTAAAAGTGCCCGCTTTATCCACGCTGGGCGTTTCTGGATCGAACTTATCCTCGAATTTTGCAATATGAGTGGCGTTGAGGGCGAAAGTCAGGCGTCCGAGACCTTCAAAGTCTTTGATCATGCTCGCGGTTAAATCGAATCCGTTGACTTCGCGCCTGCCAATGTTCTGCAGGGTTGCCAACACCTGGTCAATGTTTCCGTCGACATTTCTAGATACTCGGTCATCGAATCGGTTGAGGCGCGCATTCTGATTCAAAATGAATTGTGCCGAAGACTCAACGACATCTTCCTGTTCAATGCTGTACCAGTCGAGACTGAATGCCAGGTCGGCATTTCCCCAATGCGGTTGCCAGAGCATGCCAACGCTGTAGGTCAATGAACGTTCTGGATCAAGCGTTTTATCGCCGCCGGTAATGGATAAAAACTGGCTGAGCAGCGGATCGGATTGTTGATCACAACCGACCAACAGGTCCACATTACCAGCCACTGAGCAAGGATCGTTGAGTTGGTCAAAAGACTGTATTTCGCCGCCGTGTAGTTGTAATAAAGTCGGTGCACGAAAACCGCGAGCGACACTCGCTCTCCAGGTCAGCGTTTCAACAGGCATCCAACTCAGTACCATCCGCGGGTTCACCTCGAAACCAAAATCGCTATAGCGAGACACGCGCACCGCCAGTTGTAAATCCAAACGTTCGAGCATGGGTTGATGTCTTGCCAGCGGAATGAAAACTTCTGCGTAGGCTTCAAAAATGTCTCGTGAGCCTTGTACGGGACTGCGATTACCGCCGCCGATCAATCCATTGGCGCGTAATATCTGATCCGGCGAGGTCTTTAATTCCTCGTGTCTATATTCGCCGCCTGCAGAAACCTCAATATCTCCAACGGCTGTTTCGCGTGCGATCCAGTCAACATCGAGAGTGATGGCAAGCAACTGGCTGGTACCGGAGGTTTTCGCACCCGTGCCGATGAAGCCCAGCATATCGTCTGTAATGGAACCGGCTGGACCAAACACGTTGAGCGGGACACATGGGAAAGTGCAATCGTCACTCAGCGCCTCTGCAATACGAAAAGCATTCACACCATTGGATAATATTTCCCGAGCTTCGGTTTCACTCGCCAGCAGTGCCACATCCAGATTAAAACCATTGCTGCGATGTCTGATGCCCGTGACGCCCCGCAGGGTTGTGGTTTCGTTAGTCTGCTGGCGCGCAGGCAGTTCGATCAAGCGGCGCCGAACATCGTCGATATCCACGCCGAAAGGATTAAACGCCTGCCCAGCGGCTACGGGCAATGGCATAGATTCAAAAGCGGTGAACAAAGGCACGGGGGCAAGCGAGTTTTCAGCATCAGTATCTGTTACCAGACCCTCGAAGTATGCCTGCCAGTCTGGTGCAAAATCCCAGCTGACGTTGGCGAAAGCACTGGTACGTTTCGATGGCACGATTGAGGAGGTGAAATCGCGAAATTCAAAACGATCCTCACTTGTAGCCAGGCGGAAATCGGTAGGAAGGTCCCCTGACGCACCATCTATCAGGATCACCGGATCATCATCAAGACTGATTCGAGCCGGGCTGGTGGCGCTGCTGCGCTTGTCGATGCCACCGCGGGGACGATCGTCTGAAAATCTGGATAGGCGACGATCTGAACTGCGCACACCATGCTGATCGTAATAATTCAGACCCGCCGATATCGACCAATTGTCGCTACTACCGCCAAACACGAACGACAGATTTTGAGTTTGCAGGTCGCTTTCTGAAGACTGGCCGGTATAGACGTCGAGCGTCATCCCTGTGATATTCTGCTTGGTGATAATATTGACCACGCCAGCGACAGCGTCGGAACCATAGATCGCTGACACGCCGTCTTTGAGGATTTCTATCTGCTCAACCATAGCCAGCGGCAAGGTGTTGAGATCGACAGAACTGCCCCGCAGGGCATCGGTGTTCAGTCGACGGCCATTCAGCAGGACCAGGGTGTTGCTTGCTGGCAGGCCGCGCAAAGTGACCGTGGCTGTGCCATCGCCACCATTTGAAATCAACGTACTGGTAGAATTCCCGGACACAGCGGGCAAATAACGCAGCAATTCCCCAACCGATTGATAGCCCGAAAGCCGTATCTCGGTCTGATCGATGACATCGAGCGGCATGCTCTGCCCGAAAGCCGGATTTCGCATGCGCGAACCGGTCAGGTAGGACTCACGCACGACTATTTCTTCGACGATGCCGTTGACGGGTGCTGGTATGGGTACGGATGCCAACTCAGAGTCCGCAGTGTCCGTTGCCACGGTTGTGGCGCAGCCTGGAGATATGGCGACGAGGCGAACCCGGACAAATTCATAGGTGAGGCACATCTCGCCCAGTAACTCGGAAAATAACCCTTCGAGGGTGTACTGGCCTTGGATAGACTCGGTGTGGAGGCCAGCCACGGTTTCTTTGGCAAAAAACAGCGACACTTCGAGTTCGTTGGCGAGTTCTAACAAGGCATCGTGCAAGGCTCCGCCGGCCAGATCAACTTCATAAATTTGCGCAGAGTCCGGCTCTAGCGCAGATGCGGGCAGGGCAGAACACAGCGCTCCAACGAGCGCGGCAGCACGACAGAAAGGGTGGGTCCGCATGCGGGCATGCTAGCCAACCCTGGCTGCCTTTACAAAAGGAGAGACAGGCAGATTCAGGTGTTTGGGCTGATTATGATCAGTTTGTCCGACACGTCCTGCCACTGTATCGGCAGAGACTTACTCAGGGCTTCGAGCATCGCGCCCTGATCATCGAGAAAAAGCACCGCACTGACGTGATTGTCGAGAAGGCTGTTATCACTGCTGATCCTTCCGCTCAGGACCATCTTTTTGGGCAAATAACGGCTGAGATCAGCAAGCAGTTCATCGAGACGCACGTCGTTGTAGATCAATTGTCCACGCCGCCAGGCCAATGCGGTGCTCGCTTGGTAAGGCTGAAAATCCGTCACCGCGGCCGACACCGTACTCTGTTGCCCTTCTTGCAACTGGTGGTGTTCTCGTTCAGAGACGCTCACAGCAACAGTACCTTCAGTGACACTGACGCGAGTAAAGCCGGGCGTCTCTCGCACCGTAAAGGCGGTACCTATCGCTGTGGCTGAAGCATACAGGCCTGTGACAATAAACGGTCTGTGTGGGTTTTTCGCGACATCAAACCAGACTTCACCGCGAATGACCTTGATGCGTCGGGCATCGCGTGAATAGTCAACGTGGATTTCCGAGGAGGTGTTCAGAAAGGCAATTGAATCGTCGGTTAACACCACCCGACGCTGCTCACCTTTACCGGTCGTAAAAGTTGGCGTGGTGAGTTGCAACACCAGGATGAAGCAGGCGAGTAACACCGACGCGGCGGCAGCCAGGGGCAGGGCGCGACGGTACGCACGGCGTGCTTTGCTGGGTTGCGGTACGCTTTGTTGGGGCATCTGAGCAAGTAACTGCCACAAATCGGTGGCTTCATCGAAGGCAATTTTATGCAGCGAGGAGGTGGCCAGCCAGGTAGCGAAATCTGCGGTTTCTGCTGCAGTGACGTCATCTGCACGTAAGCGCGCAAGCCATTCGATGGCCTGGTCTGACGGCGAACCCGCGCTGACGTACTGGTTTCGATCCATGAGCTGTGCTTTTTCCTGTTCTTCCTATTTAACGATACGCTCGACTGATCCCTCAGCGGTTTATTGTTCCAATTTGTTACGAAAGTGCTTCAGCGCTTGAATGATGTACTTTTCCACCATGCTGGTGCTGACCTCAAGTTGCTGTGCAATGACCGGATAAGACAAGTTCTTCTGCCGGTGCATGACAAATGCCTGCCGGCATTTGATAGGAAGGTCGAACAGCGCTGCCTCGATGGTGCTCAACGATTGCTGCACATCGACAGTTTCTTCGACAGATTGCGTGGTCTCCTCCTCAGCCTGCACACTATGCTTGCGCTCAAGATTGCTCCGACGAATCCGGTCTATGCTCAGGTTTGAGGCGGTTTGAAAGAGGAATGCTTTGGCATTTTCCAGCTCTTCCGGGTGTTCCAAGCGGAAAATGCGTAGCCAGGCATCCTGAGCGACTTCTTTTGCCTGGTCGACATTCTTAAAGCGCGCTGTCAGATATTTAACCAACGGCGTCGCCTGTTGTTCAAATAAATGCTCAATAAAATCGCTTTTGACCCCGCTCATAGTGCGATTCTACTCGTTATAGCCAAATGAATGTAACGAAACTGAAAGCAACTGGCGCCCCATGCGTGTAGAGTTTCTCGGCAATCTGATAGACGCGATTGTGACAAGGTTGTCACTAATCCAAGGCATAGTGCTCACACCCCAACCCACGGCTAAAACATCAGGTTAACTTGTTGATAGTATTAACCAATGCCTAAGCAGACAGGACATCTGGCAAACATGAACGAAGCGGCATCATCAGTTCCCGAGGAGCCCTCAGCGGGTAGAGAGCCTTCAGCGGGTGAAGAGCCCTCAGCGGGTAAAGCACCTTCAATTGATATCCCCCCTACCGTGGATATCACCCTGCTGCCGTTTACCTTTGCTCGGCGCTTCAGTGTCGTTATCACCAATCGGGTGCTGCCAGGTAACAAGGCCGAGGTTGCCTGCAAAAGCCAGCCTTCGCTGACGACGCTGGCGGAAGTACGGCGTATAGCCGGACGCGAACTCGCTGTGCGCAATGTCAGCGACGAGGAATTCGAACAACTGCTCACCGATACTTATTCCCGGGACGCCTCTGCCGCACGGCAAATGGTCGAAGACCTTGGTGAAGAACTCGATCTGGCAAGCCTGGCTAATTCTGTTCCTGAAACGGAGGATCTGCTCGAACAAGAAGACGATGCGCCGATAATCCGTCTGATCAACGCTGTGCTGGCCGAAGCGATCAGAGAAAACGCCTCCGATGTACACATCGAGACCTTTGAGAAAGAGCTGTGTGTGCGGTTTCGAATCGACGGTGTCATGCGCGAAGTGGTCAAACCCAAACGTGAGTTGGCGCCATTGCTGGTGTCACGCATCAAGGTCATGGCTCGATTGGATATCGCGGAGAAGCGAATCCCTCAGGATGGGCGTATATCGCTGCTCATCGGCGGACGGGAAGTCGATGTGCGGGTCAGTACCATGCCGGCCAGTTCAGGTGAGCGCGTGGTGCTGCGTTTGCTGGACAAACAAGCTGGCCGCCTGCGTCTGCAGAACCTCGGTATGGATGACAAAACATTGGCTGTGTTGCGAACCGTGGTGCACAAACCTCATGGCATCTTCCTGGTCACCGGACCGACCGGTTCAGGTAAGACGACCACACTGTATGCTTCTTTAGCCGAGTTGAGTACCAACACCATCAACATATTGACGGTAGAAGACCCCATCGAGTACAAGTTGACAGGCATCGGTCAGACCCAGGTCAATACCAAGGCCGATATGACTTTTGCCAGGGGCTTGCGCGCGATTTTACGACAAGACCCGGATGTGGTCATGGTCGGCGAAATCAGAGATTTGGAAACGGCCGAAATAGCCATTCAGGCGAGCCTTACCGGTCACATGGTCATGTCCACCTTGCATACCAACACTGCGATCGGCGCGGTCACGCGCTTGATGGACATGGGCGTTGAGACTTTTCTACTGTCTTCCAGCCTGGCAGGCGTACTCGCACAACGCTTAGTGCGCACCCTATGTCCGGACTGCCGGGTGCAACGCCGCGCCAACGCCAGTGAGTTGCAATTCCTGCGCGAACAATCCGCCATCGTATTTGACGGCGAAGGATGCGAAGCCTGCGGTCACACCGGTTACCGGGGACGCTCAGGTATTTATGAACTGGTGGTGATTGACGACACCATTCGTCAACTCATACACGACCGAGTCAGTGAACAAGAACTCACCGGTTATGTCCGTCGCAAGTCACCGAGCATTCGCGAAGACGGCAAAACCAAAGTGTTGGCTGGCGTCACGTCAGTGCAAGAAGTGCTGCGCGTTACCCTTGAAGACTAGTATGGCACATTGGAAATGAGCCCTTTATTGAAGCACGATGGCCGCATTTGAATACATAGCCTTAAACGAGAAAGGCAAACAAAGTAAAGGCGTGATGGAGGCCGACAGCGCCCGCCAGTTACGTCAGATGTTGCGCGACAAAGGCATGATGCCACTGGAGGTCACGCCGGCCTCGGACAGAGGCAAACGCAAAGGCGACGGCTTTGGTTTGAGTTTCGGCAAGCGCATGTCTGCCTTGGACCGGGTTTTGTTCACCCGCCAGTTAGCGACCCTGATCGCCTCCAGTTTGCCGATAGAAGAAGCGCTCAGCGCCGTTGCCCAACAAACCGAACGTCAGCATGTGGGCGCTGTGATATTGGGTATCCGCAGCAAGGTGCTTGAAGGCCATTCGTTAGCCAGCAGTCTGCGGGAATATTCCGCCAGTTTTTCTGAGCTTTACTGCTCCTCTGTCGCGGCGGGCGAGCAATCCGGCTATCTGGATAAAGTGCTGGAGAATCTGGCGGATTATCTTGAGCGCCAGTTTGATTCCACCCGCAACGTTGAAATGGCGCTGTTTTACCCGGTCGCGTTGTTGTTCATGGCGTTTGCCATTGTCGGCGCGCTGATGGTTTACGTCATTCCCGATATGATCGCGGTGATCGAAGATACCGGGCAAACCCTGCCATGGATGACCGTCGTGTTAATCGCCATGACGGACACCCTGCGGGACTATTGGTGGGCATTGTTGCTGTTGGTTGTGGCCGTTGTTGCTTCGGCACGTTGGGCACTGGCGCAGCCGAACCTGCGTTTGCGCTGGGACCACTATAAATTCTCCATTCCATTGCTCGGCCGTATTACCCGCAGTGCCAGTGCTGCACGTTATGCAAACACCCTGGCAATACTGACCAGCGCCGGCGTGCCCCTGGTTGAAGCGATGAACATCGCCAGCAAAGTAGTCGCCAACACCTGGTTAAATCGGCGCTTGCAGGATGCCACGCAAACCGTCAGCGAAGGTATGAGTTTAAGGGTGAGTCTCGAGCAAGTCGGACAATTCCCACCCATGCTTCTGCATATGGTCGGCAGCGGCGAACAAAGTGGTCAACTCGATACCATGCTCGCCCGGGTGGCGGACTACCAGCAAAAGGAGGTCGAACGAATTGTTTCGACCATCGTGAAAATGTTTGAACCCATGATGCTGTTGATCATGGGTGCGGTTGTGCTGTTTATTGTGATGGCGGTGTTGTTGCCTATTTTGAGTATGAATCAACTGGTTTAAAAAATGATGCATTCGACAAACAGGGGCTTTACCCTGATCGAAATCCTGGTGGTGGTGGTGATTTTAGGCATTCTGGGTGCGGTCGTTGTGCCGCAGATTCTTGGACGGCCCGATACTGCACGTATCCAGGCGGCAAAAACAGATATACGCACGCTGTCGACTAATCTGGACGTTTATCGACTGGATAATTTCCAATATCCCTCTTCAGAACAGGGTTTGGAAGCGTTGGTGGAGAAACCCAACGGTTTCCCGGAACCGAAGAACTACAATCCAGACGGCTATATCAAGAAGCTACCCACGGACCCCTGGGGCTCGCCCTATATCTACGAGCGTGGTGACCGCAACTTCATCTTGTTCAGCTTAGGCGCAGACGGACAGGAAGGCGGAGAGGGTCTCAACGCGGACATTCGCTTAGCGGACCTGTAGAAATATGAAACCACATCCTGGTATTCGGTCCGGGTTTACCCTCATTGAAATACTGGTGGTGGTACTGATTATTTCGATTCTCATGGGGGTTGTGGTCAACTCCTTCACCGGCGTAGATCGCGAACAGACCTTTCTTGGCTATGCAGAACGCCTTGCGTTGCGCATCGAAATGGCTCGGGACAAAGCATTGCAATCCAACCGGGAGTGGGGCGTGTACATCGATGATCGCCGTGGCGTGCGTTTTGCTGAGTTTGACGAGATTAACGGCGAGTGGATCGAACATGGCGATAAACCGTTCAACCCGGACAGCTATGATAAACAGGTGCGCTTCAGCGTCGAGGTTGAGGAATATGCAGGCGCGCTGGGGGCGGCGGATGAAGATGCCGAAGATAAAGCCCTGCCGACCATTGTGTTGTTCTCCAGCGGTGAAACCACACCCTTTGAAATCACCATAGAACCCATCGACTGGCAAACGCTACCCTGGCGACTGACCTCCGACGGCTTTACGCGGACCAATGTTGCACGGAGCGAGCGGGGGTGAACAAACCTCGCGGCTTTACGCTGTTGGAAATGATGCTCGCCATGGTCGTGCTGGCGGTGGTGGGTACCACCATAACGACAGCCATTGGCGGTGTGGCCAATCAGACCTTTGCGCTTGAGCGGCGTACCGTGGCGCACTGGGTAGGGCAGAATCAGATGCATCGTCTGCGCATCAGCCTGCGCGGTGAGGCGCGTATATTGCCCGAAGGCAAAGACAGCACACGCATTTACATGGGCTTGCGCAACTGGGAAGTGCGCACGGAAATTGCCGCGACAGAGCACCCCTGGGTGCGCCGGGTGGAGATCGATGTGTATGAGTTGCAGGACGACCAGCGCGTCGGTCCTTTCGACCACGGAGTGGCTTTCGTGGGGCGATTCTAATGCACTTGCCAATGGCTTCGAAACACGAACGTGGCTTTACTCTGGTCGAGGTGCTGGTTGCATTTCTGATTTTTGCCATCATCGGCTTGATCAGCAGCCAACTCATGTCGCAGACCATTCAAGCGCAGGCCGACTTGTCCCAGCGAGGCAATCGCCTTGGTGACATCCACCGTGCGATGCAGATCATTCAACGCGATGTCATGCAATTGGCAAACCGGCCGATACGCGATCAGTACGGTGACGCAAGACAGGCGTTGTT
>SMVB01344845.1_pt1 | contig 31390 bp, 30 predicted proteins | sample 2456461 | NCBI WGS metagenome assembly SMVB01 (sample SAMN11095934, study PRJNA526329) | marine sediment metagenome | biome: Marine sediment; feature: Surficial sediment; material: Deep marine sediment; isolation source: Hadal surficial sediment | place: Pacific Ocean | collected 2014-05 | depth... | reverse complement strand
TACCGACGGGCCATCTCGTCTACGCCGTCGAGTCGACCTTGTTTGCCGTGCCCTTCGATGTCGAGAAGCTCGAGCTGATGGGGGATCCCGTACCCGTCCTCGAGGGTGTCCTCGGTTCCATCGGAGGCGCTACAGGGGCGTCCCAGTTCAGCGTCTCCCAAGACGGCTCGCTCGCATTCGTGTCAGGTAGCGCCGAGGTGGAGCGGAGCCTTCTTTGGGTAGAGCGCGATGGCCAGTCGAGAGCGATCACCGAAAGAACGGGTACATTTTCGCATCCGCGCCTATCGCCCGACGGCAAACGCCTCGCCATTACGGTTTTGGAGGACGGAACTTCCAACGTGTGGATCCTCGACATCGAGCGCGACACCCTTACCCAGCTCACGACGGCAGGCGCCATACAAGGCGCAGCGTGGTTGCCCGAAGGCGAGTGGCTCGCTGTGAGCATGGGACTCTCAGATGGGGGTATCTTTCGCATTCGATCCGACTTCAGTGGTCTCGCCGAGCCGGTGCTGCAACGCGGCGGTAATCTTTCGTCCCCACTGTGGATGCCGGACGCGACGGGTCTTCTCTTTCAGGAAAACATTAGTTCGAACGCCGAGATTTGGGTGCTCCCTTTGGAAGGTGACGGCGAGCCGCATCCCTTCCTGGAATCGACCAGCAATAAAGCCCAGCCGAGCTTGTCGCCCGATGGACGCTTCATCGCTTATCACTCGGTCGTATCAGGGGGCACAACGCAAAGTTTTGTCCAACCGTTCCCAGGACCCGGAGGCCGACAACAAATTTCGATCCATGGAGGCCGCAGCCCACTCTGGTCACCGTCCGGCCGTGAGATCTTCTACACGGGCGACGAGAGCCGATCCATGATGGCCGTCGCTATTCGCACCGAGCCCGAGCTCGAAGTCGGTCAGCCACAACGCCTATTCGAGTGGCCGGATTCTGATTTTGAGCGCCAGTGGGACGTCACTCCGGACGGACAACGTTTCGTGGTCGCGCGACGAGCCGGCACGGCCGGACGCCAGCAAATCAACTTGGTCCTCAACTGGTTCCAGGAGCTCGAGCGCCTGGCTCCAACGAACTGAGCTCGCCCTATTTGAGGCGTGCGAGACGCTTCTCGATCGTATGCACAACAAGCGACCCGAGACGCTCACGCGTTTCGTCAGCCACGTCGACGAAACGCACGCCCATCCCGCGACGGACCCGTGCCTCGGCGATGCCCTCTTTCGCAAACCAGACCACTTCCGCGTTTAGCTCGAACACGTCGCCTGGATCGTCCTCCGAGATACCCGTGATGTAGATGACCAACCGCTCGCCGGTTTGGACGAGAGTGTCACACGCTAGAAAAGAGCCACTTCGGCTCAAATTGACCACGCTCGCGTCGAAGCTCTCGCCATCATGATGAATCATCGCGTGAGCGTCGACAGGCACGCGCAGCTGGCTGTCATCTCCGAGACTTTCGCGAATCTCTTCCTCCGTGAATGACGCGCCGTCTTTGTCGCGACCGAGCCCCGAGTGGAAGACGAGGAGGTCGTACATGGCCTTCAGCTCCTCCCAACGCTCTTCGTCCGCGAGCGAAAAATTGTCTTGCTCTCGGGTCTTCGCGGCGTTGAGCTCGTCGAATTTGCGGATGAGGTCGAGAACGGTCTTCATGGGCGTCTCCTCTATACTTACTGCGACGTCGCGGACCCTATTTGAATGAATCGCTCGAACCACTCGACGTTGCGCGTCAAAAGGTCGCGCACCAGGCGCGGCTCCCGCACGCCATGCGGCTGGCCGGGATAGATCACGAGCTTGGTCTCAGCCTTGCCGATAGCCCGTACGGCTTCGTAGAACTGAATGCTCTGCTCCGCGGGAACGCGATCATCTTTCTCCCCAACCTGGATCAAGAGGGGCGTCGTCACTTTCGCCACGTTGCGGTAGGCCGAGCGCTCTTCGTAGAGCTCGAAATCCTCCCACGGCTTGGGCCCGAGATAGGTATGGTAGAACTCGGGTATATCGGTCTGCGAGTACATCGAGATCAAGTCGTTAGCACCCGCACCGGCGCTCGCCGCGCGGTAGCGGGCCGTTTGCGTGATACCCCAGAAAGTGTGATGCCCGCCGAAGCTCCACCCCATGATGCCGAGCTGGTCTTCATCCGCGATGCCGCGCTCGATCAAAGCGTCTACGCCGGAGTCGATGTCGATCCAGTCGCGCCCAGAAATATCGCCCCGATTGAGACCGCGGAAGCGCTCGCCGTAACCGGTCGAGCCGCGATAGTTCGGCTGCAGCACCGCATAGCCCATGCCGGCGAAAACTTGAATCGGGTAGGCGCCGCGCCGCGGCGAGAATCGGTCCGACGAAACACCGGAAGGCCCGCCGTGGATCACAAGAAGAAGAGGCACCGTGTCGCCATCACGATAATCGGTCGGCAACGTGAGCACACCTTCGATCTCTTCGTTATCCGCGCGGGATGCCCATGTCACGACGCGCTGCGCGCCGAGCCGAAATTCCGAAAGCTGCGGGTTCGCGTCGGTGAGCTTTTTGGAAGAAAACCCGCCCGTGCTGGAGACGAAGACGTCCGGTGCCACGTCTCCCGCTTCCTCGATGAACGCCACGACGTCACCGCCCTCGCTTGCGGTGAAGCTGTGCGCAAAGGCGTCACCCGAAACCCGCGACGCCACACCGTCGGAAAGGCGAATGCGATAAAGGCCACGGCCCGTTCGATAGGCTGCTTCGACCAAGAGCTCATCATCATCGATCGAGACGAACGTCGCGTTCTCGTCGAGACCATCGCTCAGAGACACCGCATCGCCTCCGCTCGGCGAGACTTTGAAAAGCTTTCGGTTATACGTTCCGAGCAGATGGCCCGTGGCAGAGACTATGAGCCCGTGACGCTCCGTCCACGCCACCGGTCGCTCCCCTCCCGGCATGCTCGTGACGCGCCGCGCGGTTTTTTCAGTGCCTTCCGCCTCGATCACGAACACGTCACTCTCACGATTGGTGCGCAAGGCCGGCGATGGGCGCGCCTGAAAAGCGACGCCTATCGAGTCGGGCGCCGATACGAAAGCCGATACGTAAGCCTTCTCCGGCGAGACTCGCACGGCTTCACCCGCGCGTCCGTTCTCGAGTGGCGCTATCCACAGTTGCGACCACTCGTCTTGGTAGGACTCGCCCCAAACCATGGGCCGGCCGCGTTCTTTCTCGAACGCTTCTTGATCCTCGCTCTTCTCGGGCTTGGCGACGAAACCGAGCTTCGCGCCATCGGGCGAGATGCGAAAGGACTCCACATCGGTCACCCAATCCGTGACCCGCCACGCTTCACCACCGTCAGGACGGACGCCGTAGACCCGATTCTTTTCGCCGCGATCCGACATAAAGGCGACCCAGCTGGAATCCGGCGCCCAGCTTGGCCTGTTATCCGTCCCCACATGCGTCGTCAGCCGAACAGGCTCACCACCTTCCACGGAGACGACCCAGACGTCGCTGTCGTTGAGGTTTTCCTCGAAGTCCAGCTTGGTCACTACGTAGGCAACCCACCGGCCATCGGGGCTCACTTGCGGATCGGACACCGAGCTCAGGGCAAGAACGTCCGCAACCTGCATGGGTCGCGGCTCCTGGACAGCCGCCACAAAAGCCACGAGAAAAAGGAGCTTCATGTCATACCTCCCTGAGGCACCTTTAGTGTTTCACAGCTTCACCACCACGAAGTAGCGGCGTGCCGGCTAGAATTCCGGTCGCTAGGCCGTCGCGGATCGCGAGCGCACCGTTCACGAGAACATGGACAGTGCCTTCGGAATATTGCTTCGGGTTCTCGTAGGTCGCGAGGTCACGAATCCGGTCACGGTCGAGCACGGCGATATCGGCCACGTAGCCTTCGCGAAGGAAACCGCGATCCTCGAGATGCAGAAATTCCGCTGCGAGCCCGGTCATGCTACGGATAGCGAAAGGCATCGCGATGTGCTCTTGGTCTAGGACGAACTGACTGAGTTTTCGCGTGAACGCGCCATAGACGCGTGGATGCGAGATGGCTTGATCCGGCCGCGGGTTGCGCCCATCCGTGCACGTCATCATCCATTCTTGCTGCGCGAGAAACCACGTGTTCTCGATGTCGTAGAGATCGAGGTTCATCACCGAAGCGTTGGCTTCAGTGATGATTCGGCGGACCGTGCGCGCCGCGTCGAGCTCCCAACCGGAGGCGACGTCAGCGAGCGTTCGCCCGTTGAGCTCGGGTCGCGGGTCGACGATGAGGATCTTCGAAGCACCTCCACGAATCGCGAGCATCTCCATCGTCTCGATGTCGAGGCGCGCGGCCGTCTCCGAGTCCTGAAAGCGCTCGAGCAAGGCCTCGCGTCCTCCCGCGGACGCCCATCGCGGGATCGCGTAGGCCGCAAGATTGGACTGCGTCGCCGTGTACACATGCTGGGCCGCCGCGACTTCGACCCCACGCGCTCTCGCCTCCTCGATGAGCCTCGCGCCTTCCGGAGCGCGGCCAAAGTTGTGGGCTCCCTGCGCGTTGAAGTGGCTGAAGATGACGCGCGCCCCCGACGCTTCGCCGATGGCTATCCCCTCTTTGATCGACTCCAAGTAACCCACGCCTTTGTAGCTCGCGCCGAGATCGCGATCATGGGTGTCATAGATGCCGTCATACTCGGCGGCGACCTTCGCGAGCTCGATGACTTCGTCGGTCTCGGCGTAGAACCCCGGCGTATAGAACAAGCCGGTGGACAACCCAAAAGCGCCTTCTTCCATGCCTTGGCGCACGAGATCGCGCATCGCCTGAAGCTCGTCCTCCGTGGGCGCGCGGTCTTCCATGGCAAGAATCTCGCGACGGATCGCGGCGTGGCCGACATAGGCGATGGCGTTCACGCCGATTCCGTCCTTGGCCAGCTGCTCGAACCGCTCACGCAGCCGGGGCGTGCCGCCTCCGTCGGCGCCAACGATGACCGACGTAATCCCTTGATAGAGAAAGGCGGTGCCGTCCCGTCCATAGTCCTCATCGAGCACGGCATGGGAGTGCATGTCGATGAAGCCGGGTGTAACCATGAGCCCGGCGACATCGAGAACGGTCTCGGCGCTCACGCCCTTCGCCGCCGCGTCACCAACGAAAACGATGCGGTCTCCGTCAATCCCGACGTCGGTTAGCGAAGGCTCCGCGCCCGACCCATCATAGACAAGCCCGCCACGGAGCAGAAGCTCTACGCGTTCGCCCGAGGCGCAGGCTGTGAAAAAGACAAACAGCAGGGTGCCCGCAAAATCCAACCGCCGAGCAATCACGGGACGATCGTGACACCATCGGTGTCCAGAAAACGAGCGAGAATTCCCCACCCTCCGAAGTCTTCGGTGACGGCGAAGGTCAGCTCGTTCATGCCCGGGTGCAACGTCAGAGCGATCTCGTCGAACAGGCCGATCGTTCCAAGATATCGATAGTCACGGCTGCGGTAGCCGTTGTTGCCCGTGTAGACCCTGTCCCCGTTGACGTAGGCCTTGACGCGGTCGCTGTAACCGAACGCCACCCGGATGCTTTGCTCGCGATCGGAGCGCACGTTGACGCGCGCGAGAACGGTGTTGGCGGTTTCGCTCACACCCGCGAGCTCCGCGAGGTTGGCAATGCCGGTCGGGCCGGACGCGAGAGGCGACCACGTGAGCGCCTCGAGCGGCGCGTCGGCGAGTTGGTAATGGAAGTCGAGTGCGGTCTCGTCGAATACGCTCGAGACATTCCACTGCCGGACGGTTCCCTCGGCTGCAGGTGCTGCCGGTTTCGGCGTGCCTTTCAGTGCTGGAGCCCGACCAACCTCGTAGCGAAAATTGGAGAACCACGCGGGCGCGAGCTCCGACGCCTTCAGGCCGATGGTACCGGCCGTGGCGCCGCGCTCGAGCTCGTGCATCACCAGAACGGGCTCATCGGAGTCGATGTAGATCTCGCCCTGGGTGCCGCTCACGACCAGCTTCACGTGCATCCATCGGTCATATTGAAGTGGAACCGCCGCGCTGTAGCCGGTTCCATGGTAGAGCTGCCACGCGGAGACGCTGTTGAAAACGGGCGTATATTGCGTGGCATCGGGGAATCCGCTTTGATGGGGACGCAAGTAGAAATCCTCGAAGTTCGCATTGTCCTGCATGCGCCAGAACACGCCCGAGAAGCTGCGCTCACCCGTGAACGCGATGTCGAACTCGATGACGCCGTCGGTGAAGGCGACATCGTCGAGCACGACCACGCCGCCCTGGAGCTGAAGGCTCTGCCGACCAAGGTGCTCGACGATTCGGTGCTCCTGCGCATCGAAGCGGAAACGATCGGAGTCGAACGGTACCAGCGTCATCTCTTCGAGAGCCGCCGCGGACGGCACCGCGGCGCTAAAGAGCATGGATGCCAGTAGGACCCACCTGGCGCTGTCATTGATTGCCATACTTTGACCCTCCCGAATCGGCTAGAACAGTATTAAAAAGAGGGGACATTGCGCAAACCTCACCGCTTATGAATACAATCTGCTGTGTGTTGGAAGAATACTCTCAGCGTGCTTCTTCTCGCATTCGTTGCGAGGGCAGCGACCGCGCAAGACCGGCCGCCCCATATCCTCTTCGCCATCGCTGACGATTGGGGGTGGCCGCACGCGGGGAGCTACGCTGACCCCGTCGTCAAGACGCCGACTTTCGACCGCATCGCGCGCGAGGGTATTCCGTTCCATCACGCGTACATCTCCTCGCCGTCATGCACGCCGAGCCGTGCGGCCATCCTCACGGGTCAATATCACTGGCGTCTCGAGGAGAGCGCGAACCTTTGGAGCACGCTTCAAGCAAAGTTTCCCGTTTATCCGGATTTGCTCGAGGACGCGGGGTACTCCGTCGGCTATACACGCAAAGGCTGGGGGGCCAGGAAGGCTCGAACCGGGCGGACGGGCTCGCAACCCCGCCGGAGACCTCTACGAGGACTTCGACACATTCCTCGGCGAGCGTCCTGCGGATCGTCCGTTCAGTTTTTGGTTTGGAAGTTCCGATCCGCATCGCGGCTACGAGAAAGGCTCAGGGGCAGCGAGCGGTATGGACCTCGACGCCATCGCTCTCGCGGCGCATTTTCCCGATAGCGCGGAGATACGCGGCGACGTCGCTGACTACTACTGGGATGTCCAGCGTTTCGATCGTTAGGTGGGCGAGCTACTCGAGGCGTTGGAACGTGCGGGGGAGCTCGAGCGCACGGTCGTGGTCATGACGGGCGATCACGGGATGCCCTTCCCTCGATGCAAGGGAAACCTGTACGACTGCGGAGCTCGTGTCCCGCTCGCCATGAGGTGGCCCGGCGTGATCCGCCCCGGACGCGCGGTCGAAGACTTCGTAAGCGTGACCGACCTCGCCCCGACCTTTCTCGGAATCGCGGGCCTAGAGCCGCCGGCGGTGATGACGGGGACGAGCTTGTTGGAAATGCTTCGAGGTTCAGGGAACGACGGTGAGAAAGTAGAGCTCCTCCAAAGCAACCGGCCTCGGCTTCCGATCGTCGGAACGTCCAAGACGGGCTCGCCGTGAAGCAGGGCGACAGCAGGGCACCCGCGCGAGGCATGCCCTGCTATCGCAACTTACGGGGTGGCTAGTCGGACTCCAACTGCTTCTTGATGACGCCCTGAATGTACGCGTACTGCTCTCGTCCGCTCTCCGTTTCCTTGGAGGCCCATTCGACGTTCTGGAATGCCCTCGGCGATCCGTCTGCTCGGATTTGGTCCAAAAACGGTGCGATCTTCGCAAAGAAGAAAAGACCCTCACCATTGTTCTGGGTCAAGTATTCAGCATTGACGATACCGTTTTTCGCCATCCCGAAGACCATTTCCCAATAGGTGCTCAACTGGCGCCACGCGGCGTTCAAAGGATTGTCGAACTTGCCGACCTCTTTGACGTCGTCATAGCTCTTGGGCCAGAACTGAAAATTGATGGCATCGCGATTCTCGCGCGTCTTGGCTTCCCGGCGCATGTCGTAGACGCGAAGTACTAAATCGGCATCGTGATAATCGGGCTTGTCGGATGACATTTCGTAAACGTACTCCTTCCAAAAGAGAAATAGAGTTGATTCTTAGACGCGCATGTTAGCACGCGCAGTCAAAAGCAAGACCATGTACAATGCGCGATTCGCGCACCATGACCAAAGACGCAAAAAAGACCCAGACATTCGACCCCGATATCGTCCACGGACCGATCTCGAGAGCCGTGTGGAAGCTGGCCTGGCCGACGATGCTGCAAAACATCATTGCCGGCGCTCAAGGTATCGTCGACCACACCCTGGTCGGCCATTTCGTCGGCTTTACTGGAAACGCCGCCATTGGCGTCAGCTGGCAGATATTCCTCGTCGTCATCGTGTTCGTCGTCTCCGTCTTCACTGGCATGGGGATCCTCGTGGCGCGCTTCGCAGGGGCCGGAGAGCCGGACAAGGTCAATCGTGTCGTATTTCAAGGTTTTTTGATCGCGCTTTTCATGATTCTGTTCGTACTGGCTCCCGTCGGACTCTTCTTCGCGTCGGATTTGCTCGGACTTCTGAACGCCGCACCCGCGGTACATGCCGAAGCACTCCCCTACCTGCGCACGCTCTTCCTCTTCAGCTTCGGCATGCTGCTCTACTACATGATTGCTGGCGTGCTTCGCGCCGCTGGCGATGCCCGAACACCTCTGCGACTCGGCGTTGCGATGACGGTGCTCAACCTAATTGGAAGCATCATTCTCATCCGCGGGTGGGGCCCGATTCCGGCCTTCGGGACGCTGGGCGCAGCGATGGGGACGGTCATCGCTTCTGGGATCGTGGCGGTTTATGGATTCTACCTGCTGCTCACAAACAAGCTCGTCGTGCGGTTCCCGGAGAAGATCTCATGGCGCCCCGACTGGAGTATCATCCGAGAGCTCTTTCGCTTCGGGCTCCCAACCGGGTTTCAAGGCATTGCCATGAATCTCGGTGGCGCTGCTCTTGTCGGTTTCGTGGGCTCCCTCCCCTACAGCGCCGAAGCGCAGGCCGCTTATGCTGTCTGCTACACCCAGCTGTTCTCGCTGGTGACGTGGACCTCCGTCGGATTGATGGCGGCATCGTCAACCGTGTCAGGGCAAAACTTGGGCGCGGGCTTTCCCGACCGCACGCGCCGAGCCGCACGCACGGGCGCCATGTTCGGCTTGATCCTGGCCGGAACCTTCGCAACGCTGTTCGTGCTGATACCCGACAAACTTCTCGGCGTGTTCGGCATCGGAGAGCCGATCGTGCTCGGGCTCGGCACCGAGCTCTTGGGCTACCTCAGCCTATCCGCGCTTTTCGTCACCGTCGCGCTCAACTACACGGGCGCGCTCCAAGGCGCCGGGGATACGCGGAGCCCTCTCGTGATCACACTCATCTCCCAGCTCCTGGTGCCCATCGGCTACCTGACAATTACGCAATCGACGCGCGCGCTCGAGAGCACGGACGTGTGGGGCGCGATTCTTGCGGGACACATCTTACGCTGCGTGCTGTCGGTGGCGAGGTTCGAACAGGGGAAGTGGGTTCACATCAAAGTCCACATCGACGAAACGCCCGAGTCGGAGGCCGACAGCTAGTAGCTCGGTACTTGCTCCGTTCGCTGTTGCAAAACAGCTAATGACGCAAGCACCCGACAATCGTTGCAAACAGCGCCCGTTCGATCTAGAGTGCTGGCCAGCAAGTTATGGAAACGAGGGTGCTATTTTCCCCTCTCAATTTATAAGGTTGTCTCAGAGGCGGAAGCGAAAGAACCGGCGAAATTCGGGGTCGAAGTCTCTCAAAACGAGCGCAAAGCAAACTCGCCACGGCAAAGGTGTGCCCTCTGCCAAAGCGCGAGACGAGGCTCCCGCTCCCATCGCCATCGGGCGGCTCATCGCGAGCGGGCGGCTCAAGGATGCGGTGGCGCAGGCCAAGACCTATCACGGTGAAAGTCCGTCTGCTCAGTCAGAAACCCTGCTGGTGGATGCCTATTTTGCCCGCATTGATGCCTTCGGCCCGGAGATGGCGCGCGAGGCTATGGCGCTCGTGGAGCTCGTCGAAGCGCGATACCCTTCCGCGCAGGCTCGACTGCCGGATGTCCGCGCGAAGTTAGAGGCGCGATTCGGTCTCTTCGACGAGCTTCTGGCGCCGCTTGCCGCTTCTGACCCTTCGCCTGAGACGATCCACCGCGTCGAAGCTGCCATTGGAAGCGAGGTGAGCGACCTCCCTGCCCTCGCGCGATGTGCCCGTCTTCCGGCGGACCATCCTCTAAGAGTCGCAGCTTCCTCGGCTTGGGAGGCTTTTTGCGCGGTCACGCGTGGCCCGGTGGAGGACGAAGCGCTGACGCTGCCCGAAATCTCCCGCCGCAGCCCTCTCGCGCCCTGGAAGCATCTCATCCGAGCGATCGCCTGCTACTATGTCCGCGACGACGAGGGTTGCGAGAAGTTCGCACGCGCCATCGACCCCGCTTCCGCTCCCGCTCGGATCGTCGCTGCTCTTCGGGCTTTGCTCCGGAGCAATGTCGCCGACCAAAAGGCTAACGATGCCGGGCCTCTCGTTTCTCAGGTTGGAGGCGATAGTACGGCGCTGCGACAGGCGCTGCACGGACTCGACCAAGCTCTAGCGGAAGGCAAACAAAGGAAATGCCTCAAAGCCATTCGTGAAACCATTCGACAATGCGAGAAGACTCGTCCCGAGCTCGTCGCCGAGCTGAGGCAGCATATCTTCGCGCGTAGTTTTGTCACGAACATTCCCATCGAAAATGTGAAGGCCGCTTTGGGTGGCCCGTCTCTGCACAACGCCTCCCAGTGGCGCTTGATAGCGCTTGCTCTGGAGCCGGAGGACACCATCCTGGCCTGCGCTTTTTGGGATGAGTTCAGACGACACGCGATCCACGAAAAATGGTTCTCGGAAGGCGGACTGGGAGAGGCTGCGCTGTATCTGCGTATGGCTGCACTGCTCCTGCGGATGGACCGAGATACCCGTAAGCGTCTAGCGGAGTCGTTCGCTCGAGACTTCGTGGGTTGCGAGCAGTTCTACGAGGACCAGCCAGAATCGGTGCGCGCCGCGGCTTCACTGACAACGCCTCCGGACGCATACTTTGTCGAGCTAGAAGAGCTCTTCGAGCGGGCCGCGCGCTGTGACCCGCATCCGGAAACTTTTCGCAGTTGGCTGAGCTGGGCGCGGGAGGAGCCGGGATGGAAGGCCGCGGAAAAGGCCGCTCTGTCTTGGCATCACGCCCGGCCGCAGGATACGACACCGCTTCTCGAGCTCATGCAGGCGTGTGAAAAGCGGAACGCGCTCAAAAAAGCGTTGGGGTTTCTCGAAAAGGCAGAGCAGGTGGACCGCGTCAACCCGGAAGTGCGAAGGGCGCGGCTGCGCTTGACCACGGCGACGGCGGTTCGACACTTCGAGCAGCGGAAGCTCAGTCTGGCGATGAAAGATATCGAGCAACTGGACGGCCTGCCGCAAACCAGGAGCGGAGACCGGAGAGCTTTGGTGCCGGCTTTTCAGTGGGTCTCGAGCTCGATAAAAGAAGATGGCTGCGCCGCCGATTTTCATGACCGGACGGTGTTCTTGTTGGATTCGAAGCTTGCCGCGAGCGTCGTTCTCCTCGGCGTGGCCAGAGCTTGTCGATTGCCTGACGACAAGGTAGCGGCGCTAGAGAACGAACCGCCGCGGAACAAAGCGGAGTCTCTGGTGAAGGCCGTTGCTCGAGCGGTCGCCCTCGGTGAAGACGCGGGCATTCATATGAAGTACCCCGCGAGATGGGAGAAGGGCCTCCTCAGCGAGCTCGAGTCAGCGGGCCCGGGGCTCGATGCTCCGGAGCTCGGGACGCTGGCAACGACGGCGCTTTTGTGCAAGCAGCTCGAGATCGCGTATGTGGCCAGCGGTTTGGGACTGTCTCGTGGTGAGCCACACACAGCCCGATTTCTGCTCTTACGCGCACGCAGCCTTCCTGTTGTGCAAGACGAGCGTTTCGTTGGTTGCCTTCGAGCGGCGGTCGAGCTCGCCCGACGCCAGAGAGACATGGCGCTCGTGGCAGAGGTGGTGGAGACCGGGAGGCTCGAAGCCCGAGCGCGCTATGTTTCTTACTGGGACGCCATGTTCGACAACGAAGGTCAAGAGATGAGCCGCGAGGAGACGGAGGCGGTCATACACCTCGAAATCAAGGAGCGAGATTATCCCGACGCGACGTGGGCGCCAAGCGATCTCGGGACTTGCGATTCCCCTGGCAAGCCAGTGGACGAGGCGCAGTACCAGCTCTTCGATGACGATTCAGAGGACTTCGACGAAGATATGGAAGCTGCGCTATTGGATACGTTCGAGACGCTTCCCAAGATCGATGCGCCTCCGTCCGAGATGCTCGAAATGTTTTTGGAGCTCCTTCGCAAAGAAGCTCCTCCCGGCTCGCCGGTGCCGACCCGGGAGGAGCTCCTAAAGCACGACCCCGAGACGGTTGCGACCTTAGAGGAGACATTGCAGGAATATTTCGATGGACCTGAGCCCGAGAAAGGCCCGAAGAGGAAGCGACGAAATAGGCGCAACGGCTGACAGGAAGAGACATATGAACGAGCACGAGAACGCACGGTCGATTCTGGGCGTTGCCAACGAGGCGGGAGACGCCGAGATCCGTGCTGCCTATTTGCAAAACATCAAAGACCATCCGCCCGATCGAAGCCCGGCGGCGTTCGAGCGTATTCGGGACGCCTACGATCTCTTGCGAGACCCGCGGCGCCGTGCCCAATCGATCTTCGCGGTGGACCCAAGCCGCTCGCTCGTGTCCTGGCTCGACGAGCAGCCCCTGAAGCGTAGTTTCGTAGGCCCGGAGCCCTGGCTGCACGCTGCACGGAAGCGATGACCGCAGACGAGCTTGCCGCAAGGCGCCAAACGATCCTTCGCCGCTTCGAGACCTGGCTCGATGAGACGCTCGCCGCCGAAGAGCCGCCCGCTGGAATCGCCGCCGAGATCTTCGAGGAGCTGGAATCAGCCGGGGGCGTTGCGAAGGGCGGCGCGGATCTCTTCGCGCTCCACTCGGCGATGACGGCGGTGACCGGGGAAGTCAAGCTACAAGGGCGCGCATTCAAAGAGCTTCACAAGACTCTCACGACGAGGCACGAAGAAGGTGGTCGGGCCGAAAAGAGAGAGACGATCGCCGTTCTGCTCGATCTCCGGGATCGCCTGGGTCGGGGCGTCGAAACAGCAGAGGCTCACTTGGAGTGGGTCAAGAAGGCTCGGTCCAAGAAAAAGAAACGCAGAAAGCGAGAGAAGCGGATCCTCGACGCCACTGTGGCCCTCGTCAAGGGCTGCACTTTGATTGTCGAGCGACTCGACAACGCGCTCGACGATGCCGGCGTTCGTGAGCTCGAGTGCGAGGGACAGCTTTTCGATCCCCACACGATGCAGGCTATCGAGATCGAGGAGACCTCCCGGGTCGCCGAAGGAGAAGTGCTCAAAGTCTACCGCGCCGGCTTCGAATGGAACGGTGAGATTCTTCGGCCGGCGGAAGTCAAAGTGGCGCGAACCAAACAAACAAGGAGTACGGCATGAGTCTGAACGAGCTTGTCATCGGCATCGACCTCGGCACCACGAACTCCGAGGTGGCGGCTTTCTTTGGCGACAGAGTGCAGGTGCTGGGGCCCGCCGATTCCCGATTGCTTCCCTCCTGCGTCGGGCTAGCACCCGACGGTGAGCTTCTGATTGGAAAGGCGGCTCGCAACCAGCAGCTTCTCTATCCCGAAAGGACCGTACGCAGTATCAAACGGAAGATGGGGTCGGACGCGTCCGTGAAGCTGGGCGATTTGCTCTTCACGCCACCCGAGATCTCCGCTTTCATTCTGCGCGCGCTCGCCGAGCAGGCCAGCCGCGTGCTCGGTGAAACGGTCAAAAAAGCCGTCATAACCGTGCCCGCCTATTTCTCGGATGCCCAGAGGCAAGCGACCCGCGAGGCGGGCGTGCTCGCCGATCTCGATGTGATCCGAATCCTGAACGAGCCCACGGCCGCAAGTCTCGCCTATGGCTACCGAAGTGCTCTAGCACGCACGGTATTGGTTTACGACTTGGGAGGGGGGACGTTCGACGTCTCCATCGTCCAGATCGAGGGCGACGTGACGGAAGTGCTGGCAAGCCACGGTAACAATCAGCTTGGCGGCGACGACTTCAACGAGCTGTTGGTGAAGCGTTTGGTGGAAGAGTTTCGCACAGAGCACGGCGTCGACCTCGAGTCGCACGGCGCGGCCCATGCGCGATTGTTCTGGGCGGTGGAAGAGGCGAAGAAGACATTGAGCTTCGAGCCCTACGCCAAGCTACGCGAGGAATCGCTGGTGAGCCGGAAAGGCAAGACCCTGCACTTGGAGAGAGAGATTCCGCGCGAAGAGTACGAGGAGCTGATTCGCCCGCTCGTGGAGTCGACTTTGGAGAGTGTATCCAAGGCCTTGGGCGACGCGGGCAAGGGCCCGTCCGACATCGATGCGGTTTTGCTCGTCGGAGGCTCGACGCGCACGCCTCTCGTTGCCAGCACGCTAGAGGAGTGTCTCGGCATCCAGCCCAGCCAGGAGGTTCATCCGGATTTATGTGTGGCGCTGGGCGCCGGCACGCTAGCGTCACGATTGGCGGGGCGGGAAGTGGAGCGGGTTCTGGTGGACGTCTCCCCCTATTCCTTTGGTCCCTCTTACATGGGTCTGAGAGAGGGCGCTTCCTATGCTCATTGCTACCACCCTATCATTCGTCGCAACACGCCGCTGCCCGTCACTCGCACCGAAAAGTACTACACGCCGTACCCGAACGTGGAGTCCGTGAAGGTAGAGATCTATCAGGGGGAGGACTCGGATGCGCTCAAGAATCTTCTAGTAGGCGAGTTCACCGTCGAAGGTCTGACGCCCATGGAGGAGGAGAATGAGGTGTTGTGCCGCATGAGTCTCGATCTCGACGGCATCCTCGAAGTCACGGCCATCGAGAAATGCACGGGCAAGTCCAAGCAGATCACCATCGACCAGGCGCTGCAACCCAGAAGCGAGGAGGAGATCAGACAGGCGCAAAAGGCCCACCAAACGTTGTACTCGACCGTTCAGGCCCACGCCGACGATCTGTTCGTGGATGCCGAAGAAGCCTTCCAGGTGGACGAGGCTTCGACAGATTCGCCCTCACGCCAAGATGGGCCGGAGGATGATGGGTCGACCGGATGGACCGAGTTGACCCGTGAGGCCCATCGTCTGGTGGCTCGTTCACGAGAGCTGCTTCCGCACATGCACGACGAGGACAAAGAGGAAGCCGTGGATTTGAACGAGACGATCGAGAAAGCCGTCGCCGAGCTGGACGAGCCGGCGCTGTCGAAAGCGGTGGACGCGCTCAAGGAGCTCGTTTTCTTCGTGGAGGGCAAGTGACCGCTCCGGGCCCGCGATGTCCCGTCTGTCTGGCTCGTTTTCGGGCGACGGAACATTGCTCGCGCTGCGGCGCGGACTTGGCGCCCTTGATGCGCCTATCGTTTCAGAGCTACCGGCTGCGCCAGGAGTCCAAACAGGCCGTCGCGGAAGGTGACTTTCAGAAAGCACGAGACCTTGCCCGGGCGGCACAGGAATTTGCTTTCACCGAGGCCGGTGGCCGGCTGGACACACTCACGTGCTGGCTGACGTCCGTCTTTCCCTCCGGAGACGCGCCCGCCGTGTACGAAAGGTCGCAGGACACGCGTCGGTCCCTTGCTGTTACCGTGCGCGGTGTTCTTCGGAAGTTTGGCCTCTAGCTTCGTTCACAGACATGGCTCCATTCGGCTTCGCGCCGCACTTCTGATAGTGTCGAAGCGCGTAGGACAGAAACCTTGACTGCTGAAAACGAGGCCACCGGACACAACGTCTCGCGTCGTGAGCTGCTCAAGCGGGTCATCCTCGGCGCGGCGACCGTCGTGCCCGCAAGCTTTGTCACCGGGGCGACGAGCGCTCAGGAGTCGTTCGAGACCCTCACATCCGCGGAAGCGGCCACGCTCGAAGCGATCGTCGCGCGATTGATCCCCACGGACGAGAACGGGCCCGGCGCCACCGAAGCCCGCGCCGCCTATTACATCGACCGGGCGCTCGGGGATGCATTAGCGCCGTCGAGAGAGGCCTATAGTGCCGGCCTCGCCGCCGTAGACGCCCTCGCACGGCGTACGAAAAACGCCGCGTTCGCTCGGCTCGCACCGCAGGAGCAAGACGATATCTTGCGCGAGATGGAGAGCGGTAATACCGAAGGGTTTACGCCGAACTCCTCCACGTTCTTCGAGCTCGTCCGAACCCATACGCTCGAAGGCACGTTCTGCGACCCCCATTACGGAGGCAATGCAAGCTTCGTCGGATGGGACCTGATTGGCTATCCCGGCATCCGGATCGTGGTCACTGCGGACCACCAACGTCTCGGTCAATCGCCGCGGCCCCTTCACCGATCGGCCTACGATTTCGAGCGTTTCGTGAAAGAGGTCCTTCGACGTGACCGTTAGATTAGAAAAGACCGACGTGGTGATCGTCGGACTCGGCGCTGTCGGGGGCGTGGCAGCGCTCCCCCTGACAACCGCGGGCCTCGAGGTTACCGCGCTCGAAGCCGGAACTTGGCTCTCCCGCGCTGACTTCGCTCCAGACGAGCTGCGGAACAACGTCCGAGGCTGGCCGCGCTCCGCGCAGAAAGCCAATAAAGAGATTCCCGTCCATCGGCCAAACGCGTCGGCGCCAGACTCTCCCCGCCAATCGGTTCACCCGATGATGAATGCCGTAGGCGGCACATCGTTACATTACTGGGGCCTAAGCTTTCGGCTGAATCCTTGGGACTTCAAAGTCGCGAGTGAAACGCGCCGCCGTTATGGCGCCTCACGTATTCCGAAAGGCTCGACGGTGGAAGACTGGCCGTTCGATCTCGCGGAGCTCGAGCCTTACTACGACCACACAGAGTACGCGCTCGGGATTTCCGGCCAGGCGGGCAACATCCGAGGAAAGATCGACGCGCGCGGCAACATCTTCGAGGGCCCACGCCAGCGCGCCTACCCGATGCCCCCGCTCAGAGGCACAGGCTTCACCGACCTCATGGCCTCGGCGGCGCGAAGGCTCGACTGGCACCCGTTTCCCGGACCGGCCGCCGTCAATTCCGAGCCGTACGAGAACCGAGCGGCTTGCGTCTATCATGGATTCTGCAGCCGAGGTGGCTGCCATGTCGGCGCAAAGAGCTCGACCGCCGTCTCCACGATTCCCAAAGCACAAGCCACCGGCCATTTGAACGTCGTGACCGAGGCCCATGTCATCGAAATCAGCGTGAACGACGACGGCGGCGTGAACGGCGTGACCTATCTAAAAAACGGCGAGTCCTACTTCCAGCCTGCTGGCGTAGTTCTGCTTGCCACCTACACCTACGAGAACGTCCGGACGCTGCTCCTTTCTAAATCCAAGGCCTACCCTAACGGGCTCTCCAACAATCATGGTCAGGTCGGCAAGCATTATCTGAGCCACAACACTGGCGCCGGAGTGCTCGCGCTATTTCCGTCGAGCTTGAACACTTGGTACGGCCTCCCGGCCCAAGGCATCGCCGTGGATAACTGGGCCGATGACAACTTCGACCATGCCGACCTCGATTTCATCGGCGGCGGCAACCTTTGGGTCTACACTGAAAGGCACCCTATCGCCGCGGCAAAGATGAACACGTTCGGCCGCGCACCAAGGTGGGGTTCTAGATGGAAAGCGTTCATCAAGGAGAACGCGGATCGCTGGACCGGCTCCTATCTCCAAAAAACAACGTTTCCCTACGAGGAGAATTACCTGGACCTCCACCCCACCGTGCAGGACCCGCTCGGCTTCCCGGTATGCCGGATCACGGCCGACTTCAAAGACAACGAGAAACGGGCAGCCGCGTTCATCCAAGACAAGATGGTTCAGTGGTTCAAGGAAGCCGGCGCCATCGAGACGGTCAGGCAATCCATCGGCACGATGGGCCCCACTACACACGCCTATGGCGGGACGCGCATGGGCGACAACGCCGACACTAACGTTGTGGACCGCTGGGGGTTCTCACATGAGGCACCCAATCTCGGGATCCTCGGCGCGTCGGTGATGGGGACGAGCGGCGCACACAACCCAACCCTCACAGCACAGGCGCTCGCGTGGCGCACAGCGGCTCACCTCATCGGAAACTGGCGCACGATCTCGAGCTGACACAACCTTCCTCTCGCGTCACCGATCGCCGCCTCGCGACTTCGCGGTGGCCGTTGCCATCGCCACATCGCCACATTCTCAACTGGACGGTGCATCGCGAGCGGTGATAACGTCAACGTCAAAGTCTGTTTGGGTAACGAATTGCCTGAAGCCGCCGACCTCATCGACAAGATCCGAACGCTACTTGAGGCCAAGCAATATCGTGTCGGTCTTCACGCGATTCGCCATATGGTAGAAGAGGGTTTCCGGGAAAACAACTTGGACGTTTCTTGTTAACTCAGAGCGTCAGCTCGCCGTTGCACGTCGTTTGCGATTACTCCAACGATACCGTCGTCGATATCGTCACAGCCTACATTCCGCAAAAGCCTGGTGGGAGACGCCAAGTCAGCGAGGCTAACAGATTTTGATCAGGTTTAGAGAGCGGGAGATAGCTCATGTCGGAATTAATGAAACAACCGTGTAGCGAGTGCGGCGGTTCTCTTCGGAGACAATCCATCGAAAAGGAGTTCGGGAGAGAAGGCGTCAAAGTGAAGCTGTCGGGCGTAAAGGCTTGGGTGTGCTCAAAGTGCGGAGAAATCTACTTCGAGCCGGGGGGCGCCGACAAGCTGGCCGCGGCCGTCGAGTGCCTCTTCGACCTTGCTATCGTCGAGAATCAGCATCGGGGTCACCTGAGCGCATCCGTAACTTGAGTTGCGGTTGGTCGTGAGAGCAGCAACATGGACGCCCTCGTTCAGCAATCCCGCGATCGGTACCTCGCCTCTTTATTCGAGGTCCCACGCAATCGGACCGCCTTGATGAAGCCGACGAAGTCACGCCGGTCCATCTCCTTCGCTCCCTACCGCAGATTCATTTTCGGTTAGATTAGAGATCGAGGGCCTCTCGTTTCACCGATCGCCCCCTCGCGACTTCGCGCCGGACTTGGCGAAACCCTTACTCGCGGTGTGCGCAGCGGCGGCCATGCCACTTGTGCCCGCGTCCGTCTTTCCACCATCGAAGATCTCGATCGAGCCCGCCTCGACGAGCTTCTTGATGCGCGGTTGCGCCGCGGCGTCGTCACGTAGCTGCCCGGTCTTGCCCGGGCCGAGGTGGAGCGATTTTCCGCGAGGCAGCGGGATCTTGAGCGGCGTTCGCGTCTTGTTCGTCACGGTTTTCATGCCGCCATTCTACAAGATCCACGCGTACGGTTTCAGGCCGAGGCTGCTCGTCTCAGCAATGCGATCTGTCCAGCATGGTAAAGATTGTGTTGAACGACCCCGTGGAGAAGATGATAGACCGTCCCACCAGTACCGATGACGGCGCCGTCGAGACGGCTATCGTCGAGCTCGGCAAGTGTTTCCATCAGGCGGACGTGGCTCGCTTCGAGCTCCTTCAAGAGCGCCGTCCACGCATCCACGCCATGAGGCCAGTCTTCCTCCGGAGGCAAATCGCTCCGTTCACCCGGCGGGTAGCCTCCTTCTGCCATGCCACGATATGCAGCACGAGCTCCCGTATCGAATGCGCGGCCGCGATGGGCCGCGCCGAAGCCGTGTCGGCGTCGACATCCTCGAGCAGCTCCGTCAGTGAGGGCCCGTGCCACGCGTCACCGCTATGTGCGCGGCGTAGCTGATCACGAATCCTCTCCATCTCGCTCACGCGCGCTTCACCATCAAGAGCGTCCGATCGTCGCTGGGCTCGCCGGGCGCGAAGCGCGCGAGCTGATCGGCAACCGTCGAAGCGATCACCTGCGCCGGCGCGTCGGGGTCGGTGTCAACCCAGCGAGCGATGTGCTGCTCGTCGAAAATTTCGCCGTCGCTGTTCTCCGCTTCGGTGAAACCATCCGAAAAAAGCGCCAAGATGTCACCAGGGTCGAGTTGGACGCTCTTTTCAACGTAAGTCGCGTTCTCGATAGCACCGAGCACGAGACCCGTCGAGTCGAGCTTGTCCCAATCGCCACAGGCGCGCCGCAGCAGCGGCGCAAGATGGCCGGCATTCGCATAGCGCAGCTCACCGCTATCGGCATCGAGGCTCCCGTAGAAAACCGTTGCCAATCGGCCAGGAGAGGCGCTGTCGAGAAAATACCGATTCGCTTTCTCGAGCACGGCGGCCGGCGACGACACCTCCGGGATGAGTGCTTTGAGCGAACCCTGAAGCCCCGTCCGGAGAAGCGCCGCGGGGATCCCCTTCCCCATCACGTCCCCGAGAAGCAGCGTGACGCGGCTGCCCTCGGCGCGTACATCGTAGAAATCGCCGCTGATTAACCGCGACGCGCGGTAGTGCAGGCCGACTTCCCATCCGGGTACGAGCGGGATCTGCGTTAGCGAAGCACGATCGAGGCGCTGCACTTGGTTGAGGTCTTTTTCGAGCCGTTCAATTTCGGCCTTGGGCATGCAGTCGAGGCAAACTTCGCTCGACGGATAGATCGAAACGAGCTCGGGTTCCACGATGCCGTCGCATTGACCGCACGGATGTTCCAATATAGTCGCCTGGGTTGCCATTAGCTTCTCCTCTCACTGATTAATGTTCGCGTCGTTCGTGCACGCCGTCTGCCGGATCGATCCCTTCGATCTCCATCAAGGCTCTCTTTACGTCCAAGCCACCGGTGTAACCACCCATGCCTCCGCCGGAAGCGACGACGCGGTGGCACGGGATGACGATAGCGACCGGGTTCTGACCGAGCGCATTGCCAACGGCGCGCTGAGCCTTCGGCCGCCCGATACGCTCGGCTACATTCGTGTAGCACTCGCACTCGCCAAAACGGATCTCGTTCGCGGCTTCGAGCACTTGCCTTTGAAACGCCGTTCCCCACCGGATGTCGACCGGGAGCTGAAAACGCTTGCGCTTTCCTTTGAAATATTCATCGAACTGACGGCGCTCGCGGTCGAGCTCGCTGCCCGCCTTTTCGGGCAAGAGCTCGTGTTTTTCGAGGTCGTCGACCAACGCGTCCTCCGACCGTCGGAAGCTCGCAAGGCAGAGACCCCTATGCGTTCTAGCCAGAAACATCTTGCCGAACGGGGCGTCGATCCAACCGTAATATACGCGGACGGAGTCAAAACTGCTCATGAGGGCCTCGTGGGCTCGTTTCCATTCAGACGCACTCGGCGTGGGGAGCTCGGGATTTTGCATCGTCATGATTCCTCTCGTTTTAATCCGTTCCGGACTTTCTTCATGGCTTGATAAACCTGTGCCCGTGCGTTCTCCTGGCTCATGCCCAGAATCTCGGCGACGTCACGATACGGCAAGCCCTCGTACTTCTTGAGCAAAAGCGCCGTTCGCTGCCGCGGCGTGAGGTCACGAACCACGCGGCCCAGCGCTCGCGCGAGCCGCCGTGTCTCCGACAAATCGTCAGGGTGGCCGTTGGCATCGTGAACGTCGGCCGCAACGTCGATGGGAGAGGTACCTCGCAATCGTTCGGATCGAAAATGGTTCAAGATCTGGCGATGCGCGATGCGGTAGAGCCAGGCGCGGTGATTGGCGTCCTTCGGCAGTCGCGGAAACGCTCTAAACGCCCGTAGAAATGTATCTTGCAGCAGGTCCGCCGCATCCTCGGGGTTCCCCGTCATCCGGAAGGCGTAGCGATAGATTTCCTTCTGATAGCTCTCGAGAATCTCTGCGAACCGCGCTTTTCCGGGCATCTAGTCTGTATAACACCCGAGAACCCAAAATGTGAAAAGACCCGGGACAAATATTTCAGTACCCAGATTGGCGGGACCACCCGGTGTATATTGGTGCAAAATAGACCGATGGCTACCGGGGAATCGAGCGTCCGCCGAAGCGTAAGCCTTCCTGCGCCGATCGCCAAGCGTGTCAAGGCGATAGCCCGCACGCAAAAGACAAGCGCAAACAGGGTCATCGTCGACCTGATCGAATCGGGTTTGGAGGCTCAGGAACAGGAAAGAAAACGGCTCTTCGAGCTCGCTGACCAACTGACGCGTTCGAAGAGTCCGAGCGAGCAGCAGCGGCTCAAAGATGAGCTTGCCCGGCTCGTTTTCGGCAGCTGATGCCGAAGATACAGGACCGACCTGCCTCCCGCGCTTCGGATTTTTCAAGGTTTGCGGTTAAGGGAAGTATCCCAAGACGTTTCTCATGAAGGGATAGCTTGCGAAGGAGCGTAAGATCTGTCTCTAAGCCAAACAATCCTCTCGCAGGAGTAATAAGACTTAGGCTCAGCTACATCTAACCAGGGAAACCTGAAAGCCAAACCACAGAGCCGTCTCTCATCCCCACATCCCCTCCTATCCCCACATCCCCTTGCCTTTAAAAACGCCGCTAAAAGTAAGGAGAGGTGGGGGATGGGAGGGGATGTGGGGATAAGAAAGAACTTGTTCCAAAACATGGAACAGAATCCTCGGTTCTGACGGCTAACAGCCTAGTTTCGAATGCGGCTTCTGGGCAGGGGCCGCTCGGGGACATCCTCGAGAAGACCGCCTGCGCCGAGCGCGACAATATCCTCGCGCGTCAGCCGGTCAGCAGCGAGCAGGCGCGGGAGAACCCAGTCCACCACGTTCGTTTTGCGGCTCCTCGCACAGCCGGGCGCGCCGAGCACCGGGATGTCACCGATATAGGCAAGCATCAGCAGATTTCCGGGATCCACGGGAGCGCCCACCGTCTCGACATCGCCACCGGCCCTCTCGACCGCCCGAGGTGTGATGTCATGGCGGTCCATGATCGCCGTCTCCCCCGCGAGCACGATGAGCTCCACGCCCTCGTCACATTGTTGTTCGATCGCCCGCGCGAGCGCTTCTTCGCCGCTAGCGTCTTCGAGCGTTACATAATCCCGATCGGAAACCTCGGCGCCGAGCGACTCGATCCTTTCGACCAGCGGCGAGAAGCTTTCGGTCAAGGCGGCCTTGGCGGACGGCGAGCCCGAGAGGATCAACCCGACCCGGCGACGGGGCAGCTCATCCACACGAAGCAGCGGAACACCGCCACGTGCCTCGGCTACCGCCGATTCCACGACGCCGGCGGAGACCGCGTAAGGGATGACTTTGACGGTCGCAACCGTTTGTCCCGGCCGCACGACCGCATGGACCGCGACCGACGCAAGCGTGATGCCGTCGCTCTCGTTCAGCCGTTTCAAGCGCTCGCTGTCGACCCGAAACAACCCGAGAACGCTCGCGCTCAGATTGACGCGACCCGTAGCCGCTCCCGACAGCCGGAGCCCTGCTCCAAGCGCCGCTCGCGCGACACGCTCGGCGGCTTCGTTCTCGGGGACGTCACCCGCTTCGAGCTCCGCCACGTAAACGACGCTTCGCCCAATCGTGCGCAGCGCTTCGAGATCGTCAAGGGTGAGAGGTTTTCCTTTGCGAAGAAGTCGCTTGCCGTTGTCGCCCGCGACATTGTGCCCGAGAATTTTGCCTTCGGCCTGTTCGAGTGGAACGGGCCCAAACTTCATGCTTCGATTTTCTTCTTCAAACAGGAAAAGAACTGCCCGGCCATCTTCGCCGAGACCGGCTTCATGAGACGTGCCGCGAGGCTCGCAATGGTGCCCACGACCCTGACGTCGGCCGTCCACGCTAAATCCGTCGTGCCATCGGGACCATCCGATAGAGAGATCTCGCTCCCGACATCGATCGAGCTTCCCGGCGCGGTGCCCTGCATCTTCATCTTGGCGTGGTCCGGCTCTTTCAGCTCGGTCCATTCGATGGTGCTCTTGAACTTCACTTTGATGGTCCCGAGACGAAGGGCCCCCACCGCTTGAAACTTCTTGCCGGGCTCCAGGATCTCCATCGACTCGATCCCCGGGGTACAGTTCGAAACGGACTCCGCGTCCGTCAAAAAAGCCCAGACTTCCTTGCGCGTTGCTTTGATGTTGTCCTTACCTTCAATCAGCATGTTTGAGCTCGTACGCCTCTTTGCAGCCGGGGCCGCAGAAATATACGGTGTCGTCGCCTTGGGCAACAGTGTAGCGCACCCCATCGACGCCAACCATCATCCCACAAATCGGATCCTTGAAAGCCTCTGGGGCGGGCGCCACCTCTTTCGGGCGAGCACGACGCACCGAAATAATCTCCGCGAGAATGCTGAGTGCTATCTCCTCGGGGGTAACGGCGCCGATGTCGAGCCCCGCGGGAAACTTCACATGCTCTGGGACGCCGAGACTCGCGCCCGCTTCTTGCTCGAGACAAGCGCTACATAGGTGCTTTCGGCTTTAGCAACCGCTTCGAGCGCCTCGGCGTCATAGTTTCCGTGGCTCGCAATCACGACAAAAGTCTCGCCCGCGCTAGCTTCGCTCAAGTCGATGCTCTCGGAAACACTATCCGCGTCAGGAAACTGGTCGGGATGGCCCTCCGGCGTCATGACCGAGACGCGAAACCCGAGCGGCTTCGCGAGACGCACCATCGCTTCGGCGACGGGCAGATGGCCGATGATGACGAGATGGGGTTTGGGCAAGTAAGGCTCCAAGTAAATATCTAGCGTTCCTCCGCTGGCACAGGTTTCCGTCGACGCGAGATGGACGACATAGGGCTCGCCCGATCGCAGCACGCGCCGCGCCTCATACTCTACCGCGGGACGCGAGCAGCTCCCGCCAATCCAGCCAATCCAGTTTCCCTCGGCGGTAATGATGGCTTTCGCGCCGGGCTTCGCCGAAGTCGGCTTCTCGGCCCCAACGACCGTCGCCAGGACGAACGGCTCCCCCGCTTTCCGGAGCCGGAGAACCGTCTCCAAGATGTCTGGGATGTCCGGTGTGGTCACTCTTCGAGCGCCGCCCCTTTCTCTTTGAGCACTTGCCACACCCGGCTCGGCGTCATGGGGATCTCCATGTGCCGTACGCCGAGGTGCCACATCGCGTCGACGACGGCGTTCACGATCGCCGGCGGTGCGCCCACGGTGGCCGACTCGCCGACACCCTTGGCGCCGATCGGGTGATGCGGCGACGGCGTCACCGTCTCGCCCGTCTCCCACGCAGGAGTCTCCATGGCGGTCGGGACCAAGTAGTCCATGAGCGTGCCGCCATGCATGTTCCCATTCTCGTCATAGGAGATCTCTTCGAGAAGCGCGGGCGCCATCCCCATCGTGAGACCGCCATGGATCTGCCCCTCGACGATCATCGGGTTGATGCGAACACCGCAATCGTCCACGGCGACGAAACGGCGGATCTTGACTTCGCCCGTGCCCCGGTCGATGTCGACGACACAGATGTAAGAGCCGAAAGGAAAGGTCAAGTTGGGTGGGTCGTAGTAGGTGACCGCTTCGCCCCTGCGGATGGTTCGTATAGGCCGCGAAGGCGATTTCTTGGATCGTCTTTGAACGGTCGGGCGAGCCCTTGACGAAGAACTTGCCTTGCTCCCACTCGAGGTCTTCCTCGGACGCCTCGAGCAGGTGCGCGGCGATCTTCTTCGCTTTGTCGTGAATCTTGCGCGCCGCGAGGGCGCCGGCCGCGCCCGCCACCGGGGTGCTGCGGCTCGCGTATGTGCCGAGCCCATAGGGCGCGGTATCGGTGTCGCCTTCTTCGATCTGGATGTGCTCCGGAGGGATACCGAGCTCTTCGGCGATGATCTGCGCGTAAGTCGTCTCGTGGCCCTGCCCTTGCGACTTGGTGCCGAAGCGCGCCATGACCTTTCCCGTCGGGTGGACGCGGATCTCGGCCGAATCGAACATCTTGAGCCCCAGGATGTCGTAGTCCTTCGACGGGCCCGCACCGACCACTTCCGTAAAAGAGGAGATGCCGATACCCATGAGCTCGCCGCGTGCGCGTTTTTCCTTCTGCTCTTCGCGCAGCTTGTCGTACTCGATCATCTCCATGGCTTTACGGAGAGCCTTCTCGTAATCCCCGCTGTCATACTCCCAGCCGAGGACCGAGCTATAGGGAAACTGCTCCGGCCGGATGAAGTTCTTCATCCGGAGCTCGGCGGGATCGATGTCGAGCTCGTGCGCCATGATGTCTGTCATGCGCTCGAGGCAGTGCACGGCTTCGGTGACGCGGAACGAGCACCGATAGGCGATGCCGCCTGGCGGCTTGTTAGTGTAGACGCCGTCGACCTCGACATGAGCTTGCTTGAAGTCGTAGGAGCCCGTACAGATGTGGAAAAGACCCGCGGGAAACTTGGAGGGGTTTGCCGCGGCGTCGGTGTAGCCGTGATCCGCGACCGTTTTGATCTTGATTGCCGTGAGCGTCCCATCTTTCTTGGCCGAGAGCGCCGCTTTGATGTGATAGTCGCGGGCGAAAGAATCGGCCTGCAGGTTCTCGGAGCGGTCCTCGATCCACTTCACGGGCTTTCCGGTCAGAAACGACACCGCCACCGCGATGATGTAACCGGGATAGATCGGCACTTTGCCGCCGAATCCGCCGCCGATATCCGGCGCGATCACGCGAATCTTTTCCTCCGAGAGCCCGACATGTCCGGCCACAAGCGCCAACACCGTACGGATGGCGTGCGGAGCCTGGGTCGTCATGTAGAGCGTGAGCTTGCCTTCGATGGGCTCGAAGCTGGCGACGCAGCCGCACGTCTCGATCGAGACGACGTGGATGCGCGGGATGTACATGCTCTGTTCGACGACGATATCGGCCTCGTCGAAGACCTTGTCGGTGGCGTCCTTGTCCCCGGTCTCCCAGTGCCAAATAAGGTTGCTGTCCTTGTCGTCACGCACCTTGGTGGCGCCGTCCTCGAGCGCTTTGAAGGGATCGACGACGACCGGAAGCGGCTCGTAATCGACTTCAACGGCTTCCACGCCGTCAGCCGCCGCGTAGCGGCTCGTGGCCACCACTGCCGCAACTTCCTGCGCCTGGTACTTCACCTTGTCGATGGGGAGCACCATTTGCTTGTCGCTCATGAGCGTTGGCATCGAGGCAAGCCCGTGGGCGTCGAGGTCCTTTCCCGTCACCACGCTCACGACACCGGGCGTCGCGAGCGCTTCTTCGATATTGATGTTCTTGATCTTCGCGTGCGCGTATGGGCTTCGCACGATGTCGAGATAGAGCATCCCCGGAAGCTTGATGTCGTCGATGAAACGCCCACGCCCCTGGATGAACCGAGGATCTTCTTTCCGGCGAACGGAGTGTCCTAGTCCGCGACACCCCAGCGAATATCTTCCTCGTTCGGGTTGGGGTTGTCTTTCAGAAGTGCTACCGTCGTCATCATCATGCCCGGCGTGCAATAACCGCATTGGAGACCGTGCTTTTCTGTGAAACCTTCCTGGATCGGATGCAGGTTGCCATTCGTCGCGAGCCCTTCGACGCTCGCGATTTCGGCGCCGCTGGCTTGGACCGCGAACATCGTGCAGCTCTTCACCGGACGCCCGTTCAGCAAGATGGTGCAAGCGCCGCAGGACGTCGTGTCGCAGCCGATATGGGTTCCGGTGAGCTCGAGCTCTTCCCGGATGAGATGGACAAGCAGCAAGCGGGCTTCGACTTCGCGCGTATGTTCCTCGCCATTGACCTTCAAAGTGATCGAGTGGGTACTCACACACCACCTCCTTCCGCACGCTCTTGGGCCTTTCGGAGCGCCCGCGACGTAAAAGTTCGTACGAGGTGACGCTTATACTCCTCCGAGCCGCGCTGATCCTCGATGGGCTCCGCGACTTCCGAAGCCAATCGAGCCGCTTCTTTGATCGAAGCATCATCCAAGACTTTACCGGTAAGCGCCTCTTCGGCCGCCGTCGCTTTGATCGGGGTGAGCCCCACATTCGTGAGCCCAATACCGGCGCTCGCGATCTTGCCGTCACCGTTGAGCACGAGCTGCGCCGCGACCGCCACGGTCGCGTAATCTCCGACTTTGCGCTCGAGCTTGAAATAGGCTCCCCCGCTCTTTTCTACCGCGCGCGGGATGCGGATGGCGGTCAAGATCTCGTCATGGCTCAAAGACGTCGTGAACGCATCCAAAAAGAAATCTCCAATGGGAATGGAGCGCTCTCCGTCGGGACCCGTCGCGGTGACTTCGGCCCCATAAGCCAACATGGTGGCTGGGTGGTCGTTGGCCGGGTCCGCGTGAGCGATGTTCCCGCCCACCGTCGCGAGGTTCCGAACGAGCGGGTCTGCAATCACGCGCGTGGTATCGGCGAGCAAGGAATAGCTCTTCCGCACGAGCTCCGAGCGGTCCAGCTCCGATTCGCGCGTCATGGCGCCAATCTCGAGCCAATCACCCTCTTCCTTGATGTAGGACAGGCCTTCGAGCTGATTAATGTCGACCAGCATAGCGGGCGTCGCCATGCGGAAGCGCATCATTGGGATCAAGCTGTGCCCGCCGGCGAGAATCTTCGCCTCCGGGTTTTGCCCCAGAAGCGAAACGGCCTCCGCGACCGTTTTGGGACAGGTGTAGTCGAAACTGGCAGGTATCACGACAATCCTCCTTCCGGCTGAAAGGTTACGAGTGTAAGCGCGGCCCCCAGATATGTCTGTCGCGCTCGTGACACAAGCCTCATAACACAGTCTGCGAAGATCCACCGGCGTGCTAGGATAAAACGACTCGATTTCATGCCGCGCACCGCCACCTTTCTCCTTGCCGTGTCAACCAGCCTCGGGATCGCCGAAGCCCAGGAAGAACGCGTGCGCCCCTCGGTGCGCGCGGTGCGACTCGCGGAGGACGAGAAAGTCGAACTCGACGGGCAGCTCAACGAGTCTTTCTGGAAAAACATCACGCCCGCGGACGGCTTCCGACAGCAAGAGCCCGACGAAGGCGCGCCCGCACGCCAGGCTACCGAAGTCCGCATCGCGTTCGATCGTGACCATCTCTATCTCGGCGTGATGCTGTACGACACCGAGCCGGACAAAATCATCGGCTATCAGAAACAACGCGACGGCTCGCTAAGAAGCGACGACCGCTTCATGTTTATCCTCGACACCTTTCTCGACGGCCGCTCCGCCTATCTCTTCGAGACGAACCCGGCCGGCCTCCTGGGCGACGGCCTTCTGCGCGCCGGGAGCCGACGCGGGCTGAACAAATCCTGGGACGGCATTTGGGACGTCCGCGTCTCGCGCGACGATCGCGGCTGGTCCGCCGAGATCGAGATCCCATTCCGCACGCTCAACTTCGATCCGAGCAGCGATACTTGGGGGATCGATTTCCAGCGCACGGTACGGCGCCATCAAGAAGAGAGTCTGTGGAGCGGCTACCGCCTCAATGAAGGCTTGTTTCGCCCAGTGAACGCTGGGCGGCTCACGGGTCTTCAGGATATTTCTCAAGGTCTCGGCCTCGAAGTGAAACCCTACGTGGCCGCGTCGTACAAAGAGGATATCGAGACAGGCTCCAACACCCCCACCGATGTGGGCTTCGACGTAAACTACAGCGTTACACCCGGCTTGCGCGTGGCCGTCACCTTCAACACCGATTTTGCCGAAGTCGACGTGGACGACCGGCAAGTCAACCTCACGCGCTTCCCTCTCGTCTTCCCGGAGAAACGCGACTTTTTTCTCGAGGGATCGAGCATCTTCACCTTTGCCCGCTCGAGCCGTCCGGAGCCTTACTTCAGCCGCCGGATCGGCCTGTCCGGCGGCAATCCGATCCCCATCGTCTACGGTGCGCGTTTGAGCGGACAGTCCGGACGTTTCGACGTAGCGTTTCTCCAAGTGCGCACGGGCGAGACGGACGAGACCGCGCCCGAAGACTTCACCGTCGCCCGCCTGAAGCGAAACTTCTTCGCGCAGTCGAGCCTCGGCATGATCTATACGCGCCGGGCGACCCAAGCGAGAGAAGCGGCGCCAGAGCTCGAAGACCGCCACACCGTCGGCGTCGACATCGACCTCGCCACGGCGACCTTCAAGGGTGACAAGAATCTCCAGTTCGAAGCCTTCGCCGTTATCCACACCGATCCCCTCACCGAGGCGACGACCGAGCTTCGTGATCGCTCCTCCTGGGGACTGCGGGTGAACTACCCGAACGATCGGTGGCGCTTCCATACGTCCTACCGTGAGTTCGGTAAATCCTATGACCCGGCGGTCGGTTTCAACCGGCGGAACGGTTTTCGCAGGCTCAATCCTTCTTTCACTTTCGCGCCACGCCCCGAGAACATCTCGTGGGCCCGGCAGTTCGAATGGCAGATCTTCTTCGAATATCTGACCGATCTCGACAACGTGCTCCTAACTCGCAACACGCGCGTGAGCTTGTTCGATATCCGCTTCGAGAGCGGCGACGAGCTCAGCGTCGAAGTCAACAACCGCTTCGAAGTTCTCGAAGAGCCGTTCGAGATCCACCCAGGTGTCGAGCTGCCGGTCGGCGAACATAGGTTCAACGATGTTCGCTTCCAGGTAGAAACAGCGTCGCAGCGCAAGTTGTCAGGAGAGCTCGCGTTAACGCTAGGTCAGTTTTGGTCGGGCGACCGAACGGGCATCGAAGCCGAGGTCACGTTGAGACCCATATCTGGCTTGCTCTTCTCGACGGAGTGGGAGCGCAACAACGTGACGCTGCCCGAGGGAGCCTTCGTCACTAACCTGGTCCAGCAAAGAGCCGAGTGGCAAGTGAGCCCCTGGATCTCGCTGACCTCGATCGTTCAGTACGACAACATTTCGAGCGAGCTGGGTTTGTTCACTCGTTTCCGCTGGATCCTGCAGCCCGGCAACGATCTCTACATCGTGTACTCACAGAATTGGCAGAGCTTCGACAACCGGTGGCTCACGCTCGACCGCGCGGCGACGACGAAGATAAATTATACTCACCGTTTCTAGTGGGCATTCAGGTATCGGCTTTTTCTCATGATCGGTCGCACGCTCTCTCACTACGAAGTTCTCGAGAAGATCGGGAGCGGGTGTATGGGGGACGTCTTTCGGGAGAGTGTGCCATTCTTAGTTGGAAATTGAAACGGCTCCCAACCCCGTGGTTTGATGACGTTGGCAAAACAGGATCAAGCCACAAGAGAAAGGAGCCGAGATGGGAAGTCTGCTACGTACAGCGAAGAAACACAAGAAGTCACGTCGTTTGGGTAAGCCCGAGGTAATGGCACGCGAGGAGTACGGGGAGCTCGAGGTGGACGTCAAGGTAGAGATGATCCGTTCGCTAATCCCGCTTGGGTTGATGCACGTTCACGAGTTGCTCGACGACGAGGTGAAGGAGTTGGCAGGAGAGCGATACGCTCGCAAGGACGAGCTGGAGCGTGGCCGCCGCCACGGAACCAACCCTGGCACGGTAGGGCTAGCCGGCCAGCGGGTACCCGATCCGTGTGCCACGGGTTCGGAGCCAAGAGGGAGTAGAGATACCGCTTCGCTCCTACGAAGCACTGAACGACGGCGGAGAGGTGAATGATCTGCTGCTGAAACGAGTGCTGTACGGAATCTCGTGTCGCAACTACGAGGCGGCAGCGGAAGCGATACCGGGCGCTATCGGGCTGTCGAGCTCGACGGTGTCCCGAGGTTTCGTACAAGCGAGCGCAGCGAAACTTCGTGAGATACAGG
>SMVB01162396.1_pt1 | contig 31432 bp, 26 predicted proteins | sample 2456461 | NCBI WGS metagenome assembly SMVB01 (sample SAMN11095934, study PRJNA526329) | marine sediment metagenome | biome: Marine sediment; feature: Surficial sediment; material: Deep marine sediment; isolation source: Hadal surficial sediment | place: Pacific Ocean | collected 2014-05 | depth... | reverse complement strand
GGCGATGCAGCGCCTGAAAGAGGCGGGTGAGACGGCGAAGATCGAGTTGTCCTCGTCGCAGCAGACCGAGGTCAACCTGCCCTACATCACGGCCGACGCGAGCGGGCCCAAGCACCTGAACATCAAGTTGACGCGTGCCAAACTCGAGTCGCTGGTCGAAACCCTGATCAAGCGCACGATCGAACCGTGCAGGACTGCGCTGAATGACGCCGGCCTGAAGGTCGGCGATATCGATGACATCATCCTCGTCGGTGGCCAGACACGCATGCCGAAGGTCGCAGAAGAGGTGCAGAATTTCTTCGGCCAGGAGCCGCGCAAGGACGTCAACCCGGATGAGGCTGTGGCCATGGGTGCGGCGATTCAGGCCGGCGTGCTGTCGGGTGAGGTCAAGGACGTTCTGTTGCTCGACGTGACGCCGTTGTCGCTCGGCATCGAGACGCTCGGCCAGGTCATGACGCGGGTGATCGACAAGAACACGACGATTCCAACCAAGGCGGGACAGACGTTCTCGACCGCTGATGACAATCAGACCGCGGTTACGATTCACGTCCTCCAGGGCGAGCGTCAGCGCGCGGCCGATAACAAGTCGCTGGGTCGTTTCGATCTTGCCGACATCCCGCCGTCGCCACGTGGCATGCCACAGATCGATGTGACGTTCGACATCGACGCGAACGGCATCCTGCACGTGTCCGCGAAAGACAAGGCGACGGGCAAGGAGCAGAAAATCGTCATCAAGGCATCGAGCGGCTTGTCGGACGATGAGATCAAGCAGATGGTGGTCGACGCCGAGGTTCACGCGGCCGAGGATGAGAAGTTTCGTGAACTCGTCGAGACTCGCAATCAGGCGGATGCGCTGGTTCACGCCACCGAAAAGTCGCTCGAGGATCTCGGTGAAAAGGTCGAGCCGGAAGAGCGTGCGCAGGTCGAGGCGGCGGTGTCGGATCTGAAAGCCGCGCTGAAAGGTGATGACAAAGATCAGATCGAGGCCAAGAGCAAGGCCCTGGCCGAGGCCTCCGCGGGTCTCGCACAGAAGGCCTACGAACAGGCGCAGGCCGAGGAGGCGGGTAACAGCGCGCCGGGCTCGGACGCGGCGGGCGGGCAGGCTGCTGACGACATCGTCGATGCGGAGTTCGAAGAGGTCAAGGACGACGAGAGTCAGTCAAAAGCCGACTGAGGGTTGCGCAGGCTGACACCGATGCCGCGCCCTTTTTGGAGGACGCGGCTTTGGCGTGTCTGGTGGCCACGCAGGCGGCCGCCAAACAATGAATGCGTATCAGCAGGGCTGGCACGAGGGTTTAACCGTATTGGGTAGAACGACAGGCAATGTCCAAACGTGATCTTTACGAGGTGCTCGGTGTCTCACGCGATGCGTCGGCGGCGGCGATCAAAAAGGCCTACCGGCGCCAGGCGATGAAGCATCATCCGGATCGCAATCCGGATGATGCCGGTGCCGAGGTCGCCTTCAAGGAGGCGAAGGAGGCCTACGAAATCCTGTCGGACACGGAGAAGCGCCCCATCTACGACCAGTTCGGGCATGCCGGTGTCGACCGGTCGGCCGGCATGGGCGGGGGCTTCAATGCGGGCGACGTCGGCGATGTGTTCGGCGATGTGTTCGGCGACATCTTCGGCGGCGGTCGCGGCCGCAGCCGGAGCAACGTATACCGTGGCGCCGATCTGCGTTACGTGCTGTCGCTCGATCTCGGCCAGGCCGTGTTCGGCGATACGGTCAACATCGAATTATCGACGCTGGCCCAATGCGAAACCTGTGCAGGCTCCGGCGCCAGGCCGGGCACCAGCTCGGTAACTTGTGTTACCTGCGGGGGGCAGGGCCAGGTGCGACGCCAGCAGGGCTTCTTCTCGATTCAGCAGACCTGTCCGAAGTGTCGCGGTACCGGCCAGGTCATCGAGAACCCGTGTGCCGATTGCCAGGGTGCGGGGCGCCAGCAAAAGCACAAGACGCTGGCCGTCAAAGTGCCGGCGGGGGTCGATAACGGCGATCGCATCCGGCTGACCGGCGAAGGGGAAGCGGGCCAGAATGGCGGGCCACCAGGCGACCTGTATGTCGACATACAGGTCGATGCGCACGACATCTTCGAGCGCGACGGTGCTGATTTGCACTGTACGGTGCCGGTCGCCTTCGCAACCGCGGCGCTCGGCGGTCAGGTAACCGTGCCGACGCTTGACGGTCAGGTTAGCCTCAAGGTGCCGGCCGAGACGCAGTCCGGCAAGGTATTCCGAATCCGCGGCAAGGGCGTTAAACCCGTTCGCAGCAGCCAGACCGGTGACCTGTTTTGCTGCATCGAGATCGAGACCCCGGTCAAGCTGAATGCCGAGCAGAAGGAGTTGCTCGGCAAGTTCAATGACGCGCTCAGTGCCGGCGGAGACCGGCATCGGCCGCGTTCGAGTTCATGGAAAGACGGCGTCAAACGTTTCTTCGATGACATCGGATCCTGAGGGGGCACCATGATTCGAATTGCTGTACTGGGCGCGACGGGGCGCATGGGAAAAATGCTCGTTGGTCTGATCGCCGACGATGCCGGCCTGGAGCTTGTCGGTGCTGCCAGCGAGCCGGGGCACGCGAGGCTCGGTGACGATGCCGGGCGCGTGGCGGGTGTGGATGAACTCGGCGTCGCCGTGACGGACGATCCGGCGGCAGCCATCGCCGTGGCCGAGGTCGCGATCGACTTCACCCTGCCGGCGGCAGCTGCAGGGAATATCGCCGCGTGTGTCGAGCAGCGAGTTGCGCTGGTCATGGGCACGACCGGGTTGTCGGTTGAACAACAGGCGCTGCTCGGCGACGCGGCCCGAAAAATCGCGTTGGTTTACGGACGTAATATGAGCGTCGGGGTCAACGTCATTACCGAGCTGGTCCGGCTCGCGAGCCGGACACTCGGCGACGACTACGACATCGAAATCGTCGAGGCGCATCACCGGCACAAGATCGATGTGCCGTCGGGTACGGCATTGCAACTGGGCGAGGCCGCGGCCAGTGGGCGTGGCGTGCGCCTGGACGATGTGGCCGTCAGCGGCCGTCGCGGACACGGTGAACCACGTGAGACCGGGGCGATTGGTTTCGCATCCATCCGTGCCGGGCGCATCGTCGGCGATCACAGCGTCATGTTCGCGGCCGACGAGGAGATCATCGAACTGCGCCACCGGGCACTCGATCGCGCGGTCTTCGCGCGCGGGGCCTTGCGCGCTGCCGCCTGGGTTGGCGACCGGCCCGCGGGCCTCTATTCGATGCGCGATGTATTGGGTTTTTCAACGCTCCCGTGACGGAACGATGACTTCCGGGGACCCGGTCGGCTACAATACGCCGGGTCCCACATCTGATCGATTATCGGCGGGAGGGGTCCATGTGGGGCCCTCCCGTCGCGCGCATCTGCGCGCCCGGAACGGTAGGGTGAGCCGGGCAGAACAATTGCAAGTAACCTGGTCAAGGGTAAGGTGGAGTCAGTGACGGAACCGGCTATTCTGGCGCTCGAAGACGGCACGATTTTCAAGGGCGTGTCGATCGGCGCCGCCGGCAAAACGATCGGCGAGGTGGTGTTTAACACCGCGATGACGGGCTATCAGGAAATCCTGACGGACCCGTCGTATTGTCGGCAGATCATTACTCTGACTTATCCGCATATCGGCAATACCGGCACTAACAGCGACGACCATGAGAGCCGGGGGATCAGCGCGTCCGGCCTGATTATCCGCGACCTTCCCGTCGTATCGAGCAGTTGGCGCGCCGAACTGAGCCTGGCCGAGTTTCTGCAGCGCGGGAACCTGGTTGCGATTGCCGAGATCGATACGCGGCGCCTGACGCGGATTCTGCGCGACAAGGGAGCGATGTCTGGCTGCATCATGACCGGAGCGGTGAATCAGGATACGGCGGTCGCACATGCCAGGCGTTTCCCCGGCTTGGCCGGCATGGATTTGGCGAAGATCGTGACGACACCGGAGACTTACCAGTGGAGCCTGGGGACCAACTGGCCACCGGTCAGTGCGCTGCCGGGCAAGCGGGTATCGATGTTCAATGTCGTCGCCTATGACTTCGGCATCAAACGCAATATTTTGCGCCTGCTGGTGGGTCACAACTGCCGGGTCATCGTGGTTCCGGCGCAGACGCCGGCCGAGGATGTGCTCGCGCTGCAGCCCGACGGCGTGTTCCTGTCCAACGGCCCGGGCGATCCGGAACCCTGCGATTATGCGATCGAGGCGATTCGCACGATTCTGGCGACGCAGACCCCGGTGTTCGGCATTTGTCTCGGTCATCAGCTGCTGGCACTGGCCAGCGGCGCCCGGACCATCAAGATGAAATTCGGCCATCATGGCGCAAATCACCCGGTACAGGACCTCGAAACCGGTCGGGTTGCGATCACGAGTCAGAACCACGGCTTTGCCGTCGATGAGGAGTCGCTGCCGGATAATCTGCGTCCGACGCACCGTTCTTTGTTCGATAATTCACTTCAAGGAATTATCAGAACTGATTGTCCTGCCTATGGTTTTCAGGGACATCCGGAGGCCAGTCCCGGGCCGCATGACGTGTTGTCGATTTTCAGTCGCTTCATCGCGCTGATGCAGGCCCGACGCGTGGCGGTGAATTTGGGGCGCATCGCGGCCGGGGACGGCGCCGAGCGAGAGGTGGGCTGACGCGATGCCAAAGAGAACGGATCTGCACAGCATTCTGATTATCGGCGCCGGCCCGATCGTCATCGGTCAGGCCTGTGAATTCGATTACTCCGGCGCGCAGGCCTGCAAGGCGCTGAAGGAAGAGGGCTATCGCGTCATCCTCGTGAACTCCAATCCGGCCACGATCATGACGGACCCGGAGATGGCTGACGCGATTTACATCGAGCCGGTGTACTGGCAGACCGTCGCCCGGATCATCGAGAAGGAACAACCCGACGCGCTGCTGCCGACGATGGGCGGGCAGACCGGCCTGAACTGTGCGCTCGACCTGGTGCGCGAGGGCATCCTCAAGAAGCACAATGTCGAGTTGATCGGCGCGTCGCGAGAGGCAATCGACACGGCCGAGGACCGGGACCAGTTTCGCAAGGCCATGAAGGACATCGGTCTGCAGTGCCCGAATGCGGAAATCGCGCACACGATGGAGGAGGCGCTCGAGGTCCAGTTACAGGTCGGCTTCCCGACGATCGTTCGTCCGTCGTTCACGATGGGCGGATCGGGTTCGGGCATTGCCTATAATAAGGAGGAGTTCGAGGCGATCGTCACGCGCGGTCTCGATCTGTCGCCGACCACCGAGGTGCTGCTCGAAGAGTCCGTTATCGGCTGGAAAGAATTCGAGATGGAGGTGGTCCGCGACAAGAAGGATAACTGCATCATCATCTGTTCGATCGAAAACCTCGACGCGATGGGCGTGCACACGGGCGATTCGATCACGGTTGCGCCGGCCCAGACGCTGACCGACAAGGAATACCAGAGCCTGCGCGATGCATCGATCGCGGTCCTGCGGCGCATCGGCGTCGAGACCGGCGGTTCGAACGTACAGTTCGCCATCAACCCGGAGGACGGGCGTATCCTGGTCATTGAAATGAACCCGCGCGTGTCGCGTTCGTCGGCGCTGGCGTCGAAGGCTACCGGTTTCCCGATCGCAAAAATCGCGGCGAAGCTTGCGATCGGCTACACGCTCGACGAATTGCGCAACGACATCACGGGCGGCGCGACACCGGCCTCGTTCGAACCGACAATCGACTACGTCGTGACCAAGATACCCCGTTTCGCGTTCGAGAAATTCCCGGGCGCGAACGACCGGTTGACGACCCAGATGAAGTCGGTCGGCGAAGTCATGGCGATCGGCCGGACGTTCCAGGAATCCCTGCAGAAGGCTTTGCGTGGCCTTGAGACGGACATCGACGGGCTGGTGCAGCGCATGCCGGACGATCCGAGCGAGGACCAGCTCGAGATGCTGCGCTATGAACTGCGCATGCCGGGCGGGGAGCGACTGCTGTACGTCGCCGACGCATTTCGGCTGGGGCTGGGTGGACAGGAAATCGCCAAACTGTCGGGAATCGATCCGTGGTTTCTCGGTCAGATCGAAGATCTGATCGCAGAGGAACAGAAAATCTGCGCTAGCGGCCTGCAGGCGCTGAGCCGCGATCGGCTGTGGCGGCTCAAGCGCAAGGGGTTCGCGGATTCGCGCCTTGCGCACCTGATCGGTTGCGAAGAGTCGGTGGTTCACCAATATCGCATGAAGGCGAATATCCGGCCGGTCTTCAAGCGTGTCGACACCTGCGCCGCAGAATTCGCGACGACGACGGCTTACTTGTATTCGACTTATGAAGAAGAGTGCGAGGCCGATCCGACAAACCGCGACAAGATCATGATCCTGGGCGGTGGCCCGAACCGGATCGGTCAGGGTATCGAGTTTGATTACTGCTGTGTGCACGCAGCGCTCGCCCTTCGCGAAGCAGGTTATGAGACCATCATGGTCAACTGCAACCCGGAAACCGTATCGACGGATTACGACATCTCCGACCGCCTGTATTTCGAACCGCTGACGTTCGAGGACGTCATGTCCATCATCGAACGGGAGAAGCCGAAAGGCGTGATCGTGCAGTACGGCGGGCAGACGCCGCTGAAGCTGGCCCGAGCGCTGGAGAAAGCCGGTGCGCCGATCATCGGCACGAGTCCGGACTCGATCGATCTTGCCGAAGACCGCGAGCGATTCCAGAAACTGCTGCACCGTCTGGAGCTGAAGCAACCGCCGAACTGCATTGCCCGCACCGAGGATGAGGCGGTCGTAATGGGGGCCGAGGTCGGCTTTCCGCTCGTCGTGCGGCCGTCCTATGTGCTCGGCGGGCGGGCCATGGAAATCGTCCATAACGAGGCGGACTTGCGGATTTATATGCACGAGGCGGTCGAGGTCTCCAACGACGCGCCGGTTCTGCTTGATCGTTTCCTCGATCAAGCCATCGAAGTCGATGTCGACGCGATCTCTGACGGCAAGGAAGTCCTGATCGGCGGCATCATGGAGCATGTCGAGCAGGCTGGTGTTCACTCGGGTGATTCCGGCTGCTCGCTGCCGCCGGCGACGCTGAGCCAGGAGATCCAGGATCAGCTCGCGGATCAGACCGTGGCTCTGGCCAAGGGGCTGAACGTCATCGGCCTGATGAATATCCAGTTTGCGATCCAGAACGGGGTGATCTACGTACTCGAGGTCAATCCGCGCGCGTCGCGTTCCGTGCCGTTCGTGTCGAAAGCGACCGGCATGCAGCTTGCGAAGATCGCCGCCAAATGCATGGTCGGCATCAGCCTCGAAGCTCAGGGCGCCCAGGTTCCGTGCGTGCCGGCGTACTACTCGGTCAAGGAATCCGTCTTTCCGTTCAACAAGTTCCCGGAGGCCGACCCGATACTCGGTCCGGAAATGAAATCGACCGGCGAGGTCATGGGCACGGGACGTTCGTTCGCGGAAGCCTACGCCAAGGCGCAGCTCGCCTCGGGCGTTGTGTTGCCCGAGGGGGGGCAGGCGCTGCTGTCCGTGCGTGACCGCGACAAACCGGGCGCCGTCAAATTGGCTAAGATCCTGGTGGAGCGGGGTTTCGATATCGTTGCGACGGACGGTACCGCTCGCTACCTGGCTGAGCACGGTGTGCCGTGTCGGCGGGTCAACAAGGTGCGGGAAGGCCGGCCACACATCGTCGACATGCTCAAGAACGGCGAGATCACGTTCGTCGCGAATACGACGGAAGGCAAACAGGCCATCCGCGAGTCGCATTCGATTCGCGGCGCGGCCGTACAAAACAAGGTGACGTATTATACGACCCTGGCGGCTGCGATGGCGACCAGCATGGCGCTGGATCATCGGAGCGGAGGGGAAGTCAACAAGCTGCAGGATTTGCACAGCGAAAATAAGGCCGCGACGTGACTACCGTACCGATTACCGAAAAGGGTGCCGAGAATCTGCGGGAGGAGTTACGGCGCCTCAAGGGTACGGAGCGCCCGCGAATCGTTCAGGCGATCGCCGAGGCCCGTGCGCACGGCGACCTCAAGGAGAACGCCGAATACCACGCCGCGAAAGACGAGCAGGGTTTCATTGAGGGGCGTATTCGCGACATCGACAGCAAGTTATCGAATTGCGAGATCATCGATGTCACGTGTTTCGGCACGACGGGCAGAGTGATTTTCGGTGCGACCGTCGATTTGATGGACGAGGCGGATGGTCGGGAGTTGACGTACCGGATCGTCGGCGAGGACGAGGCGGACATCTCCGCGGGAATGGTGTCGGTGGCTTCGCCGATCGCGCGCGCGATGATCGGCAAGGAAGAGGGCGATCTCGCCGTGGTCGATGCGCCCGGCGGCCAGAAGTCCTACGAGATCATCGCAGTCCGCTATCTGTAACGGCGCAAAACGACCGATTGACCGGTGTGACTGACCGCAATGGCGAGAACCTCTTCGAGTAAACGCTGGCTTCGGCGCCAGGGATCTGATGACTACGTGCGTCGCGCGAAAGCGGAAGGCTGGCGTTCGCGTGCCGTGTACAAGTTGATCGAATTCCACGAGCGGGAGTGTTTGTTCCGGTCCGGACAGCAGGTGCTCGACCTGGGTGCCGCGCCCGGAGCCTGGAGCCAGTACGCCGCCAGGGCCGTCGGCCCGCGGGGCCACGTCATCGCCGTGGACCGGCTCGAAATGGATCCGATCGCCGGCGTAGAGTTCATCCAGGGTGATTTCAGGGAAGAAGAGATCTGTGCGCAGGTGCTGCAGTGCACCTGCGACGCGGGCCTGGACCTTGTTATGTCAGATATGGCCCCCAATATCAGTGGGACTCGATCGGTGGATCAGCCGCGTGCCATGTATCTGGCGGAACTGGCGCTGGAGATGGCTCTGAAAGCGCTCAGACCCGGTGGCAGCCTGGTGGTCAAGCTGTTTCACGGCGAGGGCTTCGACGCGTTCGTGCGCGCCGTGCGGCCGTCGTTCGAGGGAGTCAAGGTGCGTAAACCCGCGGCTTCAAGGCCGGAGAGCCGCGAGACCTATCTGGTAGCGAGGAACTTCCGGTAATGGTAGGGTGGACTTTCTTATACTCGCAGGGCCTCTATGGCTCGGGCGCTTCAAGGGATTGTGAATCTTGAACGACTTGGCAAAAAACATCATTTTATGGATCGTCATCGCGATTGTGCTGTTGACGGTATTTCAGAGCTTTGGCAGCGGTGGGCGCCAGACCGAGCCGCTCGATTACTCGGCGTTCCTCGATCTGGTCGAGAACAGCCAGATCGCCGAAGTGAATTTCGAAGGCGAGATGATCAAAGGGCGGCTCAGTTCCGGCGAGCGTTTCGTTACCTACAGTCCCGAGACCGACAACACAGCGCTGATCGGCGAACTGAAGCGGAATCGCGTCCTGATCAAGGCGACGGCACCGAAAGGCCAGAACATCCTGGTCAGCCTGTTCATCAATTCATTCCCGGTCCTGCTGCTGATCGGCGTCTGGGTGTACTTCATGCGCCAGATGCAGGGTGGCGCCGGCGGGCGCGGCGCGATGTCCTTCGGCAAGAGCAAGGCACGGCTGCTCGGGGAGGACCAGATCAAGGTCACGTTTCAGGACGTGGCAGGTGTCGAAGAAGCCAAGAACGAGCTTGCCGAGATCGTCGATTTTCTGAAAGACCCGTCCAAGTTTCAGCGCCTCGGGGGCAAGATTCCCAGGGGTGTGCTGATGGTTGGCGCTCCGGGCACCGGCAAGACACTGCTGGCGCGAGCCATTGCCGGTGAAGCGAAGGTGCCGTTTTTCACGATTTCCGGTTCCGACTTCGTCGAGATGTTCGTGGGCGTGGGTGCCTCGCGGGTTCGTGACATGTTCGAACAGGCGAAGAAGCATGCACCGTGCATTATTTTCATCGACGAGATCGATGCAGTCGGCCGTCACCGTGGTGCCGGCCTCGGCGGTGGCCATGACGAGCGCGAACAGACCCTGAACCAGTTGCTCGTCGAAATGGATGGTTTCGAGAGTAACGAGGGCACCATCGTTATCGCCGCGACCAATCGTCCGGACGTACTCGATCCCGCGCTGCTGCGCCCGGGTCGTTTCGATCGCCAGATCATCGTGCCGTTGCCGGATGTGCGCGGTCGCGAGCAGATTCTGCGTGTACACATGCGCAAGGTGCCGATTGCCGACGACGTACGGCCATCGATCATCGCCCGCGGCACGCCGGGTATGTCCGGTGCAGACCTCGCCAACCTCGTCAATGAGGCTGCCCTGTTCGCCGCGCGTGCGAATCACCGCACGGTCGGCATGGAAGAATTCGAGAAGTCCAAGGACAAGATCATGATGGGCACCGAGCGCCGGTCGATGGTCATGAGCGAGGAAGAGAAGAGGCTGACGGCGTATCACGAGGCCGGCCATGCGATTGTCGGTCTGTCGGTACCCGACCATGACCCCGTCTACAAGGTTTCAATCATCCCGCGCGGTCTCGCGCTGGGTATCACGATGTTCCTGCCGGAGCAGGATCGCTACAGCTTCAGCAAACGGCGCCTGAACAGCCAGATTTCGAGTCTGTTCGGGGGGCGTATCGCCGAGGAGATGGTGTATGGCGCCGATGCCGTCACCACCGGCGCGGCCAACGACATCGAGCGTGCGACGGAGATCGCGCGCAACATGGTCACGAAGTGGGGCCTGTCGGATCTGATGGGTCCGCTGACCTATGCGGAGGAAGCGGGTGAGGTATTCCTTGGCCGTTCGGTCACGCAGCACAAACAGGTGTCCGACGAGACCGCATATGAGATCGACAAGGAAGTGCGCAGGGTCATCGATAGGAATTACCAGCGTGCGGAAGAGGTCCTGACGGAACATCGCGACAAGCTCGACATAATGGCTGATGCGCTGATGAAGTATGAGACGATCGACGAGACGCAGCTTAAAGACATCATGGCCGGCCGCGAGCCGCGCCCGCCGGCAGACTGGGACAGTCAGCCGCCGTCGGCCGCAGTGTCTGCTGATGCCGATGCGGAGAAGAAAGACGATTCCTCGATCGGTGGCCCCGCCACGCAACAGCACTGACAGGGCGCGATGTCAGCCGAGTCACGCAGGGCCGATCCACGCGTGGATCCCGGCGTCATAAACAAGTTCGATGCCGGGTTCCGGCGGCTGCTGCGATCCGGCAGCCGCTGCCTCGTCATGGGGGCCCTGAATGTCACCCCCGATTCATTTTCGGACGGCGGTCAATTCGACAGCGTGCCGACGGCGTTCGACCACGCCGCGCGGATGCTGGACGCGGGCGCCGATATCATCGACATCGGCGGGGAGTCGACCCGGCCCGGCGCGGCCGCGGTGTCCGTCGCGACCGAACTCGGCCGGGTTATTCCGGTTATCGAAAAGCTGCGCGCCGAGTTTGACTGTCCGCTGTCGATCGATACCAGCAAGGCCGAGGTCATGCGTGCCGCGGTCGCGGCCGGCGCCACGCTGATCAACGACGTCCGCGCGTTACGCTCCCGGGACGCTCTGGATACCGTGGCTGAACTCGGCGTCCCGGTGTGCCTGATGCACATGCAGGGCAGGCCGCGCTCGATGCAGGATGCACCGCGCTACGAAGAGGTGACGGCGGACGTCATTGCGTTCCTGCGCGAGCGGATGGCTGCGTGTATCGCCGCGGGCATCGAGCCTGCGTGTCTGATCGTCGATCCCGGCATCGGCTTCGGTAAAACCCTGGAGCAGAACCTGCAACTGCTGCGCAATCTGGATAAAATTGCGGCCTTGGGAGCGCCGGTGCTGGTGGGTGTGTCGCGCAAGTCGATGCTCGGCCAGTTGCTCGGCAAGCCGGTCGGTGACCGGATTTATGGCAGTGTCGCGCTGGGATTGCTGGCGCGACAAAAAGGCGCATCGATTCTGCGCGTGCATGATGTCGCGCCGACGGTCGACGCCCTCAGAGTTCTGGACGCATTTTCACAGGCAGGGTGATTTTGATGGCTAGAGAGTTTTTCGGAACGGACGGGATTCGCGGGCGAGTCGGTGAGCCGCCGATGACGGCGGAGTTCGTGCTGCGCCTGGCAAGTGCCGCTGCACGCGTCCTCGCGCCGAGTGGTGGCCGGGTCGTGATCGGCAAGGACACGCGGGTGTCGGGTTATATGCTCGAATCCGCGCTCGAAGCCGGTTTCGTCGCTGCGGGCATGGACGTCCAGTTGCTCGGGCCATTACCGACGCCGGGCATTGCGTTCATGACCAAGGCGCTCGGTGCCGATGTCGGGGTCGTCATCAGCGCTTCGCACAACCCATACTGTGACAACGGCATCAAGTTTTTCGATGCCGAGGGCCGCAAGTTGCCGGATTCGGTCGAGGAAGATATCGAGCGTTACCTCAGCGAGCCGGCGATCACGCGAGATTCGAGTTCACTCGGTCGTGCCAAGCGCATAGACAGCGCGCGCGAAGACTATCAACGGTTCTGCCTGTCGACGGTGCCTGATGGTTTCCGGCTCGACCCACTGAAGATTGTCCTGGATTGCTCGCATGGTGCCGGCTACAAGGTCGCGCCGCGGGTCATGACCGAGCTTGGTGCGGAGATCATTGCGATCGGTTGTTCGCCGAACGGCAAGAACATCAACGATGGTTGCGGCACGACGCACCCGGAGTTGATGACCATGACGGTCAAGGCGCTCGGTGCAGACCTCGGCATCGCGTTCGATGGAGACGGTGATCGGGTGCTGATGGCCGATGGCGACGGCAACCTTGTCGACGGTGACCAGCTGCTCTACGTGCTCGCCCGGGCGCGCAAGCAGGCGGGCACCCTGGTCGGGCCGGTGGTTGGAACCCTGATGACGAACCTGGGTCTCGAGCGTGCGCTGGTTCAGCTCGGCATCGAGTTTCACCGGGCGAGCGTTGGCGATCGCTATGTGATTGCCATGTTGAACGAATTCGGCGGGCAACTCGGTGGCGAGACCTCCGGCCACCTGTTGTGTCTCGACAAGACGACCACCGGCGATGGCCTGATCAGCGCGTTGCAGGTGCTGGTCGTCATGGTCGAGTCCGGGCGGACGCTCGCCGAGTTGACCGCCGGTATGCCCCGGCTGCCGCAGATCCTGATTAACGTCCGTACGCAGACGCGCGTCTCCGTCGACGATTCCGCCGAGATCCAGTCGGCGATCGCGCAGGCGCAGCAGAGCATCGCAGGTCGCGGCCGGGTCCTGGTGCGGGCCTCCGGAACGGAGCCGGTATTGCGGGTCATGGTCGAGGGCGAGGACGAAGCCGAAGTCCGGCAGCTGGCCAACGAGCTGGCCGGCGAGATCGAGCGAATCGCGGCCTGACCCCATTGCATGCATTGATTTTCGGGGGCCAGGCAGCTACCCTTCGCGCTCATTTTTGACCGACTATTGACGTTGCGGGGGGTTGCCCCGGGACGGCATACCGGGTGCGACGGCGCCCCGCGGTGCGAGGAACCATGAGAAAGACACTCGTCGCAGGAAACTGGAAGCTGAACGGTTCGTCGGAGTTGAATCGCGGCCTGATTGCCGGGATCACGGCCGGGCTCGGTGCGGCATCCGGCGGCGAGGTCATGGTCTGTCCTCCGTACGTTTACCTGGCTGCTGTCGCCGCGCAGCTGGCCGGGACTGACGTGTTGCTCGGTGCCCAGGACGTAGCGGCCGAGGACGGCGGCGCGTTCACCGGTGAAGTGTCTGCGGTAATGCTGGCCGATATCGGCTGCAGCCACACGCTCATCGGTCATTCGGAGCGCCGCACGCGGTACGGTGATAGCGACGAGGTGGTGGCCGCCAAGTTTCGGGTCGCGCAGGCCGCGGGCGTGAAGCCCGTCCTGTGTATCGGTGAGACGCTCGAGGAGCGTGAGTCGGGCGTGACGATGGAGGTCATCGGTCGGCAGCTCGGGGCGGTCGTCGATGCCGCCGGGGTCGGTGCTTTCGCGGCTGCAATTGTCGCCTACGAACCGGTCTGGGCGATCGGAACCGGACGGACGGCGACACCTGACCAGGCGCAGGAAGTCCATCGGCATATCCGCAGCATCATTGCCGGCGCCGATGCTAAAATCGGCGCTGAACTTCAGATCCTCTACGGCGGCAGTGTCAAGGGCGCAAATGCGGCCGAGTTGTTTGCGCTGGAGGATATCGACGGTGGATTGATTGGCGGCGCTTCGCTGGATGTGGCCGAATTTCTGGCTATTTGCAAGGCTGCTGCGGGAACCTGAATTAGATGCTTAACTTTCATTCAATGATGCTGATCGGGCACGTCCTGATTTCGGCTGCAATCATCGGTCTGGTGCTGCTTCAGCGTGGCAAGGGAGCCGATGCTGGCGCCGCCTTCGGTGCCGGCGCATCCGGCACCGTATTTGGCGCACGTGGCTCGTCGAATTTCCTGTCCCGCTCGACGGCAGTGCTGGCGACGCTGTTTTTCATGTCGAGTCTCGCACTCGCCTACCTCGGATCGCGGCAGGCCCCGACCGAGAGCCTCATGGACAGTACGCCGGTGCCGGGTATCAGCGCGGTGCCGGGTGGGGACGATCTGGCTGCCGGTTTCGCGCCGGCGCCCGGCGCAGATCCGCTGCCGACTTTGCCCGGGCTAGAAAGCCTGAGCCCCCCGCGCGACCTGCCGGCCGTGCCGGAGAACGGAGTCACGGAGGAGGCTCTCCCGTAACCGGCTGACTGATCTTGAATCGGGACAAGTACCCCGAGCCGATGTGGTGGAATTGGTAGACACGCTGTCTTGAGGGGGCAGTGGCGCAAGCCGTGCCGGTTCGAGTCCGGCCATCGGCACCATTCAAGTTTTTTCCTGAATCTTCCCGTTATAAAGTTATGTGGAAAGCTGTGGCGTTGTTACAATTACGCGTCGCCCGTGGCTGTGCCCGGTTATTGTTAAATCGCCCCAGGGATAAGTTGTGCTTCAAGGTTACTTGCCGGTTCTGATTTTTCTCGGGATCTCGTTGGGTCTCGGTCTGGTGCTGATGGTCGTCGGCCTGTTCCTGGGCCATGGAGAGAAGAGCGCGGAGAAAGCCTCGCCATACGAATGCGGGTTCGAACCGTTTGAAGACGGGCGGATCAAGTTCGACGTTCGTTATTACCTCGTCGCCATCTTGTTCATTATTTTTGATCTCGAGATTGCTTTCCTGTTTCCCTGGGCGGTATCGCTCGATTCGGTCGGGGTCTTCGGCATTATCGCGATGGGCATTTTCTTGCTGGTGCTCGTCGTTGGCTTTATATTCGAGTGGAAGAAGGGCGCGCTGGAATGGGATTGACGAATTCTGAAATTCAGCAGCTGGCGGCCGTCAATTTGTCGAAGCCGGAAACGCCGCAGGAACTGCTCGACCAGCGGGGTTTTTGGGTAACCAATGCTGATGCGCTGTACAACTGGGCGCGCACGGGCTCGATGTGGCCGGTGACCTTCGGCCTGGCCTGTTGCGCGATCGAGATGATGCACGCTGGCGCGGCGCGCTACGATCTCGATCGTTTTGGTGTGATGTTTCGGCCGAGTCCACGTCAGTCGGATGTCATGATCGTGGCGGGCACGCTGACCAATAAGATGGCTCCGCCGCTGCGCAAGATCTGGGATCAGATGCCCGAGCCGAAGTGGGCGATCTCGATGGGTTCGTGTGCGAACGGCGGGGGTTACTATCACTATTCATACGCGGTGGTACGTGGCTGCGACCGTATCATACCGGTGGATGTCTATGTGCCGGGCTGCCCGCCGACGGCTGAGGCGCTGATCTACGGCATCCTCCAGCTGCAAGAAAAGATTCGACGCACCAATACGATAGCCCGATGAACGAACGCTACGAGGCATTGTCAGCGGCTATCTCGGCACGCTTTGGTACGGCGCTGAGCTCCGTGTCGTCGCATTGCGGCGAGTTGACCTGGGAAGTCGACAAGACCGATCTGATTCGGGTCGTGACCGCGCTGCGTGACGAAGACGAGTTCCGGTTCGAGATGCTTGTCGATGTCTGCGGTATCGATTATCTGAGCTACGGCCAGGCCGAGTGGCAGACCGATGAGGCCACTTCGACGGGCTTCAGTCGTGCGGCCGTGCCCGTGAACATCGTGCCGGATGCGGATACAACCTTCGAGCCGCGGCGTTTCGCGGTGGTCTACCACCTGCTGTCGATCAGCCGGAACTGGCGCGTGCGTCTGCGGGTTTTTCCGGGTATCGAGAACCCGCCGGTCGTGCCGTCCGTGGTCGACGTCTGGGCCGGCGCGAACTGGTTCGAGCGCGAGGCATTCGACCTGTTCGGCATCCAGTTTGAGGGTCATCCGGATCTGCGCCGGATTCTCACCGACTACGGTTTTATCGGCCACCCGTTTCGCAAGGACTTTCCAGTCGTGGGTAACGTCGAGACACGCTATGACCCGGACCAGGGCCGGGTGATTTATCAGCCGGTCAGTATCGAGCCCCGTACGCTGGTGCCGAAAGTCATACGCACCGACAATCGCTACGCGTCCGAACTCAAAGACGAGCCCGAACATGAGTGAGATCCAGAACTTTACGCTGAATTTCGGCCCCCAGCATCCGGCGGCCCACGGTGTTCTGCGCCTGGTGCTCGAGATGGACGGCGAGGTCATACAGCATGCGGATCCGCATATCGGTCTGCTGCATCGTGCGACCGAGAAACTCGCGGAGACGAAGCCCTTCAGTCAGAGCATCGGCTACATGGATCGTCTCGACTATGTGTCGATGATGTGCAACGAACATGGCTACGTGCTGGCAATCGAGAAATTGCTGGGAATTACCGTGCCGATACGTGCACAATACATTCGCGTCATGTTCGACGAGATCACGCGGATCCTGAATCACTTGATGTGGCTCGGCGCGCACGGCCTCGACGTCGGTGCGATGACGATGTTTCTATACTGCTTCCGCGAGCGGGAAGACCTCATGGACGTGTACGAGGCGGTCTCCGGCACGCGCATGCATGCGACGTATTATCGTCCCGGCGGCGTATATCGCGACTTGCCCGACGAGATGCCCCGGTACCAGTCGACGAAATTCCGGGCGCAGAAAGATATCGATCGCCTGAACGAGAACCGCCAGGGCTCGGTGCTCGATTTCATCGAGGATTTCACGAACCGTTTTCCGGCCTGCGTCGATGAGTACGAGACGCTGCTGACCGACAATCGAATCTGGAAACAGCGCACCGTTGATATTGGCGTCGTGTCGCCGGAGCGGGCTCTGCAACTCGGCTTCACCGGGCCGATGCTGCGTGGCTCGGGTGTCGAATGGGATCTGCGCAAGAAGCAGCCATACGAGACCTATGCCGAGGTCGACTTCGATATCCCGGTCGGGACCAACGGCGATTGTTATGACCGTTACCTCGTGCGCGTCGAAGAGTTGCGTCAGTCCAACCGGATCGTCCGGCAATGCATCGACTGGCTGCGTCTGAACCCGGGCCCGGTCATACTCGACGATCCGAAGTTCGTGGCGCCGAGCCGCGAGAACATGAAGGATGACATGGAGTCGCTGATCCATCATTTCAAACTGTTTACCGAAGGTTATACGGTGCCGGAAGGCGAGGCCTACGTGGCGATCGAGCACCCGAAGGGTGAGTTCGGCGTCTACCTCGTGTCGGATGGTTCGAACAAGCCGTACCGGCTGAAGATCCGCGCACCCGGGTTCGCGCATATTTCCGCACTGCACGAGATGGTGGTCGGGCACATGCTGGCCGACGTTGTCGCGGTGATCGGTACACAGGATATCGTATTCGGCGAGATCGATCGCTGAGTGCATTGACGGATACATATACCATGGGATCAACCGATAACTGGTCGCAGCTTTCTGCCCACACGCGCGAGGAAATCGATACATGGCGCGCGAAGTTTCCGGCAGGGCGGCAACGTTCCGCAGTGATCGCGGCGCTGCATGCTGTCCAGCATGAGAATCAGGGCTATCTGACTGATGAGTTGATGACAGCCGTCGCCGGCTACCTCGATATTCCGGCGATCCAGGTTTTCGAAGTTGGGGCGTTCTATTCGATGTTCGAGACGCGGCCAGTCGGCCGACACAGCATTTCGATGTGCACGAACATCTCCTGCATGTTGTGCGGGGGCGAGCAACTCCTGAGCTACCTTGAGAAAAAGCTGGACATCAAGGCGGGCGAGAGTACGGCGGACGGCAAGTTTTACCTGAAGATCGAAGAAGAATGCCTGGCGGCCTGTACCGGTGCGCCGATGATGATGATCGACCACAAGTATTACGAGAACCTGACGCCGGCGCGCATCGACGAAATTCTGGATTCCATTTGAGCACCCGATTGATTGAGCATGGCTGATTACGAGCAAAACCAGGTCTGTCTGCAAACCCTCGGCATGGACGAGCCGTGGACGCTGGAGTCGTATCTTAAGGTCGGCGGTTATGAGTCATGGAAGCGTGTGCTGGCCGGTGACCTGAGCCGCGCGGAGATTATCGACACACTCAAGGCTTCGGGCCTGCGCGGCCGCGGCGGGGCGGGCTTCCCGACCGGCCTGAAGTGGAGTTTCATGCCGAATGACGATTGCCAGAAGTACGTGGTTTGTAACTCGGACGAGAGCGAGCCGGGCACCTGTCACGATCGCGACATCCTGCGCTATAACCCGCATGCGGTCATCGAGGGCATGGCAATCGGCGGCTTCGCGATGGGCGCGACGGTTGGCTATAACTACATCCGCGGAGAATTCATGGCCGAGCCGTACCCGCGTTTCGCGGCTGCGGTCACGGCGGCCTACGAGGCCGGCTTGCTCGGCCGGAATATCCAGGGGTCGGATGTCGCGTTCGATCTCTACGCGTTCCTGGGCGCCGGCGCCTATATATGCGGAGAGGAGACCGGCTTGCTCGAATCGCTGGAGGGCAAGCCCGGACGCCCGCGTTTCAAGCCGCCGTTCCCGGCTGGTTTCGGCCTGTACGGGCAGCCGACGACGATCAACAACACGCAAAGTTATGCGTCGGTCCCGCAAATCCTGCGCAAGGGCGCCGACTGGTTCGCTGATCTGGGCGTCGAGGGGTCGGGCGGCACGATGGTTTTTTCGGTGTCAGGGCATGTGAACCAGGGCGGCAACTGGGAGTTGCCACTGGGCGTCCCGTTCCGGCATCTGCTCGATCTGGCTGGCGGCGTGCGTGACGGTCGTGAACTCAAGGCGGTGATTCCCGGCGGCGTATCGGTGCCGGTGCTGCCTGCCGAGGCGATCCGGGACATCACGATGGATTACAACGCCGTTCAGGCCGCCGGCTCGTCGCTGGGCACGGGGTCGATGATCGTCATGGATGAGACGACCTGCATGGTGCGTACCCTGTGCCGGATTGCGCGCTTCTATCACGCGGAGTCCTGCGGGCAGTGCACGCCCTGTCGGGAAGGTACCGGCTGGCTGCATGGCATGCTGACGCGCATCATCGAAGGGCAAGGTTCGCGGTCCGATCTGGATCTGCTGGTGGCGGTCGCCAACAAGATCGAGGGGCATACGATTTGTGCGTTTGGCGATGCGGCGGCATGGCCGGTGCAGAGTTTTCTGAAGCATTTTTTCCACGAGTTCGAGTACATGGTCGAGCACGGCGGGCGCTCGATGATCGACGATCGGCCGGCAGCGGCGTGAACCGGGGTAGCCAGGCAGAGCGATGAGCGGCGACACCGTTAAAATTGAGGTCAACGGCCAGGAACTCGAGGCCCGGCCCGGTCAAATGTTGATCGAGGTCACGGATGCGGCCAACATTTATATCCCGCGTTTCTGCTACCACGAGAAGTTATCGGTCGCGGCGAACTGCCGGATGTGTCTCGTCGAGGTCGAGAACGCGCTCAAGCCGTTGCCTGCCTGCGCGACACCGGTAGCGGAAGGCATGAAGGTGCAGACCCGGTCGCCCGCTGCGATCGAAGCGCAAAAATCCGTCATGGAGTTCCTGCTGATCAACCACCCGCTGGATTGCCCGATTTGCGATCAGGGTGGCGAATGCGAGTTGCAGGATATCGCCATGGGCTACGGCCGCGGCATCTCTCGGTTCACCGAACACAAGCGGGTCATCCAGGACGAGAACCTCGGCCCGCTGATTTCCACCGACATGACGCGCTGTATTCTTTGTACCCGCTGTGTCCGGTTTACCGAGGAGATAGCCGGCATTCAGGAGCTCGGCACGATCGGCCGCGGCGATCGCACCGAGATCAGCACCTATATCGGCGCCGGCGTCGATCACGAACTGTCGGGCAACATCATCGATCTGTGTCCGGTCGGCGCGTTGAATAACAAGCCATACCGGTTTTCCGCGCGCGCGTGGGAGATGGTCGCGCTGCCGACGATTGCGCCACACGATTGCATCGGCTCGAACCTGAACGCACACGTGATGGGAGGCCGCGTCAAGCGCATCGTGCCGCGCACGAACGAGGCGGTGAACGAAACCTGGATCACCGACCGCGATCGCTTTAGCTGTGCCGGCATTTATGCGGACGACCGGTTGGAGACGCCAATCATTCGTGATGACGGCGAATGGCGCGAGGCGACGTGGGACGAGGCGCTCGACATCGTGGCTGCGGATCTGCGCCGCATCGGCGCGGATCTCGGTGTGCTCGTGTCGCCAAGCGCGACGTCCGAGGAAGGCTACCTGCTGAACCGGATTACGCGGCATCTTGGCTCGAATAGCATCGATTACCGTCTGCGCCGCCGTGATTTTCGTAACCAGGAGTTTGACCCGTGGCGGCCGACGCTGGGAATGGAATTGGGGGATATCGAACAGGCAGACGCGTTACTGATCGTCGGCTCGAATCTGCGCAAGGAAGTACCGCTGCTCGCGCATCGGGTGCGCAAGGCCGCCGTCGCCGGTGGGCACGTCGCGTTTGTCCACCCGGTACGCTACGAATACCTGTTCGATGTGAGCAGTTACTTTGACGGCGACGATCTGGTTGCAGAACTTGCCGCGCTGGTCGCAGCGGCGGAAGGAGACGGCAGCGAAGACTATCGTGCCACAGTGACCGCGTTGTCCGACGGTGACCGCAGCGGTGTCATTATCGGGCAGATCGCGATGCGCCACCCGGCCTTCGCTCAGATTACCAGGTTGGCTGCGAAGCTCGCCAAGCTGACAGGCGCGAGCTACGGCTTTGCGTCCGAGGGCGCCAATGCGGTCGGTCTCTGCGAGGCGGGAGTACTGCCGCATCGGGGGGTCGGTTTTAAACCGGTCGAAAACCCCGGTGCAACCGCCGCCGACATGCTGGCGCAGCCGCCGCGCGGTTTATTGCTGTTCGGCGTCGAGCCGGAATTCGATTGCGCCGATGGCCAGGCCGGGCTTGCGGCGATGCGCGCCGCCGAATTCGTCGTCGCGGTATCGCCATATCTCGGTGACGGGCTGAATGATTGCGCTGATGTCGTGTTGCCGATGGGTACGTTCGCCGAGACCTCCGGTACGTTCGTCAACGCAAACGGCAGGCCACAGAGTTTCGGTGGCATCGCGCAGCCCGTGGGTGAGAGCCGGCCGGGCTGGAAGATTCTGCGGGTGCTCGGCAACCTGCTCGACTTGCCGGATTGCGCGTACGAGTCGACCGATGAGATCGTCCGGGAAATCGTCACGGCGGGCAAACAGGCGCTGGTCGGGGAAGATCCGCCGAACTTGCCGGATGCGCCCGAGCCGTCGCCCGCGGTCACCACGCGCATCGACGTGGCCGAACTGGATGTGCCGATGTATCGCATCGATGCGCTGGTGCGGCGCGCTGAGGCATTACAGCTGACGCGTGACGGTCAGGCCGGCTCCGGTGCGGCGGATCCCCGCAAGAGTGCGCAGGGATAAACGACTTGGCCGCATTATTCAGCAAATTGCCGTACTGGGATGCCCTGCCGGAACTGATCCGGCAGGTCATCATCATCGTCGGTCAGATCGTGCCCCTGGTCGTGAGCCTGATCCTGTGCGTGGCGTACCTGACGTTCGCCGAACGCAAGATTATCGGCTACATGCAGACTCGGATCGGGCCGAATCGCGTGGGGCCGAAAGGATGGTTGCAGCCGATTGCCGATACCGTAAAGCTGCTGATCAAGGAAGTAATCATTCCGTCGAAATCGAACCGATTTCTGTTCCTGATCGCGCCGTTGCTGTCCATCACGCCCGCATTCGCAGCCTGGGCGGTTATCCCCCTGTTCCCGGATTTTGCGATCGCCGATGTCGATGCCGGCCTGTTGTACGTTCTGGCGCTGACATCGCTGGGGGTCTATGGCGTCATCATTGCCGGCTGGGCATCCAATTCCAAATACGCGTTCCTCGGCGCGATGCGTTGTGCGGCGCAGATCGTCGCCTACGAGATCGCAATGGGTTTCGCCCTGGTCGGTGTTTTGATGGCGAGCGGCAGCCTGAATCTCGGTGAGATCACCGCGGCACAGGCCGGCCCGGAGAATCAGTGGTTTTTCGTGCCGCTGTTCCCGCTGCTCGTCGTATTTTTTATTTCCGGCATCGCCGAGACGAACCGCGCGCCGTTCGACGTGGCCGAAGGCGAGTCGGAAATCGTGGCCGGTTACCATGTTGAATATTCAGGCGTCGCATTCGCCGTGTTTTTCCTGGCCGAGTACGCGAACATGATTCTGATCGCGGCGCTGACGTCGGTCATGTTCCTGGGTGGCTGGGATTCGCCGTTCTCGGGTTCGCTGTTTGCCTTCCTCGAAGGGACGCCGCTGGCCGTGGTGCAGGCCGGGGGCCTGCACTGGCTGGCCGTCAAGATCTCATTCTTCCTGTTCTGTTTCCTGTGGTTTCGCGCGACGTTTCCGCGGTACCGGTATGACCAGATCATGCGTCTGGGTTGGAAAGTCTTCATTCCCGTGACGATCCTCTGGATCTTCGTCGAGGGCGGCATGGTCTTGGCGGGTGTCGGCCCGTGGAGCAGTTGATATGAGCACGTTCATAAACATCGTGAAGACGTTCACGTTGTGGGAGCTGCTGAAAGGGCTGCGGCTGACGTTGCGCAACTTATTCGCGCGCAAGGTGACGATTCAGTATCCGGAAGAGAAGACGCCGCAGTCCCCGCGCTTTCGCGGCCTGCACGCACTGCGCCGATATCCGAACGGAGAGGAGCGGTGCATCGCCTGCAAGCTCTGCGAGGCTGTCTGCCCCGCCGCGGCAATTACGATCGAGTCCGTTGTTGCGGACGATGGAACGCGGCGTACGACGCGTTATGACATTGATTTGTTCAAGTGTATTTTTTGCGGTTTCTGCGAAGAGGCGTGCCCGGTCGATGCAATCGTCGAGACGCGGATCTTCGAATATCACATGGAACACCGCGGTGAGAACATAATGACCAAGGAGAAATTGATGGCGATCGGCGACCAGTACGAGCAGATGATTTCGGCCGATCGAGCGGCGGACGCGAAATACCGGTAACCCGGATGGTGTTGCAGGTTTATTTCTGGGCCCTCGCCCTGTTATTGCTGGGTGCGTCCCTGGGTGTCATTACGTCCCGGAACCCGGTGTTCTCGGCGTTGTGGCTGGTGCTGGCATTCGTCACCAGCGCGGTGCTGTGGATATTGCTCGAGGCCGAATTCCTGGCAATTGTGCTGGTGCTCGTCTATGTGGGCGCCGTGATGGTGTTGTTCCTGTTCGTTATCATGATGCTCGACATCGATCTTGACACCCTGAAGAAAGGCTTCGTGCGCTTTGCGCCGGTCGGCGCCATCGTGGCGTTCATCATCGCGATCGAGCTGGTTACGGTATTCGTCATTCGTTCTACGGGTCTGCCGGTGCTCGCCAACCCGCCGCCGCATCCGGCGGGCTACAGCAACACCAAGGAACTGGGGGCGGTCCTGTATACCGAGCATGTCTATGCGTTCGAGCTCGCCTCGTTCCTGCTGCTGCTGGCGATCGTCGCCGCGATCACCCTGACCATGCGCCGGCGCCCGGGCCTGAAGCGCCAGGACATTGCCCGGCAGGTTGCCGTACAGGCCAAGGATCGGGTGCGCCTGGTGTCGATGCCGGTGGAGAAAGACTGATGCTCGGGTTGACGCAATACCTGATTCTGTCGGCCCTGTTGTTCTCGATCTCGGTGGCCGGCATCTTCCTGAACCGGAAGAACGTGCTGTTGCTGCTGATGTGCATCGAGTTGATGCTGCTGGCGGTGAATTTCAATTTCATCGCCTTCTCCCGATTTCTTGGCGATACCTCCGGTCAGGTGTTCGTGTTCTTTATCCTGACGGTCGCGGCGGCCGAGGCGGCGATTGGTCTGGCTATTCTCATCGTCCTGTTTCGCTCGAAACGTACCATCAACGTCGAGGACCTTGATGTCATGAAGGGGTAGGGCATGGAGAATACTTACCTCGCCATCGTCCTTGGCCCGCTGATCGCGGCGGTTATCGCCGGGCTGTTCGGCAGGCAGATCGGTCGCGTCGGCGCACACACGATCACCATCCTCGCGGTTGCGGTGTCCTGTGCGCTGTCGATTCTCGTGCTCAAGGGCCAGCTCATCGACGGCGACCCGGCCTATAACGGTACCGTCTACACATGGATGGTGACCGATGGCGTCAATATGGAGATCGGCTTCCTGGTCGATCGCCTGACGGCTCTGATGATGACCGTCGTGACCTTCGTATCGCTGATGGTGCACGTCTACACGATCGGCTACATGCACGATGACCCGGGCTACCAGCGATTCTTCAGCTATATCTCGCTGTTCACGTTCGCGATGCTGATGCTTGTCATGGCGAACAATTTTCTGCAATTATTCTTCGGCTGGGAGGCAGTCGGTGTCGTGTCCTACCTGCTCATCGGTTTCTGGTACACGCGCCCGACGGCAATCTTCGCCAATATGAAAGCATTCCTCGTCAACCGCGTGGGCGACTTCGGTTTTCTGCTCGGCATTGCGGCGATCGTGCACTTCACCGGCAGCCTCGACTATGCCGAGGTGTTCACGCAGGCCGAGAGCATGCAGGGCCGGCAGATCGAGATTTTCGACGGCCTGCCCTGGTCCGGCCTGACCGTGGCCTGCATCTGTCTGTTCATCGGCGCGATGGGCAAATCGGCCCAGGTGCCATTACACGTCTGGTTGCCGGATTCGATGGAAGGCCCCACGCCGATTTCGGCATTGATCCACGCGGCGACCATGGTCACGGCCGGGGTGTTCATGGTCGCGCGAATGTCGCCGCTGTTCGAGTATTCAGAAGTTGCACTGAGCTTTGTACTGGTCATCGGCGCGACCACGGCGTTGTTCACCGGGTTCCTCGGCGTGGTGCAGAACGATATCAAGCGGGTCATCGCGTATTCGACGCTATCGCAACTCGGCTATATGATGGTCGCACTCGGCGCGTCGGCCTATGCCGCCGGTATCTTTCATCTCGGCACGCACGCGTTCTTCAAGGCGCTGCTGTTCCTGGCTGCGGGCTCGGTCATCATCGGCCTGCACCACGAGCAGGACATCCGTCGCATGGGTGGGCTGAAAAAATATATGCCGATTACCTACTGGACGAGTCTGATTGGCTCACTGGCGCTGATCGGCTTCCCGGGTACGGCGGGATTCTTTTCCAAGGATGCGTTGATCGAGGCCGTGCACGGGGCAACGCGGGCGGGCTCGAGTTACGCGTACTGGTGCGTGCTGCTCGGCGTGTTCATTACGGCGCTCTATACGTTCCGACTGTTTTTCCTCGTCTTCCACGGCGCAGAGCGCATCGATGACGACGCGCGCGGCCACCTGCAGGAATCGCCATGGGTCGTGTGGGTGCCGCTCGTGATGCTGGCCATCCCGTCCCTGCTGATCGGCTGGCCGACGATCGGCCCGGTGTTATTCGGCGATTTCTTCGGCGCTGCGATCTTCGTGCTGCCGGGCAACGACGTGCTTGGCGAACTCGGCCAGGGCTTCCACGGCGCGTGGGGCTTCCTGGTACACGGCCTGACTTCGCCGGTGCTGTACCTGGCCGGCGCCGGCGTTGGGGTGGCGTGGTTCTGCTACCTGCGCCGGCCGGATCTGCCGGAGACGCTCCGCGCGCGATTTGCCGCGGTGCATACCCTGCTGATGAACAAGTACTACGCCGACATCCTGGTCGAGAAAATTATTCCGAAGGGCAGCACCGGTGTCGGCACGTTGTTCTGGCGTATCGGCGATGTCGTGCTGATCGACGGCGCAGCCGTCAATGGCAGCGCGAAGCTCGTCGGCTGGGCCGCCGGCGTGATCCGATATATGCAGACCGGTTACCTCTATACCTATGCGTTCGCGATGATCATCGGCCTGTCGGCGCTGATCGGCTGGGTGTTGTGGGCATGACGGCGGCGGTGAAGGATTAGCGTGGGATTACTCAGCATAATCATCTGGCTGCCGATCGTCGGTGGCATCGCGGTCATCGCGACCGGGCGCAACGTGTCCGAGGACGGTTCCGGGTTTCGCCTGGATCGCTGGCTGACGTTGCTCATTTCGGTGCTCGTATTCTTGCTGAGCCTGCAGCTGTACCTGGGGTTCGACAGTGGCACGGCGGCGATGCAATTCGTCGAGCAGAAGCCGTGGATCCGTGCGTTCAACGTCGAGTATTTCCTCGGGATAGACGGTATTTCGCTGCCGTTGATCCTGCTGACGACGTTTCTGACCCCGCTCGTCGTCATCTCCGGCTGGGATGTCATCAAGAAGCGGCCGGCACAGTACTTTGCTGCGTTCCTGATCCTCGAAGGCCTGATGCTCGGCGTTTTCGCCGCGCTCGATGCGCTGCTGTTCTATGTGTTCTGGGAAGCGATGCTGATCCCGATGTTCCTCATCATCGGCATCTGGGGTGGCGAGCGGCGCGTCTACGCGACCGTCAAGTTTTTCCTGTTCACGTTCCTCGGCTCGGTCTTCATGCTGATCGCGCTGATCTATCTGTACCTGCAGACCGGCAGCTACCGGATTCTCGATTTTCATGCAGCGCCGCTGAGTATTGACCAGCAGATCCCGATATTTCTGGCGTTTCTCGTCGCATTCGCCGTCAAGGTGCCAATGTGGCCGGTCCACACGTGGCTGCCGGATGCGCATGTCGAAGCGCCGACCGGTGGTTCCGTCGTGCTGGCCGCCGTGTTGCTGAAAATGGGTGGCTACGGGTTCGTTCGCTTCAGTTTGCCGATCACCCCGGATGCGAGCCAGACGCTCGACTGGCTGATGATCGGCCTGTCGCTGATCGCCGTCGTCTATATCGGCTTCGTCGCCCTGGTCCAGCAGGACATGAAGAAGCTGATCGCTTATTCGTCCATCGCCCACATGGGTTTTGTGACCCTCGGCTTCTTTGTTGCGTGGGAGATATTTGCCGGTACCGGCGACCTGGCGGGGATTACCATGGGTATCACCGGTGGCATGCTGCAGATGATCTCGCACGGCTTTATTTCCGCTGCCCTGTTCCTGTGCGTCGGGGTTATGTATGAGCGGATGCACAGCCGGCAGATCGCTGATTACGGGGGGGTCGTCAACACGATGCCAAAGTTCGCGGCCTTGATGGTGTTTTTCGCGCTGGCCAACGCCGGTCTGCCGGGCACTTCGGGCTTCGTCGGCGAATTCCTCGTGATACTGGCGAGTTTCAAGGCAAATTTCTGGTACGCATTCCTGGCGGCGACGACCCTGGTACTCGGCGCGGCCTATACCCTGTGGATGATCAAGCGGGTGATTTTCGGCGCGGTCCGGAATGAGGCCGTCGCGCAACTGACTGACCTGAATGGCCGCGAGTTCTTCGTGCTGGGCATCCTCGCGGTATTCGTCCTCGGCCTCGGACTGTGGCCCGCGCCACTGGTCGATGTCATGTCGGTGACGGTCGAAAACCTCGTCGCACACATCATGAACCCCAAGTTTTAACCGCCGATGATCGGCGCAGTGTTTATCAGACAGACCAATGGCATTTTTGACACCTGACCTGAATCCGGCGCTGGCCGAAATCGTTCTCGGCAGCGGGATCTGTGTCGTATTGCTGGCCGACCTGTTTATCTCGGACCGGTGGCGCGACCTGACGTTCGCCATTGCGATGGCGGTGCTGGTGGCGACTGCGTGGGTTGCGGGCGGCATCGGCCTGAACGGCGTGGAGATCACGTTCGACGGCAGCTTTATCGCGGATCCGCTCGCGCGCGTGCTCAAGTTGTTGTCCGCGCTCGTCGTGGCCGTCGTATTCCTGTATTCGCGAGCCTACCTGAAGGATCGCGATATCTACAAGGGCGAGTATTACCTGCTGGGCCTGTTCGCGCTGCTCGGTATTTTCGTCATGATCTCGGCCTACAGCATGCTGACGATGTATCTCGGGCTCGAGATGCTGTCGTTGTCGTTATACGCACTCGTGGCATTCGACCGTGAGTCGCCGGTCGCGGCGGAAGCCGCGATCAAATATTTCGTGCTGGGAGCGATCGCCTCGGGCTGTCTGCTGTATGGTATGTCGATCATTTACGGCGTCACGGGCAGCCTGCTGTTGCCCGAAATCAATGCGGCATTGTTGCAGTCCGGCCCGAATGACATCGTCGCACTCGTCGGTCTGGCCTTCATCATGGTCGGCATCGCATTCAAGTTCGGCGCCGTGCCGTTTCACATGTGGCTGCCCGACGTGTATCAGGGCGCGCCGACTTGCGTGACTCTGTTCATCGGCACCGCACCGAAGCTCGGTGCCCTGGCCCTGGCGATCCGCGTGCTGTTCGAGGGGCTCGGGCCGATCGCCACGAGCTGGGAGGCGATGCTGACTGTTCTGGCCGTGCTGTCGCTCGGCATCGGCAACGTCGTCGCGATTGTGCAAACCAGCATGAAGCGCATGCTTGCCTATTCGACGATCGGCCACGTCGGCTTCATCTTCCTGGGGCTGCTGGCCGGCACAGAGGCCGGGCTGGAGGCGTCCCTGTTCTATACGATCGTCTACGTCATGATGGCCGCCGCTGCGTTCGGCGTGCTGATTCTGATGAGCCGCCGCGGTTTCGATGCGGATGCGCTCGACGACTTCAAGGGCCTGAACGAGCGCAGCCCGTGGTTCGCCGCGATCATGATGCTGGTCATGATCAGCATGATCGGCGTGCCGCCACTCGCCGGCTTCTACGCCAAGTGGTGGGTGTTGGCGGCGATCCTGGACCAGGGTCACCTGTGGCTGGCGGTCACGGCAGTCATGTTTTCGGTCATCGGAGCGTTCTATTACCTGCGGATCCTGAAGCTGATGTATTTCGACGAGCCGGAGAACGTGATCGAGCTCGACGCACCGTTCGACATGCGCCTGGTGCTCAGTATCAACGGCGCGTTGCTGCTGGCAATCGGGCTATTTCCCGATCGCCTGATTGCCATTTGTGCCGGCGTGTTTCCGTGAGAGCCTGCCGTGGCCGTGGAGTTCCGGCGAAGAGCGTATCGCGAGCGGGAGATTATTTGTCCCCGCGGCTGGGATCGGTTGTGGCCTTCGCCATAACTCGGTAGTATCCCGGCCAGCCGGTGCGGGGTGGAGCAGTCTGGCAGCTCGTCGGGCTCATAACCCGAAGGTCGCAGGTTCAAATCCTGCCCCCGCTACCAACCTTTCCAAAAGGGCGCCCGCTACGGCGCCTTTTTTTTAGCCCCTGCGGGTCATGAGCCCGACGAGCGGCTCGCCGGTCTCGGCGTGTTCATTAACGGGCCGAAGATCGCAGCTTCAAATCCTGCCCAGTATGGGGTCGGACCAACATAACTAACTCATTCATAACGGTATATTGGCCAAGCGATTATTTAGCCAATACGCGAATGTTCTCAAGCACTTGCGTTGGTCCGACCCCGAGCCATTCTGAGCGGGTTGGCACGGACCCCGGTTCCGGCATAAAATAATTGACCACTCGGTCACAAAATAAAGATTTTGCCTGGAGGGCGACGATGAAAAAGTTTTTCCTCATTGCGGTGTTGCTGGTCGTGGCGGTCGTCATCGGCGGTTACGGGACCATGCAATACAAAAACCGCAAGCACGGCCCGGATGTCTATGCCCTGTACAAGGCCCAGGACACGGTGCCGGTCGGCAAGACGGGCGTGTTCCTGATCGGTCTGTCGACGACCGAGGATTTTGATCCGACCTGGTGGTACAACATCTTTGCCCACATAGCGCAGGTACGCATTCCCTGGCCGTTCCGGATTGCGGCGCTGGCCGATCGCGGTGTCGCGTTGATGGATCCGAACCGGGATTACGCGACCGAGGAATTTACACCGACGAGTCTCGTCGACCGGTTCGGCAGGGAGCGGGACATGGACGCCACGCCGTATATTGCCCGGTACGCGCAGGGCGAGGTTCAGTGGGTTCCGCCGCGGGAGTCGATTCACCTCGACACCGGCTACTTCGTGTACACGGGGCGCCAGGATGGTGTCCCGACCACTGCGGGCAAGACTATAGGCTATGCACGGCTCTGGTACTGGGGTCGCGGAATCGAAGGACGCAAGATACCGGCCGCGCGTCAGCAGCAGGTTGTAAACGATTATGCGATTGCTCAACTGAACGAAAAATATCCGGACGTCCTGTTTACGCAGGCCGACACGATGGCACCCTACCTGTGGCGCAAGAAGATCTTCGACATGCTCGACGCCGGCGTGGAGACCTTCGTGCTGGCATCGCCCATGGTCATCTATTCCGGCTATGAGGATTTCAACAATGGCTTCCAGCACAGCATCGAATATGTGCACGAATGGGAACAGCTGAATGACAAGCAGGTCAAGGTGATCATGACGCCGCCGATGGGGCACTTCAAGGCGATGCGCGATGGTTACCTGCTGATGATGAAGGACAAGCTCGACAGGTTGCCGCGAGGTGTCAGCGTCAAGATGGTCTGGTCGGTGCACGGTATGCCGTGGCGCGTGTTCCAGAACGAGCCGTGGCTGGAACAGGCGCCGGCATACCGTGACGTGCTGGTCGAGGAATCGAAAGCAGTTCTCGACGGCTATGACTTCAGTCGCTTCGAGGTCGTCGTCAGCCAGGATCACTTCGCCGATCACTACTGGGATCCGGAGCAGCTTTCCCTGGCGACAAACCGGGCCTATACCGAAGGGGTAGCGGACGGTTACGACTACGTGCTGAATCTGCCGATCGAGTTCTATAACGAGAATACCGATACACTGTTCTATCACGCGATGGTGAACTACGAGAACTTCCCGGATTACACGGTGTATGACCAGATCAGTTATCCACCGACGATGTGGGACCGGCCATACACGAAGCACTTCGAGATCGACGGCACGCAGATCGATTACCTCGGCGTGCCGGTCGGCGACCGATATGCGCCGTACATCGGCCAGGCCATGTTCGATTCCTGGGATTCCGTGCTCGCGCAGCACGCGGGTCAGGCAGCGACGAACTGATCTCGTTGTGGGAGCGGCTTCAGCCGCGATTCCGCAGTAAAGAATCGCGGCTGAAGCCGCTCCCACACTAGCCAGCTTCCACCAAAGCTGCTGGTTCCTGCTGCGGCCGCTCTATCGCCGGCAGAGCAGTCACCACCAGCCGGTACGGACCCCTCGCGGAGAAAATAGAGTCCGGTTCGCAGGTCACGAGGAGCAGTAGCGGATGGTCCGGTTCGATCAGCAGGTTTTCGACGCGGGTGTCGACGATGGTTTTATCCGTGACCTCGTAGGTCAAGCGCCCATTGTCTCTGCGCTCCAGCACGATCTTCGTGCCGATCGGCAGG
>SMVB01310200.1_pt1 | contig 31444 bp, 25 predicted proteins | sample 2456461 | NCBI WGS metagenome assembly SMVB01 (sample SAMN11095934, study PRJNA526329) | marine sediment metagenome | biome: Marine sediment; feature: Surficial sediment; material: Deep marine sediment; isolation source: Hadal surficial sediment | place: Pacific Ocean | collected 2014-05 | depth... | reverse complement strand
CCGGCATAAAAAAAGCCTGATCAATCAGCGTGAGGTCGGCGTAGATACGCGCAGCTTCAAGAACGCATTGAAAAATACGCTTCGCCAGGCCCCGGACGTCATTCTGATCGGGGAAATTCGTGATCGTGAAACCATGGAGCACGCCCTGGAGTTCGCGGAAACCGGTCACCTCGCTATTTCCACACTACACGCCAATAACGCCAACCAGGCGCTCGAGCGAATCATTAATCTGTTCCCGGAGGAACGCCGTCCCCAGCTGCTGCTTGCCTTGTCGCAGAACATGCGCGCCATCGTCTCCCAGCGTTTGATCCCGACGGTGGATGGCAAACGATGTGCCGCCGTGGAAGTGCTGATGGGCACCAAGACGATTCAGGATCTGATCTTGAAGGCGCGCCTGGACGAGATCAAAGAGATCATGGAGAAATCGGAGAATCTCGGTATGCAGACCTTCGATTCCGCTCTTTTCAATCTGGTCAACGAGGGTCGTATCAGTCGCGAGGACGCAATTGCCAATGCAGACTCTGCCAATAACCTGAGGCTGAGGCTCAAGCTCGCCGACCGGGAGGCGGCAGGCGAAGCCGAGGCCGATGAAACCAGTGAGACGAAAGATACACCCGCCAGGCCAAAAACCAGCATGGGATCTCTCAAACTCGAGGAGATCGAGGAAGAAGAACCGGACGACGACCAGTTGTTCGGCTGAAGCGAAGAGGTAGAAAAAGAGGGCCTGGTCATCCATCGATAGCCAAAAGTTGACCAGACCCCCTTTTCCCTGAGGTAAAGTAGTGCAGAACGACTCATCGGAGAGCACCATGATTACCGGAATGCCTCGAATCGCGATTGCCGTTAGAGACTTCGACAAAATCATCACCACGTTCCGAGATCAGTTTGGCATGCCGGTCATCGACATCTCGGACACCAGCGTCGAAAGCCTGGGGGCGAAGCTTGCCATGTGCGTGCCCGAAGGCGGCAGTAATATTGAAATCATGTGTCCCGAGATTGCAGATGCGCCCTTATCCCAGAGCCTGCAGCGTTTCCTCGATCGGCGCGGCGAAGGACTCTTCGCCATGATGCTGGAGGCGCCCATCCCTGACGACGAGGCGGAGGTGCTGCTCGCAAGAGGCTTGAACGTGCTGCCGCTGATGGCTGGCGCGGGTGGGCGGGACGTTCATCCTAATTCAACTCACGGTGTCTTGATTCGCGTCTATCCCGTCAATTCGTTCCAGGGGCAGAAAGAGCAAACCGATGAAACGCTCTCACTCTCCGGCATCACCCGGGTGATGATTGCGGTACGGGATATCGATCAGGCCGTCGCGGTCTATGGCACAAAACTGGGTATGCCAATCGACCCGGTAATCGCAAACGAGGAACGCGGCGTGAAATCGGCCCTCTGTCATCCGCCGACTGGCGGGATGATCGAATTAGTGTCCGTCGCAAACAATAACCAAACGTTTGCAAAATCCATCGAGACGGCTCTGCAGTCTCGCGGTGAAGGCATGTTCGCCCTGGTTCTAGAAACTCAGAATTGTCAGAAGACCGCTGACGTGTTGTCCCAGCGCGGGCTCACCATCGCAACCGTAACCGACGAGGCAATAGAAATAGCCCCGGCGGATACGTTTGGTGCGCTGATTCGCATCGAATCCAAATAGTCGGCTCGGGGGGGACATGGGGAGGCTGGACGGCCAGGTTGCGATTATCACCGGCGCCAGTCGAGGGCTGGGACAATATTGCGCTCTGGGCTTTGCGAAAGAAGGAGCCAGAGTTGCCATCGCCGCGCGCACCGTAGAGGAAACAGATGCACGATTACCCGGAACGATTTACCACACGGCAGAACTCATCATTGATACGGGTGGCGAAGCTTTGCCGGTGATCTGCAACGTTGCAGACCAGGCGTCAATCAAAGCAATGGCCAGGCAGGTGTTGGATCGTTGGGGTCGTATCGACATCCTGATGAACAACGCAGCCATTCAGCCTCCCGGCGACAACGTCGATATTCGGGAAAAACACTGGAAGCTGATCTACAACGTGAATGTGAACGGCGCGTTCTATTGCATACGCGCGGTGTTACCTGCCATGGAAGATCAGCAACACGGCAATATCATCAACATTTCGTCGGCGGCGACTGCAGGCGGCACCCCTTATGGCGGCACCAAACGCGCACTGGAAGCCATGACCGAAGGCCTGGCTTCGGAACTTCGACACAAGAACATTGCGGTGAATGCCCTGAAACCCCTCAGCGCGATAGCAACGCCTGGTTTTCTGTTCGCCCAGGTACCGCGGGGGGACGGCGGTGTTCCGGATTTGCCCCCGCCGGACAGTTACGTCGAGGCGGCGGTGCTGCTCGCCTGCCAGACGCCGGAAAGTTATACCGGTCAGATCAACAACGATGCTCAGGTGATTGGGAATCTCGCCGACGAAAAAACAAAGGTGCGACTCAAAGAACTGAACCCCGACTACTGGGTCTCGGCTATGGAAGGCTAGCGTTCCATGACACTTGAACAATCGTGCAGCTGGAGCGCGATGTGAACGAAGAAGACTTCGAAGAAAAACTCGAACGAATTCTCATCGACCATATCCCGGGCTGCAAATCTCTGGAATCCGTCGTTCGTCTATCCGGTGGCGCCAGTCAGGAAACCTATCGGATTGAAATCGAGTGTCTGGATGACAAACGTATTCTCGCGATGCGGCGCGCGCCCGAAGGTGCCTACAACGAGACGAGAACCGATCGACCGGGGCTTGCCGGTGAAGCCCAACTGATGCGCAGCGCACTCGCGGCCGGGGTGCCCGCGCCGGAGGTTTATTACGTGCTTACTCGAGCCGACGAGTTGGGTGACGGGTTCATCATGGAGTGGATCAACGGCGAAGGCCTGGGTGCACGTATCGTGCGCCGGCCGGAATACGAACGCTTGAGACCACAACTCGCCTACGAGATCGGGCAAATACTGGCACGAATCCACAACATAGATGTCCAGGCGAGCGGGTTGCACGATTACCTGACGCCCATCCCACCGGCTGAATTCATTACCCAGACCTGGGATCGTTACATCGCCATGGAGACGCCGCAGCCGATGATCGACTACACGGGCCGTTGGCTGAGGGAAAATATCGCCGGCCTTGCCGGCACGGAGGATCTGGTACTCGTTCACAACGACTTTCGTAACGGCAATTTCATGGTAACGACCGAGCGCGTCGTTGCGGTGTTGGACTGGGAAGCCGCGCACATTGGAGATCCGATGCGGGATCTTGGCTGGATCTGCACCAATTCCTGGCGGTATGGGGGGGATGCGCCCGTTGGCGGGTTCGGAACATACGAGGATCTGTTTCGAGGCTACGAAGAGGTATCGGGAAAACGGGTAAACCCCGATCGGGTGAAGTACTGGCAGGTGTTCGGCTCGTTCTGGTGGGCCGTTGTCTGTCTGGGCATGGTGACGCAATACCGAGGTGGGCCAGACAGATCCATCGAACGTGCAAGCATCGGTCGACGCACTTCCGAGGCGCTGGTCGACTGCGTCAACCTGATCATTCCCGGTCCGGTGGATCTTATTTCAGCAGAATCGGTCCGGCAGAACCTGGATATGCCAAGAGCTGACGAATTGATCGCGGCGGTCAGCGATTTTCTGCGCAATCAGGTGATGACGGAAACAAAGGGTCGAACCCACTTCCTGGCTCGGGTGTCTGCGAATTCTCTCGACATCGTCGCACGAGAGTTCGATCTATTACCCGAACACCGACGCCGGGAACACGCCCGCCTGCGGGTGTTCTATCACGCCGATGCGGATGACAACAGGACAGATCTGGAGAGCTTGCGCTGGCGTCTCGTGCACGCGCTGCGCGACGGATCTCAGTCGTTAGATGAGGAGCCCCTGAAGTCCTATTTACGAAATACGGTGGTTAACCAGATAGCGATCGACCAACCGCGTTACAGCGGGTTTCACCAGGCGCTTGCTCGCTGAGCTTCAACTAACAATCAGATCTTTCGAGCTTTCTGGCAGCCTTTGCTTTTTCCCCGGCATCGGTGAGCGTTTCCATCTGCTCCAGGTGTTCGAGCGAGCGTACAAACTCAGGCTCACATCGTAGCGGATCCCAGAACTTGTCGAATTTCAGGCTGTCTGTCATCAGACCACTGTGATCCTCAACAGCGGCACGGATCGCCCCGATTGCACGCTCATGATCTCCCAGCGAAAGATAACCCGTAGCCAGATAATATTGGTTCGCAAACGTCGGCTGTATCGCGGCCAAAATTTCGCTGGCTCTCGTTTTCTGACCGACGTTGGCATAGGCCGCAATATAGGCTTCAGGAATTACCGTACCCTCCAGTTTCCACCCTTCATCGATCACCGTTCGCGCCTCTGCAAATCTGTCTAATTCAATTAGCGCCGTCCATCGAGTCCACAATAGATCTGCGCGGGCTCCGCCGCCCGAAACCAGCTCTAATCCGGAAGAAGACTCAGCCAACGATCGTTCGTAATAGCCGCTCAGCAAAAGCAGCCATGCGTAGTTGTATTGGAAATTTGCCTGTTCAAAACCAAACGGGATCTTTTCCGCCGTTGACATCAAGTTCAGGGCGGTACGCGTTCTGCCTTCTCGTAACGCGATCATGGCCAACTGTGCAGGAAACCATCCCTGGCCCGGGTATTGATCCATCCCTTGTCTGAGTAGCTCGTCTGCCTTGCGGTAATCCAACGTCATCAGCAGATGGACTTGACCCGCCAAAAGCAGATTCCGGGAGCCTGTGGGATTCAGTTGGATCGCTTTTTCAATATTATTCAGCGCGCCCGTCGTTGCCTCGCCAAGCGACATTCCGCCATAGCGATAAGTGTAATTCTCTGAAAGGAGCAGATAAGCGAGTGCAAATTCCGAATCGGCTTCGATTGCCTTCTCCAGATAGTTGCGCATCAGAACTCGATCATCACCGCCTTCACCGGTATTGGCGAGAATCTCCTGTTCCAGAGCCTTTAGAAAAAGTTCACGCGCCACAGGATTTACCGACGCAAGGGCAGGATGTTCGGACGCATGTAACTTCAACAAGTCGAAACCCAGCCACACGGAAGACAGCTCAGCGATGGAATTAGCCACTTCGGATTGCAGGTCGAACAGGTCTCCATCGCCAAGTGTTCGCCGGTAATTTTTGGACCAGACAGTCGAGTTGTCTTCCCGGGTCAGTTGCGTGCCAATTTGCACAACCTGACCGTCGCGTCGCACGTTTCCGCGTAGTACGTAGTTGACGTCATGCTCACGCACGATCTCCGAGATGTCCTAGTTTGCGTTGGCAGTGAAAACCCTCAGCGTCCCACAAACCGGATTCAGCGCACATGAACGTTTCTGCGTGAGTTGCTGCAAGACGACATCGGACAACCCACCGGCGATCGCTTCGGTTTCGTCAGACGTCGGATCGAATGGAATAACAACCAGCGAAAAAGCTTTTGGCCAATCGAATTTTTCTTCACTCCCAGTTCCCTCTCCCGAAAAATAGCTGAGAAGTAAAATTCCTGTTCCAACAATCCCTATGGCTAAAGCCAGAACACCCCCTGCTCCGCGCCAGGCTCTTCGCTTCGGAGTTACACCCGCAGGTACGACACTCCGCTGCAGATACGAAGCGACGCGATTCTGCAATTTCTCGCGATACTGCTGGTCTGACATCTCGTGTTTCAGGATCGCCTGACGAGCAGACAAACTGAGAGACAATCCCCCAGGTAGATCGGTTTTCTTCAGATGAACGGCTAACGTCGGAATCTCTTTGGTCTGCGCAAAGTTCACTTCGTTACGACAGTTCTGGGACTCCACAGATTCAGGGGTTACGAAATACAGGAACAGGCTTGCACCCTCAATGCGGTCTGCCAGCACCTCATTCCATTCCCTGCCTGGCTCAATGCCTTCGTCGTACCAGACGTTAAACCCACAGTTCTTCATCCAGGTCAGTTCGGGATATATGATGGACGATTCTTTGTGGGAGTAGCTCACAAAGACATAGGGTTCATCGCCGTTGTATGCTCGAAATGGACGTTCCAAAAGTCGCTTCTATCTATCCGTTGGCTCAAGGTTGATTTGAAAGGGGCGGTAAATCAAGGCCTCGCGCGATGGTTCACCTTACCATCCCGGCGAGAAAACACCGTGGATAATCGGGTAGCGGACATTCAGCCGCGTTATAGTGAGCTTCAAACAGGTACTTGAACAGACAAAACGGCAGTCAGGTTTTGAGGGAGAATAAACGATGACCATTGATTTTGATGTCGAACCGGAGTTTCAGAAACAGGTCGACTGGGTAGAGAAACTTACCAAGGAAGAGATCGAACCCCTGGATAGTTTCCTCAGCATCGGTAGATCAAAAGATGGTGAAAAATTAAGCGATGATGCATGGCAGGCGGTTCGAGCCTACATCGATGATCTAAAACAACAGGTCAGAGATCAGGGGCTGTGGGGGTTTCATTTAGGACCGGATCTCGGCGGCCCAGGCCTCGGGCAGGTAAAACTCTGCCTGCTGAATGAAAAGTTAGGCCGTACTCGAATGGGACCAACTATATTCGGTTGTCAGGCCCCCGACACCGGCAACATGGAACTGATTGCCCACAACGGTACCGACGAACAGAAAGAAAAGTACCTGCAACCTCTGTTGTCCGGTGAGAAACATTCGGCCTATTCCATGACGGAACCTCACGCAGGTGAACCGGGAGAATTCATCTGCGCGGCAAAACGCGATGGGGACGAGTGGGTGATCAACGGTGAAAAGTGGTTCACCTCCAACGGGGCGGACGCGGACTTTCTGATCGTCATGGCAGTGACCGCACCGGAAAAACCGCTGCTCGAACGTGCGAGCATGTTCATCGTAGATCGGGATACGCCCGGGGTTGAAATCGTTCGCAACGTGCACACACTCGGCACGCCGCTCAGACACAATTACAAGCTCACTGGCGGTGGCCATGCGTACATCCGCTACAACAATGTCCGAATACCGCGCTCGGCGCTTCTCGGCGAAGAAGGCGCCGGCTTCGTCGGTTCGCAGACGCGCTTGAGCGGTGGTCGTGTGCATCACGCCATGCGCGCGGTCGGCGTCTGCACCAAGGCGCTGGACATGATGTGCGAACGGGCGCTCAGCCGTAGAGCCAAAGGCGAATTGTTGTCCGATCTGCAGATGGTGCAACAGGACATCGCCGATTCCTACATTCAGCTCAAGCAGTTTCGCCTGCACGTGTTGTACACCGCCTGGTTGATCGACAAAACCAAAGCGTACACACGGGAGGTTCGCATGGAGATCGCCTCGATCAAAATCAGCGCGGCCAAGGTAAACCACGACATCATCTATCGCGCGATCCACCTGCATGGCGCGCTCGGTATGTCCAACGAAACACCACTGGGTGAAATGTGGATGGCGGCGCCACAGATGGGGATCATGGATGGCACCACCGAGGTGCACAAAGCCAATCTGGCTAAGCTGTTGCTTCGAGACTACGACGCCTGTGACGACCTGTTCCCGACTTATCATCTACCTAAGTTGATTGAACAGGCGCAAGACAAGTTCGAGAAGGTCATCGACGCCTACGTTGCGTAGGTAGGGGGGGTCAGAGTAAAGTGCCAGAGTAAACGGACGTTTACTCTGGCACTTTACTCTGACCCCCCATCTTCTCGGATGCGGAGATTCCTGAACCAGACGATCCCATGGTCGCCCTGGAAAGCGATATGGCCCGTGGTCGTCGATGCATAAGACGCCATGTTTGCCCATTTCGACCCGGCGACACGCCTTTTCCAGTCTTCACTGCCTTTCTCGTATTCGAGGACTTTGATGCCGTTGAGCCAGTGTTCGATGTGGTTGCCGGCTACGACGATTCGAGCCGTCTGCCAGTCACCGGCCATGGTCGAAGCATCCAGTAAAGGCGCTTGAACATCGTAATTCGATGCCGTGCTGTTAACACCGAGCGCGCCATCATCGAACGCATCGTCATCCAGAATCTGGTATTCCGGACCCGTCATCCATGGATAAGCGCCCGCCGCTTCATCGACATGCCACATGATGCCGCTATTGCTGCCGTTGTTAACCTTCCACTCGACTTCGAATACAAAGCTCGTATAGGTGTCGATTGAGACGATGTCCATACCGGGGCCAGGATCACAGGCACACATCGCGCCATCATCAATCGTCCAACCCGAGGGCATGGTCTCCTGTGCATAACCACGCCAGCCATCGAACGACCTCCCATCGAAGAGGGATACCCACTCGGCCTCGGTCGCGCGATCGCTGTCTATTGGCTCTTGCGATTCCAGGGGCTGACTGCCAAGGGATAACAAAATAAGAACGGTGCTAAAAAAATTCTTCATCGGTTAGGCGTACTCCGGAGTTAACGTTTCCCTGCAGCGCTCCAATAGCGCCTTGGTGAGCAGGATGCCTTCAGCCTCCGGTTTTTCGTTGCCCTCGTATTCGACTCCCACGTAGCCACGATATCCGGCATCCAGGACGATACGCAGAAGGCGCAGATAGTCTTTGTCACGTTCATTACCCGCGTCATCGAAGTTATGAGTTTTGGCGCTGACCCCTTTCGCAAATGGCATGAGTTCTTCGACACCCTGGTAGATATCGTACCAGCCACGTTCCTCACCCATGTAGAAATTACCAAAATCCGGCAGCGTGCCACAGCGCGGATGGTCGACGGTTCGTATCACTTCAGCAAGCCAGGCACCGTTTGATGAAATGCCACCATGGTTTTCAACGATGACATTGATATCAACACGATCGGCAAATTCGGTCAATCGACGTAACCCGTCTGCGGCAAGATCACGCTGGGTGTTCCAGTCGCCATCACTTGCGGCGTTGACACGGATGGAGTGACACCCCAACTCCACAGCGATATCGACCCAGCGGTAGTGATTTTCTACGGTGGTTATGCGGGCCGCTTCATCCGGATCACCCACCTTGCCTTCGGAATCACACATGATGAGAAGGCTGGTGACGCCTTCTCCGTTACAGATATTTTTCAGCTCCGTTACGTAACCTGGCTCACGGGACTCTTCACGCATGAACGTGTTTACGTATTCAATCGCAACGATCCCGAAGGTTTCACGGGCCACCCTCGGGAAATCCAGGTTGTTCATTTCACCCGAGAAATGGGTTCTGTAAAGCGACCATTGGGCCAGCGAGATGTCATACAGCAGATCAGCGGCCGTGGAGCCGGCAGCCCCACGCAGGGCAGGAAAGAAGCCCAAACCTGCCGCCGCGGCGGCAGATGTCTGCATAAACTTACGTCGATCCATTACTCCGTCACCCCCTCACGAGCATCATCCTCCACATCGGCTGTATCTTCATCTTTGAACGCAAACACAAAAAAGAGCAGAACGGCCGCGGCGAACGCTGCGGGAATCCACCAGAAAGACTGCCACTGATCCGGGGTGAGCGCATCGGACCCGGCAAGAAAACCATTGAACACGTTCCCTGCTATCTGCGCGCCAACCAACATGCCGACTCCGTAGGTGACCAGAACGAGCATGCCCTGCGCCTGACCCCTGATGTCGGCATTCGATTTCTTGTCCACGTAGATCTGACCCGTGACAAAGAAAAAGTCGTAACAGATACCGTGCAACAGGATACCGGCCATGATCATCCAGAAAACGCCCATGGGTGCTGCCAGGGCAAAAAACGCATACCTCAGTACCCATGCGCCCATGCCCACGACCAGCATCCACTTGACGCCAAGCCGAATGAAAAACAGCGGCATCAACAACATGAACAGCGCTTCGCTCACCTGCCCCCAACTGAGCGTGGCGGCCGGGTTGGAGATATCCGCCGCATTGACGAAGATTGGCGCAAAATTGTAGTAAGCCGCCAGCGGGATACAGATCAGAAATGAACTCACGAGGAAAATGACGAACGCGCGGCTTTGCAGTTGTTTGAAAGCATCGATTCCGAGGATGTCGCGAGCGGAAATCGCTTTTCCCGCAGCCGGCGGGGGCGTATGGGGAAGGCTGAAGCTGTACAGTCCGAGCAACACCGAAGCCACCGCAGTCGTATACAGTGGCAGAGCGGTCACATCGGGCAGCGTATCCGCGGGCGCAAACCCGGCCAGAACAAACGATACAAAAAGACCCGCCGCGATCCATCCAAGCGTGCCGAATACACGAATGCGCGGGAACTGCTTTTCCCGATCTTCAATGTTGGCGAAGGCAAGGGTGTTCGATAGCGCCAGTGTCGGCATGTAACAAAGATTGTAGAGCAGCAGCATGACGATGAACAACGTTGGGTTGCCTGTCATGGACGGTGTCAAAAACATGATGACGCCACCCAGAATGTGCAGGACCCCCAGCACCTTTTCCGTCGCGAAATAGCGATCGGCCACCAAACCAAGAAAGAACGGCGCGATAATTGCGGCGATGGGATTGACCGTATACGGCCAGTGGGTCAAATCCGCCATGCCTTCGGCGGTCATGTAGTTGCCGATCGTGACGTACCACGCGCCCCAGATAAAAAACTGCAGGAACATCATGACGGACAGGCGGGGGCTGATATACGAGCGACTCATCGGCATCTTCATTATTAGTATCGGAACACTCTATTTACTTCGCTCGAAGCACAATCTCAAGGATGAATTTCGGTTAACCCGACAGGTCCTGACCGTATTAGTCTCTGTAGAGTCCTCGAAGTCGAATGGCTGGCCCCGGAAACGTTCGAGTTCTGTTCTCCTCCGCAAGTGGTATCGTCGACGCCCAGCATGTCGCCCTCGGTGATCGCTCAAGTTGGTTGCGAGCTCAACACCCACCTCGAACAACACCGATCACCACTGCAGAAATGCCGGCTACGGTCCAAGTGCCGGCCCAGGCAACCAGTTGGGTTCGTTTGCGGCGCCAGTTTCCTCGATCAGCTCATCGAGTCTGAGCCATAACCGCAAGAACAGATCCTTGAGTTCCTGATCATCGGTCCCAGAGCCGAGAAACGCTCGCTCGGCCTCGTTACGCCCACCGAGCACGCGAGTTTCGACATGCCCGATCTGAGTCGTCGTTACGAAGTCACCAATCAGGTTGTGCCGTTCCTCAGGGTCCGTCTGCAGGTCGTAAAGTTCATAGCGATCCCAGATACCCTGATACCGCATCAACTTATGCCGGTCGGTGCGAATACCCATGACCGTCGGCGTCTGCGGAAAAGCCCGTTCCCAGAAGTATTCGTACAGGAAGGCGTCTCGTCCCACGGTGGTGGAATCATGCAATATGGGTAAAAACGAGCGGCCCTGGACCGTACCCGGCTGTTCGCTACCCGCGATATCCATGAAGGTCGGTGCAAAGTCGACATTGAGGATCATCTGGGTAAGGCGTTTACCGCCGCTCGCTCCCAGCGGACCCCGCAGGATCAGCGGTACCCGAATTGAGGCTTCGTACATGGTCCGTTTATCTATCAGGCCATGCTCGCCGAACTGAAAACCATTGTCGGAGGTAAATACGATCAGCGTCTGTTCGAGCACCCCGGCGTCTTTCAGGGCATCCACCACGCGGCCAACGCTATCGTCCACCGCGCGGAGGGTTTCGGCGTAGTCGAGCGCAAACCGGTCGAAATCGACGCTCCCGTTGTACATACCATCCACCCCATGCCAGCTATTGCGTTGCGCCTTGACCCAGTCGGGCTTGCCTCGATAGGTTTGCGCGCTGTCAGCCATGGTGGGCGGATGCGGGTAATGCTCTTCGGCGTAACTCGCCTGATGACGTGGCGCGGGGGTGAAAGGTGCATGGACGGCCTTGTGGGATAGATACAGCAGGAACGGCCGCTCGCGGGGTGTCGCAATGAACTCGATCGCATGGTCGGTCAACAGATCTGTAATGTAACCCCGTGTTTTTACGATCTCGCCATCAATGTTGAGCGGCTGATTGTTGTATATCCCCTGGCCAGGAAATGAAACCCAGCGGTCAAAACCCGGTCGCGGAGAGTCGTCCGGCGCACCCAGGTGCCATTTGCCAACAAAGGCCGTGTCATAACCAGCCTGCTGAAGAACGGTCGCAAACGTGGGCGTCGTGGGATCAAGCGGCGTCCTGTTTGCCAGAACCTGGTGACGGTGGGCGTACTGGCCTGTCAGAATCGAAGCCCGACTCGGCGAACACAGCGAAGTCGTGACAAACGCATTTTCGAATACGACACCTTCGCTCGCCAGGCGGTCGAGATGTGGCGTTTCGAGAAAAGGATGCCCGGCAAAAGAAAACGCATCGTGGCGCTGATCGTCAACCAGGATAAAAACGATGTTGGGACGGTCCCCGGGGCTCTGAGCAAAGGCATTGGCTGCTAAAACACTGAACGCGGCGACCAGAAGCAGCCAATTGCGTCGGTGCGACAACGGCCTCGTCAAAGCGGCAATCACATTCCACACCTCAACCAGATGGACCAAGTTCTCATCATACGATACCAGTCTGTGTCGAAATCAAGCGCCGATAAGCGCACCCCTCTCGTCGCCAGACGCTCGCTCGGTTAAAGTTGTCGTTTTTCGGGAGGGATCATCGTGATTGACTGCTATTACTGGCCGACCCCAAACGGTTGGAAAGCGACCATCATGCTGGAGGAGTGCGGCCTCGACTACAACATCATTCCCGTCGACATCGGCGGCGGCGATCAGTTCAAGCCTGAGTTCCTGGCAATCAGTCCGAACAACCGGATGCCCGCCATTGTCGATACCGACCCGAGCGATGGGGGTGATGCGATCGCTATTTTCGAATCCGGCGCGATTCTCGAATACCTCGCTGAGAAAACGGGTAAGTTCATGCCGTCGAATCCTCGCGATCGTTTCCGCGTGCTCCAGTGGCTGCACTGGCAGATGGCCAACCTCGGTCCGATGATGGGTAACGCCAACCACTTCAAGAACTACGGTAAAAACCTGACGGACGATCCAAAACAACTGGAATACGGCACAAAACGTTTTGTCGGCGAGGTCGATCGTCTGTCGGGCGTGATGGACGCCCAGTTGTCGGCAAACGAGTATCTCGCCGGGAACGAGTACAGCATCGCCGACATCATCACCTGGCCCTGGGCAATGCTCATCGGACGGCTGATCGACGAGGCGGTGTGGGAAACCTTCCCAAACCTCAAGCGCTGGGTCGACCAGGTTCGAGAACGGCCTGCTGTGGAGAAGGGTTTTCGCATCGGTCGGGATCTGGGTGAGCGCGAGATGACCGAAGAAGAGGAAAAAAGCCGACGCGAACTGTTGTTCAACCAGACCAACGAGAAGGTTAGACATGCCCGTGAAGAGGCCGCGAAGCTGGCTTCGTCATGAGCGATCAACTCGTACGCCTGGAACGCGTTGGGGATGTTTTTATCCTCAACATGGCAGCAGATGAAAACCGTTGGAACACGTCGTTTGTCACGGCATACGACGCGGCGCTAGACGAAGTTGAAGCGTCCGTCGGCACGGTTGCCCTGGTTACGGCGTCCGACAGCGAGAAATTTTTCTCGAACGGCCTCGACCTCGACTGGGTGAGATCCAAAGGCGAACATCCCGGCGGCGACCGTGCGGTGTTTGGCGCTGCGTATATGAAGTTATGCGCGCGGTTGATTACCTTCGGCGTCCCGACGGTCGCCGCAATCAACGGCCATGCGTTCGGTGCGGGGTTCATGATTACGTTGTGCCACGACCTCAGGATCATGCGCGAAGATCGCGGGTTCCTGTGTGCCAACGAGGTCGAATTGGGCATGACGATACCGGAGCCGGAGCTCGCGCTGTTTCGTCACAAGATACCTGCCGGGGTATTTCACGAAACCGTGGTACTCGCCAAACGCTGGACCGGCCAGGACGCTCGCAATGCGGGGATCGTACAAGCGACAGCGTCCCTCGATGCGATCCGAACCACGGCGATTCAAACCGCCGAAGCCCACCTTCGGGTTGCTGGAAATCGCGAGGTCATGACGTGGATGAAAGAGCGACTCTACGGCGAACGATCGGCGATCAGCGACGTCCATGGTGCCGCGCACATGTTGCGCAACTCCGAGGAGTTCTCAACACCTCGTCCGGAGCGTCGTTAACGGGAAACTTGAGTGTTTGCTCTTGCCGGGTTTCACCCGCGTATGTCGACACCGGCAGCAATGCGGTCCCACGTTCGCTCAGAAACACCGGCATCGCGAATTTTCGCCTTCTGAATTCGCGCCGTGGCTTCCGTCGTCGGCAACTCGTCCCAGACTTCCACGTAACGCGGTATGGCGAAGCGCGGCATCCGGGGAACGAGAAAACGTATGAGGTCTGCCGGATCGAAGTCCACGCCTGATTTCAGCATCACCGCAATCTTGACCTCGTCTTCACTTTCATCGGCTGGAACTGCGACCGCGCCACTTGCGAGGACGCCGGGGTATTCGTTAACAACAGATTCGACCTCGAAGCTCGAAATGTTTTCACCCCGCCGACGTATGTAATCTTTTACCCGGTCGACAAAATAGTAGTTGCCGTCCTCGTCATAAGTGAAGGCATCGCCGGTGTGAAACCATCCGTTGCGCCATGCTTCGGCGGTCTTTTCGGGCATATTCCAGTACCCGACGTTCAGTTCCCAGGGTTCGCCTCGCACGATCATCTCGCCAATGGTGTTCGGTGGCACAACCAGGTCGTTCTCGTCGACTATGCGTACCTCCACACCATCGCGCACCTGCCCACAGCTTTGATAGTTGTTGGAGTTGCAGGGCTCTTCGGGTCGCACGATCGGACAGTTGATCTCGCTCATGTTGTAGGTGGTGTATACCTCGAGATCAAATCGCTTCTTGAAGGCATCGATATTCGCAATGACGGGTGCCATGACCACTGTTTTCATGGGATTGTCGGCGTCGTCCTCGCGTTCGGGTTCCCCCATCAGAAAGTGCGCCATCGGTGGGAGAATAATGGCAAATGTGGCATCGTAGGTTTTGACGTCATTCCAGAAATCTTTGGTCGAGAAAACCTCACGGAGCACGGCTTTCCCCTGATAGGCCGCGGGATTGTAGAATCCGGCCTTGCCAGTCACATGAAACGGCGGGTAAAAACTATAGGTTGTGGCGCCAAACCCTTCGTTCACCGGAAACATGCCGCTTTCGAATGAAGAATGAAACTGCGCCCATGGCACCATGACCGCTTTTGATAATCCCGTTGTTCCCGAGGTATAGATGAGCGACGAGATGTCCCAGGGTCCGGGCTCGGCGCGTTCCCTCGCCTCGGCTCCCTCGAGGAACTCCGCAGCTGAAATTACTTCAAAGGGATAAACGTTCACCCTTACAGGCATATCACCGAACACGACAACCCGTTTTACTTCCGGCAACTCATCAGCAATGTCGAACAGCGGTTGCACGAACCGCGCATCCGCCAACACCAGGTGCGCACCCGTATTGTTGATGACGTGACGCAGCCAGGTGCCCTTGTATGCCGTGTTGACGGGTGCCTCGATCGCACGCAGCCAGCCGCAACCCAACCAGGAACGGAAGGCATCGAATCCGTTGGCAAATAGAGTGACCACCGGCTCACCGGCGGCGACACCGGATCGCTCTAACGCGTCACTCCATAACAGCGCGCCGCTGTATCCGGCAGCCCAGGTCAGCGTCGAGCCATCGACATGTTGTAAGGCAATGTTGTCAGGTGTTTCCTGCGCGCGGATGGCCACCAGCTGCGGCAATATGTGAGCGTATTCGTAGGCCATACCGTTCTTCCATTTCAGATTCGTTGCTATTCAAGTCAGTGGTCACACACGCGTCTTCCGGCCAGTTCGTCCAATACTCAAAGCGATCGAACGCCAGCGACCACTTCAGCCGTAACCGGTGTTGCCGAATTTCCCCAGTTGGATCGAATGTGACTGAGCACGGCCGCGATCTGAACATCGTTCAGCGAATTCGCCCAGGGGGGCATCGTACCGTTATAGGTGATGCCGTTGACCTCTAATTCGCCACTGATGCCATTGAGAATCAGTTTGATCAGCTGCGACTCATCACCGGTCACCCACTCAGCCCCCGCCAACGGTGGGAACACGCCGCTTACTCCTTGTCCGGATGCCTGGTGACAAGATGCGCAACGGGAGTTGTATATTTGCTCGCCAAGTGAACCCTCAATTAGGCTGGGATGGGCAATGTCGGCGAGATCCTCAGAACCCGTCACCCAACGGTAGCGAGTCACCTTTGCGTTAGGCCCGGCATCCCAGAAGCCGTCGAATTCGGCCAGGTAAAGACTACCGTCCGGGCCCAATTCCATCGCAATAGGCGCGGTCGACGTCAGTTGATCAAAATTGCGAATGTTGGTGAGCCGGTAGGCAGGTAGTTCCACGGCCAGCGTTTCGTTGCGCACATCATTGTCGGTGTCATTGGTGAACGTTCCCGGTTCGACATCTGCCCATTTGATCCAGCGCCGGGCCCAATCGAAGATGAATACCTTGCCGTGGAAAATTTTCGGGAACGCACCAGCGCCCGTGTGGTGATAAATCGGACCCATGGTTGCGGATCGGCCACCCGTGGCATAGGTGTATTCCCACAAAGGCGGAACATAGTTCGGAATATCTTCGGGGGCCCAGTCGTTGTAGAAGAGTTTTCCAAGCGTGCGCGGCCAGCCGAAGTTTTCTCCCCCGTTGGTCGAAATGTTGTACTCGTCATAGTCGAATCGCGCATCGGGCCCGACCACGCCGATGTAAACATCACCCGTCACCGGATGAACTTTGAATCGGTAGGGGTTGCGCAGCCCGTATGCGTAAATCTCCCAGCGTACTCCGGGGCTTCCGTAGAACGGGTTGTCAGCAGGTATCGTGCCATCTCTATTGATGCGCAGGATCTTTCCGCGCAGGTCCTGGAGATTCTGCGCGCTGCGCTCGGAGTCAACCAGGCGGGACCAATGGTAGTCCTCGAGGGAAGCCTTGGTTAGGTATTCGGCGATGGCTTCCTCGGAAAGTTCCCAGTCGGGACGCGTCTCCGACATACCGGTGTCGCCGGTAGAAATGAACAGCGTCCCGTCCAACCCCCACTCCAGATCGCCGGCCTGGTGACAACACTGGGGTTCGGTAGGTACACGCAATAAAATCTCGCCGGAGTCGAGGTCGAGTCGAGAGTCCTCATATCGATACCGAGCGAGCGTGTTGATAAAACTCTCACGCTCGGCGTAATACAGATAAACGTAGGGCTCGCCATCATAGAAGTCCGGATCGACCTCGATGCCATACAGACCGTGTTCGATTTTGGTTGGGTCCGTTGTTTCCAGATGTGCGATCTGAGTTGTTTGCCGGGTCTCGGCATCGTAGCGGTGGATTTTCCCACGCAGTTCCGCAATCCAGACGTTGCCTTTCTCATCCACGGCAATATCGTCCGGCCAGACGTTTTCCGAGATGACTTCCTTGATACGTTGGGAGGCAAAATTGGCAGGAATCCGACCCGCCGTCATGCGCATACCCTGCAACAGATGTTGTACGAAAACGGGATTGGTCCAGACCTCGGGAAAGTGACCGAGTTTGGTCATGAACACCCGCCCACCTTTGTGCTCTCGTATCCACGAGATGGGGTAGTCGTTGCGGGCTGCGTCGGCCGGGCCCTGTTCGACCCCGACACTGCTCATGTCGAGCGAAGCCAGCACATGGGAATTCCAACGCGGATTTTTATCCAGTACATATATCTCGTCGCGAATCACGAGTTCATCACCCATGTGGGCAACCGCCGGGTTAGCTGGTTCTTCGATGCGAATTCGCACCCGTTGGGTCCACGGATGCGCCTCGAACAGACCCCCGCCGACCAACTGTCGATATTCGCCCCATCCGTAAAAGGCATCGAGTGCGGCATGCGCGCCGACAATGCCACCACCACTCGTCAGGAAATCGATGATCGCGGCGCGATGTTCCGCGGTCACAGGATTTTTCACCTCCGAGTCGACCTGTTGTGGTGCGTCCACGACGACACCCTCGAGCACCAGAGACTGATCGCCGACGCTGAGGATTCCGGTCAAACCCTCATCCGTCAAGGTAACTTCCGCAGTTACCGTTGTGCTCGACGCCGTGTCCCAGATCAAACGAAGTTTGTCGCCTTGTTCTTCAATTGTGCCGATGACGCTGACACCGGCCCCGAAGTCCACCATTCCGGAAAGCTCGCCCGGTCTGCCAGACAGCGCGATTCGGCCGCTAATATCCCTTTCACCGGTTTTCAGAACCGCATCGTAATTGCGCCAGTCGCCGGGTTGGTACTTCGGCTCCGCTTCATAACCGACGGCATCTTCTGTCGGTTCGTCCACCCGCAGGGTGGAATTGGCGAAGAAGAGCAGGTCGTATTGTTCGAGCTTGGCTCGATTGAAATCGTTGACGTCCTCGGTGAAGTCGAAGACGAACTCCGTCGTTTCATTCAGCGCACCAAGCACCTTTTTTGTTGTTTCGATGGCGGATGTGTGGCGAAAACCGTGGGTTGCCGTGATGGTCAACACGCGGATGGGATCGACTTCAGACTGGGTTTGAAATAGTGCCGCCAGATCCTGCATGGAAATCTGCGCCGAGTAGGACGCCGCGTTCATGAGAAACAAGGTTATACATGCGAGAAGCGAAATACCCGAACGGTTCACAACAGGCCCGCCTCTTGCGCGGCGAGCATCACCGCATTCAAACCTCCTTCCATCATGACCGCGCTGATCGTGCCGTCATGATTCGCATCGATTCCCTCTCGACACTTCTCAACGAGCACGACCAGATCCCGGGCATGCTGTCTGGCAGTTTCGAGATCTCCATCGTAGTTGCTTTTCAATATGTTGAGAGCCTGAGCCTGAACTTCGAACAGCCAACCGGTGTCCGCGCTACTCTGCCAAAAGGCTTTCGGTGCATCCCATTGATAGGTCAGGTCTACACGAGGCTGGAGTTCGGCTTTGGTGACACCGTTGTCCATTCGTGTCCACCCGATGACGTTATTGAGTGAGCTGACGAGCCGTTCGACTGCTTGTTTAGGCAGAGGGTTGTCGTTGGGGTCGTCAGCCTTCGCCGTCAAAGCCCGACGGATATAGCGGCCCCGTCCGACGATCCCGAGATCTTCAGGGTCGGTTATTTGCGGGGGCGCGTTCCCGTAGCGGGCCGCAAAAGCTGGGTCGAAATCAGTGAAGGTGGACTGCCAGCGGGTTTTCCAACCGTGCATGGATGCGGCCCCCGAATGCCGAACCAGACCGGAGGAGATCCCCCAGACATAGGTGTAAACGACATCGGCCTGCTGTTTTACCTCGGCGACCGTTGCCGCATTGGCAGCCTTGGTCGCGGCCTCATGGGCAGCGGTAGTCATCTCTAGGATGGCGGCAACGTGGCCACCGATGATGGTGCGATAGCCGCAGGCGGTCGCTAGAATGGCCATCAGGACAATTGTCAGCAGTCGAGTCATGAGTCAACTCTATGTTAGGACCTGAACGAGACTACCCAAGTGGGTTACTCACGCCAACCCCTACTCCGATTCAGACGTCCAGCTCGACTACGGAGCCGCGTGGCTGGATGGCGCTGCCCGTATGACAGTATCATCTGCGCAGGTGTCTTCTTCGAGCAGAAACACTTTCTGAAATAACGAACTGCTTGAGTGAAGGGGATCACGACGTGACGACTTCTACTCCATTGTTGGCTATCACGGGATGCGTCCGGGGGCGCGTTCAGGGCGTAAGCTTCAGATATTCAATGCAGCACAAGGCAACGGAGCTCGGCGTTACCGGCTGGGTGAGAAACCTTCCGGATCGGTCCGTTCAATTTCACGCCGAAGGTCTGCCCGATGCGGTGGAATCGCTGATGAGTTGGTGCAAAAAAGGTCCGGCGTTGGCGCGAATCGATGAAGTTGCGGCGGACGCTTGCGATGTTTGTCGGTTCGAATCGTTTGAGATCCTTCCCTGACTCCGCACTTCTTCACAACTGCCCCAAAAATTTGACCCACCCCCCACGTTTCGTCCGAATTGCTTCCATAACCCCAAACGGGGACTATATGGATTCAGGAGGGTTACCCATGAATAGACGTAACGCGATGCAACTCAGTGTAATCATCCCGTTGCTGCTGGCAATTTCGGCCTGCGGAACGGGAAGTGAAGGTACCACGGAACTGGCAAGCACCCACACGCACCCCGACTTCAGTGGAACCTACGATGTTTCCACGCTAACGCCGTTAACGCGCCCGAAAGAGTTCGGCGACAATCTCGAACTGACGCCCGAGCAGGCCAATGCAATCGTTGAAAAAAATCGTCAGCGGGTGGCCGATCGAACCCAGAACCGGGGACCCGTAACCAGTGCCCCACCGGCAGGTGGCGCGCCACCGATCGGTATCGGTGACGAATTCCGCGAGAACAGCGGCGCCGGCAACGTAGGCGGCTACAACAACTTCTGGGTCGACCCCGGTTCGGATGTTTTCATGGTTGACGGCAAATTTCGCACTTCCATCATCATCGACCCGAAAAACGGCCAGATGCCGAAGATGACCGAAGCGACGATGACTCGATTGACGGCGCGGCGTAAATTGCGACGCCCGAACGACGGAACCGCGTGGTGGCTGGACGTTGCAGGAGACGGACCCTATGACGGTCCGGAAATGTTAGGCATCTCCGAGCGTTGTATCCTCGGATTCACAGGGTCGACGCCGACATTTCCGAGCCTGTACAACAACTTCAAACGCATCGTGCAGACCGAAGACTACGTGATGATATTGATCGAGATGGTGCACGACGCCCGCATCGTGCGCATGAATTCGGAACATCCGCCGGGGAATGTGACCAAGTGGCTGGGCGACTCCATCGGCTGGTGGGAAGGTGACACCCTCGTCATCGACACGACCAACTTCCATCCTCTGTCCCGCCCGGGACGTTTGGGATCGGTAAACGCGCATGTCGTCGAGCGATTTTCCAAAAATGACGACGGCAATCTGAACTACACGTTTACCGTGGAAGACCCCTCGGTGTGGGAGGAGCCCTGGACCGGGGAGTACATCTGGCGTGCGAGCGATCAAAAAGTCTACGAGTACGCGTGCCATGAAGGCAATTACGCCATGCCAGGCATCCTCAAAGGAGCCCGGTTGCTGGAAGCAGAAAAGCGGGACGCCTTGATTTCGAGCGACGCCGTCTGACTGCCTGAACCGGATGGAACTGATTCTGATACGCCACGGTCTGCCCGAACGCCAGGAACTCGAAAACGGCCGGGCAGACCCACCGCTTTCAGACACGGGTCACCGCCAGGCAACGCTCGTGGCCAACTGGCTTAACCCGGTAAGTATCGATGCGGTGTATTCGAGCCCCATGGCTCGCGCCCGACAAACGGCCGATCCCTATGTCGAACTGACTGGTAATGCGGCCGAGATCCGCAACGGTCTCGAAGAGTTCGGGCGGGAAGCGTCGAGCTACATTCCCGTGGAGCAACTTAAACAAGAAAACTATGAAGCCTGGCAGGCTCTCGCCACCGACTTCGCAAGCGAATCGGAGCTCGGCCTGGACGCATTCGGCGCCACCGTTGTTGGCGCCATGGAAGAGATCATCGGTTCACACAAGAGCCAGACCGCGGTGGTGTTCTGTCATGGCGGAGTGATCAACGCCTGGGCGAGCCACGTCCTCGGGATCACGACTCGCATGTTTTTTGAACCTGTTTACACAAGCGTCCATCGGTTTTTGTGTGCGAGCACCGGGGAGCGCAACATCGTCAGCTTGAATGAAACCGCTCACCTCAGGGATTTTTGATTTCTCGAAAACAAGAATCGCATCTTCCATTCTTATATGAAGGTGCTGCTTAACAAGGGAGTTCGAGCGTGCGTACACGCCTATCAACGACTGACGCACCACACGTCCTGGAAGTAGGCGGTAAAGCGGCATCGTTAATCCGCCTTAGTCAGGGCGGCTTCCGGGTTCCCGAAGGAAATGTGCTGACGACCGCGTTTTTTACTGCCTGGATCTGGCAGATCGAGTCCAGCGAGTTGTGGCGCACTATCATCGCGATCCTCACCACCAGTCGCACACGTGTACCAAATCCTGATGAACGCGAACAGCTTGCGCACGCTTGTGAAGAGATCAAACAGTTCGCGGCCAATTTGTCGTTTGATACCGAGCAGCGGGGCGTCCTCGAGGAGATCCGAACCGAACTCGACAATGGAAAATTCGCCGTACGCTCATCTTCGCCTGAGGAAGATCTGGCAGGTGCTTCCTTTGCGGGTATGTACGAAACGGTGTTGAACGTCACGCCGGAGACCCTCGACTGTGCCGTGCGGACCTGTTTCCGATCCTGTCTCGACGCCCGCGTGCTGCTCTATAAGCGCCAGATGCAATTGGTGAACCTCTCGCCAGCCATTGCGGTGATCATTCAGTGCCAGGTGGATAGCGCCATTTCCGGCGTTGCGTTCTCTTTGAACCCGCTCACCAACGACTTCGATGAAGTATTGATCAATGCAAGCTGGGGGTTAGGCGAATCGCTGGTCTCCGGCGGGATTACGCCCGACAGCGTGGTGGTGAACAAGGTCACGGGGACGGTGATCGAGAACCGTCCCGGTGACAAGGGTGGGGACCGTCCCACCGAGACCTGTCTGGACACCGAGCAGATTGACGAGTTGACGGAAACCGTGAAGCGCATCGAAGCGCTCTATGACGAACCCGTCGATGTGGAATGGGCAATCGCAGGTGGCGAGCTTCATGTTCTGCAAGCCCGACCGATTACCGCCTTCATACCGCTCGCCAAAGAACTGCAGAGTAAGCCCGGCGCGCCAAGATCTCTGTACATGGATGGCGCATTAACCGATGGCTTGACAATCAGCGGCCCCATCTCGGCGATCACGCTCGATACCTTCATGATGATTTATCGGCTCATGTTCGGCTACATGCTCGGCATCGAAGAAAACAAATTCGATTTTGATCGAGCCGGGTTGCCTTTTTACGGATCTCGCCCCTACATAAATCTCTCGATGTTCCTGCATCTGATGGGCAGCGGTAAGGCAATCGCCAAACAGGCCGAGTCAACAAACGCTTTAATGGTCGAAATTCTGCTTTCCTGCGATCTGGATCAATATCGGCCTGCCAAGCCACCGCAGCAGTTCCGAATATTCACGCTGGTGCGATACCTGCCACGAGTTCTCTGGCGGCTGCGTACGATATTCAAATGGGTGCTGAAGCCATTGCGGCGCCAACGTTTTCTGGCCACTTATACCGAAGTGCTGGCGGAGTTCGAAACATGGGTCAGCCAGCCAATCGATTATTCCCAATCACTCGGCGAGGCGGTAAGAGACTGGAACGTGCAGGTAGGCCTCACCTCCATGATGTCGACCGGACCCGCGCTCATCTATTTCATCTATATGGGGACAGAGCGAATCAAGCGCTTGATCGATGAGAAATCTCCTCAACAGGTCGCGCTCGCCGACGCTATCTGCCGGGGCTATCCGGACGATCAGGTGGTACAGATGGGTATGAAGATATTCGATCTCTCGACTTTACTGCCCGCGAGCGAGTTTGCTGATCTCGATGTGCTGCTGGCAAAAATCAACAGCCGGGAATTGCCTGAAACGTTCATGACGACATGGGATGCGTTCATCAAAGAATTCGGTTGCCGTGGACCTCTTGAAATGGAACTTGCCAATCCAGGGTATGGCGAAGATCCCATGTTGGCCCTGCGACAGATTGCGATGATCGCCACCTCTTCCGGGAGTTTTAATCCCCACGATATGCAGCGAAAACTCGTCGCAGAGCGTGAAAGCGCGTACCAGAAACTCTTGATGATGTTACCCCGGGGCAGGCGTACACGTTTGTCTCATGCTTACCAGAACATCCTGCGCTATTCGGGATCACGGGAGTTGATCAAACACCACATGATGCAGGTGAACGAGCGGATACGAAAACGTCTATTACGCTCGGCGGACGACTTTATAGCGGCCGGTCGCCTGGACTCGAGGGACCAGATTTTTGATTTGACCATGGCCGACATCGACCGCGGGACCCAGGATGAGGATTTTGATCTCCGCGCCATCGCGCAGACCCGGGGCGCACCTTACCGAAAGTTGAAAGCACAGGTTCGCCACTTCCCGATGGCTATCGATTCGCGCGGCCGGATCCTGCGTCCGGAGCGCAAAAACCAAGATGGGGTGTTAACGGGAACAGGTGTCTCGCCGGGAGTCGTACGCGGACCTGTCAAAGTGCTGAACGACCCATTCGAGAAGGATGTTCTGGCCGGCGACATACTGGTTGCCGTTACCACGGACCCGGGATGGACACCTCTTTTCATCAATGCTGCCGCGGTGTTACTCGAGATCGGCGGTGAGTTACAGCACGGTGCGCTGGTGGCACGCGAATACGGAAAGCCCTGCGTGGTGGGCATATCCGACATCACTACGCTCCTTCACGACGGCCAGACGGTGGAAGTGGACGGCAATACCGGAACGGTACGCGTCATTGAAACCGCCGAGGTTTAGTAATTGCGAAGCCTTGAACCGTGATCCTGCGATCATCCAGAAAACCGTACACACACGATCCACATCGTGCGGGATGAGGATAAGGCGAAGGAACCGCGCGGCGGTGAGGACTGGAAGATGATCGGATTCCTCGCTTACGTTATCGAGCGCGTCGGCGACTTCCTCGATGCCGGAGTGGATGAGTTCATATTGCAGTCGATTCCGAATAACCCGACGGTTTACGAAGAACTCGAGGTGGAGATCTTCAGCGCGATTGCCTGACAATTCATGGACACGCTGTTTTGCTTCCCGCCAGGCTAGGACCAGAACAAAATAACGGCGATCAAGACGAGCATTACCCCAACAACTTTTATCCACAATCGTTGCGACTCGACGCTCACCGGAGGTTCGACCCGCATGATCAACCGATACCCCTCATCCGCGAGGGTCTCAATGAATCTGGGTTCGGGGTCGTCGTCGCCAAGCCTGGAGCGCAGAAGCGAGATGTTATGAGATAACGCCTCAGTAGAAACGAGGCGGTCTTTCCACGCCGCTTCGGGGAACTCGTCTCGCGTCACCACATTCCCCGACCGCTCGGCCAGACACACGAGCACTGCCATCAGTTCTGGCTCCAGGCTGATTCGTGTCTCTTCCCGCGTTAATACGAGTTTGTGTGGATCGGCTTCCCAGCCACCAATCCGAAATCCTTTTTCGAGCCTGAAGTTCACGGATGTTCTTTGTCGATTGTCTCGAAACTCGAGTCTATCGCGACGGCGGGCTTTTGTCGGGTTGTTTGGGGAACCCGGGGGAGCAAATTTTTCAGATCGTCGTACCGCGCAGGACGCGCATTTCCAGCAGAGTTGGATTGCTACGGACTTCTCAGCTCCTTGGGAAGTCTCAGGTCGGAAACCAAGCCGACCCAGTTCATCGCTCGCAGCAGTAACCAGGTCAGGTCTATCTGCCACCAGCGCAGCCCGTGGCGAGCTGAGAGAGGAAACTGGTGGTGATTGTTGTGCCAGCCCTCGCCAAACGCGACCAGGCCAACAAAAAAGTTGTTGGTACTGGAGTCGTCGGTTTCGTATGCCCGTGAACCCCAGGTATGGCAAACAGAGTTCACCATGAACGTCGCGTGCCACAACAATACCGTGCAGATAAAGAAACCCCATATCACCAGTTGGGCGCCCGAAGTTCCCCAGGCGGGATTGAGAGCATCGAGACCGGCACCGAGCGCATAGAGCACGACTATCTGCACCAGCACTATCCAGACATAGTAGCGCTGGAGAAATTTCAGCTCCGCAAAGCGGTACAGGTCCCTCGTGTTGGCGCCGCTTTCCATGAATGCTTCATTCGTCATCATCCAGCCCATATGAGATTTCCAGAACCCTTGAGTCTTCGGCGAATGGATGTCTTTGTCGGTTTCGGTATCACGATGATGAGAACGATGGTGCGACACCCACCACAACGGCCCGCCTTCCATTGCCATACAACCCGCGAGAGCAAACAGAAACTGCATGACGCGGCTGGTTTTGAAGGACCGATGGGCTAGCAGTCGATGATAACCGCCAGTGACTCCCAACCCTCTGCCGACGTACATGACGACCAGAACGATGATTGCCGGGGTGCTCACGCCGGTGTAGAACACGGCAAAACACCCGAGATGAAGCGTCAGCATCACCGTCGCCACCGCATAAACACTGGGATTTGTCGTAGATTCGCTCAAAGGGCTACTCAGATCCTATAGTCGGTCTTTCGAGGCGCCCAGCCTAAAGGCTTTGTGGCGCAGTGCAAGTAGAAATACATGGCGCGAAAAACCAATCCAAACCCCCAATTCCATCGGCGGGCGCTCCTCGACCCTGAAATCGCACCCGTGGAGCGGCTAAAATATCCACCTGGGAGAAAACCGGAGGAGCAAGTGCGACAAGAAGACGACTCATTCGCCGAAAACCCGGAACTGAATGGCTCTGACCGCCTGATCGTGGTATCAGGCTGCTCTGGCGGGGGCAAGTCCACCCTTGTCCGTGAACTGGTAAAACGGGGATATGACGCGGTTATGAAGCCTACGGCGATGAAATATTGGTTATCCCCAAAACGAGTGTTCTGAGAGAGCGGATTTTTTCGAAGAGCAGCTAGAGTCTTCTGATTGACGACCGATCTTTGCTGAGGCGTTAGATGTTTCGAGCCATACGTTATCTGATCGTTTTATCCATTGTGTTGGCAATGGGGGTTACGGGCGTCTATCTAGGATCTTCCTCGCTGATCGGCCTGTTGGCACCCCGGTTTGCGGAAACGTTGGGCGTGGATGAAATCTCGATCAGGACCGGCCGGCCCGGTCTCGACTCCATAGAAATCGAATCCTTTCTGGTACGGTCAAAAGGTGTAGAAGTCGTGGGGTCTTACGGAAAACTAACCTACGATCTCCGTGAGTTGCTGGAAGGGAAATTCCAGTCCTTGCGGTTCACGACAATAGACGTGACGATCAATCCGGCTACCGCTCATCTGATGGATACCCCCGGCTCGAGTGATCCGCCTCACCCGGCTGCCATGTTCGCAATGGTCCCCGTAACCGAGTTGATCATCGATGTTCTGACGCTTTCCGTTCCGCGCCTCGGTTTTCTGGGCCAGGGTGCGTTGCGACTCGCTAACGGCGGGCTTGCCTTCGACATGAACGGTGTGGAGCCGATGCAGGCCGAACGCTTCAAGGTGGAGGGCAGGCTAGATCACACCGGGGCTGTTCACGCGCGTTTTCTCGACCTGAATTCCCTTGATCATCCATTCCTCATCGTCAACTCGACCGTCAACCCGGTGGCCGTAGCGGAGCAGGTCACCATCGACATGGAATTCGAACTCACCGACTACGCGCTGCAGCTTGCAAGTGAACTCACCGGCATCCCGCCAGGCAAAGGAACGCTGAAGGGAAACGTTCACACGGAACTGCCTTGGCCTGTGACCGACACCACATTCGACAACGTAGTCATGAACGGTACTTTCGATCTCAACTGGCAGGACGCCGAAGATCGCATGCGGTTGCGCAACCTGCGCGGAGATTTTGTCGGGCAACTCGGCTCGATCGACGCGGTGCTGACGGGAGGTGAGATCGAAGTCGGCGGGTCGTTATTGTCGATGACATTTCCATCCAGCTATCCGGTCACGTACCGAAACGGGGCGATCACCATGGGTCCCGGGATGGCCTTCACGATGGCCATCGGAGACTCAACCTTACACGGCACGCTACGCTCCCTCGAGGCTCAGGTGAAATCAGCGCTGAGGGTCGATCTCGATGCGGACCTGAATGCAACCGGGTTCGATCTGGCGACCCATGGCCGAGCCATCGTGCATGCTGAAGCGAGCCCCGACGGTGAACGCCTCGCCGGAAAGGTTACCTGGATGTTCGGCGCTATCGAGCTAACCACAACGTTCAGCCATCACTTTGACCAGGGGAGCGGGCGTCTGTCAGCCAATCAGGAAATACCCGTCAACCGGTCGCTGCTGGCGGGCATATTTGAAAACTGGAACCTTCCCTTTGACGTAACCGCCGGTCGGGTCAGTGCCGAGCTGGATCTGTCCTGGGCTCGAGATGAACCTGTACAAGGCACAGTCTCGCTGGCCATGTCTCAGTTAGACGGCGCGTATGACGACTATTCCTTCGATGGCATCTCGGGCAATCTGCTCGTTCGCCTGGGGGAAGCCGGCCTCGAACTCGCGCATTCGACCATTGCCATCGACCACGCAGACATCGGCTTGGATTTGACCGACATATCACTCGAAACCGCGTGGCGCGAGGATGTTTTGATGATAGAAGGCTTGGAGATGAAACTGCTGGGGGGAAGGGCAACTTTCGATTCCATGACATTCGACAGCAATCATCCGGCAACCCGGGTCGAGGTGGAACTTATCGGGCTCAGTCTTGCCGAAGTGTTAGCGCTGGAAGGAGACAGCATCAAAGGCAGCGGCGTGTTGAGCGGCCGGCTTCCCATCGAGATCAGCAAGGGTCTGGTCAGCATGACGAACGGGACACTCAGCGCCGAGCAAGGCGGTACGATTCAGCTTTCGACGGACCTTGGCGTCTCCACGGGACAACTGGGGCTCGATTTTGCGATGCAGGCTTTGACCAATTTCAGCTACAGTAAACTGGACGTCAGCGCCGATTACGCTGAGAACGGAGATCTCAGCCTCACCGTGAATTTACAAGGCACGAACCCTGAAGTGGAAAAAGGTCGACCCATCGTTTACAACCTCACCATCAACGAGAACATTCCCGCGTTACTGGAATCATTGCGTGCTCAACGTGGGATCATCGATAGGATCGAACGTAAAATTTTATCAACACAAGGCTGAACAATATGGAGAAAATCGGTTTGCTCAGATCGAGTATCGCTACCGTCGCGCTTGTCGCTCTCTTTGCGTGTACACCTACCGTGAAGATTTCGACGGACGAGCCCATTACCATTAATCTGAACGTGAACATCAAACACGAAATTCTTGTGAAGGTAGACAGGGATCTCGATGTTCTGTTCGACAAAGACAGCGAGTTGTTTTAGTTATGAATCGCACAATCAAAGTTTTGCTCCTTCTGGCGGGGCTGCTCGTTTCCGCAGTCACAATTGCGGCCGACATCAACTCAGCGAAAAGCCAGGGGTTGATAGGGGAGCGCGCAGACGGTTATCTGGGCGTAGTCGAGAAGAGAGCGGCCGGCGATGTCAAAGCCCTGGTAAGAGACATCAATGCCAAGCGACGCGCCCAGTATGAACGCATCGCTACAAAAAACGGCCTTTCGCGCCAGGAAGTGGAGTCGTTGAGTGGCAAGAAGACCATCGCGAAAACCGTGGCGGGTGGCTGGATTTACCGCACCCGATGGGAGAAGAAGTAGCTGGCGGCTCGTGCTCTCAAGGATCGCGACCCCGCGTTTTCCGCCAAACCGTCACGGCTAACACGCTTGTCCCAGTCAATGTATACTGGCTAGCTGGATTCCTGAGGAGGCTTCTCATATGCGGCATCTTTGCGTATTTCTCGCGTTCCTGGCGCTGTCTAGTACGGCGTGGGCGCTCAAGGTGAACGATCGGGTCGACAACTTCGAACTGCTCGACCAAACCGGCGCCTCTCACGAGCTCTACTATCTCTCGGACGCCAAGGCGGTGGTTATCATGACCCACGGCAACGGATGTAGTGCCGTGCGCGATGTGATGCCGCAATTCAAGGCGGTTCGCGCCGCATACGAGGAGAAGGGCGTCGAATTCCTGATGATCAACTCGAACCTCGGCGACAGCCGCGAAGCGATCGTGGCAGACGCACTGGATCTCGAGATCGACACGCCCATCCTCATGGACGAAACACAGATCATCGGCGAGTCGTTGGGATTAACGCGCACCGCGGAGGTGTTGGTGATCAACACCGGCAACTGGCAGTTGGCTTATCGAGGTTCGCCCGGCGAACTCGAAAACACCCTGGACAGCCTGCTTGCCGGTGAGGCTGTCGAAGTAACGCAAACCGAAGCGCCCGGTTGCGAGATCAATTTCCCGAACCAGGCAAGCCAGAGCGAACATGCGCAAATATCTTACGCCGAGCACGTTGCACCGATTCTCATCAAAAATTGTGTGAGCTGTCACCGCGAGGGCGGTATCGGTCCCTGGGCAATGTCCGACTACAACATGGTGCGCGGTTTCTCGCCCATGATGCGTGAAGTTATTCGCACGAAGCGCATGCCCCCATGGCACGCGGACCCCGCCCACGGCAAATTCAGCAACGACCGTTCGATGAGCAACAAGGAGATTCAAACGCTCGTACATTGGATCGAGGCTGGCTCACCGCGTGGTGACGGCCCGGATGCGCTTGCCGAATATCGACCCGGCTGGCCGGAATGGTCCCTCGGAGTACCAGATCTCGTCATCGACATCCCCGCCTACGAAATCCCGGCAACGGGCGTGGTCCCGTATCAGTTCCCGACGGTAACAAACCCGCTCGATCACGACGTGTGGATAAGCGCGGGCGAGATCCTGCCGGGTAGTCGAGCAACCTTACATCACGTCATCACCCGCTTTTACCTCCCTGATCCCAATGCCAAAGGCAACCCGCGTTTTGGTCGCCGTGGCGGTGGGCTCGCGGGTTATGTACCCGGTACAACCGCCCGGGTGTACCCGGACGACACCGGCACACTGTTACCAGCAGGCGCCACGATTCGTTTTCAGATGCACTACACACCGAACGGCAAAGCGGTCGTCGACCAATCACGCATCGGTCTGTATTTCCACGACGAGCCACCGAAGTACAAACTCGCCGGTACCGCTCTGGTGAATACCAAGATCTTGATTCCCGCAAATACCAAGGCTCATACCGAGTCGAAGTCACAAGTCATGAAACGCGACGTGCTGCTCTACAGCCTGTTGCCCCACTCGCACTTCCGCGGTGTGGCTTCTAATTTTGTTGCCTACTACCCCGACGGCACCGAAGAGATTCTGTTATCTGTACCGGCTTACGACTTCAACTGGCAAACCAGCTATATATTGGAAGAACCGAAAAAACTCCCGGCTGGTACCAAAGTGGTCCATAGCACCACCTGGGACAACTCGGCACAGAATCCCGCCAATCCGGATCCGAACCGCGATGTGCCATGGGGCCAGCAATCGTGGGATGAGATGTTGTTCGGCGCAATGTCGTTCCGCTATCTGGACGAAGTTGCAAGTGACAGCGCCGTAGGCGTTGCACAATTCCAGGGGGCGGCCGGCAGCGAGTAGTTGTGATTCAAGTTGGGCCTGCGTAGCAGGCCCAACGACCCTCCCTCTTCTGGAATCTTCAACTCAAACGTTTCGCGCCCTCCGATTGATGTTGAACTACCTCAGCGGCACCATACCCACTTCGTAATACGCTTCTGAGGATGATCACATGAGCGTTGCAGAAGATCTTAAAAGCGTCTCCAGCGAACAATACGGAAACGAAACTCAGTACCGGGATCATCTCCTGGAGATGTACAAGACTTACCTCGAGATGGCTGACAGGATTAGTCAGCGTCGCCAGTCCGCCAACTCGTTTTATCTATCGCTGAACACCGCAATCATCGGACTAATCGGTTATGTACAGCTCGGTAGACCGACAGAACATTCGTTTTACTGGCTTGTCGCAATTGCCGGAGCGATTATTTCTTACCTGTGGTATCGACAAATTCGATCGTATAAGGACCTG